>WNFR01004835.1_pt1 | contig 13820 bp, 13 predicted proteins | sample 5400221 | NCBI WGS metagenome assembly WNFR01 (sample SAMN13153357, study PRJNA577476) | soil metagenome | isolation source: 40 cm soil under Madrone tree | place: USA:California | collected 2016-06-14 | reverse complement strand
ATCGGCTCGAACTATCAGGCGCAGGGCCTGAAGCTGAGCAAGCATTTTAGGGTATAGCCGTCATTGCGAGTAGCGTCAGCGACGAAGCAATCCAGTTTCGCGCCTCTCACTCTGGAATGCTTCGCGGAGCCTGTCATCGGGCGGCGCCTGGATATCGCGAATGTGCGTAGGGCGGTGTTCGAGAGCACGAGCTTCGATTTGATTGTTCGACCAGGATGCTTGCTCAGGCCGGATGAAGGTCGTGAGCATGCAAGGGCTAAGCTTAAGGTCGAGGGCGCGATTTCATCTCCACTCTTCTTATCCGGCCTGAGCGTGAGCGCGCTTGCTTTGTCTTTGCCGATGGCGACGGTACAGGGATGACGCACGACAAGATCGAACGGGTCTACAATCACGTTTTAGCTTCATTGCGCTCCACGTTTTTCATTTTTCTTTTCAATGTTGCCCAAACGTGACAGCCGAAAATCGGCGGTGTGGTAGCGTCCTCACAGCTCCAACCGTACGGATCGTGCGATCTCATGGTTCGTGCCGGTTGATTCGTGGGGGGACCACGGAATGAATCAGCCCTTATGGTCGCTGGCCTGTCTCTTCAGCTTGGCCACACTTGCCGCGCTTTCGAGCGACATGATAACGGTCGCCCGCCACAAGCAAATTGAACATGCGAAGAAAGCAGATACGGCGACTCGGGCGCGGTATCAGCGCAACTCGGTGCTCAAGAAAGGCAGGCATGTGATGCATGTCGCGGCGGCGCTGCGCGAGCCGGCGCCGTCGATCGATGTACCTCCTCCGAGAGCAGCAGCCGCTCCGCTCTCGGGCGACCTTGCGGCGGTAAAGAACGCGATCGATTTGGTACGCAAGGCCAAATCTGGCGAGGCTACCGCCATCAAAAAAACGATCGACGATCCAGCCGCCCAGAAGCTCGTCGAATGGTTTATCCTGCGACACCCGGACGCCGAAGCGAATTTCAGCCGATACGCGGCGTTCATTGCCGATAACCGAGGCTGGCCGAGCATGGCCCTGCTGCGGCGGCGGGCGGAGGCGCGCCTGTGGCAGGAGCGTATCGACGCGGCCAGGGTTCACAGCTTCACCGGCGATCAGCCGGCGAGCGCCAAGGGCCGCTTTGCGCTCGCGCGGGTGCTTCTTGCCGAAGGCGACCGTGAGGGCGCCGGACGCCAGGTTCGCGAGGCCTGGCGGTCGCAGGAACTGTCGGAGCGCGTTGAAGCCGAAGCGTACGAGATATTCCGCGACCTTCTCACCCGCGAGGACCACCGGGCACGGATGGACAAGCGCATCGGCGCCAGGGATTTCTCTGGAGCGATGCGCGCAGCGCGTCACCTTGGCCGCGACGATGTTTCGATCGTGAAAGCGTGTGCCGCAGTCACGGCGAATGCGACCAAGGCGCTCAAATTGCTCGACGCCGTTGCGACCGAGGCCCGCCAGGATTTGGGCTACGAACTATGCCGTATTCATTGGATGATGCGTCATGACCGGATTGCCGACGCGACCCGTCTGATGCTGGCAGCCTCGCCGCGGACGATGGTGCTTCAGGACACAGACGAATGGTGGCGCGAACGGCGTGTTCTCGCCCGCAAGCTGCTTGATCTCGGTAAGTTCCAGACCGCGTATCAGGTCGCGCGCGACGCCGCGCTGCCGGCCAATGAAAATTATCGTGCAGAATTCCATTTCATGCCCGGCTGGATCGCATTGCGCTATCTCAACGATCCCCCGACGGCGCGCGCGCATTTCGCCCATATTGACGACGGATCAACTAATCCGATCGTACTTGCACGAGCGAACTACTGGCGAGGCCGCGCGGCCGAGGCCATCGGCAATAGCGATGAGACGCGGGCTCACTATGAAGCCGCAGCCCGCCACGCCACCGCCTATTATGGGCAACTTGCGCGCGCCAAACTCGGCATTGACCAAATAGAGCTGCGGGCACCGCTAGGCGCCCATCCAGCTAACGGTTCTGCACTTTTGGACGAACTCGTGCGTGCCGCCGACATCCTTTATACGCTCGGCGAGCGCGACGTCGTCCTGAATTTTGTCTCCGATCTCGCCGAGCAGAGTGTTGACGTCGCCACGCTTGCCGAGCTTGCCGAGCTTGCCGGTCGCCGGAACGACGCGCGCGCCATGCTGCAGATCGGAAAAACGGCGCTCGCCCGGGGCCTGGAGCTGGACTCTTACGCTTTCCCCACGATCGGGATCCCGCAGCACAGGCCCATCGGCCCCGAAATCGACCGCAGCGTTATCTATTCGGTGGCACGCACCGAGAGTGCGTTCGACCAGCGCGACAAGTCGGCGGCAAACGCAGTCGGCCTGATGCAGGTCACGCCAGAAGCCGGGCGCGACACTGCCAAAAGGTTCGGCGTCGCCTACGATTGGGAGCGGATGATCTCTGATCCCGTCTACAACACACAAATGGGCGCGGCCGAACTCGCCGCGCTGTTACGGGAATACCACGGCTGTCACATCATGACCTTCGCCGGCTATAATGCCGGGCGGGGCCGCGTCGAGCAATGGGTGAAGCAATACGGCGATCCGCGCGATCCGAAGGTGGATGCGATCGATTGGGTAGAACGCATTCCGTTTGCCGAAACGCGCAACTATGTCCAGCGCGTGATGGAGAATTTGCAAGTCTATCGTGTCCGTTTTGATACTGGCGCTTCGGTGATGACGAAGTTCGATCGACAGAACGGGGCTTCGCAGGAGGCTAACTCGGCGCCGCTTTCGTCGACCCCATCGGCTTCCCGGTGAGGTTCTTGTCGAATGACTTGCTCGGGCCGCTTACTCGCGCAGCACGGCGTCTGGACCACGTCTGAGGCGCGGGTCAAAAGTCCAGCGGCGCGTTGTCGATCAGTTCCTTATGATAAAGAAGGTTCGCGTCTGGCGACCGCCCAGAAGCGCAATTAACAGATCGCCAGGGATTACGCTTACCTTGCCGCCGACTTCGCCGCCGGCGTCACGCGCCACACTGTGTTGCCGACATCGTCGGCCACCAGCAGCGCGCCTTGCTTGTCGATCCTGACGCCGACCGGCCGCCCCCGGGCTTCGCCCTTGCCGTTGAGGAACCCGGTCAGCACGTCCTGCGGCTTGCCTGAGGGCTTGCCGTCGGCGAACGGCACGAAGATCACCTTGTAGCCGGCGCGGGGCTTGCGATTCCACGAGCCGTGCTGGCCGACGAACGCGCCACCGGCCATCTCTGGTGGAAACAGATTACCGGTGTTGAATGTCAACCCAAGCGAAGCCGTATGTGCGCCCAGCGCGTAATCCGGCGGAATAGCTTTCGTCACCAGATCGGGCCGCTGCGGACTGACGCGGACGTCGACATGCTGACCGAAATAGCTGTAGGGCCAGCCATAGAATGCGCCGTCCTTCACCGAGGTCATGTAGTCGGGCACGAGATCATTGCCGAGTTCGTCGCGTTCATTGACGGCAACCCACAGCGCGCCGCTCTGCGGCTGCCATGAGGGCCCGTTCGGATTGCGAAGGCCGGATGCGAACACGCGCCACGCACCGGTCGCACGATCGACTTCGAGCACGGCGGCGCGATTGGTCTCGGCCTCGATGCCGTTTTCACCGATATTGCTGTTGGAGCCGACGGTTGCATAGAGTTTTGACCCGTCGGGACTGGCGGTGAGATCCTTGGTCCAGTGGTGATTGATGGTGCCAGCAGGCAAATCTGCCAGCTTGACGCCGGGCGTGCTGATTTTGGTATCACCGGTATGGTAGGGAAACTTCATGATCGCATCGGAATTGGCGACGTAAAAATCGTCGCCGACCAGCACCATGCCGAAGGGCGAGTGCAGGCCTTCTATAAAGACGATTTTGGTCTCGGCGACGCCGTCGCCGTTCGCGTCACGCAGCAGCGTGATGCGATTTGCGCTCGGCACGCCGGCGCCGGCGCGGCTCATGACCATTCTCGTGACCCAGCCCTTGATGCCCCTGATATCATCGGGCTTGGGCGGCGCGTTGGTCTCGGCCACCAGTACGTCGCCATTCGGCAAAACATAGAGCGTGCGCGGATGGTCCAGCCCGGTGGCGAAGGCGTTGACGGCCATACCGTCGGCGGCGACTGGCTTGCCGCCGGGAGGCCAACCGGTAGCGGTGGCGACGTTGACCGTCGGTATCCAGGAATCTTGCGGCGCCGGCAGGGTGGGAGAAGGTCCAAAAGTCTGTTCGGCAGAAACAGCGTCGTGCGGGTCGTTACAGGAGGCGAGGGGAAGCACGAACGCTGCAATCAAAATTGCCGGCAGTATATTTTTACGCATGGTGGCTCCTTGCATATCGTTCCTTACAATGCGGTAAACCCGGTGATGTTCGTGGCCTCTGCTATGAATTTCATGTGAAATTGTAGCATAGGGCAAACGAGGGTTGGGGGATGGCGATGACTGAGGTGATCGACGGCGGCGCGCAAGAGACGAAATGGTTGCGATGGCGAGGTGTCGCCGACCTCTATCATGCCTATTTTACCGGCCTCATTCTCACCGTGGTGACGCGGCGCGGGACGACCGATGCCGCAGAATTCGTGTTCCGGGTTTTTCGTCGTCAGCAGCAGGAGCGTTTCCTGCCTGGGCTGGAAAAACTCGGACTGAGCCACCTGCCGCCGGCGGTAGCGGCGGCGCAATATCATTATCTCTCCAACTGGATCGGCGGCGTTTGCGTCGAATACATGTACGAGTCGGATCGCAAGGCCTGGATCCGCTATCCGCCGCCGCGCTGGATCTGGCGAGGCACGGCGATCTGCGGCGTGCCCGGAGAAGTGTCGCGCGCGATGCTGCGAGGATGGCATGCCAACAATGGCGTTGCACTGGGCAATGCAAATCTCGGCTTCGTGTGCACCAAGCAGAGCGTCGACGGCCAGGACGGACTTGAAGGTTATTACTGCGAACACGATCATGCGCTCGAAATCGATCAGCGTCTGGTGTTCGCGCGTCATCTTGAAGCACCGATGTTCGATCCCGCAAACGCGCCGGCTTTGCCGGTCGCGAGCTGGCCGAAACCGCGGCTGGAAAAAGCCTATCGAAATTACGCCATGGAATATGTGCGCACGGCCGCACCTGTCATGGTGCAACTGTTCGGTCCCGAAGATGCCGGCTACCTGCTGCACCTCACCGGCAAGCTGATCGGCATGCAGTATTTCGATGAGATCGCGCGCGGCTTCGGCTTGGGTCACGGAACTGCAAAAGAATTCCATGAATTCCTGCGTGCATTGCTTGAAGCACAGGACGACATTGCCGAAATCGGTGATGACGACAATGTTTTCGAAATCAGGCAACAGACCTGGAAGCTGATGGCCGATGTCAGCGATTATCATCCGGCCTGCGCCAGGGTTATGGAAGGCTTGTTCGAAGGCCTTGCGGCCGGCTGCGGTCGCCACATCAGTGTCAGCATGAGACCGGCGGCCGGCGGTGGTCCGCCGTTTGTCTGGTCGGTCGGCTAAACAATCCTCCGGTTGGCCCGCCTGCATTCCCGCAGACCGCCATTGCGCCTGATGCACATGGCATCGGGCTTGATCGGTGCTAGGAAGTTGCGGCGCGGCAGCCGGGTTGAACCTAAAGCGCGCTCTAAAACATTGAATTGGCGCATGATCTTGTCGCCAAACCGCTCACACTTTGGCGGATCATGCGTCTGGAGAAGAAATGTCCGATATCGGTGTCGCCGAAATTCCCGTAACCGACGACGACGAGCATTCGCTTCCCCCGATTGCAGTCCCAGTGAGAAATGGGCTGGTCGATGGCCCGATTCTGCGCACGCTTTTGTGGCTGGCATGGCCGAACGTCGTCGCGCTCAGCGCGGGCACCTGCGTGGTCATCGCCGAGACCTCCTATATCGGCCGGCTCGGCGTAGAATCGCTGGCGGCGATGGCGCTGGTATTTCCGTTCGTGATCCTGACCATGACCATGTCCGGTGGCGCGATGGGCGGCGGCGTGTCGTCGGCGATCGCGCGTGCGCTCGGCGCCGGCGACAACGAGCGCGCTTCGGCACTGGCGGCGCATGCGTTGCTGATCGGCGCCTGTTTCGGGCTGACGTTCACGCTTGTAATGCTGATCTTCGGACCCGCACTTTTGGAATTGCTCGGCGGCCGCGGCAACGTGCTGACGCGCGCGATCGGCTACGTTCAGATTTTCTTCGGCGGCGCCGTGGTGCCGTGGCTGATGAACACCCTGGCCGCGATCCTGCGCGGCACCGGCAACATGAAGCTGCCTTCGCTGATCGTTCTCAACTCCGCCGTCTGTCAGATCATCCTCGGCGGTATCCTTGGCCTCGGGCTTGGGCCGGTGCCGCAATTCGGCATGCGCGGCGTTGCCGCGGGCTCGCTGACCGCTTTCTCGATCGGCACGGCCATCATGGCGTGGTACATTTTTTCCGGCCGGGCCCGCGTCACCCCGATCGTCAGGGGCCTTCGAATCCAGCGCGGCATGTTCTTCGATATCCTGAAGGTCGGCGCTGTCTCCTGTTTCTCGCCGCTGCAATCGGTGCTGACGGTCACGATCTTCACCCACATGCTGGCGCAGTTCGGAACCGAAATTCTGGCCGGATACGGCATCGGCGCCCGGCTCGAATTCATGCTAACCTCGATTGCATTCGCGGTCGGCATCGCCTCGGTGCCGATGGTCGGGATGGCGATCGGCGCGGAGCGGGTTGCGCGCGCGCGACGGATTGCGCTGACCGCGGGCTGCGTGTCGTTCGTGTCGGTCGGCCTGGTCGGCACCGTGATCGCGATCTTCCCCGATCTCTGGGTGGATATCTTCACGAGGGATCCCGGCGTGCGCGCCGCCAGCCGGCAATATCTGTCGACCGCAGCCCCGATGTACGCTTTCATCGGGCTGTCGATCTCGATGTATTTTTCCTCGCAAGGCGCGGCGAAAGTTCTGGGGCCGGTGCTCGCGCAAACCGCGCGGCTGGTGTTCGTGGCGGCCGGCGGCTGGTGGCTCTCGACGCACGGCGCGACCGCTGCGAACTTTTTCGCCTTGGCGGCGGCTTCGATGGTGGTGCTCGGCGTGCTCTCCGCCGCGAGCGTTATACTGACCAGATGGGAACCGAGGCGCGGCGTCGTTGCGGAAGTCCGGCCCGCGTTGCCCGGAATCGGGGATTAGCGCGTATTCCGCAAAAGCACGCCCTCGGACGCAAAACCGGATTCCACTTTTGCTGATCGCGCTAACGCTTTCTGCATCGCCAGCGCCGCCTGATCCATCTGGGCGTCGATATAGGGCGCTATTTCGTTGGGCAGCACATCGACGATCCAGATCAACCGGCTGCGCGCGTCGCCATCGGCGAGCACTTGCACCGACGCGCTGTGTTGTTTTACCCGCTCGCTGATCACGGCATAGACCAGCCGCCGCCGCGCGTCGTCGCAATCGACGAGCAGCTCGCGCGCCACCGTGCCGTTGGCAAAGGTCACGATCCGCGCGTCGCCGTCGAGGCGCGCGTCGAGCACGAATCCCGGCACCAGGCGTTGATGCACGGCGCCGAAATCGCGAACCGCGGCCCAGACGTCGTTGGGGTGAGCATCGATCGGAACATCTTTGTGGATGGAAGCCATGGGTATTCGCCTGGTTGGGGTTGATTGTTAGGCCGTCTAGAGAGAGCGGGGTTGTTTATCCCTCCCCACAAGGAGGAGGGATAAAGACGCTACGTGCAGACCGCCTCGACATTGTTGCCGTCGGGATCGATCAGGAACGCCGCGAAATAGGTCGGGCTGTAATCGGCCCGCGGGCCGGCGCCCCCGTTGTCGCGGCCTCCGGCCTTCACGCCTTCGCTGTGAAATTTCTTGATGGCAGCGTGATCGGGCGCGCGGAACGCGATGTGGGCGCCTGCACCGGCCGGCCCCTTACGCAAATAAAGCCAAAGCGCCGGCTCGCCCTTTGGCCCAAAACCCGCGCCCGAGTCGTCGCGCGAGCTCAATACGTATCCGAGCGGCGCCAGTGCTGCCGTGTAAAAGCGCACGCTGGCGTCGAGATTTCCAACTTTCAGTCCGATGTGGTCGTACATGATGATCTCCAACATGTGCACGTTCGAAAACGCGCGGTCTGGAAATCACCCTAGTCAATGCACGGCGAGCCGATCTTGGAAAATCTTGCGCATCCCGCGCGAGGCCTGGCGGAACCGCAGCGGCGAAACCCCGGCGGCGCGGTGGAACGTGCGGACGAAGTTGGAAAGATCGCCGAACCCGACGTCGTAGGCGACATCGGTGATCGAGCTGTCATCGTCGGCCAGGAGGCGCGCCGCATGACGCAGCCGCGAGCGCACCAGATACTGGTGCGGGGTGACGCCGAGCACGCTTGAGAACAGCCGCAGGAAGTGGAACGGGCTGATATCGGCCTGACCGGCGGCGTGCTCCAGATCGATCTGCCGGTGCGAATGCGCATCGATCCACAGCGCCGTTTCCACCGCCCGACGGCGATCCCGGGCTTTGGCCGGCACAGGCTCGCGCGCCCGCCCGGAGACGACCTCGACAAAACGGCTGGCGAACACCTGTCCGACCTCGTCGAGGCCGATATCGCTGCGGCCGTCGGCCGCGGCTTGCGCAAGCTCGCCGAGCACCATCAATTCAGGCAGCGGCGGCGCGCTGCCGATTTGCCAGACCTCTGCGCGGTCGCCGATCGCTTCCACCAGTTCGGGACTTAAGAAAAACGACAGACACTCGTCGCCGCAGATGTGATCGTGAGTGCACATATACTCGTCGCCGGGATGGCCGACCAGGATCGATCCGGCCACCAGCTCGAAGAAGCGGCCGCGTGTGCAGCAGCCGAAGCTGCCTTTGCGCACATAGGAGACCGAATGGCAGCGATGCCGCTCCACGAACGGCGTGTCATCCGGCCCGGCGCTGCAGCGGAAATCGGACACCGTGATCGATTTTTGCTGCAGAAGGGTGGTTGCGGTCATGCCGCAATTTTAGCTCTGCGGGCGTGGCGGAGCAACCGGAAGAAGCACCTCGAACAGGGTCTTGCTGGTTGTAGAGCCCGCGCCCTCGATCGAAAGCAGCCGGCGCTTGGAGATAGTGCCGCCGTTCGGGGAAATCTTGTCCGCGTAGCCGCCGGCTTCGAGCACGCGATGACAGGGCACGATGATCATGAAAGGGTTGCGGGCAACCGCCTGCGCGACCGAGTGCGTGGCGCCCGAAGCCCTGAGTCTGGCGGCGATTTCGCCGTAGGTGCGGGTTTCCCCATGTGGAATCGTACGGGTGAACTCGTAAACGCGCTGATTGAACGCCGGTATGCCGCTCATATCGAGTGCGACGTCGGAGAGATCGCTGGGCTGGCCGCGCAGCAACGCGACGATACCTTCGATCGCGATTTCGACACTCAGCGGCGGACGGAGTTCGCGGGCCTCGGGATAAAGACGAAACAGGCGCCGGCGGGTTTCGATCTCCCGCGCTTCCGGAAGCTGCACGCAGACAACGCCGATATCGCCCCATGCGATGCCGCATCGGCCGATTCCCGTATCGAATACTGTGTACCCACGCCCCGCCATTACGCCACCAACCCCGGCGGGATCATAGCACCGTCACAAACGGCTGCGTGGAAAATTCGCATTCGGTTAAGATACGTGAGGGGGCAAATCGCCAACTGGCTTGGCGGACCGCGCGGTCTCGGCTAATCAGAGGGAGCAAGCGACCGCGGGCGTAGTTCAATGGCAGAACGGCAGCTTCCCAATCTAAAAACGCCGTTTTAACCGCGATTTCAAAAACCCCAATCAATGCAGCGAAAACCTCCTATTTTGCAGGGGTTCACTTGTTATTGGGGCTTCGCTTCCCGCTCCAAAATCCAATGAAAAGGGGTAGCGCGGAACCGGAAAGTGTCCACCAAATGGCCACCAAATTTAGGATGCGGAGACCCCCGAAACACACTGATCCGAACGCCCCGATCAAGGCGCGTAAGTTATCCGATCAGCATATCGAAGCGTTGCGCGAGTTCGATACGCTCGGCACCTACCCGGATAGCGTCGTTCCCGGCCTACGCATACGGGTCGGCGTGCACCGCTCGACATGGCTTTTCTTCCGACGTCGCCGCATCAAGGGTGAACGTTCAACGACCTTCCGGGCGCTCGGCACTTGGCCGTTGATGGATGTCGAGAAGGCGCGCAGAGAAGCACTGATCATCGCAGGCAAGGTCGCGGGCGGTAACATTGAGCCGAGTAGGCGCGACGCCACCAAATTCGAAACCGCTTTCGCCGCGTATCTGGAGCACTTGAAGGCGCAAGCCGCGAAGCGCGGGAAGCCGCCGCGCTGGCACGACAACGTCAAGAAGCTCGGCGAGACGATCATCCAGCCTAAGTTTGGCAAGTGGACCTTGATCGAACTCGCCAACAGCCCCGATGTGGTCGCCGATTGGCATGTTGACGTGACGAAGACCAATGGACCGGTGTCCGCCAACCATTGCGCACGCGTGGTCCGTGCGGCCTACAAGCGCGCTGGACGCCGCGATATCAGCTTGCCCGCGCGCCTGCCCACATCGGCGGTTGAGTTCAACGCTGAGATGCCATCACAAAAGGCACTCGACTTCAAAAAGTTTCCAGCTTGGCTCAAGGCGTGGCGCAAGATCGATAGCGCGACGCGCCAAGCCTATCACCTAACAGAACTGTTGACAGGCACGCGCCCCGGGGAGCTTGCCCGGCTCCGCTGGGCTGACGTGAAGCACAACGAACGGAATTTGGTGATCGGAAAAGCCAAGGCTGGGCATGACATAACCATCCCGATCACCGAAGAGATTGCCGCCGCGCTCCAGATGGCCCGTGACGACGCTCAGCAGCTTGGCCTTGCGATTGGGCCGGGCGGACTTGTCTTCCCCGGCTGCTCTCAAATCAGCGCTCGGGAGGCTCTGCCGGCCCGTGGGAATATGCTGCGGCACACGTATCGCACCGTTGCCGCCGATCTTGGCATTGACGACCTTTTAATTCACTTCCTGATGGGGCATACGCCGCGTGGCATTTCGCGGAAGTACGTTGCTATCCTGATCCTCGCCAACGGCCCAGCGATGCGCGCCGCGCAAGAGCGGATCAGCGCCCGCACCCTCAAAGAGCTTGGGTTGACATTCAAGACGCTCCGCCAAGAGATCGCCGCTGGGCTCGCCCAGTCGCTTGAGGGAGGGCAGGGAAGAGAGGTGAAGAACGCTAGGGCGCTGGCACGGGCTGTGCGGGCGTCGGCACGGGCACGACGCGGCAGGCCATCTAGGGCACATTCAGCGGAGACAAAAGCGAAGATATCCGCAAGCATGAAAAAGGCGTCGCGGGGACAGACGTCTCAGAAATCGAATGCCTGCGGCACGTCACCCATCATCAGGCGCGACGTTGCACGTGCCGCGACCTCGAACAATGACCCAGAAAAACGCCTGCCGAGGGGCACGACCTAGACCGTCAGTCATCGACTAAGCAGTCTTCTTAATGTCCTGCAAAAGAGGTTGAAGCGCCTTGAGCGTGACGCGGGCTACCGCCCTGAGTTGCCGAATTCCCATCGGCAACCCGCCAGGATTACCGCCTCCGACCATCAGCCTTTTGGAGGACGGTCTTGATCCGGATACGTCACCACCGATTTATCCGGCCCTGCTGGAACTCACACTCGACGAGTTCCTCCAACACGTAGTTCTTGTTCACCAACGGCCAGGAGCACACCGTAAAAGACGTGATCAAGTTCGCAGCAAACGTCGCGAGGGGAGTGCACCACGAGTCGAATGCTGTAGTCTGACCATTATCAGCATTTATTGAACGGGAAAAGCAAATGGATGCGGAAGCAAGATTAACTGAATTGGGCATTGTTCTTCCAGAATACCCGAGGACCGTGGGGAAATACGTTCAAGCGGTTTTAGTCGGCGACATGCTCCACATTGCGGGCCATGGACCGGCCCGGCTCGAAGGCATTCCCGTGATCGGCAAAATCGGTGCCGAGCTAACACTTGAGGAAGGTATAGTAGCCGCGACAAGTCGGCCTGAACACACTGGCGATTATGAAGCACCATTTGGGTACATTGGATCGTGTCGTCAGGTTTGTTAAGATGATTGGCAGGGTCCACGCCGTGCCCGACTTTACGCAGCACGCTGAAATCGTCGACGGTTACACTGATCTGATGATTTCGATTTTCGGCGATGCGGCTTTGTGCGCGAGAGCGGCTCCCGGCATGGGTTCCGCACCTTTCAAAGTAGCGATGATAGCTGATGCGCTTGTACAAGTACGCTAAGCCTTTGTGAGGCTTTGTGTCCGCGTTGGGTCAACAACGGTCCTGATAGCCACGAAACGCAACTTCCGGTTTACCCCGATCAACGGACGTTATCAGGCCCGCATGGCTGGTTCGTTTCGTGCCAGAAACTGCCGCCGGTTGGCTGCAGTCTTCAACGCGGCGGCGGCATCTTATCAAATTGTAGCATCGAAGTGAGGTCGGAGACCCACGCCTGCTGCGATTGAACAAATAGCTGTCGGCGCGGCACTAGTTCATAGCGTTGGCGTAGTACGCCGACCCGGACGTTGTAAGGCTTTGGATCACCACCAACTGAAGTGGAATAGACTGCCGTGCCGCACTGCGGGCAAAATGCTTGCGGGCGGACCGCTCCGCTATCGGCTGTCTTCAGGTATTCCTTGGGCTTGCCCGATAACAGCACGAACGTGCCCGGCCGCGTGCTAATGACCGCTCGCATTGGTGCACCGCTCATCGTCTGACAGTCGGTGCAGTTGCACATCGTCGTAGTTTCAGGATCGGCTTCAGCCTCGAACGACACGTAGCCGCAGTGACAACGTCCATCGATTTTCATGGCTTACCCCCTTGTCACATCGTTCACGCGGGCACTCGAAGTTTAACCGTTCTTCGGACCGGCTGATAGGTCCGAATTGGGTCAAAATCCGAAGGTCGCGACCGGCCGGTTCGATGTCTGCTCCACCCTCGATACTGTTGCAAAAGTTCGAAAGTCGCAACGGTCTGAATTATTGTGCTTCTGATCCTCGCAATTCATGTCGGTGACTTGCGCCGACGACTTCGGGATGAGACCTTGCAAGCCAAAGCGCCCGGCGAGCGTTTCGATTTTTGGAAACGCGACGTTCTGTCTGCCGACTAGCTCGGCTTCGATGTGCAGGATCGTTCCCTTGCCGGAGCGCGGTATCTTGGTTGGATTGATGGCCTTAATTCGTCTAGGCTCCCTTGAGCTAAATCAAAACACCCTTCGAGAGATCAGCTAAGGAATGTAGAAGATCGGAGAAGAGTGCCATGGCAACCGATGGAAGCACTGGGGTCATTCGCAGGCGCAGCTCAGGGAACCGGACTCGCTGGCGAGCATGGATTGGTCGAGAAGGACCTTTCCCGTGGTGAGGCGCATAACTATTCGATGGAAGTTAGATCTCATCCTTTTGAATCCGCCAAACCACACTTCTTCGATACCAGCAGCTGGGGTGAATTTTGCGACGTCACTCTAACCTTGAAGCAAGCCTGGCAGCCCGACCGCGGTGGCTGGTTAAAAATCGACGACTATCGGTGCAGACAAGCGTTTCGGCACTTCATGAACCTCCTCAACAGAGCTGTATATGGATCTGCATTTCGTCGGCACGGCAAACGTCTTCGTGTATTACCCGTTCTTGAAAAAGGCGAGGTCCGCGCCATCGCGGCGCCGAAACCAATAAACCAAAACTACGCCGCGCCAGATTCTTCGGCACCCACGCGCGAGCCCGAAATGCCGGAGAGAAGCACGCCCGAGACCCCGGTGCTGTTTGGGCGCGACCGATCGCGTTGGCGAGCGACCCCGTAGCAGCGGGCCGACCACGGCCTGGCCCTCGCGCGCGTAAGGGTGACAAGTAGGGTAAACGCGGGGCCGCCGGTGCTGTTTGGGCGCGACCGATCGCG
>WNFR01026202.1_pt1 | contig 13822 bp, 12 predicted proteins | sample 5400221 | NCBI WGS metagenome assembly WNFR01 (sample SAMN13153357, study PRJNA577476) | soil metagenome | isolation source: 40 cm soil under Madrone tree | place: USA:California | collected 2016-06-14 | reverse complement strand
GGAAGTTGGAGGTTTAGATGAAAGTTCGCTTCTCTCGCGCCGTCACCGCCATCGGCTTAGGAATCAGTCTCTGGGTCGGTAGCGTTGCCGCACTGGCCACACCGCAACAAGCAAAAGATCAATCGCCAGCGCAGACTCAATCGGCCACGCCGCCGACGGGCCAACAGAGCCAGACCGCGGCAACCAAAGCTCCTGAGCAGCAAGCCTCAAACGGTAAGCCACTCTCGACCAGTGAAGACCCGCGGCTGATCGGGAAGCGGAATATCAACAAAGGTATCTGGTCGGGCGGGATCCTGGGGGCGAAAGGGACCGAAGCGGAAGTGCGTGAGGGGCGCATGCTGGCCGCCGAAGTCGATAAGGAAGCAAAGTTCATCGACGATCCGATAATCACCGAATATGTGAATCGGGTCGGTCAAAATATAGTTCTGCACTCAGACGCCAAGATTCCCTTCACAATCAAAGTAATCGACTCGGATGAAGTTAACGCTTTTGCGCTGCCGGGAGGTTTTTTCTACGTTAATAAGGGGCTGATTCTGGCAGCCGATAACGAGGCGGAACTGGCTGGTGTCATGGCCCATGAGATTGCTCACGTTTGTGCGCGTCACGCGATGGAGAACGAAGCCAAGATGCGCGCGCTCGATTACGGCCTGCTGGCAGGCATGATCCTCGGCGGCGGCATCATCGGAAACGTCCTCTATAACACTGGCGGAATGGTCGAAGGAATGGCCTTCCTGAAATTCAGCCGTGCAGCCGAAGAAGAAGCCGACAGGTTGGGCGTACAGTATATGTGGGCTGCCGGCTACGATCCGAATGCGATGGCCACGATGTTCGAGAAGCTGGAAGCCAAGAACAAGAAGAAGCCGGGTACAATTGCCAAGATGTTTGCCGATCATCCGGCTCCGGCCGATCGGCGGGCAGCGGCAATCGCCCTGGCCGCGCGTTTTCCGGAGCGCGACGAATATGTCATCAGCTCGTCAGAATTTCAACGAGTCAAGAACCGTCTGTTGAGATTGTCGAATGCGCGCGCATCATCCAATGGAGCGATTGCCGGCTCCGACGACGGGACACCCGGCCGTCCAACTTTGAAACGGCGGCAACCGACGCCCGATGATCCGACGACGACGCCTGATAGCACTGCGAAACCGGACAGCACTAAGCCAGCTCCGCCTAGTTTGAAACGTGGACCCGAACCTCAAGCGACGCCCACTCCACAACCGTGAGACGTTGCAGAGCAGTAGCCCGACCGTAAGGGAGGGCTCAAGTGCAACCTAGAACTAAAAGGCCCTCAAGCAGATTTGCTCGAGGGCCTTTTCCTATTAGCTCCACGGTCCGGGTCAGATCGAAATCCTTGCCCTTACTAACGCGCGGGCTTCTGACACGCCTTACTATCGTTCGTGATATTGAACCGCAGTCGCCGGTGCAGCCGCGGCCTTCGCGGCTGGTTCCTCTCGCCAGGCCACGCCCCTGAAGAACGCTCGGAAGTACCCGTACATTGAAAACATTGAAGAGATCACCACCACCCAAAGCATCGCCCGGCCCGCGGTATAGAGTAACACCTGCCAATCGGTCCAGCTTGTGCGATCGGGTCCGGTGAGGTGCAACCACGCTAGACGCAGCTCAGGCACCGTCCAAAACTGTATCGCCGGAAAGGGCCTGCCAAAGTTTGAAACGTGAGGAGATCCGCCCGCCGGTGAGATCGACAGAATTAATAGGCCGACTGTGACGACCTGCGCGACCATCTTGAATTTGCCCATGCGCGAAGCCGAGATTATGACCCCCTCAGTCGCGGCAATCGAGCGCAAACCGGTGACGGCAAATTCGCGCCCCACAATAATCACTACCGCCCAGGCCGGCGCCAGATGGTTCTCAACGAGGGAAATCAACGCGGCCGAAATCAAAAGCTTATCGGCAATGGGATCCAAAAGCTTGCCTAGCTTTGAAACCTGATGCCGGCGCCGCGCAATCTTGCCGTCGAAATAGTCGGTCAACGCGGCAATCACGAAAATCGATACGCCCACCAGATAACTCGGCACGCCCAGCCAGGCTTCAGAGACTGGGGTTAACAGCACCACGACCAGCAGCGGCACGATAAAGATTCGCGAAAGTGTCAGTGCGTTAGGTAAATTCACTCAAAAACTCCGCTTGAATACCTGAGCGAGTCAGATTGCAGTCTAGATTTCGTTGTTTTGAGTGTCAAGATGGTTGGCGAGCAGTGCCTCGTTGGAAGCACTACCGATCGAGTGTTTTCAGTCTTTGGGGCCCAGCTCAGCCTAAATGGTTATGGAATTGGATGTGCCAGAGCGGTTCGTCAGCCTCAGTTTCACGAGTGAGGCAATGAAAGCCCGGCTGAAAGCCCGGCAGGTCTTTGATGTATTTCTCAATCTCGTCGGAGTTGTTGGATGGCGGTCGGATGTCAAAGGCATAGCCAGTCAGGTGAGCGCTTACGTCCTCGCGTTCCAACTCCGACATTCCGGAAAGTGATTCTTTCAGGCGGTCATGTAATTGGTCCTCAGTTACTGCGCCGGAGCCGGCCTCGAGCCAACTCTTAAGTTGCTTCCGTATGCGTGCATTTACCGGGCCATTACACCCCAGACTGAGCGCACCGGAGAGCATCATATTTAGTCGTGTTCGATTGAAGGGCTCGGCATCGAGTTGGTCGCTATCCCGCTGGTAGTTTTTCAATAACTCGCCCGCCATTAGCCTAGCTTGTTCGTTAATGCTCCAACGACCGCGGCGGAAGACAATATCCGGACATTTTGTCTGGAGTGCTATGGCTGCTTTCCTTGCCTCGGGAGCAAGACTCAATACGGTGATTTCGAGCGGCACGGACCAGTGATTCTCACGAAGGTTTCGCCCGCCTTCCATGGTTCTACGAGCAGCGGTGTAAGCGATTTTGGGCTGCGGGCACCAGGAACCAGCCAGCAACACGCGACCCGTCTCAAATTCCAGGCATTTTTCTAAAAGCTTCGGTGGCTGATCGTCAAGACCTAGCATCTTGCTGGTTAGCTTCAGGACTGAAGCTGAGCCCAATTTCATGAGAGCTTTGTTTTCACATTCAGAGAGAATCAGAGAATCCAATTTGTCTGGGCGTTGGCTTACAAGGATCAAGAACAAGCCATATTTTCTTCCTTCAGCAACGATGGTGCGAAACTGCTCCCTGAGCGCAATGTGCGCTTTGCTTCTCGCGTTTTTCGGGATCAGGTTGTGAGCTTCATCCACAACGATAAAGGTGGGGGTTCGGGAATCTCTGAGTGCGTCTCCGGCCAAAGCCCGTCGCCAACTCTCGCGCGCCATCTCCCACTCCGATGTCAGGATTGAGTCTATTGCCAGCAATCGTGTATTTGTATCTGGTGGCAGAGATGGCAAATCAATCACTTCCAGACGTCTCGAAGGCGAACCCATCCACGCCCTTCCATGCACTCCAGCTTGAAGAATACCTGTCCTCTGATAGAGCCGTGCCTTCCCAAAATAGAACCGTTCCACCTCCGGAGAGACATCATCGGCGATACTTAGAGCGCTTTCTATGAAACTGTTGGCTGTTAGTTCGATCGTTGAACGAGGGACATAAACTCTCGGATCGACGTATACAAAACCAGGCGGGGGCGTTGGAAAACCCTTCGATCCTAGTTCTTTGACTATTTGTTCCGCGCTGAACTCGCGCGTCAGCGTCTGACGAAGTTTCTCTTCATGTTTGCATAACGCTCGCGCTAGATCGAATATGCCCTGAGTTTCCTCCAGAAACTCCTTAGGCTCCTGGCTGGCACTATATTTCAACTCGAATACATCGCCAAATTCCTTGACGAAGGTGTGACAGTGATACAGATCACTCTGTAACATTGGATCCAAGTCCTGGGCGAGAAACGCGATTGAGAGGGAAGGCCACCAAATCTGAAGCGGGTCATAGGCTGGGCCAGTCGTGCCGTCAGCGGTTCTTATCCTTTTGGTAATCAACGACCAACGCGAGCTGAACTCTTTGTGCGAGGCTTCATGCGGCAGTTTCCCTCTCCGCTTGGTCTGATCATACTTGGCATCTGTCCAGAGGCTTTCCGTTTCTGACTCATGAATTCGCCGAAAGTCGGCATTGGGATCGAGAATCAGACACCGGGCTGATGTCTGCAGTAATATCTCTTCTATTAGCCGGCCAAGGAAGAAAGACTTCCCGGAGCCTGATTGCGCAATAATCGCCGTGTGGCTGGCTAATAGTTGTGCGGGGATACGGACCAAATCGGTCGCACGCTGGAAACCCGCCTTGGCCTGCGAAGAGAGCCAATAACGCGGATCCTGGCCTTGCGTTACCTCCCAACCTAACGTTAGGAACGACTCACCGAAATTCGGGTCACTTCCATCGAGTTGTATTGTCATGTCTCTTCACCTGATAACGGTGAAATGAAGCGTCAAGGTAATACGTGGCGGCGACAGACGACAGGCAATCCGGGAAATCAAACGCCTAAGGCTACATCCGAATAACTATCGAGCCGCTGCTTCCAGTGGACCTATTCGCACTTCAAGCATTGCCTTCCACTAGTCGTCCGCATCAGATTTCCCGGCGCACCGTCTGCATAACAACTTGAGCACTCGTGTATTGAAATGACTGAACAGCCCGGTGTCCCGGCGACTGCGGCTGCGAAATCATTCAGCAGCTTCAACGCCATAGGCGAAATTTGATTGGCTGTTAGGCAGCGTACTGGACTGGCTGTCTCAACGCTCTTGCTGGCGAACAATTCGTCTATCAAACGTCGGACGTGCGCAGGTGGCGTTATGGATATCGTTTCGTTGGCTAGTGCCACACCATATCCAAAAGTTTCGGCTTGAGGTGCTGTTGACATAGTTTAGCCTCCAAAGGCGGCATTCTGACCTCAGCCGCCGATAGTTGTAAGACATTTGGAAGGGGCGATTGCTAAACATTAGCGTGATGCGTAGATCGAAATTTTTTGAGGCTGGAATTTGGCGAGTGTACAAAGAAAGTAGCAGGCTCGTGAGAAATTCGGCCTCTTGAAAAACAAGCGGGCCCCACGGTATGCCGATTTGCTTTGAAAGTCAATAAGTTCTGGAGGCAGGTAAGTTCCACGGTCAGGCCCAATTGAAGCAACGTGCGTCTCTGGGACCAGCAGAGCTAAGAGGCGCAATCTGGTTGCACCCGGGCCCGGCCACAAATGACTCCTTGCCCACGCTCGCACTACTCGTTAGAATACCGGGTTCTGCATCGCGCAAGATTCTTCTCTGTGCAGCACGGCTCCGGTTCCAAGGCTTATGGCAATTGATCGCATCACCGTTCGGGGCGCCCGGCAACACAACCTCAAGAACATCGACGTTGATATTCCGCGTGACAAGCTAACCGTAATAACCGGCCTCTCGGGTTCCGGGAAATCCTCGCTGGCGTTCGATACGATCTATGCCGAAGGACAGCGGCGATACGTGGAGTCCCTTTCCGCTTACGCGCGACAATTTCTCGATCAATTGGAAAAACCCGACGTCGATTCGGTTGAGGGTCTGTCGCCGGCAATTTCAATTGAGCAAAAGACCGTCGCCCGCAGTCCGCGTTCGACGATTGGCACAGTCACAGAGATCTACGACTATTTGCGCCTGCTTTTTTCGTCGATTGGGGTGCCGCACTGTTACCAGTGTGGTGCGGCAATCACCCGCCAAAGCGTCGATCAGAATTCTGGCCCCCATTGTTCGGGGCCGCAAGGGAGAATTCAAGAAGGAGCTGGCTAAACTAGCCAGCGATGGGTTCATCCGCGCGCGGATCGACGGGGAGCTGCGCTCGCTTGATGAAGAAATACGTCTCGATAAGCGTCGCAATCACTCGATCGAAGCCGTAGTTGACCGCTTATTGATCAAGACCGGAATCAACGAACGGCTCGGCGAATCGATCCGGACGGCCTTGAAACTTACCAATGGCGCCGTGCTGGTTTCCGTGATTGACGGTGAAGAGAAACTGTATTCCGAGAAGATGGCCTGCGTTAATTGCGGTATTAGTGTGCCGCCGCTTGAGCCTCGCTCGTTCTCGTTCAACTCGGCGTATGGAGCCTGCAAACATTGTCATGGACTCGGCACCGTCCTCGAAATCGATTCGGGAAAGCTGGTGCCGAACACGACTGATCCGGCGGAAAGAATTCCTTTCCTGGGTCCGGCGGACAAGGCCGCATCGGCTTATCTTCGCAGTGCTTTGCTCGCGGTTATCGAATACTTCAAAGCAGATCCCAAGCTGCCGTTTCTGAATCTGCCCACCGAGGTTCGCGAAGGTTTCTTTAACGGGCTCTCAGCCCAAATAAAGTTCAAGCAGGGTTTGTATTCGTACAGGGGCTTCTGGGAAGGTGCTCTTCCATGGTTGCGTGAACGCTTAAACAGCCCGCCATCGGAAAAAGTCCGGGCGGCCCTGGAAGAGATGGTTTCGCCGTCTATCTGCCGCGCGTGCAAAGGCCGCCGGCTGCGATCAGATTCTCTGGCCGTGCGCGTCGGCGGACGCGGCATTGCAGACTATACTTCAATGACCATCGAAGAGGCGATTAAGGCCTTCGATCAAATCAGGCTGGGCGACCGAGAAGAAAAGATCGCGGGATTGATCTTACGGGAAATTAAGTCACGCCTTCGCTTTCTCGAGACTGTCGGACTCGGATACTTGACGCTCGATCGTCCCTCAGCAACTTTGTCTGGCGGCGAAGGGCAGAGAATTCGGCTGGCGACACAGATAGGCTCGCAACTGCGCGGGGTGCTCTATGTCCTGGACGAACCGTCAATCGGTCTGCACCCAAGGGACAATCGCCGCCTCCTGGACACGCTGTTCGCCCTCCGGGATCTCGGCAACACCGTGCTGGTGGTTGAGCATGACGAGGAAACAATTCGACGCGCCGACTATGTTGTAGATCTTGGACCCGGGGCAGGTACTCACGGCGGCATGGTCGTGGCGTGGGGAACTCCGGACGATGTTGCTAAAAACCCGGAATCTATTACCGGCCTCTACATTAGCGGCTCGCGGAAGATTCCGATTCCCAGCGAGCGTCGTACGCCCAACGGAAAGGCGATCACCGTTCGCGGCGCCCGCCACAACAACTTGAAAGAGCTGGACGTATCTTTCCCCCTGGGCCTGCTGACGGTCGTGACCGGCGTCTCGGGCTCGGGGAAATCGACGCTGGTCGCAGACATACTTTATCCGGCGCTGGCCATGAATCTCTATGACTCGCTGCTGGAGCCAGGCGCGCACGATGCAATCGAAGGACTGCAACACGTTGACAAGGTAATCGAGATCGACCAGTCGCCGATTGGCCGCACGCCGCGATCGAATCCGGCCACGTACACGGGTTTGTTTACGCCGATTCGCGAGCTTTATGCCATGCTGCCCGAGTCGCGGGAGCGCGGTTACAAACCCGGGCGTTTTTCTTTTAACGTCAAAGGCGGTCGCTGTGAAGGTTGCGAAGGTGAGGGTCTCAAACGGATCGAGATGAATTTTCTTCCCGATGTTTACGTGCTCTGCGATGTCTGCCGCGGGGCTCGTTACAATCGCGAGACACTTGCGGTCAGGTACAAAGGAAAATCGATTGCGGAACTGCTGGACGCGACCGTGGAAGAGGCCTTGCCCCTGCTGGAGAATATTCCCCAGATTAAGCCAAAGCTGCAGACACTGCTCGACGTGGGACTCGGTTACATCAAGCTGGGGCAGTCGGCGACGACGCTCTCTGGCGGTGAGGCGCAGCGGATTAAGTTGGCCAAGGAACTTTCCAAACGCGCGACCGGACGAACGATTTACATTCTTGACGAACCAACCACGGGGCTTCATTTTGCTGACGTGCACAAGTTGCTGGACGTACTCCAGCGGCTGGTAAGTCTCGGCAATACGGTCATTGTCATTGAACACAACCTTGATGTTATTAAGAGCGCTGATTTCATCATCGATCTGGGGCCCGAAGGCGGCGCCCATGGCGGCCGCGTCGTCGCCAGCGGCACGCCCGAAGAAGTTGCCGCCGTGCGCCGCTCGCATACCGGGCAGGTGCTGAAGCCTTTGCTGAACGGAAAGAGTGACGGTTCGAAAAAGGCTGAACCCGCAACTCGCGAGTTTCCTAGAGAAGAATCAAAGAAAGTTGCGTGATATACTCCAAAGGAACTCTCAGAAATCGGTTCCTGCGCTAGGCCAGTCGCTATGTCAGAGATGGACGAGTCAGCAGAGACAAAGATAGAAGAGATCAAGTTCGCTGTAGAGACGGGCGTCACAGATCGCAAGTTCTGGCATTCGCGAACTCCGGAAAAGCGCGTCTGGGCGATGGGACTTATGCGACGGCACGCTTTACGGCTATGACGAACACTTGTTCCTGAACTTGAAAGAGTAATTGAAGTCGCGACGCTCAAACACGATGCGCCTCCGCCCAGCGGAACAAAGAACTCGACCGATCTTCGACCGGACCAATCGTGACAGATCACATCGCAGCCACAGTCGCCGACAGTCTTGACGTGAAGCGACGCTTTTTCGACGCCCACGTCGCTGATGTTCAACGGGCGGCGCAAATGATTGCTGCTGCCCTCAAAGCCAAGGGCAAGCTGTTAGTTTTCGGCAATGGCGGATCGGCGGCTGACGCACAACATATCGCCGGCGAGATGATTAATAAGTTCCTGCGGGATCGCAGACCTCTCCCGGCCATCGCGTTGACGACTGATGGCGGCGCCCTCACGTGCATCGCGAACGATATGGGATTCGAAAATGTTTTCGCCCGACAGATCGAAGCGTTGGGAGCGAAGGGCGATGTGTGTATCGCGATTTCGACTTCGGGAAAGTCGCTGAATGTAACGCTTGCCTGTGAGCAGGCGCGTAAGCAGGGAGTGACTGTCATAGGCTTCCTGGGCCGTGACGGCGGTAGTGTAGCCGCTCTTTGCGACCTGGCTTTGATTGTTCCCAGCGACGACACTCAGCGAATTCAGGAAACGCACAACTTGATGGGCCACATTATCTGCGAGCAAGTTGAAGCTGAGTTGTTTCCGGATCAGAAAGGCGAGCAATAGATTCGAGTGATCACAGACGAAGGGGCTCTGATCGAGCCGAACGACGGCCTTTAGAAGACGCTGACCTGCCGATACCCGCGCACGCTTGTTGAATTGTACGGCTCCGTAAGGAGCCAGATGTTTATAGCTCCAGCAGTCGTATTGTTTCGGCGCTCCATGGGAGCGCAACAGAGAAATGTTTCGCTCCTACGGAGCTGGGAGAACAGGTCAGGCGCGGGCTATAAATATTTCGCCTGTACCAGGCGAGGAAACAGCCGGAACGAATCTGACGACTTGATCGGATGTTCCAGATGACGCTTTATATTGAGTAGAGCGAAGAGCAACGCCAAACGATAAAGTCCGGGCCACCGAGGCCGCCTACGCTCCAACTAATGTCCATCTACGAAAGTCTTAAGCCGATCAGTCTGGAAGAGGTCAAGACCTATCCGCTCGCTTCACGCCAGAGCAAAGTGACAGTCGCCGAGTTTGCCGCGCCCTTAACTGAGAGCTCTTCGCTGAATGATTACCTCGCTTCGCTGCCTAATATTCTGGCGGTGCAAACTCTCCGCGATCTCGCTAAGCAGATACGACATGCACGCAATCTGCACAAGCCAATCATTTGGGGTATAGGTGGTCATGTAATCAAAACCGGGCTGGGGCCGATCATTATCGACCTGATGCGCCGGGGATTTGTGACGGCCATCGCCGCCAATGGTTCCGTGCTGGTCCATGACGCCGAAATTGCCATCGCCGGCTCAACCTCAGAAGATGTTGACGCCACCTTGGGAGCAGGAGGGTTTGGCGGCGCGGAGGAAACCGGAAAGCTGTTGAATACTGCCGCGCGCGATGGCGCAAAGGAAGGAATCGGGCTCGGTGAAGCGGTTGGTCGCGCCCTGCTTACCCTTAAACCGAGGCACCAGGAGGCTTCGCTGCTTTGTGCAGCGTTTGCAGCGCACGTGCCGTTTACCGCTCATCTGACCATCGGCGGCGACATTGCCCATTTTCATCCCACCGCCGATGGAGCGGCGTTGGGCGCGACGTCGCTAATTGACTTTCGCTTGTTGGCAGAGTTGGTGCGGCGAATGGATGGCGGCGGCGTCTACCTCAATATCGGTTCGGCAGTCACTTTGCCGGAGGTGTTTCTGAAATGCGTCACTCTGGTGCGAAACCTGGGTCACCAATTCAATGACATTACGACTGCTAATTTCGATTTCATCCAATCGTACCGTCCGCTGACTAACGTAGTGCGACGCCCGACAGCAGGTGGAGCAGGTCGCGGGTATGCGATCACCGGCCATCACGAGTTGACGATCCCACTGCTGGCAGCCGAGCTTATTTGCCGAGCAGAAGCAGTATAGCTTCCATCATTAGCTTTACCCCGGCCAAAGCCAGAACGACCGATAGCCATTTCCGGATATTCGAAACCGGCAATATTCGGGTGCCTAATTCGGTGCCGAGCCAACCACCAATCAAGGCCGCTGGGGCCCAGTAAACAATCGCGGGGGGAATAAACATAATTGCAGAGACGTGTCCCAACATTCCGGCAATTGAGTTGACCAGGATGAATGCGACCGATACTCCCGACGTTTCTTTCGTCCCCGCCCAATGCATCAGCAGCAACACGGGACTGAGAAAGATGCCGCCGCCCACACCAGTCAATCCCGAAAGCATGCCCATGGCGGCGCCGATGATGAGTGCCAACCAGATAGGTACCAGAGTAGTCTTGCGTTGGTCCGCAGTCGCAGCGCTGAAGAACAATCGCACGGCGCTATACAACAGCACCAGGCCGACGATTGATTTGTAAATGGAAATCGGCAGAGTCAGGCTGCCGCCGATGAAGGAAAAAATCCAGCGCGATAAAAGCGGACCGTGCCAATTAGCGCGACGATGATATTCAGCGTCAGCGCCGTGGGTTTCATCACCACGGGCGCCATGCCGAGCAGCGCCATCGCCGCCAGGTAACCCGATGCTCCCGCATGACCAACAGTCGAATAGAGCAGTGCGATAACTAAAATAAGAACCGCAACCAGTAGCTCTAGTATCGAACCTGTGTCCATAGACCACAGTTGTGGAGCGTTTTGATAAAGGAACGTCAGGATAAGAACACAACGCCGGCCAAAGCTGCAACCATACGAGCTTTGGTTGCACCTCTCCGCAGGTTATAATCTCAACTCCCCCGCTTTAATAATCACTGCTAGTCAAAGGAACATGGAGTTCGAGAGATTGGTCTATGGAATCCTCTAAACTGGAACAATTTAAGCATCTCCTATTGACGGAGTTGCGGCGTCATGCCCAGAACGTCAGCGATGATCAGGCAGCAGCCCTTGACGCTGCGGGCGATGACGCAAAGGAGAGTGCCGATTTTGCTTTGCGGGACGGAATCGAAGAGATGGCACTGAAGCTCGGCGATCAGGAATCACAGATGGTGGGCGACATCGATCAGGCATTATTGCGGATCGAAGAAGGTTCATACGGAACCTGCGGGCGCTGCGGCCGCCCGATTGACACGCGTCGCCTGGAAGCGATGCCGACTGCTCGTTACGACGCCGAGTGCCAGGCAGCCATTGAAGCTGCGAGAGGTTTGAACGCGCGGCCGTCCCTCTAAACTTGTTCCTGAACATTACGCTGCATAACTCATGACAAACTATCTCTCTCTGCCCATCGGTGAAGGCGCGCCGGATGAGGTGAATGCAGTCATCGAGATTTCCAGAGGGCAGACTAACAAATACGAATACGACAAGGAACTACACGTCTTCCGGCTCGAACGTAATCTCTATTCACCGGTTCACTATCCCGGTGATTACGGATTTATTCCGAGTACTCTAAGCGATGACGGAGATCCGCTCGATGTCCTCGTTCTGGTTGATGCGCCGAGCTTCACCGGGTGCGTGATGACAGTTCGCCCAGTTGGATTTCTGGAAATGATTGATCAGGCGCAAAGAGACGAGAAGGTGCTCGCGGTCGGCACGAACAATCCGATTTTTAAGGGCGTGCGCGACTATCAAGAGTTATATCCCCACATCCTCCGGGAGATCGAGCACTTCTTCACGATTTATAAGGAGCTGGAAGCCAAGACAACACGCGTCGTGGGCTGGCATGACGCGACCGGCGCGCGAGAGATAGTCAGCCAATGCCAGGCGCGTTATGCGCGGAAGACGCAGTGAGTTGGTTTGGTTGCGCTGCCAGCGGCTGCCGCCTGATGTGCGCCAGCCCCCTGAATCTTTGTCAAGGCATCCGGAAAGGCAGAGCCTTTCCGCACTTCAACCGGCCGAGCCGCGACGACTAATGACAACCAAAATTCTTAGGAGGGAATCGAGGATCTTAGACAGTCTGGGCCAGCGAACGCTTACGGTAATCTTCGCCTTCAATCTCTACGGTCTTGCACATTTCGTAGAGGCGTGAACGTAATGCCACGCCAATCCGATCTTCGAGGAGTTCGGTAGGATCTTTTTCAGTATTACGCTTATCCGAATAGTTAGTGGTGAAGATTGTCAGCCGCTTGTCGTTATAGCGCGTGTTTATGATTTGCATCATTGTATCGCGTACCCAGTCAGTTGGTTTTGACGCGCCCAGTTCATCCAGCACCAGCACATCAGCTTCAAAGACAGGCCCCAGCACCGCCAGTTCGGAAGTTTGGGACACCGGATTATAGGAATCCTGGATGCGTCGCAACAGCGCGCCGAATTGGTAAAACAAACCTCGCACCTGATAGCGGTCAATCAATTCACGCAAGAGGGCAACTGCCAGATGAGTCTTGCCAACGCCGACCGCCCCGACTAAAAGTAAACCGCGCCCATCGATGATCAGATAGTCATTAATGACCCGATCGGCCTCAATCTTTGCTACCCATTTTGAATCGGAATCGCCTGCGTCATACCCCTGCAGCGTGCAGTGTCGGTAACGCGCAGGAATGCGAGCGGCCTGGAGCAGGCGCTGACGATGATCGGGCGACTGGCAGCGACAACGCCGCGCCCCTTCGCCGGCCACGACTTCCATGCCGGTACCAAAGCAGTGCGGACACGAGGATTCTGCGGTAGAGGCTGGTTCGGCCGCAGGTACTTGAGCAGACTGCTCACTTCTGACGACCCGCAACCTTTTGCTTTTTGGTTTTTCGGAAGGACGCATTTGATGTTTCTCGGTCTCGATAGCGTGGATTATAGCATTGGGATGAGGAAACCTAATTAATCCGATCGATTCGTCTGGTTATTTCTAATTGGCGAGGCACGGATCTTCTTTTAGTCATACGAATCGATGCCGAGTTCGAACCGGTTTGCGAGAGTTAGCAACCTCAGTGAACTGGAAGCCATCGAAGCTATCGAGGTTATTCCGAAAGTGCCAGCTGTCGCGCATTTAGTCGCGATGGGCCTCTTGCGCAAGAGGCGCTCAATAATTGGCACGCAATAACGCTCGATACCTCCTGTAATTGCCCGCTCGGTGTTGAAAGCCCGAGCGGGTTTTTTTATTACCTCATGCGGCTGGTAAAAACGGTCCAGGGGTGTGATTTCATGTCGGTCAGAAGGCCAGTCATCCATCGGTATTCCGGATGCTCCTTCAAGAACGTGCCGGCAACAAAGTCATAGCCGCATGGATGGCCCATGGCTGCCCAGAACTGCATTGTCTCCGCCATATGACTATCGACGGCCTTCGCCTGAACTGTTCCGCCCGGGTAGAACTTGCCCCAGTCCCACTCAGGAATGCCGCGAGCGGAGCGTTCGACACAACCACACAAGCTGCGCTCGTTTGCCCCTTCCTTTTTTGCGAACGAGTCGTAGGTGTCACCCTCCATCCGCTTGACTGTTTCGACATCAATCGTGCCCTGCGCTTTCGCAACCATTTGTTCCCAGCGTTCCTT
>WNFR01004833.1_pt1 | contig 13822 bp, 10 predicted proteins | sample 5400221 | NCBI WGS metagenome assembly WNFR01 (sample SAMN13153357, study PRJNA577476) | soil metagenome | isolation source: 40 cm soil under Madrone tree | place: USA:California | collected 2016-06-14 | reverse complement strand
AGGAACGCCACCAGGCGACTATAAGATCGTCATGACCGTGAAGAGCGGTGCGATTACCCACACGTCAAGCTTTGATTTGATTGTTCAATGAACACTCAGGTCAACAATGGAGAGGCTTCTAATTGACTGACGGCCTGCCGCCTTCACGATCGGCAGCAGGCGTCAGTGAACCTTGCTTGTGGCTATTTACCCGTGCTGCAGCTATCCGCGACTTTATTGATCGAAGTCACCTGAAGCGTCTTGGCGGCGTTCGCATTCGCGCTTGCGCCGGTGGAGCTTCCGGTGCTGCCTGAAGCTTCGCTTGCCGTTCCGGAAGTGCTGCTTCCGGGAGCGCTGGTATCAGGGCTGTTCGTGGCCGACGCCGAAGCCTTGGCGCCCGCAGTGCCGGTCACTTCCACCTGCTTATTCACGTTCGCGCTGAGCTGAGATTCGTCACCGGTCAACTGATACATGACTCCGGTAGCATCGGTCAGCATGTAGTTGCCGCTCGTGCCCGTGAGGCAGCCTTGCACGGTATTGGTGCCCGCGGACGCGGTTGCCTGATCGGAATTGCTCGGTGAACTCCCAGCCTGGCTGGATGCTCCACTCGATGGTGTGTCTTGCGCCAGCGCCAGTGCCGTACACAGCATCAGCGCCGCACCCAACAGAATTGCTTTTTTCATAGAGAGATCTCCCTTCTCCTGCACAGATAGCTATCTTGTCGTACACAGATAGCTATCTTGTCGAAGCTTAGAAATCGAGCCAGCAATCCCGGTTGCTCGCAACGGACATATATCGTGAGCTGCGCATGCTGTTTTCCCTTGTTGGTCGGCACGCAATCCCAAGATTTCACGGAACTTCCGGTATCCACTTGTCGTATTACATAGTGCCGGCTCGCATGTCTTAATTGGTACCTGCTGCTCCGGTATCATGGGGAAAGATGCGTCTCCTCCTGGAAATTTTCGGCCAGACCCTGCGCACGCTGTGGGCGCACAAACTGCGTTCATTTCTCACCATGTTCGGGATAGCCTGGGGAGTCGGGTCTCTGCTGCTACTCGTTGGCCTGGGCGAAGGTTTTCGCTCAGGCAACAAGAAGCAGTTCGACGAACTCGGCGAGAACGTGATGTTCATCTGGGGCGGCCGCGCGCCAGCGATGAACGGCAGCTTCAATAGCCTGCGCTCGTATTTCCTGACCTATCGTGACTATCAGGATGTGGTGGCGAAGTGTCCCGATGTGAAAATCGCCACGCCTGTTATTTCGCGCAACGATGTCCGCGCGGTGAGCGACTATTTTCAGAGCAGCGGACAGCTGATGGGCGTTTACGCAAATTTCAGTCAAATTCGATATCTGCCGATGTCGGAGGGGCGCTGGCTGAATGACTTCGATGTTTCGCAAAAACGGGCTGTGGTTGTACTTGGGGATGAGACCCGGCGCGTTCTCTTTCCCGGCTGGCCATCGGTCGGAGCCACCATCTTGCTCAATGGCGTTCGCTTTCAGGTCATCGGAACGTTAAAGCGTGTGGGACATGGCGACAACAATAATCGGAACTTGCAGATTTTTATTCCTCTTTCGGTGATGCGTGAGAATTTTCCTCCACTGAAAGTAGGCGAGATCGATGACGCCATTTCGTTCCTGAATTATCAGCCGAAATCACGCGATCTGCACGAAACTGCGAAACTGGAAGTTCACAAAGTCCTGGGACAGAACCACGGCTTCGATTACAACAACCCCGATTCGTTCGACGAGTGGGACACTATTCGCAGCGTGGATTCAATTGGAAAAATATTTGACGCTATGAATACGTTTCTGGGTAGTGTCGGCCTGGTCACCCTTGGTTTGGGAGCCATTGGCATCATCAATATCATGTTGGTGGCGGTTGCCGACCGGACGCGCGAAATTGGACTCCGCAAAGCTTTGGGCGCAACCAACCGCAGCATCATGGTCCAATTTTTTGCCGAAGGCGCGTTCCTGACAGTGATGAGCGGAGTAATAGGCATGGGCTGTGCCGCAGGGTTTATGGCTTTGTTGGCGCTGCTTCCACAGCCGCAGGGGTTCGATACGCCGCGTCTTGTGCCTGAGACCGCGGCGCTGGCAATCAGCTCGCTTGCGATCGCGGGTGTTGTCGCAGGCCTGTATCCGGCGCGAAAGGCTGCGTTGCTGGAGCCTGTAGAAGCACTAAGGAAAGAGTAGATGAGCCGCGATATATTTATCCAGGCTTACGGCGCGATGCGGCACGACCTGCGCAAGACCGTGCTCACCATGCTGGGCATGGCATGGGGTATTGCCACGGTTGTGCTCCTGCTTGCCTACGGCGAAGGTTTCGCGCGCGCCATTCAGAACATTTGGGAAGCATACGGCGCGACTGCTGTTGGTATTTATCCCGGCAGGACTTCGCAACAAGCTGGAGGAACCAAGGCTGGGACCCAGATTCGATTTACCGTTGAGGATATGGATGTCCTGAGAAACGTAGTGCCATTAGCTAAGCATATGTCGCGGATTGGCGAGTTGGACGCTACCGTGAAGAACAGCTCGCGCACTTTCACTCTGCACGTCTTCGGTATTGACCCTCCGATGGGCGATATCTGGTCGCTGACCGTCGCTGAAGGGCGTTTCCTTGATGAGGCCGATAACCTCAGTCACGCGCGTTGCGTCGTCCTAGGCTCGGAGGCCAAAGACAAACTCTTCTCTGGAATGGCGGCGGTCGGCGAAGAGATCCGCATCAACGGTGCCAATTTTCAGGTAGTCGGCGTGCTCAAAGCGCGCATGCAAGAAGCAGACAATGACGACAACCGCGTGGTTTACGCGGCCTACAACTCCATGGACACACTTCGCGACAATCACTACTTGAGCGGAATGTGGCTCGACTCGATCGGCCTTGATCACATCAAGATGACCAAGAGCATTCGCGACGCTCTGGCCCTTCAGCATGGGTACAAAGCCGATGACGAGCGCGCCGTGTTCATCTTTGACGCCAAGAAACAGCTCGAGCAATTTAACATCATCACCATTGCTCTGAAGATTCTTCTGGCATTCATCGGCAGCATCACGCTGGGTATCGGCGGAGTCGGTCTGATGAACATGATGCTGGTCTCAGTAACGCAGCGCACGCGAGAGATTGGAGTCGAGAAAGCCCTTGGCGCTCGTAGACGAGACATCCTGTTCCAGTTTCTTGCAGAAGCCATGGTGATCACCGCTGTCGGCGGCTTTTGCGGAATCCTGCTTTCCTACATCGTGTCGGTTTCCGTCGGCAGGCTCACGTTGTATAGCGCGCTCGCCAAACACGCCGAAGCGGGCGATATCCGCCTGATCGTCGCGCCCCAGGTGCTGCTGATTTCCACGATCATCCTCGCGCTGGTTGGAATTTGCAGCGGCATGTTTCCAGCAGTCCGCGCCGCAAACCTGGATCCTATCGAAGCCTTGCGTTACGAATAAGTCAAACCCTTTCACCACAGAGGCACAGAGACACAGAGAAAACAGGATAATTATTCCGGATCGCCTTTTGCTCGGGTCTATTCCCTGTAGCTCTGTGTCTCAGTGGTGGAAGAGGGTTCAAGTGCAGACAGACTGTAGAAACTGCGGCGGCTTCCTGGCCTTCACCGATTGCTCGAATCCAAAGGCGATCTTCAACAACACCGGCTCGCTCCAAGCACGTCCGAAGAAAGAAATCCCGACCGGCAGCCCAAAGACAAATCCCGCGGGAACGTTAATGTTAGGATATCCCGCAACAGCCGCCGCATTCGAGCTGCCACCGACAGCATGATCGCCATTGGCAAAGTCGGTGAGCCAAGCTGGTCCGCCGGTCGGCGCAAGAATGGCATCGAGATGAAACTTGTCCATCACTCCATCGATTCCGTGCTCCCGTGACAAGCTGCGGTTTGCCGCAAGGGCGGCAGGGTAGTCTTTGTCGGTGAGCGGACCTTTTTCTTGGGCCTTGATGAAAAGATCTTGCCCGAAATAGGGCATCTCTTGTTGTTTGTTTTTCTCGTTGAATGCAATTACGTCAGCGAGCGAGTGGACCTGGGCGTCTGGCCGTGACGCGAGATACGTGTTTAGATCAGCCTTTAACTCGTACATAAGCACAAGCAGTTCAGTGTCGTCGAATTTTCCGTGGGACTCCAGGTCTGCTGGATCAACGATCACGGCGCCTGCTGTTTTCATCTCATCAATCAGCTGGTTCATCAGTTCATCAACCGCATCGTTGAACCCAAAGTATTTCCGAGCAATGCCGATGCGGGCGCCGCGCAGCCCGTTCGGGTCGAGGAACTGCGTGTAGTCCTTCCGCAATTTGCTGCCGGAGTCGGCAGTGGCTGTATCGCGAGGATCAGTCCCAACGAGAGTGCCCAGTAGAATCGCAGCGTCACGCACGGTTCTCGCCATTGGGCCTGCCGTGTCCTGGCTATGCGCAATTGGAATGATTCCGGCGCGGCTGATGAGTCCCAGTGTCGGCTTAATCCCGACGATCCCGTTTGCGGATGATGGACAAACAATTGACCCGTCGGTCTCCGTTCCCACAGCTACAGCGCACAGATTTGATGAAACTGCGACGCCCGATCCGGAACTCGATCCACATGCATTGCGATCGAGTGCGTATGGATTTTTCGTCAGCTCTCCACGTCCGCTCCATCCGCTCGTCGAGTGGCTGGAGCGAATATTGGCCCATTCACTCAAATTTGTCTTGCCGAGAATAACCGCTCCCGCTTCCCGCAACTTTCGCGCTACTCCGGAGTCTTGCGCAGGACGCGATCCGATCAGCGCCAATGAACCTGCTGTCGTTTGCATGCGGTCTGCAGTGTCAATGTTGTCTTTGATCAGAACAGGAATGCCGTGCATCGGCCCGCGCGGACCTCTTTGCTTGCGCTCACGATCAAGCTCCTGGGCAATGGTAAGTGCATCCGGATTCACTTCGATCACGGAATTGAGTCCTGGCTCTTTCTTGCTTTTGCACGCAGTGCGCAGACAAGCGTCGTCAATCTCGTCAATCCGTGTCAGATAGGCCTGGGTCAGCGAATGCGCGGATATCTCTCCGGATTTCATGCGTGCCTGCAGGGCCGCTATCGTGGCTTCATCAAACTGAAAGGGCTTTACCGGGCTGGCTGCGGGAAGCGGAGAAGATAACGCGCGGGCGGCTGACAATGCAGGGGCGACCACGGCGCCGGCCGACCCGAGCGCTGTCGCACGCAACAGGCTTCGCCGAGATAACTGCGGATTTGTATTGCCTGGGGCGTCATTTTTCATCAAGCCCTCCGCTGAACCACGTGAACTGCAGCAGGGAATTATAGGCCTCTGGGCAATTCTGTGGCCTCTGTGGTTAGCGCTCTTGAAACCGCCGCTCACCATTTCCGATCATGTCACGTCAACGCTGAGAATTGATGTCTCCAAAAATGTGCTGCACGCATCAAGAGCTCAAGGTGACAAAAGACAACGCAAAACTGCTACAATCGCTCGTTTGCCGCTAGCTTGCGAATGAAATCTTCCAGCCTGTTGTCCCCCGATAATCCGCACAGAGGAGTGTTCATGGTCGCTTTGAAGAGGTGGCTTGTCCTGGTTGTGATTGCCTGTTCGTCGTTCGTTCTCGCTCAGGAGAACCAGGAAGGGCGGCTGATGCGCTTCCCTGACATCTACAAGGACAAGGTTGCATTCATGTACGGCGGCGACCTCTGGCTCACTTCGACTTCGGGCGGCACAGCGCGTCGCATCACCTCTCATCAGGGCCGCGAACTCTTCCCAAAGTTTTCGCCCGACGGCAAATGGATCGCCTTCACCGGCCAGTACGATGGAAATTTCAACGTGTACGTAATGCCCTCTGATGGCGGCCAGCCCAAGCAGCTGACTTTCTATCAGGGAAGCGCGCAGCAGTTGAGCGACCGCATGGGCATTCACAACGAAGTGCTCACTTGGACACCCGACAGCAAGCGCATTGTTTTTCTGTCGCGTCGCGATGCCTCAAATGGCTGGATCAAGCGGCCGTTCACGGTCGGCATTGACGGCGGTTTGACGCAGCCGCTGCCCATGGATCAGGGTGGTTTGCTGTCCTATTCTCCCGATGGTTCGAAGATCGCCTACAACATGATTTTCAGGAACTTCCGCACCTGGAAGCGTTACACCGGCGGCCTCGCACAGTCCATCACGATTTACGATCTGAAGAACAACACCAGCGAAGATCTCCCGCATACGGATTACACTGACACGTTTCCCATGTGGCATGAGAACACGATCTATTTCACGTCAGATCGTGGGCCTGAACATCACCTGAATCTTTACAGTTATGACGTCGGGTCGAAGCAAGTCGAACAGCTCACCAAGTTCTCCGATTGGGACGTAATGTGGCCAAGCCGTGGCCCCGACTCAATCATCTTTGAGAACGCAGGCTATCTATACACCTACGATTTCGCTTCGAAAAAAGCGAAGAAGCTCGCGATCTCGCTTCCTGCCGATCGTGATCAGGCGATGAAGCGCTGGGATAACGTGAGCAAGCTCGTCACTGACTTCGATATCGCTCCTGACGGTAAGCGCGCCGTCTTCGCCGCTCGCGGCGATGTGTTCACAGTTCCGGCGAAAGAGGGAAGCATCCGCAATCTCACTCGGACACCGGGCATCCGAGAGAAAAAGGTTTATTGGTCACCGGACGGCCGTTCGATTGCATACGTCTCGGATCGCACTGGCGAGGACGAAATCTACGTCACTCACCAAGATGGACTTGGCAAAGAACAACAGGTCACCAACGGCTACAAAGGATTCAAGTTCGATCCCGCGTGGTCTCCGGACAGCAAGAGAATTGCCTGGGCCGACAAGGACCTGAATCTCTGGTGGGTGGATATCGCCGAAAAAAAACCGGTGAAGGTAGACCACGCCGAATACGGCGAAATCACGAATTATTCCTGGTCGCCTGACAACAAGTGGCTGGCTTATGACAAGCCTCAGGAAAACCAGTACTCGGTCGTGTATCTCTACTCGCTCGCGGATCGCAAGATAACCGCTGCGACATCGAGCATGACGAACAGCTATAACCCGCTGTTCGATCCCGAAGGGAAGTACCTCTACTACCTTTCGGATCGTGACTTCAACGAGGTCCTCGGCAACGTCGATTTTGAATTTGCAAATCCAAAGACGACGCGCGTTTACGTGGTGACACTCAAGAAGGATGAGGCGTCGCCGTTGGGGGTGCAGAGCGACGAGACTGAAGTGAAGAAGTCAGAGCCCAAGTCGGTTGAGCAAGTTGCGGCGACCGATCCGAAAGCGGACAAGGCCGAAAAGAAAGACGATGCTAAAGACCCTGCCTCAGAGGAGGATAAAGACAAAGACAAGGATAAGGATAAGAAGGAGAAAGCAAAGCCTGTCGAAGTGAAAATCGACCTCGACGGTATTCAGGACCGGGTTGTAGCCCTCCCCACCGATCCCGCGGTCATTCGCAGCTTCGCCGCAGCTAAGGGCTTTCTCTATTATTCCACCGCGCCAATCCAGGGCCTTTCAGGTCCTCTGCCAGGCGAGGGCCCGGCAGTCCACGTTTATGATTTAAAGGAGCGCAAAGAGAAGACTCTCATCGAAAACGTTCAGCGCTTCGCGCTTTCGTTCGATGGTTCCAAGCTGCTGTATCAGGACGATGGTGGAGGCCCGCGTGCAACGCACACCTACGGAATCATTGATGCGAAACCCGCCGGCGAGCCCAAGAAAGTCGGCGACGGCGCGCTCAGCTTGAACGGCATGCGGACAGAAATTGATCCGCCACAAGAATGGAAGCAGATGTTCAATGAGGTCTGGCGACAGGAACGCGACTATTTCTACGAAGCCGCAATGAACGGCGTCGACTGGGAGAAGATCCGCGAGAAATACGCACAGCTGCTCCCCTATGTCTCTGACCGCTATTCGCTCACCTACATCATGGGCGAGATGATCGGCGAACTCTCCAACTCACACACTTACGTGGGCGGCGGCGATTTTACCGATCTTCACCCGGTCAACGTGGGCCTGCTCGCCGTGGATTACGAGCTCGACGCAGCCAGTGGCATGTACCGGATCAAGAAGATCTACCCCGGCCAGAACTGGGACCAGGCGCTACGTTCACCATTAACGGAACCGGGCATCAATGTAAAAGAAGGCGACTACCTGCTCGCAGTGAATGGCCGTCCCTTGCGGGCTCCGCAGAATCCCTACGAGTTGTTCGTGAACACGGCCAATGAAACCGTGATGCTCACTGTCAATTCCAAGCCTTCGGAAGATGGCTCGCGCAATGTCCAGGTCAAGCCGATCAATGATGAATACGAGCTGCGCGAACTGAATATGATTGAGAGCAATCGCAAAAAAGTGGACGCAGCCACGGGTGGCAAAGTTGGCTATGTTTACTTGCCTGATATGGGCGGTCCGGGGCTGAACGAATTCGTGAAACAGTATTTCCCGCAAATTCGCAAACAGGGCCTGATTATCGACGTCCGCTATAACGGTGGCGGCTTCGTGGATGAACTGATCTTTGAACGTCTACGGAGAATCCTCGCGGGAATGGATTCCGCGCGCAACTGGCAGAGCGGCACAGTGCCGCCCGACGTGTTTCACGGATCAATGGTCTGCCTGACCAACCACTATGCCGCGTCGGATGGCGACATTTTCAGCTACACCTTCAAGTACTACAAACTCGGTCCGCTCATTGGCGAACGTACATGGGGGGGAGTGCGCGGTATTCGGGGCAACATTCCGCTCATGGACGGCGGCTACATCACGCGTCCGGAGTTCGCGCGCTACGACCTGAACAGCAAATGGCTTATCGAAAACAAAGGTGTGCAGCCTGACATCGTGGTCGAGAACCGTCCAGAGCAAGTGGTCAGCGGAAAGGACCCGCAGCTGGATAGGGCGATCCAGGAAGTCATGAAAGCTATTCAGGAGAATCCGAAGAAGCTAGCGCCGCGGCCGCCGGATCTTCCGCCGTATCCGGAAGGCCCGGGATAACGTAAGCGGGCTTCGGTGCGTCGCTTCACTTTGGCGTGAGCTGCTTGCGAATCCGCCGTACCTCGATGTACGTCATTGCGCTGACTGCCGCCATGAATCCACCGAACATGATGAGCAGGGTCATTCGTGACCTCAGTCGAATTCTGATTGCTTGAATAGCTCATCATAAAGGGAAAAGCCGTATCCGGCGTTTTCCGATGTGGTTCCTGCATCCTGCTCAAGTAATGCTTCATCAGATACACTTAAAGCCTAGACCCTATAATTTAGGATATTTTCATGCTGAAATACTCGATTGTCATACCCCTGCACAACGAGCAGGAGAACGTCACCGACCTTTATGACCGGCTGAAGGCCGTGATGGAAATCGGCGGAGAAACTTTCGAAATTGTCTTCGTCGACGACGGCTCCTCCGACGACACTTTCCATTTGCTCCGCGAAATCGCCGGCGTGGATAGCCGGATTACGGTAGTCCGTTTGCGGCGCAACTTTGGGCAGACCTCAGCCTTAGCCGCTGGGTTCGATAACGCCCGCGGGGAATACATCATCGCCATGGATGGCGACCTGCAGCACGACCCCGCCGACATCCCATTGTTTCTGGAAAAGATTTCCGAGGGCTACGACATCGTTAGCGGCTGGCGCAAGCAGCGGATCGACAATCTCTGGCTTCGCCGCATTCCGTCCCGATGCGCCAATTGGCTCATGGCGAAGCTGAGCGGCGTGGATATCCACGATTTCGGCACGACATTCAAAGCGTACCGGCGCGATATTCTCGAGCAGGTTCCGCTTTACGGCGAGCTGCACCGCTTCATTCCAGCTCTGGCCTCATGGCACGGTGCTTCCATCTGCGAAGTGCCCATTCGCAATGTGAACCGTGAGCGCGGAGTTTCTCACTACGGAATCTCGCGAACGTTCCGTGTGTTTTTCGACCTAATCACCATCCGTTTTCTCTTGACGTATCTTGGCCGTCCGCTTCACTTTTTCGGCACCGTCGGGATGATGGGTATTTTTGGAGGAATGGGCATCACGGCGTGGCTCTTCGTAGAGAAATTTCTTCGCCACTCTCACGTGATGATGGAACACGGCCCCATGATGATCTTTGCGGCCGTGCTGTTGCTGGCGGGATTAAACCTGTTGGCGATTGGATTATTGGGGGAACTTCAGGTTCGCCACTACCACGAGCCGACGAGGCGTGCGCCATATTCGGTGGATCGAGTCCTGCGCGCACATAGCGAAGAACAGAGCGTACCGGAGTAAAGGCAGTGGGCAGTTGTCAGTGGTTAGAAACTCGCGACTGACAACTGCCTCAAAACGCTTCCTTGTTCACCACATACGGCATCTTCTTCACATCGCCGCCGTAATTCTTCTCCAGCACATCGATCAATCCCTGCACGCATCTTCCTGCCATGCCTTTGTTCGGATCGGGAGAGAGGCGTGTAATTTTCGCGGCGCTGGCAAAATGCGGCAACAGTCTGCACCGGTCTTCAATTACTGGATCGCGCAGCGGAGAATCTGAGGGCAACGGTTCTTGCTCGTAAACATCGAGCGCGGCGCCGGCAATCCAGTTCTCTCGCAACGCCTTCGCTAGCGCATTCTCATCGATCACCGGCCCTCGCGAAGTATTTACCAGAAAAGCAGATTGCTTCATTATTCGCAGGGTTCGTTCATTGAAAAGATGAAATGTTGGAGTATCGCTCTCTCCCTCGCGCAAAAGCGGAACATGCACGCTGATAAAATCTGCTTGCCCAAGCGCCTCCTCGAATGACACGTACTTGATCCAGGTCTTCTCTTTCTGAATACCGCGTGAATGCCGCAGATCCATGGTTTCCTGAATTGCTTTCACGTATTCGTGATTCTGATAAGCCGGGTCGTAGCAGAGGATATTCATGTCGAAGCCGGCGCACTTCTTGATCATCGCCAGGCCAATCCGCCCAGTGCCGATGATGGCGATCGTTTTGCCGGTAACTTCATCTCCCAAAAAAGGCAGATATGGATGCCAGAATCCCCACTTGTTCTCTCGCGTCAGGTGTTCAGCCGGCCACATTTTGCGCGCCAGCAGTCCCAGCATAAAAAATGCAAATTCGGCGGTGGCTTCAGTAAGAACGTCGGCGGTGTTGGTGAAAGGGATCTTGTAGCGGTTCGCGTCTGCGCTATTGATGTTGTCGAATCCGACAGCGAACTGTGCAACCACTTTGAGCGCCCCCTTGCCGGCCTCAAAAACTTCTGCATCGATCTGATCGCGAAGTGTGGTGATCAACCCATCAATGCCTGAGCGCACTTTTTCAAGGACCAAGCTCTTGGGCGGAGCTTTAGGGTCGGGATACACCTCAACCTGATAACCGCGCTTGCGGAGCACATCAAGCGCCTCTCCGATATCGCAAGTAGCGAAAACACGAAACCCGGCAGTCATGAAAGTTCTCTGTGTTTTTCTTCGTGTACCTCAGTTTCCTCGGTGGTTATGCCTTTAAGTCACTCGAAGATCCACCGCGTCGCGCTAGTAGCGAAAGTTTTCTCCGCCAGCCCGAACGCAGTCTTAGGCCGCAAGCGAAACACTGGCTCCTTCAGCTTGAGCAGATCGTCCGCCATACTCGACATGTCCCACTTGTATTTCTTTTCATAGAGCCGGAGGAATTCGCGAATTCGCTTAACGTCTTTCTCGGTATCAACTGTGCCTTCCAGGATTACCGCCTCGTCCGCCTTCTCCGTACACATAGTGCAGCGCGGATTTTTGGCCAGATTGCGAGCCTTTCGCGATTTGCTTCCAGTGCTGAAATAGAGTCCTCCGTCGAGCCATAAAGCCCAAACCACCATCACATGCGGACGCTTGTCCGGCCGGGTAGTTGCGATCCAATACTGACGGCTCTTGTTCAGACGCTGCTCCGCCCATTTCCACGGCAGCAGGCCTTTGCTCGATTTTGGCAGCCCGTAACCGGGCATGTGCGGCCGCGTTGGTTTCGGTGATTTAGGTTTTGGGCGTGGCATAGATTCGCAATCCGACAACAAAAATCTTAACCGTAGGGAACACTGAGCGCGCTGAGAATTAAAGCTGCCAAAGCTCTGCGACTCGGGCGTGCTCTGCGATTAAATGTTCTTGTTGGAGATCCATTGCTCAATTCGCTCCAGTGCCCGTTCCAGGTTCTCCATTGAATTCGCGATGCTGAACCGCAAATAGCCCTCGCCAAATTCGCCGAATGACGTTCCCGAAAGACACGCAACTCCAGCCTCCTCCAGCAGAGCGTCCGCGAGCGCCTTTGATTTCCAGCCAGCTGCGGTGATGTTCGGGAAAACGTAGAACGCGCCTTTCGGCACGCGACAGGAAAATCCTTTGATCCGGTTCAGCCCCGCCACAAACATATCCCTGCGGCGCTGAAATTCCAGACACATCTGCTCAACGGAACTCTGGTCTCCTCGCAGGGCCTCGATGCCCGCTACCTGCGTGAAACTTGCCGTGCAGGAGTTCGAATTCGTCATCAGCCGCGCAACCTGCCACGCAAGGTCGGGCCGCATGACGCCATATCCCATGCGCCATCCGGTCATCGCATAACTCTTGGAAAACCCATCCAGCAGGATCGTGCGGTCCTTTAAGCCCGGCTCAGCAATGATCGAGTGATGCTTGCCGTCAAAAATCAGCCGGCTGTAGATCTCATCGGAGAGCACAAAAATATTGCGATCACCAATGGCTTCGGCAATCTGCTCCAGATCGCGCTTGCCTAATACTCCACCTGTGGGATTATGCGGCGAATTCAAGATGATGAGCCTGGTTTGGTCGCTGATCAGGCGGGCAAGTTCGTCGACGTCCAAACCGAAGTCTTTCTCTTCGCGCAGTCGGATCGGCATCCCGCGACCGCCGACGTAGTTGATCATGGACTCATAAATTGGAAAACCAGGGTTGGGATAAATGACCTCGTCGCCTTCATCAATCAGCGCGAGAATGGAAAAGAAAATGATCGGCTTGCCGCCCGGGACTACGACAACTTCCTCCGCGGTGACTCGAACCCCACGGCTCCGTGTCACTTCCTCAGCAATGGCTTCGCGGAGGTCGGGAAGTCCGGCGGACGGGCCATAGTGCGTCCATCCGGCGTGCAGCGCGTCAATTCCAGAGTTAACGATGTTGGGAGGAGTATCGAAATCCGGCTCGCCGATTTCGAGATGAATGATGTCCCTGCCCTGCCGCTCCAGTTCCCGCGCCCGGTTCAGGACTTCAAATGCAGTCTCCGTTCCCAGCCTGGACATGCGCTCGGCCAACCGCAGTTCGAACTGGACGGCTCGGGACATAAGACAAAACGGATTATTGTACTACCGCGAATGGAACCTTAACCACAGAGGGCGAGAGCACCGAGCTAACGTCGAACTTGTTTCCTCGGTGCTCTCGGTGTGCTCTGTGGTTAACTCAAGTTCTCAAAAATCCCCGCAGCTCCCATGCCGCCGCCCACGCACATCGTGACAAGCCCATAATGCGCATTTCGTCTCTTCATTTCGCGAATGATGCTCGCCGTCAGCTTTGCGCCGGTGCAGCCCAGAGGATGCCCCAGCGCCACGGCGCCGCCGTTCACATTTACGCGCTCAGGATCAAGTCCAGCTTCCTGAATGACCGCCAGCGACTGCGCAGCGAAGGCTTCGTTCAGTTCGATTACGTCAATGTCGGACAGCTTCAACCCCGCCAATTTCAAAGCTTTGGGAATGGCGAATACCGGTCCAAGTCCCATTTCTTCAGGCTTGTATCCGGCGGTGGCAAAGGAAACATAGCGTGCGAGAGGCTGGAGTCCCAGTGCATGCGCCCGCTCCGCTGAGATGACCACAGCAGCCGCGGCTCCATCGGACATTTGCGATGAATTGCCTGCGGTAACAGTGCCTTTGGCGTGAAATGCAGGCTTCAGTGAGCCCAGAGCTTCGAGCGAAGTGTCGGCG
>WNFR01004830.1_pt1 | contig 13827 bp, 10 predicted proteins | sample 5400221 | NCBI WGS metagenome assembly WNFR01 (sample SAMN13153357, study PRJNA577476) | soil metagenome | isolation source: 40 cm soil under Madrone tree | place: USA:California | collected 2016-06-14 | reverse complement strand
TCCACACGGCGGAGATGCTCGTCGCGCTTGGGGAAACGGCGGAGCGGCCCGGTCGTGCCCGTGCCGCGTGGCAGCTACGGCTGCGGCGCCGCCAGCGCTTCGGCGACCTGCGCGGGGTCGCCGATCAGCGCCTGCGCAATACCGCGAGCGTGATCGAAGCGCACGAGCAGGTCCGGCACGACGGCGGTGTTCTCCGGCAGGGCCGAGCCCTCGTCCGGCAGTCGAACCGTGGGCTCGAGCGTGGCGACGTAGTCGTACGGCAGATAGCCCACGACCGGCTCGCCGAGCTCCTCCGCCTCGGCGAAGCTGACGAGCCGAGAACCGCAACCGACGAACGAGTAGCGGCCGAGCCGCCCCCGCTCGACCGACTCGAGCAGGAAGGCGCCGCGCGTCCCCTCGCGCTCGCGCAGGCGGAGGTATGCCCCGAGCGGGGTGAGGAGATCGGTGGCGATGTCGGCGGTCACGGTCATATGGAGCGACAAAAAAGGCTCCTCACGGAGCCGGATCGAGCGGAACGGGCTGTGTGCGTCAAGGTCGACGCAGGCTCCCGCCACGCTCGGTGCGCCAGGCCCACCAGGTGCGGGAGGAGGGAGTCATCGCGTCTCAGGGTACGGGTGCCGCCTGCAGCCGTCAACCGTCGACGCCGTGGCCGGCGGCGCGGAGGGCATCGACGGCGCGCGCGAGGTCGGCCTCGCGCACGAGCAGGTAGTCGGTATCGAAGGTCGACAGCACGAAGATCGACACTGCCGCGTCAGCGAGCGGCGAGACGAGCGACGCGACGACGCCGGTGAGCGAGAAGTCGATCGGGCCGGCGACCTCGAGCGCGCACCAGCCGCGTTCGGCGCTCGCGTCCGGCGGGACGTCCTCCTCGTTGCAGACGATCGACAGCTCGGCGTCGGAGCGCGTCACCGACCAGAAGCGTCCGCGCGTCGCCCAGTCGGGCACGCCTGCGTCCGGGTGGAGGCGGGCGATCGCGTACAGCTCGTCGAGCGTGTGGAGCTTCAAGCCGCTGGACGTTACTGAGATGCGGTTAGCATCGTCGCGATGGCCGTCCCCGATGCACTGAGGCGCCTGCTCACGGCGCCGGGGCCCTCGGGCCAGGAGGAGCTCGCCGCCGCGGTCTGGCGCGCGGACGCGGCTGCGTTCGGCGAGGTCTCGAGCAGCGTGCTCGGCTCGTCGTGGGTGCGCGTGCCGGGCACCGCGGGCGGCCCGCTGCTCGCGATCGTCGGCCACATCGACGAGATCGCGGTCGTCGTCACGCACGCCGGCGACGACGGGCTCATCGCGGTGCGCCAGCTGGGCGGGTTCGACGCGCAGGTGATGTTCGGCCAGCGGGTCGAGGTGTTGACGCGCGACGGCCGCGTCCCCGGCGTGCTCGGCTCGCGCCGTCAGAAGCGCAAGCCGGGCGAGGATCGCAAGCCGGTCGGCTTCGACGACCTGTTCCTCGACATCGGCGCCCGCAACGGGGAGGAGGCGCGCTCGGTCGTGCGTGCCGGCGATGCCGCCGTCGTGGCGGTCGAGCCGCTCGAGCTGCGCAACGGGCGGATCGCGTCGCGTTCGCTCGACAACCGGATCGGCTCGTACGTCGCGCTCGAGGTCGCGCGCCGCGCCGCCGCGGAGGGCGGGACGCCGGGCGACGTCGCTGGTGTCGCCGTCGTGCAGGAGGAGGTCGGCGACTTCGCCGGTTCGCGCACAGCGGCGTTCGAGCTGCAGCCCGCGGTGGCGATCGCGGTCGACGTGACATGGGCGACCGACGTCCGCGGCGGCGATCCAGAAGAAGAAGGCGCGCACGTGCTCGGAGGCGGCCCGGCGCTGATGCGCGGCGCGTCGATCCACCCGAAGGTGTTCGAGCTCCTGTACGCGACCGCGGAGGCCGAAGGGATCCCGTGCACGGTGGAGGTCTCGCGCGGCCACACGCACACCGACGCGGACGCGATCTACCTGAGCCGGCACGGTGTCGCGACCGGCGTCGTCTCGATCCCGCTGCGCTACATGCACACGCCGGTCGAGACGGTGGAACTCGCCGACGTCGAGGCGGTCGTGCGCCTGCTCGTCGCGTTCGCGCGGCGGCTCGAGCCGGGCATCTCGTTCGCTCGCTGAGCAGCGCGTCGCTACGCTCTTTTCGTGACTCGCAGCGTGATCGTCTCCGCCGTCCGCACGCCCTTCGGGCGGCTCGGCGGCGGGCTCAAGGACAAGCAGGCGACCGAGCTGGGCGCGATCGCGATTCGCGCGGGGCTCGAGCGCGCCGGGATCGACGCGGCCGACGTCGACTACGCCATCATCGGCCAAGTGCTGCAGGGCGGCGCCGGGCAGGCGCCGGCGCGGCAGGCCGCCGTCGGCGCCGGCATCCCGATCGAGGTGCCTGCCGACACGATCAACAAGGTCTGCGCGTCGTCCATACGCGCGGTGGAGATCGCCGACTCGATGATCCGCGCCGGCGACGCGGAGCTCATCGTCACCGGCGGCATGGAGTCGATGTCGAATGCGCCGTACATCCTCAAGCAGGCGCGTTTCGGTTACCGGCTCGGTGACGGGACGCTGATCGACCTGATGACGCACGACGGGCTGACGTCGACGTTCGACGGCAAGCACATGGTCGCGCAGGCGTCGTTCGTCTCACGCGAGCTCGGGATTCCGCGCGAGGACCAGGACCGCTGGGCGTTGCGCTCGCACGAGCGCGCCGCCGCCGCGCAGGATGCCGGGCGCTTCGACGACGAGATCGTTCCCGTCGGCGAGCTCACGCAGGACGAGAGCATCCGTCGCGACACGACCTACGAGAGGCTCGCCGGGCTCAAGCCCGCCATGGATCCGGAAGGAACGACCACCGCCGGCAACGCACCCGGTGTGAACGACGGCGCCTCGTGCGTCGTCGTCTGCTCCGAGGAGTTCGCGCGCAAGCACAACCTCGAGCCGCTCGCGACGATCGTCTCGCAGGGCTACGTCGCCGACGAGTTCGCGTACCTCGCTCGCACGCCCGCCAAGGCGGGCGCGATGGCGCTCGAGCGCGCGGGGAAGTCGATCGGCGACGTCCAGCGCGTCGAGCTGAACGAGGCGTTCGCGTCCGTCGCGCTCAACTCGGCGAGGCTGCTCGACGCCGACCCGGAGATCGTGAACGTGAACGGCGGCGCGGTCGCGCTCGGCCACCCGATCGGCGCGAGCGGCGGACGCATCCTCGGCACGATGATCCACGAGCTGCGCCGGAACGGCGGCGGGCTCGGCCTCGCTGCGATCTGCTCCGGCGGCGGCCAGGGCGACGCGATCCTGCTCGAAGTCTGAGGGAACCCTGGCGGCGCGGGCGGTGTAGGAGTACCGTCAGCGTCGTAAGGAGGAGCGATGGTTCGCCGGATCGGTTTCCTGCTCGTGCTCGCCGGGGCGCTTGCGCTCGTCCCGTCCGCGTCCGCTGCGTATCCCGGGCCGATCGCCGTCCAGGGCGGCAGCGGACTCCCGAGCATCGACGGCTCGGTCCACTTCATCGCGACGAGCGCAGGCTCCGCTACGCGGATCGACGCGATCGGCGCCGACGGCAGCGCGACCATGTCGCGAACCGTTCCCGGCCAGTACGGCACCGTCCAGCTCACGCCGAACGGCACCATGGGCGGGCTCTTCCACGACGGGAGCGCCTTCGTGGTGCAGACCATCGGGATCAACGCGACCTCGAGCTTCATCGTCCTCAGCACGACGGATCTCGCAGTTCGCAACACGTTCACGCTGAAGGGCGTGTTCGGCTTCGACGCGCTCTCACCGGACGGATCGAAGCTGTATCTCATCCAGCACACCTCGACGCAGGACATCGAGCACTACATCGTCCGCTCCTACAATCTCGCGGCGAACGCGCTCCAGCGCGGCCGCGTCGCCGACAAGACGCAGAAGAGTTGGGTGATGCAGGGCTGGGCCGTCGATCGCGCGGCGACGCCGGAAGGGCGCTGGGCGTACACCTTGTACGCGAACCCCGGCGGCTTCCCGTTCATCCACGCGCTCGACACGGTGCGGGGCGTCGCGCATTGCATCGGCCTGCCGTGGACGGCGGTGAACCAGGGCCCGGTCTACAACTTCCATCTCGCGCTGAAGGGGAGCTCGGTGCTCGTCCAGTGGCAGGACGGGCGGATCTGGCGGCGCGTCGACACGACGAGCTGGCACATCTCGAAATAGCGGACCTCTCGGCGGGCCGTCTCCGTAGAAGGAGCACAACTCGAAGGGAGGATCGGATGTCACGTCGCAGCGTCGTTCTGGCAGCTCTGTTCGTCTCCGCGCTCGCCGTCGCGCCGGCAGCGGCGGGGGACGGGCCGATGCCGGGCGCCATGCAGGGCGGCTCGGGTCTGCTTCTCTCCACCGGCGGGCCGGGCGGCGGCACCCGCCTCGTCGCCATCGGCGACGCGAGCCTGTCCGGCACGACTCTCGAGGAGATCAGCACGAAGGACGGCACCGTGCTGCGCACGAACGACCTCCCGGGCAACTTCGGGGTGCCGGCGATCACGTACGGCACCGGCCAAGGCGAAGGGCTCTCCGCCGACGGCAAGACGATCGTGCTCGGCGATGTCGCGCAGATGTATCCGCGCACCTCGAGCCTGTTCCTGGTGATCGATCGGCGTTCGCTGAACATTCGGCAAACGATCAATCTGAAGGGTGACTTCGCGTTCGACGCGCTCTCGCCGCACGCGAAGCGGCTCTATGTGATTCAGCACGTCGACGCGAACGACATGTCGAAGTACGTGGTGCGCGCGTACGACCTCGTCACCGGTCGTCTGCTCCCGGGCAAGATCGCCGATCGCACGCAGAAAGGCTGGGTGATGCGCGGCTATCCGATGTCGCGCACGACGAGCTCCGACGGCCGCTGGGTCTACACGCTCTATCAGCCCGCGACGCAAGGCGCGTTCCCGTTCGTCCACGCGCTCGACACAGTACGCGGCGTCGCCCACTGCGTCGGCTTGCCGTGGCACGGCAACACGAACGGCTTCTACAACCTGCGCCTTTCGCTCCGGAACGGTGGCCGCACGCTCGCGGTGCACTGGCTCAGCGGCCGGCCGTGGCTGACGGTGAACACACGGACGTGGCGCGTCTCGGCCGACCGTCCTGCGCCCTTCGGCTGGCTGTGGCTCGCGGGCGGCTTGAGCGGCGCCGTGGTGCTCGCCGGCCTCGGAGCCGTGCTTTTGGGGCGCCGCCGCCGTGAGGAATTCGAGCAGGAGCTCGTCGGCCTGCTCGGCCGCGCGAAGCACGAAGTCGTGGTCTGAGCCGACCTCGAACCCTCGATCTCCGCAGGACCGCGCCCGGGAAACCGGGCGCGGCTTCAGCACCTATGCGTAGTTGGGTGCAGGTTTCGCCCCCCTGCGGGGTCTTCTCCTCCACAGGCACCCCCCGGATGAGGGATAAAGGCATGCGGGACGTTGCCGACAGGCAGAGCAGCCGTGAAGGGAGGAAGACGTCAGGTGAGGATCCTGCTCGTGGACGACGAGCCTGCGCTCCGCGAGCTCCTGCGGACGACGTTCGAGGGCGCACACGTGCAGGTTGACGAGGCGGCGAGCGGCGTCGAGGCCGAGGCCCGGATCCGCCGCAGGCGTCCCGACGTGATCGTGCTCGACCTACGCATGCCCGGCATGAGCGGAACCGAACTCTGCGCCCGGCTGAAGGGCGACGAGAAGACGAAGCAGATTCCGATCGTGCTGCTCACCGGCGCGGACGCCGAGGAGGCTCGGCGCGCGCAGCGCTCCGGCGCCGAGGCGCTCGTCCGGAAGCCGTTCAGCCCGCTCGACCTGCTCGCGATCGTCGAACGGCTGGCCGGCGGCGGCGGTACCCCCGCGCGAGGCGTGAAGCGGACGCGCGCCGCGGACGAGGAGGTGCTCTTGTACGCGCGCGACCTGCGCCATCTGCTCGAGATCGAGCGCGGTCAGCGCGAGCTCCTTCAGGATTCGTATCTCGAGACGGTCACCGCGCTCGCGACCGCGCTCGAGTCGAAGGACACGCATACGCGCGCGCACTCCCATCGCGTCGAGCGCTACGCCGTCGAGCTGCTCGCCGCGATCGACGTGAAGAAGCTCGAGAGCGATCCCGCGATCCGGTACGGCTTCCTGCTGCACGACGTCGGCAAGATCGGAATCCCGGACGGGATCCTCCAGAAGCCCGGGCCGCTCACGCCCGCCGAGCGGCGGCGCATGCAGACGCACACTGTGCTTGGAGAGCAGATGCTCGGCGGCGTCGCATTCCTCCAGGGTGAGGGTCTCCACATCGTGCGCTCGCACCACGAGCGCTGGGACGGGAAGGGCTACCCCGATGCGATCGCGCGCGCGGATATCCCGCTCGGGGCGCGCGTGTTCGCCGTCGCCGACGCGCTCGACGCGATGACGAGTGACCGGCCGTACCGGCGCGCGCTCCGCTGGACCGCCGCGCGTGACGAGATCGTCGCGCAGGCGGGCAAGCAGTTCGATCCGGACGTCGTGGACGCGTTCCGCGAGCGCGAGGTCGAGTTGCGGAACGTGCAGCGCGAGCTCACCGCCGCGTAGGGAGTCTCACGAGGCCGGCGTGCCGGCCTTCGGTACGGGGATCTGCTGCCAGAGCACGATCTTGCCGCCGTGCACGACGAAGACGGCCGCCGCCTTCGCGCCCGGGGCGTCGCAGCGATGGTTCGGCCGGTGGCCGAGCACGAAGGTCGCGGTTACGCGTTCGCCCTTCACCGTCAGCACGACGATCCGTCCGGCGCACGGCAGCGAGGCGTTGAACGCGGTCGCGAGCGCGCGGCTCGTGAGCCGGGCGTCGAGGCCGGGCTGCACGACGCGTGCGTTCGGCGCGAAGAGCGCGGCTGCGGCACGGTTGTCGTTCGTGTTCAGTGCGTGGCTCCAGGCGCGCACGACCTGCGCCGGCGAGGCGGTCTGCCCCGCGGCGAGTACGGCTCCGAGGGCCAGAAGGCTTCTCACCGTGGCCGGACTATAGTCGGGCCGTGGACTTCGAGCTGTCGCCCGAGCAGAAGGAGATCCAGGGGCTCGCGCGCGACTTCGCGCGGCAGGAGATCGAGCCGCACGCGGCTGCCTGGGACCGCGAGCACCGGTTCCCGCGCGATGTTTTCACGAAGCTCGCCGAGCTCGGGTTGATGGGTGCGTGCATTCCGGAGGAGTACGGCGGCGCGGGCGCCGACTTCCTCTCGTACGTGCTCGTGCTCGAGGAGTTGTCGCGCGCCGATGCGGGCGTGGGGGTGACCGTCGCGGTGCACACGAGCGCGGTGACACTGCCGTTGTTGACGTTCGGGACAGAGGAGCAGCGCGCGCGCTTCGTCCCGCCGCTCGCGCGCGGTGAGCAGCTCGGGGCGTTCGCGCTCACGGAGCCGGAGGCGGGCTCGGACGCCGGGGCGCTGCGCACGCGCGCGGACGCCGAGGGCGACGGCTGGCGGATCGCCGGCGCGAAGCAGTGGATCACGAACGGACGCTACGCCGGCACGTTCCTGGTGTTCGCGCGCACCGACCAGGAGGTCGCCGGCGCGGGCGGCGTCAGCGCCTTCATCCTCGATGCAGAGCACGTGCGCGTCACGCGCGACGAGGAGAAGCTCGGACTGAACTCCTCCGCCACGAATGATCTCGTCATCGAAGGTGCCGTCGTCGGTCGCGACCGGCTGCTCCACGAAGAAGGCAAGGGGTTCCACGTCGCGATGCAGACGCTCGACGGCGGCCGGATCGGCATCGCCGCGCAGGCGGTCGGGATCGCGCAGGCCGCGTACGACGTCGCGCGCGAATACGCGAAGGAGCGGCACGCATTCGGGAAGGCGATCGCGGAGTTCCAGGCGATCCAGCAGAAGCTCGCCGACATGTCGACGGAGATCGACGCAGCACGTCTGCTCGTCTACCGCGCCGCGTGGTTGAAGGAGCGCGGTGAGCCGCACACCGAAGCAGGGGCGAAAGCGAAGCTGTTCGCGTCCGAGATGGCGCGGCGGCAGACCGGCGAGGCGATCCAGATTCTCGGCGGCTACGGCTACACGAAGGAGTTTCCCGTCGAGCGCTACTACCGCGACGCGAAGATCACCGAGATCTACGAGGGGACGAGCGAGATCCAGCGGTTGGTCATCGCGCGTGCGATCCTCGGCCAAGCTCAGCGCACGATGGCGCAGGGCTGAGGCGTGGCGCGAGACCGGAACGAGCCGGTGCGGCTGACGCGGATCTATACGCGCGGCGGCGACAAGGGCGAGACGAGCCTCGGCGACGGGTCGCGCGTCGCGAAGCTCGACGTGCGCATCAGGGCGTACGGGCTGGTCGACGAGCTCAATTCCCTGGTCGGGGTCGCGCTGACGGCGCCCAACCTGCCGGCGGAAGTTTTGCCCGTGCTCGAGCGGGTGCAGAACGAGCTCTTCGACGTCGGCGCCGATCTCTCCGTGCCGTGGGCCGGTCCGGACGAGCGGCTGCGCGTGACGCAGGCGATGATCGACCGGCTCGAGGCGCTTTGCGACGAGCACAACGCCGTGCTGCCCGAGCTGAAGAGCTTCGTGCTGCCCGGCGGCACGGAGACGGCGGCGCGCATCCACGTCGCGCGCGCGGTGTGCCGGCGGGCCGAGCTGGCCGCACTCGAGGCCGGCACGGTGGAGCAGCTCAACCCGCTCGCGCCGGTCTATCTGAACCGGCTCTCGGATCTGCTCTTCATCCTGGCGCGCGAAGCGAACCACCTCGTGGGCCACGCCGAGCCGCTCTGGCGCCCCGGCGCCTGAGCCGCCGCCCGGCGTGGTTCAAAGCTGCAACCGGCTCAGCGCTTTGCGGACGGGCCGCGCGGTGGCACGGATGCAAGCGCGGCGACGACCTTCGCGAGCTTCACCGCCGAGGTGCTCTTCGGCAGGGCGACGGTCGCGCCGGCGTTGATCGCGGGCACGAGCTTCTTCCGGTCGTTCGTGAGGACGACGAGCTTGACCATCGGGAACACCGTGCGCAGGTCGCGGACGAGACCGAGCCCGTACTGGTCGGCGTCGACGACGATCACCTCGACGTTGCTCTTCGGGTCGCCCGTCAGCGTGAAGGTCGAGTCGCCCGTCGATGCGACGAGCCGGCGGTCCTGCGTCGGCGCGTCGGGTAGCTGCTTCGGAAGCTCGGCGCCCGCGAGCACCACGTCGCGATGCGGACTAGGCGTGAGGTTCTTCGCCGAATGGAGGATCTGAACGGTCATCGACTTGCGGACGACGTCGGCGCCGGAGACCGCCGTCCAGCGCACGATGTAGCGACCGGCCTTCCGCGCGACGGCCGGCAGCGGCAGCTTCACGATCGAGACACCCGCGTGCGCCTCGACGTGCCAGGTGTAGATCCGGGTGCCCTTCGCGTTCTCCAGCGTGGCCGTCAGCGTCGTCGCGCGCGTGGCGGCGAGATGGACGCCGATGAACTTCCGCTGCGTCAGCACCAGCCGCTTCGTCTCGACGACGTCGAAGACGAACTTCGTCGCGGCGCCGCCGGGTCCGGCGGAGACCTGCAGCGGGATCGCCGCGCCGACCGTCGCGGTGACGGCGCCGCCGGAGGCGACGACCGTGCCGGCAGGCGTCTGGGAGTCGACCACGGTGATGTCGCCGACCGTGAAGCCCTTGGCGACGAGAGCGGTGCGCGCGCCGTCGAGGCTGAGGCCGGCGAGTGCCGGCACGATCTTGATCGCCGCGCTCGGGTCGCTCGAGTTGCCGCTCGTGTCGGTTTCGCCGATCGAGAACGCGCGAGTGTCGGTCGCGTCGAAGGCGCCGAGGTCGAGGTCGAACTCGGTCGCTCCGAGGGTCCGATACGGCTGTCCGTCGACGAAGACGACGAAGTTCGCGAGCGGGCTCGAGCTGACCGCGCCCGGATCCCAGCGCAGGTGCAGGTCGCCGTTGTTGACTGTGCCGTTGAGATTCGCCGGAGGCGCCGGCGGCGTCTGATCCTGGACGAGCGCGAAGAGCGTGAGATGGCGCGTCAGCACGTGCACGGTCCCGTTCACGCGCCAGTAGCCGTCGCTCCAGTCGGCCGGCAGCTGTCCGGCGCTCGGCACCGGACGCAGGATGCGCCACGCGGAGCCCTCGAACGTCGCCGGGACGTTGCCCTGGCCGTTGGCGAGCACGAGCTCGAGCGGTTCCGTGAACTGGTGCACCTGGCCGCCCGCCATCGCCCAGCGTGCCGTCACGTCGACGACGGACTGGAGCGGCAGCGACGAGCCGAAGGACGCCGGGACTCCCGGTGCGAGCTTGAGGACGAGCCAGTCGCCCGGGTTGACGGTCGGCGACCACGCGTTCGGCGGCATCGTCGCGATGGTCGCGCCGTCCGCAGACGTCACGGTCGACACCTGCGCGAGGCTCGTGTTCTTCTCGACGTACGGCGTCGTCGGCGAGCTGCCGGCGGTGTAGATCGTGAAGTGGAGGAGGTACGGCGTCGTTTTGCCCGAGAGATCGGTCAGCGTGGCCACGAGGGTGTGCGGCCCGTCGGAGAGCGCTCCCGTCGCGAAGTCGACGTGCGTTCCGGTGATCGTCGGCGCGACCGTCGGGTTGCCGTCGAGGGTGATGCCGCTCAGCGTGACGACCTCGCTCGCATCGAATGCGATCGAGCTCGCGGCCGTGACGACCGATCCGTCGGCCGGAGTCGCCGACGTGACGTTCGGCGCGTTGTTGTCGATCCGCACGTTCGGGCGGATCGACGTGCCGGCGTTGCCGAGCGAGTCCACGGCGCGGGCGCGGAGGTCGTAGAGGCCGTCGCCGACGGAGCGCGTGTCGAAGCTCGCCGCCCACGGCGACGCGTTGTCGGTCGAGATCGTCGTCCACGTATTCGCGCCGGCCGGGCTGACCTCGAAGGTGACGCTGACGGCGGCCGGCCCGGACGTCGTCGCGGTCAGCCCGACTGTGCCGGCGATGTTCAGGCCCGGGTCGGCGAGCGTGACGGTTGGCGCGGTCGAGTCGACGTCCACGGTGACCGGCGTCGTCGTCCGTAGGTTGCCGGCGTTGTCGGTGACCCTGAGGCGGAGGTCGTAGTCGTTCGTCGGAATCGCCGATGCGTCCCACGTCGTGTCGTACGGAGCGGCGGTGACGGTGGCGATCGACGTCCAGCTGTTCGCGCCGGACAGCGTGTACTGGAACTCGACGCTCTTGACGCCCGAGCCGGATGGGTCGCTCGCAACCGCATGAAGCGGCGAGCTCGGGCCGCCGATGACCTGGCCCGCGCTCGGCTGCACGAGCGAGCCGGCCGGCAGCGTGTTGTCGACGACGGTCGTGACGTTCGGGCTCGTACCGGTGTGACCCGCGCCGTCGGTCGCGATGGCGCGGAGCTCGTACGTTCCGTCGGTGAGCGAGCCGGTCGCGAACGGCGTCTGGAAGGGCGGTCCGACGGTTGCGATCGAGACCCAGCTCGCTGCCCCCTGGGCGCGCTGCTGGAACTCGACGGTGGCCGTGTCGGCGTCGCTCGTCGCGGAGATCGTCGGCGTGCCGGAGATCGCGGCGCCCGGGTTCGCCACCGTGGGGCTCGGCGCGTGGTTGTCGACCGTGACGGTGACCGCTGCCGACGTCGTCGCGTTGCCGGCCGGATCGGTGGCGCGCACCGTCAGCTGGGCGGGGCCGTCGGCCAGACCCGTCGTATCCCAGCTCGTCGTCGGGGAACTGCCGCTCGCGATCGCGCTGCCGTCGACGAGGAACGCGTAGGTCAGCGGGTTCGCGTCGCTCGCGCTCGCGGAGATCGTCACCGAGCTGCCGCTGACGTAGGAGCCGCCGGTCGGCGCGCCGACGGCTGCGGTCGGCGCCGTGTTGTCGACGACGACCACGCCTGCGCCGCTCGGGTGGAGGTCGACCGACGAGGCGTTCGCCGCGTTGTCGGTGATCCGCGCGCGCAGGTGCCACGCACCGTCGCCTGGCGTCGTCGTGTTCCACGAGGTCGAGTAGACGCCGGCGGTGCCGGTCGAGTCGGTGCCGATCGTCGTCCAGCCGCTCGTGCCGTTCGCGGAGTACTGGAACGCGACCGACGCGATGCCGGCGCCGGAGTCGGACGGTGTCGCGGTGAGCGTGACGGTGCCCGAGACGTAGTCGCTCGCGGAACAGCTCGGGCAGGCGGGCGGCGTCGCGTCGATCTGCACCGTGACCGACTGCGGGTTTTCGACGTTGCCGGCCGCGTCGACCGACTGGAACGTGATCACGTGCGAGCCGTCGTTCGAGCCGTCCGAGGGCGCCGGGATGAGGACGCTCGTGCCGTGCTGCACCGCTCCGCCGTCGACCTGGTAGAGCGTGTCGCTCACCCCGGAGCCGGCGTCGGTCGGGCTGAGCGTGACCGTGACGTCGGTCGCCGAGAAGCCGGCCGGGACGCCGGAAGCTGTCGTCACCGGCTTCGTGTTGTCCACCCTGCGCGAGCCGACGGCGCTCGGCGTCCCGGCATTGCCCGCCGCGTCGACCACGGTCACGCGCACGTCGTAGAGGCCGTCGACGACGCCGGTCGTGTTCCAGCTCGCCGACACGGGAGACCAGCTGTTGGCGCCGGCGGGGGAGATCTCGTAGGTCGTCGTGACGATGCCCGACGCGTTCGCGCCGCCCGGATCGGTCGCGGCGTCGGTGGTCAGGTTGATCGTCGAGTGCAGATTTGCACCCGGATCGTGGATCGTGACGGTCGGCGCGGTGTTGTCGACCAGTCGGTTCGCGACGGCGGTGCCGGTCGTCTGATTGCCGACGACGTCGTAGGCGATGGTCCGGAAGTCGTAGTGGCCGTCGGCGAGCGTCGTCGTGTCGAAGCTGACGCCGTACGGGGTGGTTGCGTCGGTGCCGACGGTCGACCAGGTGTTGGCGCCGGCGGGCGAGACCTGGAAGTCGACGTGGTCGATGCCGGAGCCGGCGGCGCCCTGCGGGTCGTTCGGGTCGGCGGCGGTGCCGGTCAGGCCGATCGTCGCGCGCAGGTACTGGCCAGGGTCGTCCTGGGCCGTGACGGGCGGCGTGTTGTCGATCTTCACGTTCGCGACGGCGCTCGACGTCGTGGCGTTGCCGGCGAAGTCGGTGATCTGGACGTGCATCTGGTAGATGCCGTCGGTGACCTGCGTCGTGTCCCACGCCGCCGGGTTCGCGATCGTCGCCCACGTCGTGCCGTCTGCCGAGTACTGGTACGTGAGCGTCGCGCCGTTGACGCCGGAGGCGTAGCCGTTCGTCGCCGGGTCACCGGTCGACGAGGCGAGCGCGACGGTGCCGCGGATCGCGTGCGCGGCGTTCGCGGCCGCCGGGTCGGTGAGCGTCGCCGTCGGGAACGTGTTGTCCTCGTGCCACGTCCAGCTCGCCGGCGACGCGTCCGTGTTGCCGGCGAGATCGACGGCGCGGATGTCGAGCGTGTGCGAGCCGTCGGCGGGCGTCGAGGCGAGCGAGTACGGGCTCGCGCACGTTGTCCAGCTGCCGGCGTCGAGGCGGCACTCGTAGCGCTGCGTGCTCTCGCTCGCCGAGAACGTGAACGTCGGATGCGAATCGTTCGTCGGATCGCCCGGCTTCGTCAGCAGGTTGGTGTCGGGCAGCGTCCGGTCGACCGTGACCGCGGCGATCGACGTGCTCGCGTGACCGACGTTGTCCTGTGCGACCGCCTTGATCCAGTAGCTGCCGTCCGCGGGCACCGGCCACGAGCCGTTGTACGTGCCCGCGCTGCCGGTCAGGTCGGTGCCGAGGTGGACGACGGTGCCGCCCACGCAGTTCGACGTGGTGCAGCTGTAGAAGTCGACCTGCTCGACGCCCGTGCCCGCGTCGGCCGCGGTGGCCTGGACGTTGAACGGATCGGTGGACGCGGCATTGACATAGCCCCCGCCGGCCGGTGCGGTGACGGTGACCGTCGGCGCGTGGTTGTCGACGGTGACGTTCGTGACAGTGTCGGCGCCTGCGTTCGCTGCCCAGTCGGTCGCGGTCGCCTTGATGTCGTA
>WNFR01004828.1_pt1 | contig 13827 bp, 16 predicted proteins | sample 5400221 | NCBI WGS metagenome assembly WNFR01 (sample SAMN13153357, study PRJNA577476) | soil metagenome | isolation source: 40 cm soil under Madrone tree | place: USA:California | collected 2016-06-14 | reverse complement strand
TCGCGCTGAACAACGCTGATAATCTAAACACTGCAACCCCCAGCGCTACTTCTGGCGGGCTGTTCTTCCTTAACAACGGTTCCGGACCTGTGCTTATCAACCAGGACTTCAATGCCGTGTTCATGGCTGGACCTGATGCGGCCCACTTGACCGTGATTGCGTCGTTCATAGGCGCCAGCGCCGTTGGTGACAACGGAGCTGGTCCAGGCTACTTCTTTGACACGTCTGGAGCCAGCTATGCTGTTCCTGGCGTTGCCTCTGGGAACGCAACCTTCATGATTCAGGCTTGGGTAGGCAACGCTACCGATTACGCTTCGGCTTCGATAAAAGGCACCGAAACGTATCAACAACGCCTGGCCGATCCTACAACATCGCCGCCGCCTACCGCGCCTTCCTTAGTGGACATGCCGTCCCTAACTTTGAGCCAAATTCCTGAGCCCAGCACGTTCGCACTGGCTGGTCTAGGTGCGGCTGCAATGTTGATCTTCCGTCGTCGGAAGTAAGCCATTCAGCTAGTCACTCTCACGAAGCCCCGAGCAATCGGGGCTTCTTTTTTTTGTTTTACTCCATTTGTAGAAGACGCCATGAGGAGTCTCTAGTCTCTAATCTTTGGTTGGCTTTTGGTAGCAGAAAAATAAAACTGTTCATATATGAAAACGGTCATGAAGCGCGATTTCTTTCGCACGCCGAACCTGGTCAGATTGCTCAAGCCAGGCGAGGAGTTGGCTGTGACCGAGCACGGCAAAACGGATTTTGTGGTGGTAAAGTCAGGGCGTCCAGCTCAACGTACTACCGAGGACTTGGCTCGCCTGGCGGCTCACCTGTTGCCTGGGTCGTCGGGAGAAAATCAATGTCGTCGCGAAATTACGTCTCATGCGCGCATGAAACGGCTGCCGGTGGAGTTGTCTGTGGATTTAAGGGGCTATTGACTTTGCATTTTCGACAGCATACAATGTGTACATAGTATGGCGACTAAGCCCATATCGTTACGCGTTGATCCAAAGATAAAGACACAGTTGGAGGACATCGCCCGCCGTTTCGGAACCAGCCCAGCTACGCTAGGAGCGGGTTACGTCACCGAGGGCGTGCGTACCACAATTCATCCCAGCATCGAATTTCGCCAGACACCTGCTGGTCGGATGGCCTATGTGCGTGGCCTGCGGCTTCCGGTTTGGTTGGTGCAGGAAACGGTTGAGGATTACGGCGGAGAAGCTGAGAAAGCGGCTAAGCTGCTCCGGGTGCCGCTGTTGCTGCTCAAGGCCGCGTTGCTTTACGCCAGGGCTTTCCCGCAGGAGATTAACGCCGCTCGCGCGGCAGGTCATCGCCCTCTTGACGATTTGGATCAATTGGTCCCGAATCACTCTTTCTTGAAGGTTTGAAATCCAAGCTACTGCTGGATTCACACGTCCCGGCCGATCTTGCTGCGGCCGTTCGGGCTTTGCGGCCGGACGTGGACGCGCAGCACGTGTCCGCGTGGCAGGAGGGCGCTTATATCAACGCCGCGGACGATGTTTTGCTGGAAGCCTGTTGGCAAGATAACCGTGCATTGGTGTCGAAGGATCGCGCCACGCTGCCGGGATGGATCGCCTTGCGCGTAGCGGACGGCAAGGAACACGGTGGCGTTTTGTTCTACGATTTGGAGCGGTTCAAAGCCCATCAGATCGGCGCCTTGGCCAAAGGCATCGTCACCGCCCTGGATCTGACCAGGGGGAAGCTGACCAACAGATGGATTACGCTCCGGTAAGCAGAGAAGAAGACCTCAACGCAGAGGCGCAAGGACCGCGGAGGAACGCAAAGACTCAATGAACGGAATTAAGGTTTGTCGGCTTCGCCACTTTGCCCCTCTGCGTCTCTCTGCGAACTTTGCGCCTCTGCGTTGAAGCCCCTTTCAGATTCAAGTTGAGTATTCCAAATGATTCTGTCCCGCCATCATTCTGTAGGCCCCTCTTTTGGATAGCGTGATGAACTCCACAACTTGCCAGGAAGCATTATTTTGAAGTGCGGTTCTTTCAAAACCCGACCATGGTCAGTCACAGCGGGCGGAGCGCGGACTTTTGTCCGCAGCAAGCTCCGCCGGCGCAAACAAGCCGCGAATCAGGGTGTTCGGACATTGCTGCGGACTAAAGTCCGCGCTCCGCCCGCCTTCACTGACCTGTTACACCCTTTCTTTCATTTCATTTGACAACAACCACCAAAGGTTGTGCCATCGGTGCATCACATCCATGACACAATACAACGTCGGCATTATCGGATATGGCTGGGCGGCCAGTGCCCATATTCCGGCGATTAACGCGACGCCCCTGGCGCAAGTCACCGCCGTTTGTTCGTCGCGCAAACTCGACTCGCAAGAATTAAGCGCAAAGCACGGCGGCACGATTAAGGTCTATAACCATCTCGACAGCATGCTCGCCGACCCCGATATCGACGTGGTGTCCGTGTGCAGCTACCCGCCCGATCACATCAAACAGGTCATCACCGCGGCTCGAGCGGGCAAGCATTTGATTATCGAAAAACCGCTTTGCCTCTCGCTGAAGGACCTGCGCGCCATGCAAAGGGCGGTCGCTCAGGCAAAAGTCAAAACTTGCGTCTGCTTTGAGCTGCGCTTCTCCAGCCAGTTCCTCGTCATCCGCTCGCTTCTCGACAAAGGTTGGTTGGGCAAAATCCATTACGGCGAAGTCGATTATTTCCACGGCATCGGGCCGTGGTACGGCCAGTTCCGCTGGAACACGCGCAAAGACTCAGGCGGCAGCAGCCTTTTGTCGGCTGGTTGCCATGCGCTGGACATTCTTTTGCTCTGCATGGGCGGCGAGGTCGAGAGCGTCAGCAGTTATGCGACTGGTTCCGCCAACAAAGATTTCAGAAAGTACGAGTACCCCACAACCAGCGTAACCATCCTGAAATTTAAGGATGGCCGCATCGGCAAAGTGGCTTCGAGCATCGACTGCCTTCAGCCCTATTATTTTCATACTCACCTGGTCGGCAGTGAAGGCAGCCTGCTCGATAACAAGTTTCACTCCACAAAACTCGACGGGCTGAACAAGAACAAGTGGAGTGAACTTTCCATCAAATTGTGCGATTCCGGTGACGTCACCGATCATCCCTATGAAAAGCAGTTCGCAGCTTTCTTCGAGGCGCTCGCGGCCGGACGGCAAATGCCGTTGACTAGTCTCGCGGAGGCCGCGCAGTCTCATGAAGTCATTTTTGCAGCCGATCAGTCCGCCCAAACTGGCCGGCCAGTGAAAATTCGCTGAGCATGCATCAAATTTTGTTTCACGTTTTTACGTTTCACGTTTCACGCATCACATGTAACCAATGTAACTCTTTCAACTGTTTGTACCAGTAGATTTGAGCCACACTAACACAAATGGGTCAGTGACGGCGGCATCGGGGTCAGTCCTGCATTTTTTTCGAGTCTGTGTTGGCGAAAAAAGTGCGGACTGACCCCGACGCCGCCGTCACTGACCGGATAACCCTGACTTAACCTTATGGCCAAGAAAGTTGCCATCGCCATCGGCGCTCATCCCGACGATATCGAGTTTTACATGGCCGGGACCCTTTTGATGCTTAAAAAAGCCGGCTACCAAACGCACTACCTCAATCTCGCCAGCGGTAATTGCGGCAGCGCCGATTACAATGGCGCCACCACACGCTCGATTCGTAACACCGAAGCGCGGGCAGCCGCCAAGACGCTCGCCGCGAGTTTTCACCCGCCCATTGCCGATGACCTGGAAATTATTTACAGCATCGAACTCCTGCGCGCGCTGGCCGCCATTATCAGGGAGGTGAAGCCAAAAATCGTGCTGACCCATTCGCCTCAGGATTACATGGAAGACCATACCAATACCTGCCGCCTTGCCGTGACGGCCGCGTTTGCGCGCGGCATGAGCAATTTCAAAACTGTCCCTTCACGGCCCTGCGGCGATTACGACGTCACTGTGTATCATGCGATGCCGCACAGCTTGCGCGATGGTTTGCGTCGGCGAGTCATCCCGGGCGCCTTCGTCAACACGACCGCGGTGCATCAGATAAAACACGAGGCCTTGGCCGCCCACAAAAGCCAGGGCGCCTGGCTGGATGTCAGCCAGGGCATGAGTTCGTACTTGCTGGCCATGGAAGATTTATCACTCTCTGTTGGGCGCTTGTCCAAAGTTTTCAAGCACGCCGAAGGGTGGCGGCGGCATCTGCACTTTGGCTTCTGCAAAGCCGGCGCGGATCCATTGCGTCAAGCCTTGGGCAAAGACTTTTTAGTGAATAAGGATTACGAGCGAGATTTGGAAAAATAACCTGTATGCCACGCAAGCTCAGTTCGATTGCTCCCGATTGGTGGGATTACACTACGCTGGATTCGGAGATCATCCGCGATGCCGCATCGCTGACTCCCGAAAAAATGTCCAGGCTTTCCCGTCCTGGCTTTAAAGTATTATTTTACGACACGCTTGAAGAATTTTATCTCGCCGAAGCGCTTGAATACATCACCACGTGGAAACAGGCCACGCGCGATAATCCCGTTGGCATCTGCGGTCCGATCGGCCCGACCGAGCAATTGCCGCTGGTCGCGCGGTTGGTGAACGATTTGGGGCTGAACGTCAAATCCGCCCATTTCTGGGGGATGGACGAATGGTTTCTGGATGGCAGGGAGGCGCCGGCCACTCACCCGCTCTCGTTTGAAAAAGCCGATCGTGAAATGTGCTTTAACCGGATTAGAAAGGATCTCGTCATGCCCGACGCGAACTTGCATTTCCCAAAAGGCGACACAGCCGCCTACCGCAAAACCTGGCAAGCCGGAGTCCGCTGCGCCGTCATGCAGGGCGGGCAAGGGGATGTGAAGCATTGGGCTTTCAACGATCCGCCTCGCCGCAAAGGTAAGTATAAGGATAATCCCCCCGCGCCGGCGGAGTATCGCAAACTTGCCACCCGCGTTGTAGAGTTACATCCGCTCACGATTGCCCAAAATGCCCGCACCTCGGGCGGCGGCAATATCTCGCGGGTACCGACGCAAGCCATTTCGGTCGGACCGGTGGAGACCTGGCAGGCGGAGAAGGTGTCGATTTGGCAAGCCGGCATGCACGACAATCCTTTCGGACAGCGCCTGACCTGTCTCATGATCGCCAAAAAAATTCCTGATTCGGCCGTGCCGATGTCGTTACTGGCGGACCATCCCAACGTCCAATTCAATTATTATCGCCAGGGCCTCGGCTCCTGTGATATTGAAATGCACTGACCTTTCTAAAACATGGCTGCAAAATATTGGCATCGGCTCGCGCACGAATCTGAGCTCTGGCAGAAGGGGCTGACGTTCGTCGCGGGCGTTGACGAGGCCGGATGTGGTCCTCTGGCCGGGCCAGTTTTCGCCGCGGCTGTCGTGTTCCCTTGCGCCTGGGTCCAGACGGGTTTGATGACAAAACTCCGAGGCTTGAATGATTCCAAACAATTGACCTTGGAGCAGCGAGAGAAATTTTATTCAACCATCACCGGGCACCCCGATATTCGCTATGCCATCGCCAGTGTTGACGTGGAGATGATTGATAAAATCAACATCCGCCAGGCGGCCTGGCGCGCGATGAATATCGCTTTGGATCAGTTGGAGCCCCGGGCCCAGCATGTCCTCGTCGATGGATTGCGGATCAAATGGCTGCCCTACGCCCAAACGGCTTTGGTCAAGGGCGATTGCAAAAGCTACTCGATTGCTGCGGCCAGCGTTCTCGCAAAAGTGACGCGAGATCGACTGATGCGGGATCTGGACAAGCAATATCCTGGCTACGGCTTTGCCGACAACAAAGGCTATGCCACTCCTCAACACGTTGCGGCCATCAATGCCCTGGGCCCCTGCCCAATTCATCGTCGCAGCTTCTGGCCATTCCGGCCAATCGAAACTGAATTGGAATTATTCTCTCCCGATTTAGCTCAACCACAGGGTCATTCACAAAGTCCGGCCAGTCCGGCGTAGCGCAGGTTTCCAACCTGCTGTATCGCCGATTTCCAATCGGCAGAACGTTTCCCACGACCGTCGCGCCGGGTCTGTCGGGGATCCGCAGGCTGGAAGCACTGCGATACGGCAGGTTGGAAACCTGCGCTACGAGCCTCATCCGCGCCGCCTTAAAACCATGACTAAGTTGTCCGCCAGGTAGCAAGTTCCGAGCGCCCTTTCAATGAGCTTGTAAACAAATTTGAGAGGTCTCAGCAATCGGTTTTTTTTGTAAGCAGTGGTCCGCTGGAGAAGATCAGCGCGTTCCTCATTCGAGACCTCTTCTCCACCTCGGCACCAATCCTGCCAAATCACGAATGGATTGAAGTGCGTTGAACGGAGTTCGACGATGGAGAAGTTGCCCTCGGAAAGCTTTTGCAAAGTCTCTGCCGTAAAATAGTTCAGATGTTGCGGGTAGATGTAGCGATACTTTGCGCCGAGCAGGCGCGTCGCCAGGGATTTCATGTTGGGGACCAGCACAAAACAAAGGCCGTTTGGTTTCAGCAGCATTGCCGCTTTTATAAGAAATGATTTTGGCCCGTCCACATGCTCAATCACCGCCCAAAAGGTGATTGCGTCAAACCTTGTGTCATCCCCAATATCCGAAATGAAGCTTCCTCGGGCAACCGGGATTCCCCGCGATTCAGCGTAGTCCAGCGCCGGACCACTGACATCGGTGCCCAGAAGGTCGTAACAGCCCGGAAACTGCTGGCGCAACTGAAACAGGAATGCTCCGGACGAACAACCGACGTCCATTACCGCACCGCCCGGGCAGTACTTTCGAAACAGCCGCAACTCGCGTTCGAATCGCACCGGGGCATAATCGCTCTCAAGTTTGGCCGGCGAGAGATAGTATTCAGCGGCCGTTTGATGATAATATTGGCCAGAGACGAATTCCGACGGCACGGGGTCGGCATAGATCATCGAGCAACGCCGGCAACGAACGACTCTCAGTTCCGGCTTCTGAAGAAACGCGTCGGCATCATAGCTGCCGCACACCGGGCAAGGCCGGGATAAATTGGTTGTGTTGCCAATGCCAGAGTTATAGAAGGAGGCGAGACCGCAATCAAACAAATCTGTGGGACCAGAAGCGAGTATTGTTAAGCGTGCACGGTCGTGGTGGGGTGCCGCAGAGAAACCGCTGCATTTGCGCCACGGTGAACTCGGCGAGCGCGCCGCGAAACGCTATCTGAAACGGAACGGTTTGAAGTTCCTCACGGCCAACTTCCGCTCTGATCGCGGAGAAGTGGACTTGATCTTTCGAGATCAAGATTGCCTGGTGTTTATCGAAGTCAAAACGCGCTCCTCGGAAGATTGGGCGCGCCCGGCCGCCGCCGTAAAGGCCGAGAGACGGCGCCGGCTGACGCGCACTGCGCTGGACTACCTGCGGCTGCTCAAAAATCCCCAGGTAAAAATCCGGTTCGACATAGTCGAGGTGTTGTTGGAGACCGGCGTGGTCCGTGAAGTGCGCCATCTACCGAACAGTTTTCCGATGGAACGGCCATATAGATATGGGTGAGGCACATTTCATTTAACCGCTTCGCTCAAAGGGAGAGGTATTGCGAACCTCGCGCCAGCGTCGTGGAGTGCGGCTGTCCCTTCTGCCGCTTTTGCATTGCGGAGTGGAGTGATTCTACTGCGCGCACAGAGACATATCACCGCATCAAAAAGCGCCAGAAAAGACAGGCGCACTCCAAAAGCTGGCGCGCCATTCGGTCGGGCCTTATCCTCCGATGCAGCTCATCGAACGAGAGGGCGCCACAAAATCAGACTCGCCGATGTGATGACGGGCTTCTTTTTGCCAGACCACTTCCTTGAGCCATCCAGCAATTTCTTCATCGGAGCCTCCGTCGCGCAGCATCGAGCGCAGGTCGTGTTCGGCCACACTGAACAGGCAAGTTCGTATCTTGCCGTCAGCCGTCAGCCGGATGCGATTGCAGTGGCCGCAGAAAGGCTCGCTGACCGGAGCGATAATGCCGATTTCACCACGGCCATCGGCGAACACCCAACGTTTCGCCGTGGCCGACGGGTTCTCGGCGGCGGCGGGCCGCAAATCAAAACGCGCCTGCAGACGGCTGAGGACTTCACGCCCGGAAACGACCATTTCTTTGAGCCATGCTCGGGCGGAATCCAGCGGCATAAACTCGATGAATCGAAAACTCAGGTTGTGAGTGCGGGCAAACTCAGCCAGCGCTTCGATTTCATGGTCATTAATGCCACGGATAATGACCGCGTTTACTTTGACGGGATGAAATCCCAATTCCTGAGCCAGCCGGATCGCATTCAAGAGTTCGACCAGGCCATCACGGCCGGTGATCTTTTTGAAATTGGCGCGATCGAGCGAATCCAGGCTGAAGCTGATCCGCCGCAAACCGGCCGTGGCTAAGGCGCGAGCTTTTTGCGCGAACAAAAATCCATTCGTAGTCATCGCGAGGTCGGTGATTTCAGGCACTCTGGCAATGGAAGCGACCAGGCGCTCGACATCGTGCCGCAGCAGCGGTTCCCCACCGGTGAGGCGGATTTTTTGGATGCCCAGGCTGGCAAAGATCCGGATGACTCGCTCGATTTCTTCGAAGCTAAGAATATGGGTTTTGGGGACCCATTGCTGTACAATCGGCGCGGAATCGGGCATCTGCGCCCAGTGGCCCCGATAAAAATTGTGTGCTGCCTCGGTTTCAGGCAGGCAGTACAAGCAGCGAAAATTGCAACGATCGGTGATGCTGACCCGCAGGTCGCGCAGGACGCGGCCATGAGAATCGACGAGTGAATCGTTCTGCATCATGCTGCGAGACGATCATCGCGGCGCCGGTGTGTTCGGCGCGACACCGTTGGTCGCGGGCGGAACGACGCGGACACTGCCATCGGAGCGGACTTCCACATTCAGATCGTAATTGGGCCGGCCCACCGCGTGGGTTTGCGTCGGTCTGAGACCCTGCATAAGCTGTTGCGCACCTTTTTGGTCAGTGCTGGCAAACACCCCCTGCCGCATCCATTCCAGCCGGCGGGCGATATTCTGCTCGTCCTTCAACTTAGCCACTTGCGCGCGCAACACGGTGAGATCGTTGAACTGGCGTTCCAATTCGGCTTTGTCGGCCGTCAGGCGCTTAAGTTCCTTCTCGAGGAACGCCTTATCGCCTTCAGAAGCGGCCAGCTTATGGCGGGTGTCGGCGATTTGCGTGTTGAGATTTGTAATCGAATCGCTGAGAGCTTCTGCCTTCTTGTCCAGCGCCTGGTTCTGCGACTCCAGATCGGCGATTTTGGTATCCTGCTCTTTGAGCTTTTGTTCATCGGTCCGCAGATTTGTCTCGGCCTTTGCAAGACTGGAGGAAATTTGCGTGATGTTGTTGGTCAATTCATCGAGTGATTTCTCGTAATCCTTCTTTTTGTTCTCGATATCCTTTTCGAGCATGGCCGCGACCTTCTTTTGCTCGTCGAGATCGGTGCTGGCCTGAACCAATTGATTCGTCAGCTTATCGATTTGTTGGGTATCCTGCTGATGCTGCTCGGCACCATGCTTTTTGACGAGCATGACCCCTACACCTAATGCGAGACAGATCACCAATAGTACAATAACTCCAATCCTGTTATTCATAATAACAAACAAGATGGAGGGGAATTGCCGCTTTTGCAAGCCGCTTGATTAAACCGCCGGCACACCTACATTGTCTCCATGAAGATACCCCGCGAAGTCCCGGTGATGACGCTACCGAATGCCACTTTATTCCCCCAAGCATTGCTCCCGCTCTACATTTTTGAGCCGCGTTACCGCCAAATGCTGGCCGATGCGCTGCACTCGAATCGGATGTTCTCGGTGGCCATGCAGAAACCTGGCCGAGGGCGCGAGACCCCTTCGCCGGTCGCCGGACTGGGATTAATCCGAGTTTCCGTCGGGCACCGTGACGGCACGTCCCACCTGATTTTACAAGGGCTTGCCCGCGTGGAATTGGAGGAAGCGGTCCGCTACAAGCCGTATCGAGTGCAGCGCATTAAACCTTTGCGCTCGCCCCCATGCGACAACGTGAGGGTGGACGCACTGGTCGCGAAAGTCCGCGAATTGCTCGAGGAGCGAATCGATCTTGGGCTGCCATTCCCTTTCCCGGTTATGTCCCCCGAAAAGGCCGAGCACAGCCCGACCCCACCCTCGTTTTCCCCCAAGGAGATCCTAAACTATCTGGATTCGATTACTGATCCTGAGCAGACGGCTGATTTAGTCTCTTGCGCGGTGCTGCCGGGGGCAGTCGAGCGGCAGACCATTCTCGAGACGGTCGATGTGGAAGCGCGTCTGCGGCGGTTGATTCGCTTTCTGCTGGCGGAAATCCGCATCAAACGCCAAGGTGAAGCCCAATGAATACCACCGCGAGTCCTGCGCACAATCCTGACGCTCCGACCCGGGAAGAGGAGCTCTCGTTTCTCTTCGCTCAGTTGGTGTTGCAGCAATCGAATATGGCGATGATGCTGATGGGCAAAGTCGCCCACCCCGAAAGTGGCAAAGTGGTCCAGGACGTCGATGCGGCGCGACTATTCATCGACCAACTGGAAATGTTGGAAGCCAAAACCAAAGGCAATCTCTCCAAGGAAGAAGAACATCTGCTAAAGCAGACGCTCATGAGCTTGCGGCTGAATTTCGTGGAGACGGTTGAAACTTCAGGAACAGCGCCAATCCAGGAGCCGAAGCAAGCAAGTGCGGCCGGGGCGCAGCCACAAGCTGCCGAACCGATGAAACAGAGCCCCGAATCTGCACCATCCGGGTCCGAAGAAGACGAGCACCGGAAGAAATTTTCAAAGAAGTATTAAAGGTGACCGAGTGATGGAGTGATGCGAGTCGGTGAAGCGTTGAATTGTGAAACGTTGAAGCGGAGTGACCGCAACTCAACGCTCCAACGCTCAACGCTTCACGCTCTGCCTCTCACGGCTTCTTTTCATCTGCTGGCTTCTTTTCATCGCCTGGTTTCTTCACATCGGCCTTCCCTGCCGGCAGCGCCTCCAGCACGGAACCCACCGGCTTGAGCTTCTCGTCGAGGATTTGCACATCCGCATCTTTCTTGGCCTTTTCCATATACTCCGGAAGCTGTTTTTGGACCGCCTGACCTTTCAGATAATCCTTAATATCCTGGGAGACTTTGGCCATTTCCATTTTTTTGGCCGGCAGCTTTTCGCTTAATTTAATGATGTGATAGCCGAACTGCGTGGTGATAATGTCGCTCACCTGGTTGGTTTTCAAAGAAAAGGCAGCGGCCTCGAATTCGGCGACCATCTGTCCACGCGGGAAAGTGTATTCGCCCCCTTTGTCCTTGGAGGCTGTGTCTTCAGAGAATTCTTTTGCGAGCTTGGCAAAATCCTCACCGTCACGGGCGCGCTTCAAAAGGCCTTCCATTTGTTTGTGTTTGGCCGTTTTTTGGGCATCGCTCAATTCAGCGCCGCTGGTTTGATCTTTTGTCGCCAGCAGGATATGGCTGGCTCGGACCATCTCAGGCTGTTCAAATTTTGCAGGGTTTTCATCGTAGAACTTTTTCACGTCTTCATCGCTAATATTGACCTTAAGTTCCCGCTCGAGGACCGCTTCGGCGGTGGCCTCTTCGAGCATTTTGCCGTGAAGATCTTCCTGCGACATGCCAACGGATTTCAACTGGCGGTTGAGCGCTTCTTCCGTGCCGGCCCGAGTTTTCACATTTTCGAAGCGCTTGTTGCTGGTTTCCGCGCCTTTGGTCTTATCGGTGTCGGTTGCTTTGGCCATCAGGAGCTGGACTTGAATGAGGCGCTCGAGCACTTGCTGTTCCATCATCACCATTTGCTCCGGTGGAATATTTTGCCCGCGCGCCATGGCGGTGGACTTAATGCTGGTGACCGCGTCGTCGAGTTTGCTGCGTTTGATCTCGAATCCTTTGCCTTTCACGATGGCGACATCAGGGAAGAGTTCGGCAGGTTTTGCGGCAGATTTTCCCGGCTCGACGGCATTGGTTGAGGCAGGCTGAGTTGCGGCGGCGGCGCGCCAATCCAAGAGGACGGCCGTGGCCAGGATAAGCGAGACGGACAATTTATTCATAAATAGGACGGGCATTCTAACATGGATTCACAATTTGACAACCTTGACGTTACTGATGTCCGGGTCCTTTTGCATTTCGTCCAGCAGCTCCCGGGGAGGGACACTATCCAGATTGAGGACCGTTAAGGCATAGCCGCCGACAGTGTCGCGAGTCAGGCTCATGCTGGCGATATTGACCTTGTACCGGCCCATGAGGGTGCCGAGGTACCCCACCATGCCGGGCCGATCTTTGTTTTTAAGCAACAGCACCACTCCCGAGGGGACGATTTCCGTCGGCTGACTGTACACACGGACGATGCGCGGGTTATCCGGCGAGCCGAAGAATGTGCCGCCGGCGGAGATAAGCTTAATGCCACCATTGGAGGCTTGCACGTGCAGCCATTCGTTAAAAGTGACCGGTTCGTTGGAGCGCTTTTCCTGGACCGCAAGGCCGAGAGTGGAGGCAATGCTGCGGACGTTCACGTTATTGAGGTCCTTGACGGATGCGCGCGAGAGAAAGCCCATAAGAATCGCGCGGGTGATCGGATCAATGTTCGGGAGTTCCTGCGCCTTCCCTCCATAGGTGATGTAAAGGCAATCGACCTCCTCAGGCGCAAGTTGGGCGAGCAATTTGCCGAGCTTCTCACCCAGCACGAGGTACGGCCGGATTTGTTCGTAGGTTTTGGCGTCCAGATAAGGGAGGTTCACCGCGTTGCGGACTTCGCCGGTGAGCAGATAGGCGGCGATGACTTCGGCAACTTCCACGCCGCATTTTTCCTGAGCTTCCTGCGTGCTGGCGCCCAGGTGCGGCGTCAAGCTGATAGCTGGATGTTTGCGAAAGGGATGTTCGGGTGGAAGCGGTTCGGTGGCATAGACGTCGAGAGCGGCGGCGGCCACTTTGCCCGAATCCAGCGCGGCGAGCAGATCGTTTTCGACGATGATTTCGCCGCGCGCGCAGTTGACGATACACACCTTTGGTTTCATCCGGGAAAAGGCCCTGGCATTGAGCATGCCGCGTGTTTGATCCGTCACCGGCATGTGCACGGTGATAAAATCTGCGTGTCGATAGACTTCATCGAGGTCGCCGGCCAATTCAATGCCCAGGTCGCGGGCGCGGGCCTCGGTCAGAAAGGGATCATAACCCACGACCTTCATGCCAAAAATAAGGGCGCGCCTGGCAACTTCGCTGCCGATGCGGCCCAACCCCAGCACGCCGAGGGTCTTGCCCAAGAGTTCGACGCCTTGAAATTGCTTACGATCCCATTTGCCTGCGGTCATCGAAGCGCAAGCTTGCGGCACTTTCCGGGCGAGACAGAGGAGCAGGGCAAAAGAGAGCTCGGCGGTCGAAATAGTGTTGCCTCCGGGTGTGTTCATGACCACTACCCCATGTTCCGTGGCGGCTTCAACATCGACATTATCGATGCCGACGCCGGCCCGGCCCACGACGCGCAACTGTGGGGCGGCCTCGATGACTTTGCGTGTGACTTTCGTTTCCGAACGGACGAGGAGCGCGATCGCGTCTTTGACCGCGGGCAATAACTCGGCTTCGGAAAGCCGCTTGGGTAACACTACGACCTCAAATTCCGGTCGCTGTTGCAACAAAGCAATTCCCTTGGGCGACACGGGGTCACAGACCAGAATCTTCATAAAGAATGGACACAGTAGGAGATGAGGGAGTCGAGGTCAAATTGTGTCTACGATTAGTTACTAACCTTGTCAAGGGGATTTTTTGAGAATTTTCAAGGGCGGAAAAGGGTGCCCAACAGCAGCTCGACATAATCGAAGGACCGGTACCCAACTCGACTCGGGCGCGGCATTAAAATGCCTCCTCTCCCCAACC
>WNFR01018213.1_pt1 | contig 13828 bp, 17 predicted proteins | sample 5400221 | NCBI WGS metagenome assembly WNFR01 (sample SAMN13153357, study PRJNA577476) | soil metagenome | isolation source: 40 cm soil under Madrone tree | place: USA:California | collected 2016-06-14 | reverse complement strand
ATCTTCTACACGTCAATTTTGACACTGATATTACCGAAGATCGAGAAGGACATTTACGTTGACCTCAGCGCACGCCAGCGTGCAATGTACAAGGCATTGCAGGCCAACGTATCTGTTGCCGATTTGCTCGAAAAGGCTGCCAACATCGGTGATGCAGACTCCGCCCGATCTCTCATGAATCTCGTCATGCAATTCCGCAAGGTGCGTTGTTGGCCTACATAGTTGTTTGAGATCACTCGTAGCTTATATGTTTCTAGGTTTGCAATCATCCTGAACTCTTTGAGCGGGCAGACATTGTTGCTCCATATTCATTCTCAGAATTCGGAAGGTCCGGGCCATTGAACAGGCAAGGCGACTTCATCGTGGCTTCTTACTCAACTCGCAATCCCATCAAATACTCGATCCCAGAGTTATTGTATCTTGATGGTGGATTGCGTAACATTCCATACGATGGACCTGGGATACCTGTGCAGCCCGATCAAGGTGTCCTGCACAAGTTAATGAATATATGGGCGACTGACTGGATCCAGCATTCGATTGTGAACGATTGTGAGTCCCTACAAATCCTCCCTATATTTTGTGAGATACCACAGGTTTTCTCAGTGAATTCACCCTTCTCGATCCTCCCTCTCTTGAATCTGTCTCCCGGCGAAACCCACAAATTGTATGAATCGGCTCTTCTCAGAAGGTGTCTGGTTGCACTCGAGGAGGAACAAATACAGAATGTGGACGGTGATTTCTTCATGTGAGCTCTTTTCATCGTTTCTATGACCATATCTCACTTTGAAATCCATGCGAGCCAGCGATGATGAACGCTGTTCCTCTAGTCCATGGTTAATCCTTCCAAGGCACCGCCGGCTGCCTTCTCGTCTTTCCTGCCTGCCGAGCCCTCGTGATATTTCTTCTTCTTCCTGGCTCAGTTCGTTACTGTCTCGTCCGGGATTGAGATGGATTGTTCCACCAGTGGTGGCCCCACCAGTGACCATCTACTGTTCCAACCGTACGTTTGTGGAACACCAAACGGCTTTACTTGAGGCCCCTTTCGAATCCCTGGTGCTTTACGGTCTTACACCCACACTGAATGAGCGCGTTGAAGCTTCTACTTTGTATACCCAATTGGTTCCTGGAGTTTTGTCCACTGGGCTGATCGCCAACTCCCCCCGTGATCAGATACCGGGACCGAAAATGCAAGTTCCTGAGGCGAAGAGCTTAGTCTATGATTCGGCAAAGCTCGCACGTCTTGACAGCCTTCTTCAGGAACTAAAATCCGGCGACCATCGTGTCTTGATATATTTCCAGATGACTCGGATGATGGATCTGATGGAAGAATATCTTATATACCGACAGTACAAGTACCTACGTTTAGATGGCTCGTCCAAATTGGAGGATCGTCGAGACATGGTGATGGATTGGCAGACGCGGTAATACTTCTTTTTCATCACTTCCTAGAACAGAAAATTGATTATGATCCCAGAGACGACATATTTATCTTCATCCTCAGTACTAGAGCTGGAGGCTTGGGTATCAACTTGACGGCTGCCGACACTGTCATTTTTTACGACCATGACTGGAACCCATCTAACGACGCTCAGGCAATGGACCGTGCACATCGTTTGGGACAGACGCGCCAAGTTACTGTATATCGACTCATCACCAAAGGGACAATCGATGAGCGTATTGTACAGCTCGCTCGTGTCAAGAAAGACGTAAGCCGAATACAGCTTTTTTGGAGAAATCTAAATAAGAATTACTTTTAGGTCCAAGATATCGTTGTCGGAAACAAAACCTTTACAGACGCGACCAAACCACGTGAAATTGTTCAGCTGCTTCTAAACGAGGACCAACTCGCAAGCCTAGACACTGCTGCTGGGGTACCTGAAACGGTCTCTACGAACTCTGTGACAGGTATATCGAAAGCGACGGCAGCTTCGACGCGAGATTTGTGGACAGAGGAAGGCGACGAGTTTTTCGGTCACTCAGGCCCTCCGCAGCCTGGCCCGCAGGACCCAGGGAAGGAAGTTGAAGAAGGGACAGGTATGCCCAAGCCAGCACGTGGCGGTAAGCGACACAGGTCTGGTGGAACGACCGGGAGTAGAAGTCGCAAATCTACTGCCAGCACCAAAGACAGAAGTAGACGAAAACCAGTAATTGAGAGTGGGAATGTCTCTTCAACTCTTCAATGAGGATTCGCTCGAGCTTTCGAAGTGCTTGGGACATGGTTTCGCCACAATTCATATCATATTCATCTCATCATCTAAGCTTCCTAACCTCACCCTCGCATATTTGTTTCTCGCTTATAGATGATATTATACAGCACTGTACCACATTACAATCTTGTATCGCATGTTGTTCCTTAGGACATATAATCTACTTGTAGGTGCGGTTTATTGGCCGTGTATGCGGATATGTTCCTAGGAATTTATCGCTGGCAACAGCGAAAGCTGCACAGAAGCAGTGACTGACTATCGCTATCTTAAGGAGTCTGCATTCAACAGTGCGAGACGGGTCTAATCGACTCTCCGTGGTGCCAAGTAGGTAGTAAATCACACTATACTATCCTTTATCTCCGTTCCTCGTGACGCTTATTCTTGACCACATACTCCTGACTCGACCCCGCTACTGTCAAAGATGCCAAAGAAAAATAAAAGGCAGCTAAAGCCAGTGGCTCGCGGTGTTGCCGTGACATCAATACCCAAGAAAGCGCCGCTAGAACAGGATCGCGCGAAAGGGGAAGAACAATCGACTGTAGGAACCCCAGACGTACAGGCTACCGAGCATCCTGAACCCACGGAAGATGAAATCCCCGATAATCGAAAGGCTGAAGAGAGGTCTTTACAGGACCTAGTAGACAAACTACAGGAAAAGACGGAGAAGGAGATCGTCCGAACGGTCAAGGTACGAGGAAGCACATGTTAGTTGCAAAGAGGGTGCCAACGACCTCGTTAGGCGATCGAAACGGATAGGCGTTTTTCAGACACTTTCCCCTTTCTAGACCTCGATGCGAGCATCGTCAATGACATTTTGGCACTGGCGCGAGATTCCCAGTTTCAAGTTGGCAAGGGTGTGTTCTTGGTTCGTGGATTACGGTGTTTTGAGACGCCTGGGATATTCGGAGGAAATCGTGGAACGTTGTCTTGAGTCTATTGACGGAGTCGATCTCGAAGAAGCTCATGGATGGGTACGATGACCTTTTCCACTTCACGGAACTTGCTTGTCATTCTTCTGGGTAGCTCTTCATGAATTGTACCGATGAAGAGCTCCAAACACATGCCCGTGAGCCATCAATTTTAATTCTGCCTTCTTTACAGTAAATTGAATCAGAAGTTCGTTCGTACAGAGAGCAAGGCGTCAATACTGAAGCCCAACTTGAAGTCAACTTCAGCGCTTCCGACGCCAACTCTTTCAGACTCTCCTAAACCCGGCTTACCTGCGCAGACTCACGAACCGTCAAGTCGGCCGAGCTCTACCCTACTCACTGGTGAGCAACAACTTACAATGTCAGCATGCGACGCTGATCAGTTTGAATTTCCAGAATTTCTGGATGAGGATCCCAATACACTATATGTTCGGCTCAAATTGGAACTTGACAAGAGAGTGCGGGCGTCGAGTGGTGACTCTGAGGAATCCCTCGCCGAAGAGCTACATTCCCACTTGGATGCCGTTAAATCACACTATCTCTTTGACCAAAGGGACGCAGAAGCTCACTACTTGTCGAGGCGTCAAAAATTGGACGAGGATTCCTTGCAAGCTCGCCTTCGAGGAGGTCCTAGTCCCGATTTGTCAAAACCCTCCACACCTCGTCTCCCCAATACTCAGCCTCTACTTCACCATGCCAAGGAGGTGCGTGGTGATTCAACCGACTTTTTTGATTCGAAAGGGCAAGAAGATGGGGGATTATTCGAGATCCTCGATGACATGCCCCCCTCCGATATCAGCGAGAATGGGGTAACTGTCAGAGTGAGAGATATGCCGTTACCTAAGGGCAAATTTGAGCGGACGTCGAAGGCCTTTCTTCAAGCAGCTGTCAGCAAGCTAGACTCATTTGCTGTGATCACCTATCATCCTCTCTCCGGCGCTAGTCGAGCAAAAAGGGCTTCACTCAGCATACGTTGGGGTTCGGACAAAATCAGTGAATGGACGATGACAGATGTCGCCTGCTACGACGTGGCTCAAGCAGAGCAATATGTTGCCACAGTTGCACTACATGTGCTCACTTTTCCTGCTTCTGCAGGCTTTGCCTCGGGCAACGCTGCGCCAGGCGCCGGACATACATTCTTTCGCCTCCTGCCCCCTGCATATCGTGAACTCTGGGACGAGCTCGAGGTCAGGCGAAAAACCTCTGATGATGCCACGAATAAGGCCGTCTGGGCCAAATTAAAGAGGATAGTTGAGGCAAAGAGTAGCCGAGAAAAGGTTCGTCCTCTACCATTCCTGAATACTGGCGCCGCTCAGCCGCACAGACCGTCGACGAGAGTTCACGACTACCCGCTCGGTCTATCGAGAGTTCTACTCAGAAGAACCACCGAGAGACAGAGACCTCAAACCAAATCAAGTTAGCCTTCGAGAGTCGACGGTCTTCTCCATCATATCAAGAGATGCTAGTCAGTTGGAGATATAGTATCTCTGATTGTGCGCGTTAATCTGATTATGAACAGTCGCAGCGAAACAACTTGCCTATTGCTCATTATAGAAACCGCATCATGGAGTGCCTTGGGACTTCGCAGGTCCTTGTGTTAAGTGGTGAAACGGGCTGGTCAGTGTAGTCCCAGTAGTGCCGTCGCCGTGACCTACCTTTTTGACAGTGGAAAGTCGACGCAAGTCCCAGCATTCATCCTCGAAGATCAGCTCTCTCGTGGCAATGCCTGCAAAGTCTACTGTGCTGAACCTCGAAGAATCTCCGCGATCTCCCTAGCTCATCGCGTTTCCCAGGAGCTAGGTGACCTCCCTGGAGCGGTTGGCACCCCTACCTCTCTCATAGGATATTCTGTGCGCCTGGAAAATTACATTTCACGCAACACACGACTCGCATATATCACGTATGGGGTTGCCCTACGAATGCTGGAGGGAAGCAGTAAGCAGGGCGAGAATGGGATCGCTTTTGATGAGATTACGGTGGGCCAGAGCCCGTCCCCTGATTCCCAGAATTCTCACTGGATTAAATTGGTCGCACGCAGCACATCATCATCGACGAGGTATTGCCTCGAGCCAGTTTATGCACTTTCCCTTTCGCTGATGAGAGAAAGGTTCACGAAAGAAACATTGAGGCCGACTTTTTGTTAATCGTTCTGAAGGCTTTGTTGGCGCAAAGGCCCGATCTGCGGTAACTTTGTTACACCCTCAGCCATATTTGACAATTCTTCTCATAATACCATCTCCTAGGGTCGTGCTGATGTCGGCGACAGTTGATTCAGAGAAGATGTCCAACTATTTCGGAGGCTGCCCAGTGATCCATGTTCCTGGCAGAACATTCCCGGTCGACGTCAAGTATCTCGAGGATGCAGTGGAACTCACACGATGGTCAATCTCTGAATTTTCCCCCTACGCAAAACGCTGTCGGTACCCTTTCTAAGACTCCCGGGGACCTCCCGTTGATACGTCTTTTGCAGTAAACGATAAATTTTTCCGGGGGAAGAATGCTCAGGAATGGACCGAGGATACCGCAGGCGTTAACCTCTCCGACCAAGATGACGAGACAACACCCAGCAGCATAAAGTTATCAGAAACACGCTACTCCTCCAGGACGGCTTCAACCATCAATCTGTTCGATGAACGTGTAATTCCATATGACTTGATTGTGCGCTTGTTGGAGCATGTCTGTTTTCAGGGGCCCTACACCAACTATTCGGCGGCTATTCTTGTCTTTCTTCCAGGCATAGGAGAAATACGTCGTCTAAATGATCTTCTAACTGAACATACTTTATTTGGTTCCAGTCAGAACTTTATCATATATACCCTACACTCCTCCATTTCAAGTGAGAATCAAAATGCAGTATTCGAAGTCCCTCCTTCAGGCATTCGCAAGATTGTGTTAGGTCGGCGAACCCCCCCCCCCCCCCCCCCCCCCCCNATACCTGTTTTGCGGCTAACGTCGGTAGTCAGCCACTAATATTGCTGAGACTGGGATTACAATTCCGGATATCACCTGTGTGATCGACTCTGGGAAACATAAAGAAATGAGGTAAAACTTCTACTATGTCTCCAGACCACCCCTCACCATCGGCGGCAGGTTCGACGAAAAGCGACAGTTTAGTCGCCTAGTAGAGACATATGTAGCAAAGAGTAATGCGGCCCAAAGAAGAGGCCGGTCAGGCAGAGTTCAGGACGGCCTTTGTTTCCACCTCTTCACTAAGATCCGCCATGACTCACAGGTGAGCCGAATACTATATGTCTTGATTTGCAGAGTGCTGACCCTCCCTAGCTTGTTGACCACCCAGACCCGGAGATCATGCGACTGAGTTTGTCGGACCTCGCCCTTCGCATCAAAATTTTGAAGGTTGATCTCGGCTCGTCTATCGAGGATGTACTATCCCGAGCACTGGACCCGCCATCCTCGCTTAACGTCCAAAGAGCTGTGTCTGCTCTTGTTGAGGTCTATTCTCGTTGATACTATATAATGTATGAATGCTTACGTGCTGCCGATCCAGGTCCGTGCACTGACACCTGACGAGGAAATCACCCCTCTGGGTCGTCTACTCAGTGCTTTGCCAACCGATGTCCACATCGGCAAGTTCCTATTCATGGCTACCGTCTTCCGTTGCCTCGACCCTGCCCTCACCATCGCTGCTACCCTTAACTCGAAATCACCCTTTCTTACTCCATTCGGTCATGAAGAAGAGGCTGATCGCGCCAAACTCTCGTTCAGGACAAGTTCGTGCGTTTTCTCTATAATTGAAGCTTTGACCAATACCGTCGTAGATAATTCTGATTTCTTGACCATGCATAACGCATTTTCGAGCTGGCGGCGAGCTTCTTCCGATGCTAGTATGAGCTCTGCGCGGAAGTTCTGCAGATTGAATTTCCTAAGCCAACAGGTTCTCCATTCTTTTCACTGGTGGAGTGTTGTGTCGCTCATCCTTTCCCAGAACCTACAGCAAATCGAAGAACTTCGCCAACAATTCCTCGCGTACGCGGTTTCCTGTTCAATGTTGCAAGGATGTCATCTAAGCCCAAAGTCTATCAGGTACTTAATTGATGCAAGGCTTATCCAGGCAGACCGAGGATTGGTAAAACAACTCTCACGGTATCCGTGCACAATTTCAATAGTAGTACCTGCTCTCATCTCGTTCATCGTAGAGCACGGTTCAGTCGAAACCGGACGAGATTTGTCGTGTTGCCTCCAGAGCTTGACCTCCACTCCGAGAATGTCGCTCTTGTCAATGCTGCTTTGACAGCGGGTTTATATCCCAAGATACTTAGCGTCGACCTGACACAAGGACTACTGCAGACCGTGACCAACAACCGAGCCGTTGCTTTTCATCCATCATCTGTCAACTTTAAGAGAAGATTACAGGACTTTGGCGCGCGCTATCTTGCGTTCTTCACCATAATGTTCGCCTTTGCTAGGGATGAAGTCGCACCTGTATTAACAGTCTTACAGGCACTCGAAGAAACTATATGTCTGGGAAACAGGGCCGGTGGACGACTTCGCTCTTCTCCTCCTGTGCGGGGACTGCAATTTCAAGGTATCGATCATTGGACTCCCACACTTTGTTACTTTGTTGAGTTGGCGTAGCTCGTTTCAGATGCCGCCCTCGTCGATCGCAAGATCAGGTTCCGCATTCCTGCGAGGACAGGTTTAGCGCTAAAACACCTCCAAAGCCAACTGGTCGCAGTGCTAAACGAACGCTTGAGGAACAAGCCGACAACTGAATCTCAAGAGAGATGGATGGATATGAGTCTCGTCGTCCTTGGAAAACTGCGACCCGAGTTAGAGAAGACGGCACAGACTGTAGTTTTAGACGTTGTACGCAAGTAGACTTGCATCTTACATGCTACTTACCCAGCTAGAATCAAACATCAGTATAGTTCAGGTTGTTGAAGTGGAGAGTGAAAACCAATCATGTCAGCATGGGCGCCAGTTTGGGTTCTCACGCAAAAATGGAAACAGACGACCACGTCGTGATCGTGCTACCTGTTCGTCTCTCCAATAATCTAGCACCAAACCTCCAACTGCACCAGTTTCCCCTCCTCAACCGCTCACTCGAAGTCCCACCATCCGCCACATTGAGTGGGAAGCGTATCCGAGCTCGCTTGAAGTCGACGGCACACCGTTTGGAGGTCCATGTCCCCGTTGACCATCGCCCCGAGGTATGGAACTCTGAGAAGTCGAAGGAACTGGGGATCGGAAGGTTGAAAGATGACAAGGAAAAGAATCAAGTCGATAGAAGTAGATTGAAGGAAAATGAAGAACCCCGCCTATCCGAGGTTCGATTCAGGAGCGAAACGATCCCTCATGTCGGCGCATACATGCTAGGTGTTGTGCGTAACGGCGAGTTACTTTCTATCCTCCCTCACACAGTAGTAATGCTCATTTTTAACTAGGAACATTGCATTTGCATCCTCTCACCGAAACACATCAACTACGTCCGACCCTTACATATCTCGACGCTCTAGATCGTAAGGGCCGGCGCAATCGTGGTGCTGACTCCGATTCCGAGTCAGATGGTGGTGGGCCACCCCCCGACCCTGATGAGGTCCCCCCGATTTCTACCCTCCCCAAAGCCAAAGGGCCGGTCGGAGGAGCCAAAGAGGTCCAGGTCACCGCCCTCAAGGTGGACGAGAAGGGCGGACCGCATCTCCAAGGCGGGCTATCCACAATCCGAAGAGAGATGCTTATGGGCATTCGAGCAGAGGAGGAAGATGAGTGGCAAGAACTCGCTTATCACAGCCCTGAGGTATGTTGGGCTTATGTTGAGACTTGATCCTCTGCCTGGAGACTGAAGAGATGTTCACAGAGTGCTGAATCTAATGAGGCTTACGAGGCGCTATTCTCACATTGTGGGGACGCGCTCCAGTCGCAATCTGATGTCACAACATTTTTGAGTTCAATTCGTGGTCGTTGATGAGTGTTATAGATTATATGTAATGTAATAATAACTAGAGGAAGGGCCGACTTTACCCAACTCACTCGGTGATCGATAATGTACGCATGCGTAACGGACGCGACTATTACTGTAACAACATCGAGCGTCAAAATGAGGGACTACATGGAATACAATGTCTTACAAACAACGAAAAGCCAGAATAAGAAAAAAAATTAATACAAGTGCTCGAAATTAGGGATCGGTCCTGACCAAGAAGTAAAATGACCAAGATCACTCCCACCCCCAGGATTTTGTGAGCGTAGTACGTCGGGATTGAGGGCGGAACTATAGAATGTGCTCCAGGATTCCGCCTTGTTGACCAATGCTCGCCACTTGTCCGGGGATTGCTCGACGGGCCGAAGAATGTCTGGATCGATTCCCGAGCACCAGTAATCGTACGACGTGAAGCGTGGAAATCCGTTCTTGTCGAGATATGACGCACCCTCCGACGGTGAGGAGTAGATTTTGTTATTGACGGTCGACACGCTGCTGCAGAGTGCAAAGACAATACGAATTACAAGGATAGAAAAACTTTCTTTGATGAGATCAAAATTGAGCAAGCCACACGCGAAGGGGTCCATTTTCTTGAAAATCTCGGCCTGGCGCTCTAGGCCGATGTCGTTCTTCTTTACTTGGACGATGATGAGACCGACTTGTTCAACTTCGAGGGTAGTAGTGCCATACAAGAACGGGTAAACGGCGTCGAAGCCGGGCTGGCAGTTGGCACCAAACGCAGCCGCGCCGCGTGCCATGAATGCGAGTAAATAAGGCCTGGACAAGACCTTCTGCTCGTGCGGCTTGACGAAGTGATTGAAGTGCATCCAGGCGCCATCGAACACCTCCCCAAAGGTTCGTTGAGAAGCTTTTGAGGCACAGAGAGATGGCGTGGCCTGTGACATTGACGCAAAAGTTGACTCCGAGAAGAGGGACGCGAACAACTCCTTCACAGTGAAGTAACGTGAAAGTTGTCCTAGAAATTGGGGAACCAGTTTCGCCGAGACAGTTCTGTCACGAGCCCATGTAAAGAATGCGGAGACTAATAACTCTGCTCGATCTCCGGCGTTGATATCACATTCAGTGAGAGCATCGGCAAGGGCGTCAGCTAGATTGAAGTTACAGCCGTCATTCATCACAATGGCCGCCGCCTCGGAGAGGATCGGTTCTGACGCAGCAATGCCACGTATGGTCTCGATCCCGTCTGTAATCGCCATGCAGACGCGCATGTGGCTGGATATTTGTTCTTGTTCCCTTTCGACCAGATTGTCGGGCAACGAGACGAAGATTGTGCTATTCATGTCCAGCGGCAGCCGCTGCGACAAAACGGCGAGATTCTGGGCTTTTTCCAACTTACTCTCGAACTCTCCGCAGAGTAACTTCAGGATAGCAAAGTGGATCAACCGGTGACGTACTTCGCCGTCGCCGTGATCGTAAGTTGCGCCCCACCTGACAATACATGAGTAAAGCCTGAAGAAGTCATAAAAAACGGCTCACAATGGCCTGCCCATGTGGATACAATCTAACGAGGTGACGTCTTTGAGTGTCTTGTATTCGACGAAAATTTTGCGACCCGCCATGAGTTGGTCAAAGCCAAGATAAATGAATGGAAGTGGCGTTATGAGTCGGCTATCGTTTATGTGGTGGGAAGCGTCACGACCGCGAGGTGGAGTAAACTGACAGATTTTACATGTGGTAGAAAGGAAGAATGTGAAGAAAGACTGTTCCGAGAGTACCCTGAGAGCCCGCCGAAGTGAGACAAAATGGCTCCCTTTCCCGTCACTGAACGGTTGTGTTAACGGATGGGCTTCATCGAACATGACGAAGACATCCGGAAATGTGACATTGGTCTTTGGAGTTGAAGAGTGAGGATGAGAAGGTCGCTTATTTTTGACTCTATCTCGAAGCTCCTCAAATGCGCCTATTAGGTCAACGCCGGTTTCGTTGTCCTTCAAAGCGAGTTAGAAAGAATTCGATGAAAAAGGTGGGTACGACATACCTTACTTGCCAATCTGACTACGTCGTCGTAAAATTCACGTCTCTGTTTCCCCGGCGAGCTCATTGTTTGACCCTCTGACATAAATTCCCTGAACTTCTGGATGAGATTCACTCTCCCAGAAGCACGATCGTCCGTGCGGGTATGATCTTCTTCAGGGACATCTAAGTCGGAAATGGTTTTCATGGTGTGGCGGAAGAGAGCTTCAAGGAAACGGGACGATCGGATAAAGGAAGTTCCGGCTATATCTGTCTTCGAATAGGTGATATTGCTGGTGAGGAAGTCGCGGACTTGATGGTCGGCAGGCGGAAAACCTAACGGACATGTTTGACAAAATATACCAGTGAAAGGTTCGCGACGAACCTTGGCTGTCCCGCGGGCGCAAATTGATGGGGATCAGGAAATGTTTCTTGGAGAGCTCGTCCAACAGGCGAGACTTGCCCATTCCTGATGACTGGATAATAGAGCAGTAGCGGGCATACAGCTTCCCCTTCGTCATTTGATTGTCGATATGGTCTACAAGGGCCTGTAACGGGCCACCCCCAACATACTCTGCCCCCCAAGAACGCTCAACAGCTGAGAGCAAAAGTGAGTTAGAGAATGCTCAAACACTGAAATGGTTCGAGCTACCCCCTCCCTGTGATTCATCGGCCTGGACGGACTTGTGAATCTTAGAGCAGGCTAACGTAACCCAAAACACGTCTACGGAACGTTCGTAAGGTGAGCCGTCTCATAGAAAAGACACATACTATGGTTCCAGAAGGCCTCCCGTTCGGCTTCGGTTCCGTCTACACCCACCACCTTCTGAAACAACTCCCAGAAATTCGATTCCTCGAGTTTGACGTTCTCTTTGAACTGTTCCTCACTAACAAGCCTTTCGGTCCCGAGTTTGCGTGTGAGAAGGAATATTCGAGTAACATCATAGATCATGCCAAGTTTCTCATTGCCAACAAAATTTCTCTCCACCGGCTTGAGAGCTTCGGCAAACAGATCTCCCAGAGAAAGGGTTGGAATATGATCGTGCTTGACGTGCTTTTGTTGGGGCTGAGGCTCCGTCATGATAAATGGTTGAATGCAATGGTTGCGTATCACAAGGCAATATGTCTCCGCATTGTCCTCAGCGGCTGTACAGTATAGAAAGATTAGGCCGAATTGAAGTTCGACAGAAACAAATTGGAAGAAAACGACTCACGTGTCGAAAGTTACGTCAGATTTCCCGATGTGGAAAAATGGCGTTCGAATTTCCGAGCGTAGTGACCTTGGTAAACAAGGTAAAATTACATTTCCGCAATGAACCACGCAATGAACCACGAAACAGACTCAGAAACAGACCGGTCTCTTTCTCCTTGCGTACCTTTTTGTGTTGGATTACAACCCCCTGAACCCAAGTCAAGTATAGAGGAGATTGAGGCTGCTCTTCGGCACCTTCGATGTGTCGAGACCCAACGTCTCGTAAAGGTACTCAAGCTCGTTAGATCGACGGGGTTTTTCTCTCAATTTTGCTAGGATGTTGCATACGTCAACTTTATTCGAAGAGCGTGTCGAACTTTAGCGTTTGCATTTCGCGATCTGGCAGCTCTAAGCCAAAACGATCGCGATGGCCTGGTGGGGGTATTCAAGGAAACCGGTGAGTTTTTGTTGGACACCTATCGTTTATTTGACTTTTTCTTTCCCCCATAGTCAGTGAATGGTTTTTGTCCAAGCTTCTGGCATACAGGCGCGACTTTCTTCATATTGGAGCTCTTTCAATATCGATCAAAGGCGCCTTGATTTCCTGGATTGATATTATACTCGCAACCATTGCCGAATCATCCGTTTGCATTTCCACCGGTGCGTCTCACGTGGACGGCATCGAGGGTACACTAGCCAAGCATAATGAAGATGAAGCAATTCGGGCTGCCTCTCCGGATTGAGATGCCTGGTCCGAAATGTTGGACCTTCTGACGTCGCATGTGGCTTCGTGTACGGTGCTTCGGTTGGCCGTACGACTCGTTTTTGCCGCATATATTCTACACCCGCAGCTCGCAGGGATGAGACCCAGCATCGATACGTCTGTCATACGGTATGTACCGAGATAATCATATTGATTTTTACGAACAGTTTCGCGTCGAGTTGGGTTATCAAGGTTGCCCAAACTTACGTATCGAGGAGCCATTTGGCTGAATTAGATGTCCTGGAATCGAACCGAGGTAACTTCTCGTTTAAATGGAATACCCGTGATAGGATCCTGTTCGCAATGGTCTTGGTTCTGTGTTCTGTGGGTAACTTTTATTCGATGTTGGCGAGAGAGAACTATCGACCGACGCATATAGGCGACTGCACACGCGACGTATTCGGCCGAGAATTCACGCGAGTTTCCTGGGTTTCTGCCTGAAATCGTGTATCTCATACGCATCATTATGCACTCTGATTGTGGTACAACGCCCGGAAGTACCCCATTTCCGTCTGACTGCCTAGATGACGCACAAATGGTGCTGCTCTTCTTGGGAGAAGTCGTTCCTTGGAGCTGGTCCATATGGAATGATCCCAGGTTTGCGGATAATGAGGTGATAGTGCAACTAGTGCGCCTTTCGAGAACCCCGTTTCTTTGTGTAAATAGTGAAACTGCCTACAGACAGCTACGTGGATATGTCATATGGACACACCGCGCACACACATGCTGTGGACGCAATCTCGTGACTGGCGTGCGGTACTATTCCGCGCATCGAAGTCCCGTCCTCATGATGCGGCAATGGCCATCACTGTGCGTTCGTTT
>WNFR01011672.1_pt1 | contig 13828 bp, 10 predicted proteins | sample 5400221 | NCBI WGS metagenome assembly WNFR01 (sample SAMN13153357, study PRJNA577476) | soil metagenome | isolation source: 40 cm soil under Madrone tree | place: USA:California | collected 2016-06-14 | reverse complement strand
ACGACATTTCGCACGTTTTTCGAAAGTGGGATTCTCGCGTCCCGAAAGCGAAACGCTAAGCCTATTCTGTCGCTGCTACAAGATTCCCGCCCCTGACCTTCTTACGCTTATAACCAATCAAAACATGGCGAATAAACCACACATTGAGCCAAGTTGCGTCCCGTAGGCCCGGCGAGCACGCCGCTGGCACGGGCCTTGACTCTGTGATTTGTGGAGAACTGTGCTGTTGCCGGAGAAGTCTAGTCGCTCGCAAGACCAGGCAGACTTCCCGGGCACGTCGCCGCTCTCTCAAACTGGCTCGTACGGTTCTCCAAAAATCCTGGTCTGGTTAGTTCGCGCATTTCGCCGATAAGTCTTATGGATATCAAGCGACCGGCAAAATCAAAACTGAAGAGGCGCATCCGCAACGCGGTTCTGATTGTCATCGGTCTGGGCGCGATCGGCGGAATTACGTTCGGTCTTACCAAGCTAAAGCCCGCAGCTCCAACTCTCGATCGGTCCACCGCCGTGATCGACACTGTCAAGCGCGGGCAGATGCTGCGCCAGGTCCATGGCATTGGCACGCTCGTGCCTCAGTTGACTCGCTGGGTTCCGGCGCCCGCCGATGGCCGCGTGGAGAAAATCCTGGTCCAGGCAGGAGTTGAAGTTGGTTCGGATACGGTGATTGCCGAGCTCTCAAATCCGCAGATGGAGCAGCAGGCGATGGATGCGGATTTTCAAGTGAAGGCTGCTCAGGCCGATGAGGAAGCGTTGCGCGTCCGGTTGGAAAGCGAAAACATGACCCAGCAGTCAGCAATTGCTTCCATCAATGCTGAGTATAGCCAGGCGAAATTACAGCTCGATGCAGACGAAGTGCTTGGGAAGCAGGGACTCGTCGCCGACCTGCAACTGAAGGTCTCGCGGGTGCATGTGCAGGATCTCGCCTCGCGGTTGAAAGTCGAGCAGCAGCGACTGGCAATTAACTCAAAATCTATAAAGGCGCAAATTAACGCGCAGACTACGCACCTTCAGCAGCTGCAGGCGCTCGCGAAACTGAAAAGAGATCAAGCCAGCGCTTTGAAGGTACGTGCCGGCAGTAGTGGCGTGCTGCAGCAAGTCTCAGTGCAGGTTGGTCAGCAGGTCACGCCCGGATTAAACATGGCACGAGTTGCCGATCCTGCATCACTCAAGGCCGAACTGAAGATCGCTGAGACGCAGATCAAGGACGTCAAGCTCGGTCAACCCGTGGAGGTGGACACTCGCAACGGAGTTATTCAGGGACAAGTGTCGCGCATAGATCCCGCGGCCCGCGAGGGCACCTTCACGGTGGACGCGTCATTGACAGGTCCGTTTCCCGCAAGTGCGCGTCCCGATCTAAGTGTTGACGGGACTATTGAGCTTGAACGACTCGATAATGTTTTGTATGTCGGCCGGCCTGCCTTCGGTCAGGGCCAACAAACTGTAGGAATGTTTCGTCTGAGTCCGGACGGCCAGGAAGCTGTTCATACTCAGGTAGTACTCGGGCGCAGTTCGGTAAGCACAATCGAAATAGTTAGCGGATTGCGTGAGGGCGATCAGGTAATCATCTCTGACACGTCTTCCGTCGACAGTTATAGCCGCATTCGCGTCCGTTGAGTATTGAAGTTGTCACACAAGCACTGCTCGCGGTGTTAGCTATTAAATGCTGGTAATCACAACAATTCTGAGGAGCCAACGATGAGTTCACCCCAAACCCAAGTCCAGCCTCTGATTCACCTCTCAGATGTAAAGAAAGTCTTCTATACGGACGAAGTAGAGACCCACGCGCTTTCCGGCATCCATCTCGACATCAAGAAGGGCGAGTATCTTTCCATCGCCGGCCCATCGGGTTGCGGTAAGTCGACACTCCTGTCGATTCTTGGCTTGCTGGACACGCCTTCTGATGGGGAGTACGTGCTCAATGAAAACCCCGTCGAGAATCTTTCACTCTCCCAGCGCGCGCGCATTCGCAATCGCGAAGTTGGTTTCATTTTTCAGAGCTTTAACCTGATTGGGGACCTGACAGTTTATGAAAATGTGGAGTTGCCGCTGACGTATCGTGGCATGCCTTCGAGCGAACGAAAAAAGCGAGTCACCGATGCGCTGGAGCGCGTCGGGATGGGCCATCGGGCTAAACACCTGCCCAGTCAGCTATCAGGAGGGCAGCAGCAACGTGTTGCAGTCGCCCGTGCCGTCGGCGGACAACCAAGCATCCTGCTCGCTGATGAGCCGACCGGCAATTTGGACTCAACCAATGGCGAGCAGGTAATGGAACTCCTGCGCGAGTTGCATCGCGGTGGCGCCACGATTTGCATGGTGACGCATGATCCGCGTTACGCCCAGCACGCCGATCGCATCGTGCACCTCTTCGACGGACTCATCGTGGAAGAGGAAGCCGGTTCCAACAGACGCGAAATCCTGGAAGCAAAGCGCGAACTAAAAGAGAGCGGATTTGGAGAAATTGCATGATCAGCCTGCGCAACATCGAGAAGTATTTTTCGCATGGTCTGACCAAGACATACGTGTTGCGCCGTATCGATTTGGACATTAAGGCAGGCGAATTTGTTTCGATTATGGGCCCTTCCGGGGCAGGCAAGTCGACTTTGTTGCACATCCTGGGAATGCACGACCAATCGTGGAATGGTGAATACGCTTTTGACGACGTAGCTGTCCACTCGCTAAACCCTAAAAAGCGTGCCGACCTGCGCAATCGCAATATCGGTTTTGTCTTTCAAAGTTACCACCTCCTCGACGATCAAACTGTTTTCGAGAATCTCGAGTTGCCGCTTTCTTATCGTGATGTCAGCAAAAAGGATCGGCAATCAATTGTTTGTGACACGCTCGATCGCTTTCAGATCGTCGGCAAGAAAGATCTCTTCCCCAGCCAGCTCTCTGGTGGACAGCAGCAGCTCGTAGGCATTGCCCGCGCTGTGGTAGCAAACCCGCGCATCATCCTGGCTGACGAGCCTACTGGCAATCTCCACTCGAGTCAGGGGAAAGAGATTATGGATATGTTCAAGCGTCTCAATGATGAAGGCACAACAATCGTCCAGGTTACGCACTCTGAAACGAATGCTGAGTATGGCAACCGGATCGTACGACTTGAAGATGGTTGGATCGCGAAGGGTTAAGTTCTGTTTCCTGCAGTTGCTCTGATTGATTAGCGAAAAACGGGCGAAAACGTTTGCGGACTGTGCGCAGAACGTATACGTCACTCGTGTGCCCGGATGGGCGTTATGACTAATTCAGGCGGGCAAATAAAGTAGCTGAACGTTGTGAACACTACGACGGCTCAAATTCCTCGAACCTTAATAGCGGACGATCAACCGGACGTTCTCGCAGCTCTCCGACTTCTCCTGAAGAGCGCGGGCTATCAAACCGAAGCTGCGGACTCACCATCGGCTGTTCTCGAAGCAATTAAACACCATAGATTCGACCTTGTGCTGATGGACCTAAATTACGCGCGCGATACAACATCGGGAAGAGAGGGCCTCGATCTCATTTCCAGCATTCAAGCGCTCGATAGTGAAGTTCCAATCGTTGTAATGACGGCCTGGGGCACCGTTGATCTCGCGGTGGAGTCGATGCGCCGCGGCGTGCGGGATTTTGTACAAAAACCCTGGGAAAACTCCCACTTGCTGCGAAAAGTGAAAACTGAGATTGAACAGGGTCAGGTGAGAAGACGTGAGCACGGCCGGGAAGCAGAGACTCGGATTAGCGATCGCCAGCTAAGGCTCGAGCTGGGAGAAGCACGCGAGATTCAGCAGGGCTTGATGCCGAGCAGAATGCCAAATCTCAGCGGCTTCAGCCTTGCCGGCGCATGGCAACCCGCTCACGTGGTGGGCGGCGATTACCTTGCTGCTTTCAAGTTGAATGAGGACCAAGCCGTTCTGTGCATGGCAGATGTTGCCGGCAAAGGTCTACCCGCGGCCATAGTAATGTCGAACATGCAAGCTGCGCTGAAGTCTTTGGCGTTGGAGAGTATTTCGCCGAGTGAGTTGTGTGAACGTCTTAACCTGGTTGTATACGGGAACACGCCGTTGCACAAGTTCATCAGTTGCTTCTACAGCGTTCTCGACGTTCGCAGTCGGACACTCACTTTCACCAATGCCGGACACAATCCGCCAATGCTGGTGGACCGCGGCGGTGAGTGCCTTCGCCTGGAAGAAGGCGGACGGGTCATCGGCGCGTTTACTGACTCGCGCTATACGCAGCGTCAATTACAACTCCACTCAGGAGATAAGCTTTTGATGTTCACGGATGGTCTGACTGAAGCGCGTTGTCCAGCTGGAGAAGAATTTGGCGAGGAACGTTTGCGGGAGTGCCTGGTAGCTTACCGCGGGGATAGCGCCGCTGTGTTGCGAACGATCATTTTGAATGAGGTCACAGGGTTTTGCGGGAATGACTTTCAGGACGATGCTGCGCTGATGGTTCTCGTTGCTGAGTAGACGTTTGGGAGCCAACCATGACAAGTCTTCGAAACGATATACGTTACGCGGTCAGGAATCTCATAAAGCGGCCCGGGTTCACGCTTATCGCCGTCATAACCCTGGCTTTGGGTATCGGCGCAAATACCGCAATCTTCAGCGCCATTTATGCGCTGCTGCTGAAGCCCCTGCCTTTCCCTGAACTCGATCGAGTAGTGACGATATGGGACAAGGCTCCGATTCGCGGAATAGTTCACAATGAAGTGGCGTTGGCGAACTATCTGGATTGGCGTGCCCAGAACCAGTCGTTCGAACAACTCGCACTCTATCGTTGGTGGAGCGTCAATCTTACCGGCGTCGAACCTCCCGAACGCATCCAGGGTTTTTTAGTGACGGCGAATTTTTTCGACGCTATCGGTATGAAGCCTATCATGGGCCGCAATTTTTCTGAGGAAGAAAACCAGCCTGGCAAAGACGCTGTAGCAATTATCACTCACAGTTTGTGGCAACGGCGTTTCGGTGGCGATCCAAACATAATCAACAAAACGATTACGCTTAACAGTATTACTCGCACCGTAATCGGTGTTATGGCGGAGCGCTTCAACTTTCCCAAAGGTTCTGAGGTGTACGCTCCTCTTCCAATGACGCCGGAGCTCGTGCGCAGCCGCGACAGTCACGCTTATTACGTTATTGGACGACTCAAGCCGGGCGTCAAGCTGGAAAGCGCACAGGCAGACATCGACACGATAACCGCACGGCTCGAAAAACAGTATCCCGAAACAAACACCGACCTGGGTGCCAACGTTTATCCGATCGTAAAGGACACGGTGCGGTTATACGACACGGCCCTTTGGGTAATGATGGGTGCGGTCGGATTTGTCTTGTTGATTGCCTGCGCGAACGTTGCCAACCTCATGCTGGCGCGCGCCAGCGGACGCCAAAAAGAGATTGCGCTGCGCGCGGCGCTGGGTGCGAGTCGGTGGCGCATCATTCGCCAACTGCTCACCGAGAGTTTAATAGTCGCACTCATTGGCGGCGTCGGGGGGGTGCTCATCGGCTTTTGGGGTGTCGATCTGTTGCGGGTCTCTAATCCTGGTGAGGCGGCGAAATTTGCACCCGGATGGTATCAGCTGGGAATAAACGCGCCGGTGCTCGTGTTTACGCTCGGACTTTCGGTTTTGAGTGGACTGGTCTTCGGTCTTGTACCAGCCTGGCAAGTCTCAAAACCCGATCTCAACAGTGCGCTAAAGGAAGGCGGACGGCAAACTACCGCCGGCTCGCATCGGCTACGAAGTTCACTGGTCGTTTTTGAAGTTGCGCTCTCACTCGTCTTGCTGGTAGGGGCTGGTCTCCTCGTCCGCAGTTTCCTTGCGCTACTCAAAACAAATCCCGGATTCAATCCTGACAATGTTCTGACCTTGAACCTGGTGTTACCGGGAGCAAAATACAAAGAGGAAAAACAACGCGGCGCCTTCTATCAAGACCTGGTCCAACGTGTGAAAGCTTTACCGGGGGTTGAATCCGCTGCTGTCGTCAACTATCTGCCACTCGGCGGAGCGAATTCCTCGGATTCCTATTTGGTCGAGGGTGCTGGAGAACCACCGCATGGTCAGGAGAACGAAGGGCGTTATCGTGTCTGCACGCCTGGCTATTTTGCAACGATGGGAATACCGATCGTTAAGGGCCGCGGTTTCAGCGAACAAGACAAAGCCGGCGGACCACCGGTAGTCATTGTCAATGAAACACTCGCGCGAAAGCACTGGCCGGGCGTTGATGCTATCGGCAAACGCATACGTTTCTATGGTCCATTGGAGAGGGCCCCATGGATGCAAATAATCGGTGTGGTGCAAGACGTAAAGCATGAACTGAACCTGACCGTAACGCCTGAATACTATCTGCCGCACGCTCAGGATTCATGGAATGCGATGGTGTTGGTAGCCAAAACGAACGTAGAGCCAGGATCATTGGCACCTCAGATCAGGCAACAAGTGTGGGCCATTGATAAGGATCAGCCTGTATTTGACGTGCGCACGATGCGGGAGGTGCGTTCGATTTCCGTGACGCTTTACACGTTTTCTTCCGTGATGCTTGGAATTTTTGCCATGGTGGCTTTGTTGCTCGCGGCCATCGGCATTTACGGCGTGATGGCCTTCAACGTCACACAACGCACGCATGAGATTGGTATTCGCATGGCGCTGGGTGCCCGAGCAGGCGACGTCCTGAAACTAGTAGTTAAACACGGAATGATGCTGGCGTTGATCGGTGTAGTCATCGGCCTGGCCGGCGCGTGGGCGTTGACCCGATTTATGGCGAAGCTGTTGGTCGGCGTCGAGCCTACCGATCTGTTGACGTTCGGCGTTGTGTCTCTTTGTTTGCTCCTGGCTGCGTTGTTGGCCTGTTATCTGCCGGCGCGGCGAGCGACGAAAGTCGATCCATTGGTGGCGCTGAGGTACGAATGAGAGGGCCCTTCGGTCTTTGGCCTTTGGTCTTAGGTCTTTGGACTTGGGTCTTTGGTAATAGTTGTCAGATTGCGTTGCCATTCGACGGCAGTTGCTCGCTCAAAGACCAAAGACCAAAGACCAAAGGCCAAAGGCCAAAGACCAAAAGCCAAAGACCAAATCGCAAATCGGAAACTAGACTATGGAAACACTCCTACAAGATATTCGGTACGGTGCGCGGATGCTGATCCGGAAACCGGGCTTTGCGATTACCGCACTCATGACCCTGGCATTGGGCATTGCCGTGACGACTGCTACCTTCACTGTCGTTGATGCCGTGCTGCTGCGCAAATTACCGGTCAGTGATCCAGGCAGTGTGGTTGTGATCCACAATCAACTGCCGAAACTAAACCTTCCGCGAACGCAGGTGTCTGCGCCGCAGTATGTCGACTACAGTCTCCAAACCAATGCCTTCGAATCGACCGCCGCAGTAACAGGTCGAACTTTCAATCTCACTGGTGGAAGCATACCCGAACGTTTGCAGGCGGGCAGAGTTACCGCAAGTTTCTTCCCGACTTTGGGGATCAATCCTATTGCCGGTCGGTTCTTCAATCCGCAGGAGGACAGATTCGGCAACGACCGCGTCGTTGTGCTAAGCGCTGCCTTGTGGAGGCGGCTCTTCAATTCAAACAGTGGTGTCATCAACAGTCCTATTCAACTTAACGGCGACAACTACCAACTCATCGGTATAGCGCCCGGGGGCATGGAAGAAATCTATCCGCACATAGATCTCTGGATTCCAATGGCCTTCTCGGAGAGGGAACTCTCCGAGGAACGCCGGGGAAGTTTGGCGTACACGATGCTCGCGCGCTTGAAACGCGGAACAAATATCAACCAGGCGCAGAGCATCATGAGTGGTGTCGCTCGAAACATGGCGGGAAAAGTACCTGACAGTTTCAACATCGAGGTCCGTTCGCTGACTGACGAATACGTCAGTGACGTAAGGCGGCCGCTGTTTGTGCTGTTGTGCTCCGTACTTGCTGTTCTATTGATCTCATGCGCGAACGTGGCAAACCTCCTCCTCGCCCGAGCCACCATACGCGGTCACGAGATAGCCCTGCGCGTCGCTTTGGGGGCCGGAAGAAGTCGCATCATTCGACAACTGCTCACCGAGAGTCTCCTGATAGCTGTTCTCGGCGGAGCTTTCGGGATGATCCTTGCTTTTTGGGGTACCAAGGCATTACTGGCGCTTGCCCCAAGCACTTTGCCGCGTCTCAACGCAATTCATCTCGATGTCAGGATCTTGTTGCTTAGCTTGGGAGTGTCGCTTGTTTGCGGCGTGATTTTTGGCCTGGTCCCGGCCCTGACTGCGTCGAAAATGAATCTGGTCAGTTCGCTAAAGGAGTCTGAGCGGACCGACTCAGCCGGCACCGCTCGCCAACATCTGCGTCGAACCTTCGTCGTCGCTGAAGTTGCGATCGCCTTGATGCTGCTGATTGGCGCGGGCCTCCTGGTGCGAAGCTTCTCAAACGTGTTAGACGTCCATCCAGGTTTCGATCCGCACAACGTCTTGACGTTGCGCCTCTCATTACCGAGTACCCAATACAACACTGCCACAAAGGAAAACGCGTTTTACGATAGTCTGCTGCCACGCATTGCCAGCTTGCCAGGAGTACTGCATGCAGCGGCGGCTTTCCAGACTCCATTCACACCAGGCGGTGACAACTCTATCTTCGCGATTCGCGGATGGCAGCGTGGACCAAATGATCCACCGCCCCATGCCGACTACGCGTTTGTGTCAACTGATTACTTCAAGGCCATCGGACTGCCACTGCTCAAAGGTCGTGATTTTCAACCATCAGACATGCGCACAGGTAGCCTCTTCGGACCCAACTCCGTCGCCATCGTCGACGAAGAATTGGCTAAGTCCCTGGGCAACCGTCGTCGGTATCGTTGCCACGGCGCAGTTAAAGGACCTGGCTGAAGAATCGAAAGGTACCTTTTATCTTCCTGTCTACTCGTCCGCTTCGACACTTGTGGTGCGCACGTCAGGCGATGCCCGACCTTTGACACAAGCTATTCGCGAGCAAGTTCTCGCAGTCGATCCGAATCAACCGGTCTACGACGTAAAGACGATGGAGGAGCGCGTCGCCGTTACGCTTGAGACACGCCGGTTTGCCGTCGTTCTGCTGGGTGTTTTTGGAGCGCTTGCTTTGTTGCTCGCCGCGATCGGTTTGTATGGCGTACTCGCGTTCGTGGTGTCACAGCGTACACGTGAGATTGGGATCCACATGGCTCTGGGAGCACAAGCGCGTGATGTGTTGAGCATGGTGATCAAACAGGGAATGTCGCTTGTTCTTTTCGGCGTGGTCCTCGGAGTGGCCGGCGCTTACGCGTTGACGCGCACCATGCAGAGTCTGTTGTTCGAGGTGAGCACCACCGATCCGGTGACCTTCACCTTGATTCCCCTTCTGCTTGCAGTCGTGGGATTCGTTGCCTGTTACATCCCGGCGCGACGAGCAACGAAAGTCGATCCATTGGTGGCGTTGAGATACGAATGAAGGATGTCCGATATGCTTCAGCTTGTCGTTTTCTAGCAATGAAGTCTTCTGGGGTAGTCATCGACAAGCTGAAGCATATCGGACATCAATTGGCAGCAGTAGTTGCAAGCTGAAAGATTCGGCAACGGAGCAATCGGAAATCGGCAATCGGCAATCGGCAATCCAAAAGGGAGCAAGAGATGATTCACGATTTGCGTTTCGGTATTCGAATGCTGCTGAAGAATCCAGGCTTCACGGCGGTGGCGGTGCTATCGCTGGCGCTCGGCATCGGCGCAAACACGGCCATCTTCCAATTGCTCAATGCGGTCCGTCTGAAAACTCTGCCGATCAAAAACGCTCAAGAACTTACTCAGATTCGGCTTACTGACAACAGTGGAACACGAGGCAGCAAACCCGCTCGCTATCCAGCGGTCACCAACCCGATTTGGGAGCAGATTAGAGATCGGCAGCAAGGTTTCTCCGGCCTCGTCGCCTGGGGTAGTGCGGCCTTTAACTTGGCCCAAGGCGGTGAAGTGCGTCCTGCTAATGCGCTCTGGGTTAGTGGAGAGTTTTTTAACGTACTCGGTGTGCAGCCGGAGTTAGGCCGCACGTTTACCCCGACCGACGATCAGCGAGGTTGTAGTGCGCCTGGAGTTGTCATTAGCCATTCATTCTGGCAACGTGAATACGGCGGCGATAAGACTGTCGTTGGACGCAAACTCACACTTGCAGATCACCAGTTCGAAATAATTGGCATCACTACGCCGAACTTCTTCGGCCTAGTGGTGGGAAAGTCTTTTGATGTTGCGCTGCCAATCTGCGCCGACGCAATTATCTCCGGCAAGAACAACCGGCTCGACTCAGGCACCAATTGGTGGTTAATGGTGACAGGTCGACTGAAACCCGGTTGGACCATTGAACAAGCGACCGCCCAACTACAATCGATCTCACCTTCACTGTTTCAACAGACACTACCTGCCAATTATCCAGCGGCCAGTGTCAACAATTATCTGGGTTCCAAACTGGAAGCTGTCGGTGGTGGCGCCGGCTACTCCACGCTGCGTGAAAACTACGAACGTCCACTCTGGTTGTTGCTGGCCATCGCCGGGTTGGTGCTACTGATTGCGTGCGCCAACCTGGCGAACTTACTGCTGGCGAGGGCGAGCACTCGGGAACGCGAGATCGCGGTGCGACAAGCCGTCGGTGCTTCGCGAATGCGCATCATCAGACAATTGTTGGTCGAAACAATGTTACTTGCAGTGGTTGGAACTGGACTGGGTGCGCTCCTGGCCCAGGTCGTGAGCCGGTTCCTGGTGTCGTCCCTCAGCACTGACCGCGACGCTGTCTTTTTGGATTTATCGCCCGACTGGCGGGTCCTTGGCTTTGCCACCGGCGTTGCCGCGCTCACGTGTCTTTTGTTTGGCTTGACTCCAGCGCTACGTGCGACGCGCATCGCGCCCGGCGCCGTAATGAAATCCTCCGGTCGTGGTCTTACTGCGGGCCGCGAGCGGTTCAGTTTGCGACGCGCGTTGGTGGTGGTGCAGGTCGCGCTTTCGCTCGTATTGGTAGCCGGGGCGCTACTTTTCTCTCGCAGTCTGAAAAAACTCATCACGGTAGACACAGGATTTCGGCAGGAAGAGCTTTTGATCGCTCGCGTGGGTTTTGGTCGATTAAATGTCGCGCCAGACAGGCGGTTGTCCTACAGAAGTGAACTGCTCGAGCGGATAAAAGCGGTACCAGGAGTGGAAGCCGCTACCGACATGGACACCGTTCCGCTCACCGGCGGCGGGCGAGGCAACAATGTTTGGTTGGCGGGCGGGAATGCGGAGCAAAAGATAAACGCATCGTTCAACAGAGTAGGACCGGAATACTTCAAAACGTTACAAGTGACATTGCTCTCCGGGCGAGACTTTAGCGCATACGATTCCGGGAACACGCCCAAGGTAGCCATTGTCAACGAAACCTTCGCTCGACTATTGCACGAGGCGAATCCGGTTGGTCACAGGGTTGTGGTGGAAGAGACTCCCAGTGAACCGGAGACTGCTTACGAAATAGTTGGGCTGGTGCGAGACACGAAGTTTGAAGAACTTCGCGAGGAGCCGATTCCGATCGTTTATCTCACCAGTGGGCAAGATCCGCAGCCCAGTCAGGGTCGACAATTCCTGATCCGCTCCAACTTACCGCAAGCCGATGTCACCGCAGCGGTCAATCGTGCCTTGAACGAGATAAATCCAGCCATGGATATTAGTTTTCAGTGGTTTAAAACAATGGTCGAGGAGTCGGTCTTGCGCGAGCGGTTGATGGCTACTCTTTCCGGTTTCTTTGGCGTGTTGGCATTGTTGCTCGCCAGCATCGGTTTGTACGGCATTCTTTCTTATGGAGTGGCGAGCCGAACTAACGAGATCGGTATTCGCATGGCGCTGGGAGCCAAGTCCCGCGACGTACTATCGCTAATCCTCCGCGAGGCATTTCTTCTGGTTTTGATTGGCGTCGCGGTCGGGCTGCCCACCGTCTTTGTGGCGACTCGGTTTGCCTCGACGCTTCTATTTGGTCTGTCGCCGACTGATCCACTTTCGTTGTTTCTCGCGGGCTTGCTGATGCTGGGTGTGGCGCTGGTTGCCGGCTACTTCCCAGCACGACGCGCAACGAAGGTCGATCCGTTGGTGGCGTTGAGATACGAGTGAAGGATAGCTATCCGCAGATTGCGCAGATTACACAGATTCAAAAACATTAGGTCAAAGGAGTTTATCTATTTGGACCATATCAAACAGTTCAATGTGATGGTTTTGAATCTGTGTAATCTGCGCAATCTGTGGATCGTATTCTTTGACGGTCGACCGCAATTCGAAATGTTTTCAGGGAGCAACACATGAACTCTCTATGGCAGGACTTGCGCTACGGTTTGCAGATGCTCCTCAAGCATCGGGGCTTTACGGCCGTGGCTGGGTTGACCATTGCACTCGGTGTGGGAGCAAACACAGCGTTGTTTAGCGTCGTCGATGCAGTATTGCTCAAAAAACTGCCAGTCAGCGATCCTGATCGACTTGTGTTGTTTAGAGCCACGTGGGATCGAGAAAAATTCGGCCCTGGTGGTTACAACGGAAGCAACCAACGCGATCCTGCCACCGGCCTCACAAATGGGACGTCATTTCCATTTCAAACCTTCTCGAGACTACGACAAGAGAGAGGCGCCCTATCCGATGTCTTTGCTTTTGCGTCGATGGACCTGAATCTGAACGCAGGCGGTCAGGCCGAGGTCGCCAACGGACAGGTCGTTTCGGGCAATTACTATTCTGTGCTCGGAGTGCCCACTTTGCTGGGCCGTACCATCAACGATGCGGACGATAGTGCCGGGGCGCTGCCCATTGCTGTGCTTAGCCATCGATATTGGGTGAGTCGCTTCAACAGTGATCAAGGCATCGTTGGAAGGCAGGTCAATCTCAATAACATCGCGTTCACAATTGTAGGCGTAACGCCACCTGGGTTTGAGGGCACAGGTCAGGTTGGTTCTTCGCAAGATGTTTCGATCCCGCTCGCGTGGGAGCCACAGGTTAGTGGCGAGCGTTCGATGTTGAAAGGGGCCGGCGCTTGGTGGTTGAGAATGATGGGCAGGTTGAAGCCAGGCGCAACGCTCGAGCAGGCACGCGCCACTTTGGAGGGAGCATTTCAGCAATCCGTTTTGGAGCATCGAGCAGCGCGGCAAGCACAGTCGCAGAACCCGATTCGGCCACTTGAGCCGAAAGACTATCCACGACTCGCCATCGATTCAGGCAGTCAGGGCGAGATGAATACACGGCGCTTTCTGACGAAGCCATTCCGTTTGTTATTCGGGGTCGTGGCGTTGGTTCTCTTAATCGCCTGCGCCAATGTGGCGAACCTTTTGCTGGTGAGGGCATCGTCGCGACAACGAGAAATTGCCGTACGGCTCGCTGTTGGCGCAAGTCGCTGGCGTCTGATCCGTCAGTTGCTAACAGAAAGTCTGCTTCTTGGAATACTCGGCGGCGGCTTGGGCGTTCTGTTTGCTCTGTGGATCCAAGATAGTTTGCTGGCGGTGGCTAATTGGAGTAGTCGCGGAATGTCGGTCCTGAATCCTCGGCTTGATCTACGTGTGCTCGGCTTTACTCTCGGTCTCTCCTGCTTGACCGGCATCATCTTTGGGATTGTGCCGGCGTTGCGCGCTACTCGTCTTGATCTCACTCCGGCATTGAAAGACACGGGCCGAGGTTCCAGCGGGTATACGCGTTCATTACTCTCCAAATCCCTGGTCGTGGTGCAAGTGTCAATATCCATATTGCTCCTAATCGGCGCAGGCCTCCTGATTCGTACGCTGCGCAATCTGCAGCATGTGGAAACAGGATTCAATGAGCGCAACCTCCTTCTCTTCAGTGTTGAGCCGAGACTGATTGGGTATAAGGAAGACAAGCTA
>WNFR01016159.1_pt1 | contig 13830 bp, 11 predicted proteins | sample 5400221 | NCBI WGS metagenome assembly WNFR01 (sample SAMN13153357, study PRJNA577476) | soil metagenome | isolation source: 40 cm soil under Madrone tree | place: USA:California | collected 2016-06-14 | reverse complement strand
TTCGCAGCCGCGGCTTGTTCCGGTCCGAGTCCATCAAGAAATTAGTTGATGAACACCGTGCCGGAAAACAAGACTGGTCCATGCAAATTTGGCAATTTCTGACGCTTGAACTCTGGATGCAGAATTTCCTCGATCGATCATCCGCATTGGCTGGGAATGAATCCATGCAGGCGGCCATCGCGTGAAACAGGTTCAGCAGAGCGCTCGAACCGGCGAGGTTGAAGTGACCGAGGTCCCGGCGCCCCGAACGCTTCCAGGGTGTGTGCTGGTTCGCTTAGCCGCATCGCTGGTCTCGGCTGGAACCGAGCGTGCGGCATCAGAGTTTGCTTCGAAAAGTCTGCTGCAAAAAGCTCAGTCGCGGCCTGATCTGGTTCGTGACGTGATGAATAAAGTCAGGCGCGACGGGGTTCTGTCTGCTTTCTCCGCAGTTCGCAGCCGTCTCGACCAGCCTCTGGAACTCGGTTACAGCAGTGCAGGGACGGTGGTTGAGGTGGGCGATGGAGTCATAGACATCAGGCCCGGTGATCGTGTCGCCTGCGCGGGAGCAGGCTTTGCCGTTCATGCAGAATTTGTGTGCGTTCCACGTTTGCTGGTGGCGCGAATCCCTTCTTCTGAAGTCAGTTTCGATAACGCCTCATTTACTACCGTGGGAGCGGTTGCGATTCACGGTATCCGAACGGCTGAAGCAAAACTTGGCGACGTTGTGGCCGTGATCGGCCTAGGATTGCTCGGTCAGCTCACGGTGCAAATTCTGAAAGCTGCAGGTTGTCGCGTAATTGGAATGGACCTTGTGCATGAGCGCGCGCAACTCGCAGCCAGAATGGGAGCATTGGCGGTCACTAGTTCAGAAGAAGAATTCCGCAATCTATGCTTCAGGCATTCATCAGGAAACGGCTCAGACTCGGTGCTCATCACGGCCGAGACATCCAGCAGTCAACCAGTCAATCTTGCTGCCGAAATTTCTCGAGACCGCGGGATTGTGGTGGCAGTGGGCACCGTAGGTATGGAGCTGCAACGAAAGCTCTATTACGAGAAAGAGCTCGACTTCCGCATATCGCGCTCTTGCGGGCCTGGCCGTTACGACGCTGCATTTGAGCAGAAGGGCCGCGATTATCCAATCGGCTATGTTCGCTGGACAGAAACGCGGAACATTGAGGCATTCCTGCAACTGCTGGCAGATGGCAAGCTGGATTTAATGCCGCTGGTGACGCACCGTTATGAGGTTGAGCATGCGGCCGCCGCTTACGATCTGATAACCGGCAAGACAGGGCAGTCATATCTCGGCGTATTAATTCAATATCCGAACAATGCTGCCGAGTACGCGGTCAAACGCAGACTGGAATTGGTCGCACGCAACGGTGGACTCGTGCAAGCCGTGCGAGTCGGCGTATTGGGCACCGGAAATTTCGCTCAGAGCGTTCTCATTCCGGCGATCAGAAAATCACCCGCAACCGAGCTTGGTGCAGTTTGCGCCTCCAATGGATCCCGGTCCCGATCATGCGCAAGCAAGTTTGGATTCGCATCTTGCACGACTAACGAAGAAGATATCTTCGCTGACGAGGCAATCAACACCGTCGTAATTGCCACTCGACATCACTTGCATGCCGCGCAAGTTCTGCGTGCGCTTGTATCTGGCAAGCACGTCTTTTGCGAAAAACCCTTGTGCCTAGCTGAGGATGAGCTCCTCGCAATCCAGCATGCCCACACCCGTATGGGTGGAAGCTGCCGATTGACAGTCGGTTTCAACCGGCGGTTCGCTGGGATGGTGCAACGGATGAAGGCATTCCTTGCGCAGGCTGGCGGCCCGTTCACCATGCATTACCGCGTCAATGCAGGCCAGTTGCCCGCAGACCACTGGATCAACGATCCCGAGCAGGGTGGAGGCCGCGTCCTTGGCGAAATGTGCCATTTCGTCGATCTGCTCTCGTTTTTGTGCAGCGCCCCTCCTGTAGCAGTTCAGGCGCGAGGCCTCTCATCATCCGGAGGCCAGGACGTAGTTGCATCAATCGAATTCGAAAATGGATGGTTGGGAACAATCTCGTATGCGTGCAACGGTGACCGTACCTTCTCGAAGGAACGCGTTGAGGCATTTGGCGCCGGTTGCGTCGCTGTACTCGACGATTTTCGGCACCTTGAACTCGTGCGACATGGAAAAAAGCAATCGTTTCATTCCTGGCTACGGCAGGATAAAGGACACGCGGCCGAGTGGAATGCGTTCGCAGAATGCATTCGGACTGGAGGGCCGGCGCCAATCCCGTTCGATGAAATCGTCGCATCAACTCTCGCCACGATCCGTATCGCCGAGTCACTCCGTACCGGCCAGTCGATGGACGTGAATCCTCACAACTTGAGCGACTTCAGTGCTCCGTTAGTCTCATGATCGGATATCAAAGGAAATACAGCGAATGTTGATTCTTGGTCTGAACATGTTTCACGCGGACGCCTCAGCCGCCATTATTCAAGATGGTGAGGTAGTGTTTGCGATTGCGGAGGAGCGCCTGAATCGCGTGAAGCACTACGCTGGCTTTCCAAGGCTGGCGATCCAAGCCTGCCTCGATGCAGTCGGCGCGAAGATTACCCACATCGACCACGTTGCCGTGGGGCAGGACACTGACGCGAATCTCGCAGAGAAGGTCCGGTACGCAATCACCAATCCTGCAAAGATTCTCAACTTTATTCGCCTGCGCCGTCGCAAGCAGGAAATAAGGGATTTACGTTCGCTCATTTCCCAGTCGCTTGACTGCGATCCCGCGGTACTCCAGTTTAAAGAGCACCACCTTGAGCACCACATCGCTCACATCGCCAGCGCGTACTACTGTTCACCTTGGGAGAAAGCTGCGGGATTCAGCTATGACGGTTCGGGAGATTTCGTCTCCACCATGATGGCGCGCTGTGAGGGAAACGATATCAAGGTGCTCGACCGCGTGTTCCTGCCGCATTCTCTGGGCAGCTTCTACACCATGATTTGCGAATTCATCGGCTACAACAGATATGGCGATGAGGGCAAAGTGATGGGCCTGGCCCCATATGGCAAGGACACCTACTGCGAGCAGATTCGCGACCTGCTGATGGCCAAGAACGATGGATTCGAACTGGACCTGGATTTCTTTCAGCCGCTCGGAAGCAATGAAGGCATGCAGATTAAGCCGGACGGCACGGTCGCGCTGGCGCGGCATTTTTCCACGCGCATGACTGAGATGTTTGGGCCGCCGCGCGAGCGGAACTCGGAGATTACTCGCCGCGAGATGGACCTCGCATATGGAATGCAGCATTGTTTCGAAGAGGTGTTCTTTCATCTCTTAAGCGAGCTGCACAAGAAATATCCGATCGAGAATCTGGCGATGGCCGGCGGTTGTGCTTTGAACAGCGTCGCTAATGGGAAGCTGTTTGCACGCACACCCTTCCGGCACACCTGGATTCAACCGGCTGCCGGAGATGAGGGCCTTGCCATTGGCGCAGCGCTTCACACGTATCACTCGGTCCTGCAAAACCCCCGCAAGTACGCGATGAGGAACTCTTATCTGGGACCAGAGTTTGCGGATTCGCAGGTTGAGTCTTCGTTGAAAGGCGCAGGCGTGAAGTACCAGAGACTCGAACGCGGGCCGCTTCTTGAAGCCGTCGCCAAAAAAATTGCCGGGGGCGACGTGGTGGGATGGTTCCAGGGGAGAATGGAGTGGGGGCCGCGCGCTCTGGGAAATCGCTCGATTGTCGCTCATCCGGGCCGCCCAGACATGAAAGACGTGCTCAACGCGCGAATCAAACGGCGTGAGTGGTTCCGCCCATTTGCTCCGTCTATTCTCGAAGAGCGCCAAGCGGAGTACTTCGAGCACGATCATCCGTCGCCGTTCATGTTGCATGTGTACAAGATTCGACCGGACAAACGCGAGCAGCTGTGCGCGGTCAATCACGTGGACGACACTGGCAGGTTGCAGAGCGTGAGCCAAGACGAAAATCCCTTGTATTACGACCTGATTCGCGCGTTCGAGCGGGAGACCGGTATTGCGGTCATATTGAATACGAGTTTCAACGAAAATGAACCGATCGTCTGCAAGCCCGAAGAGGCGATCGACTGCTTTCAACGAACTCGGATGGACGCGATTGCGATCGGTTCTTTTTTAGCGCTGAAGTCGGACAATTGAGAATTCAACTGTGGCCACCCAAGCGTTGCCCGTTCAGAGCAGAGCGTTGAGCCTGGAGCTGCTGGCGAACTTTCCGGGGATGCGGGCACTAGCCTGGCGAGATGACGTTCTCTACGCATCGCGAGGCTACGAACTCTACTCCGCCAGAATTGTAGACTACAAAATCAACTGGGAGCGGATTGCGGCATATCGTCCTCAGTGGTGGCGGAATGGTACGTGCCGCACCCGACTGGCTTCCCGCCTGGTTCGAGACGGATTTCATGCTCTCGGCAGTCTTCAGAACGGAAACCTGATCGCCGCTCTTCCTGGCGCAATCGCGGCTGCAAATGGGATGTCGCCCATACTTTCGGCAAAGCATCCATTCGCCACGTTCACAACATTGTCTATGACAAATGGGGCGATTGTCTTTGGATTCTCACTGGTGATTACGGACGCGAGTGCCGCATTCTGCGAGCCTCCTCAGATTTCAAAACTGTCGATGAAGTTGTTGCAGGAAATCAGCAGACAAGAGCGGTAGCGGCTATTCCTGCCGAAGACGGCTTGTATTTCGCGTCCGATACTCCGCTTGAGCAAAACTGTATTTATCGACTAGATCGACGCGCCGGCATTCATCGGCTGGCGGGCATTCCAAGCTCCTCGATTTACGGCTGCCGGAATCCAAGCGGGATGTTCTTCTCGACCATGGTCGAACCAAGCAGCGTCAACCTGAGCAGAAATGCGGCCATTTATGGAAGCGGTGACGGTGCTGCATGGCAACCACTTTCGGCCTGGAAAAAGGACCGATGGTCTATGAAATTCTTTCAGTATGGAAATGCCTTCTTGCCTGACGGTGAGAACACCTCAGATTTTGTTGCCGCAACCACAATCGCAGTTCGCGGCGCCGATCTTCAGATGACAATCTGGCGCACGACAAGTGAATTTCGCTCTTGATGAATCAGGTTCCCATCTTCCGGAACGCTGGACCTTCGATGCTATAGTCGCTCCAGTTCCGCTGGAATCGCGACCCTGAACAGATTGAACTACTACCGCCGGGTGTTCCGTGCTTATTTGTTGCCGGGCGACAGCCAGCTCAGTTTTTGGCATGATTCTGCAGAGGCGAATCCGAGCGCCTCCAGTCACAGCCTCGGCGAATATTACATGACATTCGTGGAGAAGGCCGGCTACGCTGGCCCCCATGACGCTCGTGGCATTCCGCTGCTGAACTATCGCGGCGAGATCGGAATGCAGTACAACCCCATCGCGGTCGCGCAATGGGGTCTGGGGAACTACAACGCGTTTTGCCGGAATGCCCGTAGCGCAGCACGCGAGAAATTTCTTCTTGCGAGCGATTGGTTATGTGAACGTCTGGAGCAGAACTCACACGGAGTCCATGTTTGGAATCATCTGTTCGACTGGGAATATCGCCAGACGCTCAAAAGCCCGTGGTACTCGGGACTAGCGCAAGGGCAGGGCATTTCACTTCTGGTGCGCGCTCACGCCGAAACAGGTGAAATGAAGTACCTGCATAAAGCGGGCCTCGCTTTCCGCGCATTTCAGGCAAATACCGAATCAGGCGGGGTGGTCTTCAGAGACAAGCAAGGTGATATCTGGTTCGAAGAGTACATTGTTTTATCACCTACACATATTTTGAACGGGTTTATTTGGGCGGCGTGGGGAGTCTACGATTATTTCCTGGCGACCGGATCCCGCGAAGCAATTGACCTCTTCGCTCGCGCTGTGGAAACTCTGCAGTCAAATCTCGCAAGTTACGACCTCGGCTTCTGGTCGTTGTATGAGCTTTCGGGCACTCTCCTGCCCATGATCGCGAGTCCCTTTTATCATCGGTTACATGTTACCCAGTTACGCGTGATGCACCGAATCACTTCGGAAAATATATTTGCGCAGTTTGCCAACAGCTGGGAAAACTACGCGCGTAGCCGGTCTAAGCGCACTCGCGCTCTTTGCTACAAGGGCGCTTTCAAACTCTGCTACTACTGAGGTCAAGCTGAAAATTCTTTACATCTCGCAATATTTTCCACCAGAGATGGGCGCACCGGCGGCGCGTGTTTCCGAATTGTCGCGGCACTGGGTGCAGGCAGGGCACGACGTAACGGTGCTGACCGGTTTTCCCAATCACCCCGACGGAGTACTCCGGCCTGAGTACCATAAACATTTTCGGCGGGGTGTATTTCGCGAGAATGTTGATGGCGTAAATGTGGTCCGGTCATGGCTGCTGCCGTTTCCGAATCGTAAGGCCTACGAGCGGATGCTCAACTACAGTTCGTTTTCTATGTCGGCCTCACGATTCGCTTTTGCACCGCGCGCTCAGGAAGATTGCGGGATTTCTCTACAACAAAGCGAACCACATTGTCGTTGTCAGTCCGGCATTCCGCGAGCACCTGACACGCTATTGGCAAGTGCCGGCGAACAAGATCTCCGTTGTGCAGAACGGCGTAGAAACACAGCTCTTTAGTCCGCAAGGCAGCAATCCTGAGTTGCGAAAGACCTTGGCCGGGGATGAAAAATTCGTCGTCTCGTTCATTGGAACTCTGGGCTTGGCTCAGGGGCTAGAGACGCTGATCAGCACGGCCGAAGAGCTGCAACGGACTCATCGTGATATTTTGTTCGTGTTGGTGGGCGAAGGCGCCGATCGCGAACGCATTCTGGCAACGGCGGAAGTGAAGAAGCTCTCAAACATTCGTCATGTACCACAGCAGCCTCGGGAAAAAATTCCAAATTACATTAACGCTTCGGATGCTTGTCTGGTTCTGCTTAGGAAATCCGATGTCTTTGAGACTGTGATTCCCACCAAGATGCTGGAGTTCATGTCCTGCGGACGTCCAGTCATTCTGGGCGTCAACGGGCAAGCCCGCGAGATTCTGGAGGCGAGTCAGGGCGGAATTTATGTTGATCCGGAAAATTCGCCGCAACTGTGTGAGGCAATTCTCACGCTTAGAGATCAACCAAGCCTGCGTGAATCGATGGGCCGCAATGGCCGGAAATATATTGTGCAAAATTTGTCACGCGAGCGTACGGCGGCAGACTATCTGGACCTGCTTTTGAAGTTGACCGAAGCTCAAGACAGTTCAGGAAGAGCTGCCGCAGCTTAGGGCCGGATCGCAACAATGCTGGTGGCTGTGGCCAGCTGCAGTGCCGCTTCGACGGTGCGGCCCGCAAAGAACTTCTTCGAACTGGTTGGCACAAACAGAATATCTTCTGGTTCCATCTGCACGTCATCCGCCTTTGCCCGCAGCAATTGCTTAAGCGGCACTGGCACTTCGGTCAATCCGGAAGGTCCTTTGCGGATGATCCTTGCACCACTCAGTTTTGCAGTCGAGGTGGTCCCTCCTGCCAACGCCATCGCTTGCAGCACGCTTATATGCCCGCTCTCCATCAGGAATCCGCTCGGGCGATTGACGTCCCCGACGACATAGACCACATCAGCGCGGCGAACCATGATTGTGTCGCCGGGCAAGACCTGAACATTGCTCTCCGGATGCTCTTCCAGGTTTCGTGAAATGGGAACCGTGACTGGCGGCTGATCGTGGCGAGTGACTGTGACGCTCTTACCGGCGCGTTCCGAAAGCCCACCTGCGGCAGATAGCAAGCTGAAGAGTTTCTGTTCGCCGAGCACGGGATAGACTCCTGGCCTTGCTACTTCGCCAAGAAGGCTGGCACCTTGCGAAGTGTATTCCTGCACAAACAGCTGAACGTGAGGATCCTTAACGAAGCCTCCGTGGTCAAGCTGCTTTTCAATGGCAACTTCAGCTTCGTCGATAGTGAGCCCCGCCACATGGATATAGTCGACCAAAGGAAGATAAAGGTCTCCGCTACTGCCGACGCGCGTTTTGGTGCTCAGTTCGGGGACGTTATAGACGCTCACTTCCACCAGATCACCAATGCCCAAACGAACTGCTGCGTCTCCGCCGGAATGTTGGCCAGCGTCCGGCTTGACCGTGTTTAGGTTGGAGTTGTCGGTTGTAGGCGCAACAGGTTGGATTGTTTGAGGCACAGTTTGCGAAAAACTCGTCGCCGCAAGCAGGAAGATGAATGACATTCCGCGGCTGAGTGAAGCCCAGTGTTTATAGATGATTCGCATTTTTGCCGGAGTCTAGCACATCCACTTGTGCCTCGGGCGCTCTTGTTGTTGCCGGAACACAATTCGAAAACATGCTGCTGGTATTTAATGCTGGTATCAAACAAGAGAATAGCTGCGTGGCGCGAGCGGACTTATAGTGCTGATACAACCTTCACGTTTGGGCACGAAGCGTTGAAGTCAAGTGAGCGGTTCGACAGGGCATTTGACGGATCCACCGGGGGGACTGGATTGACGCTCGTTTATCTGGGGACTTTCACCGGCTCGCTGGTGATCTCGTTCATCCTCACAAAAATTGTGCGGGACGTTGCGGTGCGGCGAGGATTGCTCGCAGCTCCCGGCCATGAACGGCATCTTCACACCCAGCCACTACCTCGCTTGGGCGGAATTGCGATAGTTGGTTCCTTCTTAATTGCCACCACCGCGGCACTTCTGGTCGGCAGACTCGGGCTTGTTTCTGGAGTGGCTGTTTCGCTGCGGCCTCTGCTAACTATCTTGCCGCCTGCCATTCTGGTTTTCCTGCTCGGCATTTACGACGACGTTCGCGGCGCCAGCCCTTATTTGAAATTTTCAGTGCAAGCCATCGCAGGCGCAATGCTCTTTGCCGGTGGATTGCGAATTCTGGATTTACCGGTTTTGTTCGGCAATCATCAGTTTTCCTGGTACACCGGGCTGCCGCTAACTATTCTTTGGGTCGTCGCCATTACCAACGCATTTAATTTGATCGATGGCCTGGACGGCCTGGCCGCAGGTTCGGCACTGTTCTCCACGTTGGTCGTTTTTGTCATCGCGTTGCTCGGAAATCTCTCGCTGATTTCGCTTATATCTTTGGCACTGGCAGGAGCGATTCTGGGTTTTCTGCGCTACAACTTCAATCCCGCGACCATCTTCCTTGGAGACTGCGGCAGCCTTTTTATTGGTTTTATGTTGAGCGCACTGGCGCTATATGGAGCACAGAAAGCTCCGACAATTATTGCGGTTGCCATTCCCGTGGTTTCATTCGGACTTCCGATTCTTGAAACTTCGCTTTCTGTGGTGCGCAGGCTAATCAGCGGACGGCCTATTTTTACGGCCGACCGCGAGCACATTCATCACAAGCTGCTGCAGCGCGGATTGTCACATCGGCAGGTGGTAATTGTGCTTTACGGTGTGTCAGCATTGTTCGCCCTGCTCAGCCTTTTCCTGTTGTGGCCGACGGGCAGCACATTGGGTCTAGTTTTAGCTGTCCTCGGGACTGGTATCTGGATTGGCGTGCAACATTTGGGATATCTCGAATTCGGCGAAATCCGGCGAGTTGCCCAGCGCACCATCGAGCAGCCTCACATCTTTGCCAATAATCTATCGATCCGTCGCGCAACTGCGGAGCTGGAAGTAGCAGCGGACTTTCAGCAGGTCTGCCGCATCTTAACCGCGGCTTTCGAAAGCAATGATTTTGATGGCTTCGAACTGCGTACGGAAATCCCAGCGTCTCGTGGCTTCCACATCGTGGAAGCGGACGTATCCCCGCTGTTGCGCTGGAGAAAGGCCGGGGCTTTCGTCAGTCCCGAGTTCGGGAATACTTGGAGTTTAAACCTAGACTTGATCAGCTGCGGGAAACACTGCGGCCGTTTATTAATGTTCCGCGGTTATATCAATCGCGATTTGCAATTAGACATCAATCTCCTGACGACAACCTTCGCCACAAACCTTGCTGATGCTCTGCAACGCACCTCAATTCAGAATGTCGAATTTATTCCAAGGACTGAGGATGCCGCATTAGTGCCTGCGCAAGCAGGTTGATATCCACAGAGCAGAACCATCCGCGATACTTCTCTGTTCTCTCGTCCGCAGTTTAGTTTTGTTGTTCTTCGTCCGGAGGTAGCTTGCCAGATGTCCGCTCGAATTTCGGGTCAGCAGATTCACTTTCTTTCGTTGCAGACTGCCATCTTCTGTGTGCAATGCGAATTGATCAGCGCCAACACTACGCCATGCTGCATAGCTTGCGGGAGTAAAGCAGTTCTCGGACTTTCACGTTTGCTCGGCGGCTCTCTGCGAACCAAGCCGGTAGCCCGCCTGATCGAGGATGACGAACTGAACCGGCTTGTGCGCGATCTCTTGTGCACAGTGCCTTCGCAGCAGACTGCCGCCGACTCATTTTTCTCTTCAGCGCAGGCTCCGGCCCGCCATCATGCGCGGACATTCTCAGCCGAAGCAGGCAGCTTGACCGCCAGCCCTTTTTCGGTTTCCAAGATTGATCTTGAACCCGCGATAGGAGTAATCACAGAACGCGCCCAGTCACTAACGAGGGCCACGGGGGCTGCGATCGCATTGAAAAAAGGAAATGAAGTCATCTGCCGCGCCCGTGCCGGCAGGACAGCTCCTGATATCGGTGTTCGCCTGCAGACCGATTCAGGTGTCTCCGCCGAATGCCTGCGCAAAGGCGAAGTTGTACTCTGCAACGATGCCGAAGACGACCCGCAGGTGGATCTGGCAACTTGCCGCCGTCTCGGAGTCCGGTCCATTTTGGCGGCGCCCCTCCGCCAGTTTCAAAGGACCCTGGGGATATTCGAGGTGCTCTCCGCAACACCCAACGCCTTCAATTATCAGGATGTTGCAACCATGCAACTCCTTTCTAGCATGATGGTTGCGGCCATTGCCCGCCTCTCGCGAATAGAAGCCTTTCCGGCCCGCCAGTAACAACTTCGCCCCCCACATATATGCCATAGGCGTACCTTGCCTAGTAGGTTAAGATGGAGCCAATTCTTCTATGCGTAGCCCCGGGGCGAGGCCGGCGGACATTAATCCGGAAACTTCCATTTTTGGGCAGGACCGGCGGCGTGCAGTACGTCACCGGGTCCACAGCCCAGCCTACGCCAGCTTGAGCGGAAGCTCCCGAGACGCAGTCCTCGAGCTTTGCGAGATCCTCAACATCAGCGAGAGCGGAATGTGCATTCAGGCGTCCGCTCCCATGCCGGTCAATCGTCTGTTGCCGCTGGTTCTTGACCTTTCGGAGACCGGTGACCGAATCCATACTACGGGGCACGTGGCATGGTCAGATGAGTCAGGCAAAACTGGGATCCGATTTCCCGAAATGCCGGAGGCGTCGCGCGAACAACTTCAGCGCTGGCTGGCAGCCAACGCCGCTTCCGCCGCTGCCGGTCCGTGGGGAGTAGCTGAAGAGTCGACTGCGCCCGAGGGCAAATCAATTCAGAGCAGGCCAGGATCGGCCTCGGGGTACACGTCACTCGTAAATGAGTGGTCCGAGATCACCGCGCAGGTGGATCTTTTCGGTCCCGACTTGGAACCCGCGCTGCAGTTGGTTGCGCAGCGTGCGCTCACGCTCACGTGGGCCAGCGGCGCGGCCATTGCATTGATGAACAAGCTCAAACCGTCAGAACTGATTTGCCGGGCACGTGCCGGTAATGATTCCCCGGAATTAGGAGCCCGCTTGCAAGCCGGTTCCGGTTTTTCAGGTGAGTGCGTTCGGGCCGCAACCAGCCTGAAGTGTGATGATGCGCAGACTGATCACCGCGTAGACCGTAGAAGCTGCCGTGCATTGGGTATTCGCTCGCTCATCGCGTGCCCGATCAAGCGAAGAAGCGGTGAGGTAATTGGGATAGTTGAAGTATTCTCTCCCGAACCTGCGGCTTTCTGGGACAACGATACCAATGTTCTGGAAAAGCTGGCACGTATTATTGCTGAGGCTGTCGGTCGCGCCGAGCACGCGCGCCCAGACATACTCGCGGTCCATGCGCCAGAGGATGAGCAGGAATCCAACCTTTTCGTAGATGCGCTGCGGTCTTTGCAGGACCAGGCATTGGCTGCCAGAGCGTCCTCGTTAGGAAGGAAAGTATTTCTGCTGCTGACAGGTCTTGTCGCACTCACCGCCACCATTTGGCTCGTAGCCCCATGGATTTCGGATTCAGTTTCGAAGATCGCTTCCGGATCCAGGACCCAGGCTGCGGAAGCCAGCCCCTCACGTGACTCGTACGTAGGAACCAGCCTCAAAGACTTGAGAAAGCTGGCGTCAAGCGGAAACGCCGCCGCGCAGTATTCGCTCGGGTTGCGTTACGCAAGCGGTGACGGAGTAAAGCAGAATTATCGCGAAGCGGTTAGTTGGTTCTTGAAAGCGGCGGACGCTGGTGATGTACGAGCCACGCCGAAACTGGCCGCATGTTTCTGGGCAGGAAGAGGCACGCCTCAGGATTACAACAGGGCATACTTCTGGGGCTTGCTGGCTCAGGCCGCAGGGGATGAGACTGGTAGGGTCATCGTTATCAGTAGTGCTCCACACCTGAGCCCAGCGCACATCGCGCGCGAACAGCAACAAGCCGACAAGTGGCTTCACGAACATCACATGGGCGCCCCGCTTTCGGATCAATAGGTGCCCAAGACCTTCCGCGGTCTTGGGAAGTGCGAGTGCGCTGTGGCGATCGATGTCGACCAAAAGCGGGCCACGGATTACACGGATAAACCTGGTGCAGGGCACTCGAGGTACCCACAGAAGCCAGCTATGTTATGCCGTTTTTGGAAGCATCCGTGCGAATTCGTGTAAATCCGTGGCCGCTCTTGCTTAGCCGGGCCAAGCGTCAAGTAGAATTTTCCTGTGGCAACTGTTTCTTTCGAAGTCCGTCAGAAGTACTCTGAATTTCGGCCGCGTCGTTTTCTCGCCGGTGGACACGTTCAGACCCTCGCCAGCTTTTTCCTTCCACGACGATTCTCGCTCGTGAAGCCCGAGGAGCGCCTAATCGAAGTTGAGCCAGGCATTCCGGTTCTTTGCCACTGCCATTGGCAGGCGGAGCGGCAAAGCGCGCTCACCGTGATCCTGGTGCACGGGCTCGAAGGCTCCAGCGAGTCGAACTACATGCTGGGCATTGCTGAAAAAGGAATGGCAGCCGGTATGAACGTGATTCGCATGAACCAGCGCACCTGTGGCGGAACGGACCGGCTTGCGGCCACGCTCTATCACTCCGGGCGTTCAGACGACGTGGCGGCGGTGGCGCGGAACTTGGTTGAGAATGACGGCGTCTCCAGATTTGCTCTGTGCGGATTCTCCATGGGAGGCAACCTGGTCTTGAAAACCGCAGGCGAATGGGGAAGCAACGGCCCGGCGCAGTTCTGCGCGGTCGCGGCCGTGTGCCCTGCGCTCGATCTTGCCGCGTCCGCTGACGCTTTGCATCGCCCGATGAATCGCTTGTATGAGCAGTACTTCATTTGGAAGCTGAAATCCAGGATGCGCGCCAAGGCAAAAAGCTTCCCGGGCAAATATGATCTGTCGCGTTTGCGAGGCCTGAAGAGCCTTCGCGACTTCGACGACAAAGTGACCGCGTTTTATTGCGGGTTCAACGGCGCCGCGGATTATTATGCGCGCGCGGCCGCTGCAAATGTAGTGGAAAGGATTGCTGTACCTGCTTACGTCCTTTACGCTGCCAACGATCCCTTCATCCGAATTCTGCCGGGAACGCGCGGGAAGATTGCCGCGAATCCGAACATTACGTTTGTCGAGACTAGTGATGGAGGGCACTGCTCGTTTGTCGGAGTGCGCAACGGATACGACGGCCACTTCGCGGAACGCGCGGTACTAGACTTCTTTCGAAAATTTTAGGTATTCCAAGCGGTGGGATTCCGCTCCCTAAT
>WNFR01008442.1_pt1 | contig 13830 bp, 14 predicted proteins | sample 5400221 | NCBI WGS metagenome assembly WNFR01 (sample SAMN13153357, study PRJNA577476) | soil metagenome | isolation source: 40 cm soil under Madrone tree | place: USA:California | collected 2016-06-14 | reverse complement strand
CCGGCCCACGGCGAGATCGTCCTCGAAGGCGAGATTCCTTCGCCTCAGGAGGAGACGGTGGCCGAAGGGCCGTTCGGCGAATGGCCCGGCTACTATTCGCACATGGGTCAGGAATGCGTCGTGCGCGTGAAGCAGATCAGCCATAGAAATTCGCCGACGCTCTTCGGCGATCCGCCCATGCGTCCGCTGCTCTCGTGGGGTGGCGATCTGCCGGTTGCCGGCGCGGAAGTCTGGGATCATCTGGAGCGTTCGGGCGTCACCGACATCACCGGCGTGTGGGGACATTGCCGCGGCTTGATGATGGTCATCTCGCTCAAGCAGCGCTATGCCGGTCACCCGATGCAGGCGTTGTACGCCGCCAACGGGCTGAAGAGCAGCCGCAGCATGTCGTCTTTCTTTGTCGCAGTCGACGACGATATCGATCCCGCCAACTTCAAAGATGTTTTATGGGCGATCTGCACGCGCGCCGATCCCGGGACTTCCGTCGAAATTTTAAAGTCGGTGTGGACCGAGAATCTTGATCCGCGTTTAACACCGACACAGAAAGGAACCGGCGCTTACACAGTGGGACGCATCTTGATCGACGCCTGTAAGCCGTTCCATTGGCGAGACCAGTTCCCGAAAACCAATATTTTTTCCACGGAAGACAAACAGGCGGTGAAAAAACGCTGGGCCAATCTCGTCGAAGAGATGGCCAGCGCGAGAAAAGTCTATGGGCAATGACGAAAGAGCGCCATTGTCGCTTTTGCTGGCCTGGGTAGTTTCGCTCCTTGCCGTAAACTTTGCTTGGGGCGCCGCGCCGACCGAATGGGAGTCGCTGGTCAACCGCGCGCGCCAGGAAAAACGGGTGGTGTTAGGGACGGATATCAGCATTGGAAACTTTCGCCAAGGAATCACCACCAGCTTCGCCAAACAATTCGGCATCGAACTGGAATTTCGCGTGCTCGAAGGCGCCCAGCTCGTCGCGATCGCCGCCAGAGAGTGTGCCGCGAGTCGCGCCAGCATGGATTTGCTGCTATCAGGAAACTCGGAACTCATATTACTCTATCCTAAGGGTTGTCTAGCACCGGCGCGACCGAAACTGATTCTGCCGGAGGTGTTGGACGGCAAAAATTGGCGCGGCGGCGCGCTTAAATGGAATGACCCCGAAGGGCAATATTTGTTGCAGACGAGCGAGGCGGCTTATGGTTGGACCGTCATCAACACCGATCAGGTCAAGCCCAGCGAGCTAAATACCAGCAGCTCGCCGAATGGATTGCGCGCGGCGTTCATTCGTTCGGACTGGGCGCAGTAGAACGTATCTTCGAGCCGATGCGCAAAGAAGGATTGCCCGTCGGTGTGGTCGCTTCCTTCAGCGACGCGCCGGGTTACTTGACGGGCGGCTCCAGCGTCGTGAAATTAATCAAGGATGCGCCGCATGCCAACGCCGCTTCGGTGTTGTTGAATTGGTTCGCTTCCAAGGAAGCGCAAACCATCTATGCGCAAAACGTCTTACAACCGAGCCGGCGAGCCGATGTTATCGTCAAAGACGTTCCTGACTATTTAGTTCCAAAGCCAGGGGTGAAATACCTCGATTCCTACGGCTATGAATTCTATGCCAAGAAACGGCCGGAAGTAATCAAACGCGTGATCGACCTACTGGGTCGTTAGAGATAAATCAGGAAGACGAAAAAACATGAAGCCGTTCTTCACGTTAAACATAACCACACTTTTTATCGCGCTCTCGTTGTTAACCCGCGCTGAATCAGCGACGCCGGGGATTTGGGAACAGACCCTAGCCAAGGCCAAACAAGAGGGGAAAGTCGTGCTTGGTAGCGGCGTCGGTGTTCCGGCGTTTCGCCAGGGCACAGTCGCCGCTTTTGCGAAACGTTTCGGCTTCGACGTTGAAATGCGCGTGCTCGAGGGCGCCGAATTGACCACCGTCGTGGGGCGAGAGTGTGCCGCCGGACGGCCGAGCATCGACGTTCTTCTTGGCGGCCTCAGCGAGCTGATCTCGGTTTTTCCCAAGGGCTGCCTGGCGCCGGCAAAACCGCGCTTGATCCTCGACGAATCCGCCAACCCGAAGAATTGGAAAAGCGGTTCGCTCAAATGGACCGACCCCGACGGCCAATATTTTTTACAGACATCCGATCAAGTTTACGGCTCGCTGATCGTCAATTCCAATCTTGTCAAAGCGAAAGCAGCGTCGATCGCAACGTCGAGCCCCTGCGTCAAGAAGGATTGCCCATCGGCATTGTCGCTTCGTTGACGGACGCGCCCGGTTACATCACGGGCGGAAGCAGCGTTATTAAAGTAATCAAAGACGCGCCGCATCCCAATGGCGCGACAATATTACTCAATTGGCTGGCGTCAAAAGAGGGACAGGAAATTTTTTCACGATCCACCGGACACCCGAGCCGGCGCACCGACGTCGGCACGAAAGGCGTGCCGAGTCATCGCATACCGGTGCTAGGTACGGATTACCTCGACAGCTACACTTTCGAGTTCTATTCCAAGAAACGGCCGGAGATCAGCCAGAAACTCGCGGAGCTCCTGGGTCGATAAAGATACCAGAGACGACGGAGCGATTCGGTCATAAGCGCGGCGTTGTTCACGCGTCGAGAAAATCCATGATCAGCTTGCTCACCAATGCAGGCTGATCGTTTTGCACCTGGTGGCCGGCTTTGGCGACATAGTGAAATTTGACCTTCGGCAGCATTTTTTCCAATTGCCGGCCGAGCTCCACCGGGGCGAAGCCGTCGTCCTCGCCCCAAATGCAGATTGTCGGGATGGTCAGCTTGGGGAGCGTATCGCGCATGTCGTATTTCAGCCGCAGGTTAGGATCTTTCGTCAATCTCTGCTGGCCTTCTTGAAAGACTTTTCGCGCTTCCTCGGCGCCGGCACGATTGGCGCAGTCGTTACGCAACTTGACGAGCTCGTCGGTGATCAGGTTTTTGTTCCAGACGATCGTTTGCAAGAACGCCCGCATCGACTCCGCGGTGCCGTTGTAGGCACGGATCGCGCGCATGCCTTCGGTCATGGGGATTTCCATTCCCATGGCGCCGGAGATGGTATTGCTGGCGATCAACACGAGCTTGTCGACACGATCGGGATGTTCTAGAGCGTATTTCGCCGCGACCCATGCGCCCTGGGAGTTTCCGCCAACCACGGCTTTTTCAATGCAAAGCGTGTCCATGAATGCTTCGAGCTGATCGACCCGACTTTGCACGCCTTCGCTCGCCGGATAGTAGGGATCGGTCTCACCAAAGCCGCCGACGCTGTCGAGAGCATAAACTTGAAATTTTGTCGCCAACGTCGGCATCAGCTGAGCGAAACCGGCTTCACCTGATGAGCCCGGACCGCCGCCGTGACACAGCACAACGGCGGCGCCGTTGTTACCGCACTCGGTATAATGGGTGCGAATCCTTCCCGCCATCACGTTTCCGGGCTTACAATCGCCGATCATACCCATCAAAGTAATCCACTGGCGCAGCTCGATCTCACCGTTTTGGATCAAGTCCTGGTTGGACAATCGCGCGAGCTCACGGCCCCGGCCATCCTGCATCCATGCAAGAATTTTTCGATCGAAATCCTGGCAAATGGAACCGAGAGTGCAGGGACCTTTATAATGATTCCAAGGATAACCGGCGCTGAAGTGAGAGAGACCGCCGGAGGCGTAGATCATCACGCGTTTTTCCGCGGGCAACGAGCCGATCACTTTTCTTAGAGTCTCGCCGAACTGGTAGCAGCGCGCCGGCGTCGGCGCGGGGACATGGATGGCGTTGATGAAGATCGGCACGATGGCCAGGTTGCCGTTGAGCTGGAGATATTCCAGGGGCTCGCGATGGGCGTGTGAAATGAGATGATCCTTGGGAAATTCAGTCGAGTAGGCGAGGTCGATGCCGGATTCGACACATTGTTCGAGTATCGTCCATGCGGCGTCGGCGTCGCAGCGATAGCGCTGGCCGGTTCGGCCATCGCGAAAAGCGGCGACGAGCTCTTTGCCCACATAGATAGAAAATTGCGGTAGGTTATTCTCCAAGAAATTTTCGTTCTGATCATCGCCGATCACGAGCAGGACATCCGGGCGCAGCGCATTGATCTTGTCGCGGAGAAAATTCAATCCGTCGCGGATCTTCCCGTACCGAGACTCGTTGGCTTCGAGAGTTTCCTCGGCGACCTGCGGTTGATCCGGCGGTTCGACGCCGAATCGATGTTTGTAATGTGAGCGCGTCTGTCCGCGGCGATCGTCCCAAACTTTGGGCTCGAGAAATGTGTAGGCGTGGGATGAGGCCATGGCGGCGATAAGTTTGCCCATTGCAACACTCCCTGTCGATGGATTGGATTTGCTGGCTCGCCGGTGTTTCAGGCGCTCGCGTTCTGTTTCTGCTTCTCGGCGAGCATCATCGCCACTTCGACGATCATATCTTCCTGGCCGCCGACGACCTTGCGTTTGCCGAGCTCGACTAAAATATCGCGCGCGTCGACGCCGAACTGTTCGGCGGCTTTGTCGGCATGGAGCAGAAAGCTCGAATAGACGCCGGCATAGCCCATGGTCAGGCTGACTTTGCCGATGCGCACCGGTTTCGGCATGATCGGGCGCACGATGTTCTCGGCGACGTCCATGATCTTCCACAAATTGATGCCGGTCTCGTAGCCCATTTTATCCAAGACTGCCGCGAGCACTTCGGTCGGCGTGTTGCCCGAGCCGGCGCCCAGGCCGCAGGTACAAGCGTCGATCCAGCGCGCGCCTTCTTCAATGGCCGCGACGCTGTTGGCCACGGCAAGGGAGAGATTGTTGTGGCCGTGGAAGCCGACGCCGATTTTTAGAGCGGCGCGCAGCGCCGCGACCCGTTGCTTTACCGTGTCGGGCATGAGCGCCCCGGCGGAGTCGGTGACTAGGACCACGTCCGCACCGTAACTTTCCATGAGCTTTCCCTGTTCGGCGATCATCTCCGGCGACCCCATGTGCGACAGCATGAGCATGCCGATTACTTCCATGCCCATTTGCTTCGCCAAGCCGATATGCTGTTCGGCAATGTCCGCTTCGGTGACATGCGTCGCGATCTGCGCGACCTTGGCGCCGTAGTCCGCGGCCATCTTGAGATCGTCTTTGGTACCGATCCCGGGCAGCAGCAACACGGCGAGCTTGCCATTCTTAATCACCTCGGATGCCGCTTGCAGCAATTCCATTTCGGACTGTTTGGAAAATCCGTAGGTGATGGTCGAGCCGCCCAAACCGTCGCCGTGGGAGACTTCGATCATCTCGACGCCCGCGTCGTCCAAGCCGCGCGCCACGCTGCTGACCTGTGCCGCGGTGTATTGGTGACTTAACGCGTGGCTGCCGTCTCGCAGCGAACTGTCCAAAATATGGATAAAGGTTTTCTCGCTCACGGTGTCGCCTCCGGTGTTTACTTTTTCCAAGTGCCGGCGCGCAGGTGCCGGCCAATTTCTTCGCCGACCTTGACCGCCGCCGAGGTCATGATGTCGAGATTACCGGCATACTTCGGCAAAAAATCTCCCGCGCCCTCGACTTCGACAAAGAGAGTTACTTTCTTCTTGCGCTCGCCGTTCGCCAGCTCTTGAATTAACGGCTTGGCGCGCAGGCGATAGCCGGGCACATACTGCTTGATGCGCTCGACCATGGATTCGATCGAGCGAAGGATCTTTGCCGCGTCGGCGTCCGGTAGGATGCCATGCACGGTATTGCGCATAAGGATCGGCGGCTCGGCGGGATTCAAGACAATAATCGCCTTGCCGCGTGCCGCGTGGCCAATTTTCTCCAAGCCGCGAGCGGTGGTTTCAGTGAACTCGTCGATATTCTGCCTGGTGCCCGGACCGGCGCTTTTGCTCGCGATGGTGGCGACGATCTCGGCGTACTCCACCGGAGCGACCTCGTCGAGCGCGCTCACCAGCGGCACGGTGGCCTGACCGCCGCAACTCACCAGGTTGACGTTGCTCGCGCCGACGTGTTCGTCGAGATTGACCAGCGGGATGACGTAAGGCCCGACAGCGGCGGGGGTTAGATCGATGGCGATTTTATTCGCGTCGCGCAAAAGCGGCGCATGCTTTTTGTGAGCCGCCGCCGTGGTGGCGTCGAAGACGATCTCAAAAGTATCTTTTTGTTTGAGCAGGCCGTCGATGCCTTCGCTGGTGATCGCCAATCCTTCTTGGCGTGCCCGCGCCAAACCTTCTGAATCGGGAACAATCCCAGCCATCAGCACAGGGCGCAGTAGGTTACTGCGCTTCAGTTTGTACATGAGGTCCGTGCCGATGTTGCCGGAACCCAAGATCACCGCGCGAACTTGTTCCATCGTTTCCCCCTATGCGAATCGAACCGAAACCGTGCCGAGGCCGTCAAATGAGGCTTGCAGCAAGTCGCCCGCGCTCACGTCGGTGGCGGCGCAGAGCGCTCCCGGCATGACGATTTCGCCCGCGCCTAGGCTCACGCCGAATTGTCCGACCGCATTGGCCAGCCACGCGACAGCGACCGCGGGATGACCCAACACGGCGCCGCCGGCGCCGGTCTGCACGATGTCGCCGTTTTTTTCGAGCACCATTCCGACAAGCTTGAGATCAAATTGGTCGATACGCTTGGGCGAGTTGCCGAGTACGACGCGAGCGGAGGACGCATTGTCGGCGATGGTATCGCAGAGCTTGATTTTCCAACCCTCGATTCGGCTATCGATGATCTCCAGCGCCGGCACGACAAAGCGGGTCGCAGCGAGAACCTGCGTTGGAGTAACTCCCGGTCCCTTCAGTTCGCGGTCGAGAATAAACGCGATCTCCGGTTCGATCTTCGGCTGGATCAATTCGCCGACTCGGAAAACCGCCGCGTCCTGCAACACCATGTTATCGAGGATGTGACCGTAGTCGGGCTGATCGACGTTGAGCATTTTTTGCATCGCCTTGCTGGTGAGACCGATTTTTTTCCCCACCACTTTGGCGCCATCGGCTTTCTTCATTTCGATCAGCGCCAGTTGAATCCGGTACGATTCTTCGGGGGCGATCTCAGAGTATTTTTCCGTAAACGGCCGGAGCACACTCTTGTCTTTTTCCGCGCGATACAATTCGCGGGCTTCTTGATGAATTTGTTCTTGAGTCAGTCCCTGCACGATCAACACTCCGATCTCACTGGGCTTTGGTTTTTATCGGTTTCTCGTAACCGAGCTTTGTCGAGATCTCTTCCGCCGTCGCCACGACGAGCTTGCCGGCGGTGTGAATCTTTTGAGTGGATAAACGAGCCGACGGGGCGGCCACGCTGATCGCGCCCACCATGGCGCCGGTGTAGTCTTTGATCGGCGCGCCGACGCAACGCAGGCCGATCTCGATCTCTTCGTTATCGATCGAATAACCGCGCTTGCGGATCATGCGCAGCTCGGTCAGCAATGGGTTGAGCGTCTTGACGGTGTTTGCGGTGTAGGGCCGCAAGACCTGATTGCGAAAAATATTCTTCACTTCCTGATCGTCCAAACACGACAACATCGCCTTGCCGAGGGACGTGCAATAAGTCGGAATGCGGCGGCCGACCCGGGACGGCATGCGGAGCGCGTGGGGGCCCTCGACTTTGTCCAGATAGAGCACCTGATCCTCGTCTAACACCGCGAGATGGACCGTTTCCTTGGTCTCGTTCATGATGCGCGTCAAAAACGGCCGGCAAATCTCGCGCAAATTGAGATGCGACACCGCCTGATGGCCGAGTCGAAAGAGCTTGATGCCCAAGCGGTACTTGCCGTTTTCAGGATTCTGCTGGATCAGATCGTTATATTCTAAGGCCATCAGGATGCGATGCGCCGTGCTGCGGTGCAAATGGGTTTTGACGCCGATCTCGCTCACGCTCAGTTCTTGATGATCGAAGCCGAAGCAGTCGAGAATTTGCGCGGCCCGGTCGATCACATGGATGCGATAGCGATCGGATAACGCCTTCGGCGACCGCTGCAGCGCGGCATTTCTCCCCATCGGAGCAGAATTAATTGCTTGTCTCATATCCTAAGACCGTGTTTCGGATACTAGTAAAGGGTGTTCATCCTGTCAATAATTAAGGCGCTTGTGAGAAACAGCTGGAACGCCAGCAAAACTTCGAGCTGACGATAAACGAGACGTGATTAGGCTGCCTGTGTGTCCGATACCGGCTTTACACCCTTGCGATGGCAGCGATTTTCCAAAACAATTTGAGGAGATTTCTCTCCGGCGAGCCGATTCCGCTGATCAATAAAGACCTGGGTTACTAATCGGAAAAAGTTACAGGTCTCAGAAAATCTGAGACGCCTGGTATTCAAGCGGCGTCCCGTCGACCTCAAATCGCGCGTCAGACTAGATGTCCGCCAGCTATAACTCGATTTCGTCCGGCCAAATTTGCTTCAACATCGAGCGGGTGAGTTTCCGGGCGTCCTTTTTCGATTTGATCCCGTGTTGATATAAAAGGTAGGGCCATATCCGGTAGGGATGATCCATGCGTGATCTGAGTCGACTTCTTCCGCCGTCGGACAGAGGTTTGGGCTGGCTGAACGATGAGAGCAGGATTTGATCGCGCGCCGCCCTCTCCAGCCGGATCGCCGAGACGGCGTTACCCTCGATGGTTTGCTCTGACACGACGATGCCGTGGCCTTTGAGAAACACCGCATAGTGGTCGCCCATCGCTTCCAACATCTGCGCAGCGAGCTTTTCGGAATTGATGCCGGCGCTGTTCGGAAACACCGGCACGCCGTCGGCAAACAACCTGGCGTCACGATTGAATGGGATAAGGCTGGACTCCTGCAGACCCACGAGGATGCTAAATCGGGGATGGCAGTGCAGAACACTGCCGATGTCGGCGCGTGACTTATAAATGATGCTGTGAATCACGGTTTCTAAGGGAATCGGCTCCGATCCCGCGACGCGCTTCGCGGAAAAATCGACGACGCACAAATCGTCAGGCTCGGCGAGCACACCCGCGTAACGCGGATTGATGATAAAAGTTTCGGTTCCGGGAATCTTTGCGCTCAAGTGGCCGGAGCCGTCGAGCACGCCTTCCGCGCTGAGAATACGAATTGCCTCCAAGAGGCGGCGCTTTAGATCTTGAATTGTTTTGTGGTCTTTCTTCGCCATAACACCCTCTCTCTCCGTTTCAACGACACTGCAAGTCCGGACAATTTGAACGGTTTGAACTGTTTATGTCGAGAAGTCCGGGTAACCGAAAGGTGCGATATTTTTTCTGTACTCGGCGTTCAAGGCTGCCTTGTCGCCTTTCCATACCAATCGAGTGAAACCATTGAGCAGAAAGGGATGCGCGCCGAGCCGATAGAGCGTGGCGTAATCGACATCGATCAAAGCTTTTCTTTCCGTCTCCGTCAGGTCGCGGCCTTCGAGAAACTTCTCGGTGTCGGCTTTGAACGCGCTTGCGACTTTGGGATCTAGAATCGCTTCGCGCATCACTTTGTCCACCTGAAATTTGCTCATGGCAGCGCTCCCGGCTGGCTGTTCCAAGCCATGTACGGGACCGAGCCCTTGGACTTGGGAAAGCGAACTCCCGAGACGCTAGGGGCTTTCCCATCAGCCAGTCCCATCAGCAATACGAAATTCAAAAACCCCGGCGTCACGTTGCCCGACGCCATCATCCGATCCCAGGTCGCTTCCTCGATCACGTTTTCCACGTCGCCGCGGCCAACCAGGTTCATCATTCTTCGATCGAACTCCGGGTCTGAAGAAGAGCGTCCTTCTTTTGGTCCGCCGATCTCTATCGCAAGATGGCCGCTGGACAATACGCCCACGCGTTTGTTCGAGGGGAGCGCGTCGATAATACGTCGGATCGCCTTGCCGACTTCGAAGAAGCGCTGCGCCGGGGGAACGGGCGGGGCCATCACGTTGGTAAAAATGGGGACGATGGGCAGATCCATTTCCGGGCGGATGAAATTGAGCGGCACGGTGAACGCGTGGTCGATGCGAAACTCATCGGAGAACGAAAAGTCGACGCCCATTTTCGGCGCCAGCTGAAGCATGCTCTTCGCCACGTCGACTTCGACGTCAGCCCGATAAGGGGCGATGCCGAAGGTGCGCATTTCATGGGGAAAGGGCCCCTCCGCTCGCGGCGCCTTACCGATCAAAAACGCCGGCATGTTATCCATGAAAAACTGATTGAGATGGTCGCTGGCGATCATAACCAAAACATCCGGCTTGGTGCCGGCCATTCGCTGCCTCATCAGCTCGTAGTCGTGCGCCGCCTCCACGATCGCCGGCTCCGGGTTCGGCTCGGCGATCTGCCCGGGGAAATTCGGACTGTGGCTGATACCCATGATTTCTACCAGCTCTGCCATTCTTCCTCCGATCTAGCAGGCTGCCGAAGTATCGTCAGATGCTTCGTTGCACACGATAACCTCGGCAGAGATTGGAGTGATGGAGTAATGGAGTGATGCATTTAAGACCCAACACTCCAGTACTCCAATACTCCATCACTCCGTTTCGCTCACACGCATCGCGCGATCCTTGCCAACAAACTTTAAGCAAGCTGTTATTTGTCGTCCTTAACGCTCTGGTCCTGGCGCGAGCGCACCGGCTTGCCGGAACGCACGTCGGCGGTAAAGCGCTCGGCCGCCTCGAACAAAGATACCGCCACCGGACCGTACGCGGCGCGTGGCCGCTCGAGCTCTTCCAAAGTAAATCCCACGACGCCGTGAGTAACGCCGATCTGGCCGTCGCAGCGGTCGCCGGCGCCGAACCCCGCGATGGTCGGGACCTTCGCCTTCTCAGTAATTCTCTCGGCAAGCTCCGGCGAAATGCCGGTGAGCAGCAAGGAGAAAGCTCCGGCAGTTTCGAGCGCTTCAGCGTCGCGGATAACCTGCGCTTCGTCGGCCGATCCAGAACGGTAATCGCTGCCGATCGTCGTCATGGGCGTGCGCCCCATGTGCGCCATGACCGGGATACCGGCTTTGACCACGGCTTCGACGGTGGGGGCATAGGCGGCGCCCACTTCGAGTTTGACCGCCTGCGCGCCGGCTTCTTGAATCAGCCGGCCGGCGTTGCGCAGCGCGTCTTCGCGGCTGATTTGATAGGACATAAACGGCATATCCGCGACGACCAGCGCCTGTTTCGCGCCGCGGCTCACGCAGCGCGCCATCAGCACCATCTCGTCCATTGTCACCGAGTTGTTATCCTCGTGCCCCAACAAATAACGTCCGCCGCTGTCGCCGATGAGAATGATGTCGACGCCGGCCTTGTCGATGATGCGCGCCATCTGGAAATCGTAGGCCGTCATCGTGACGATCTTTTTCTTCTCCTGCTTCATGCGTTGAATATCCACGACGGTGATTTTTTTCATACATTGCTCCTTGAAGATTTGAATTCGCGCCGATTCGTCATCGAAGCGCGGGTGGAAACAAAACCATCGCCTTGTCCGAATTGAAGATATAAGACTCGACGAAAAGCTGCAGTGAAGCTTTACGCCCTTCCATGGCGCCCGCCAGACAGAGCCAATTCAGCATTTCATGCTGGCCGGAGGAACGCATCTGATCAGCATCCAGGTCGCGCCACTGCCGCAACTTGCCGGCCTGTAGTTCGGCAAAACGTTGGCGATCCACTTCGACGTCGGGATACAAGAAATGATGTTTGGCCGTCAACGTCCCGTGCGACCAGCTCGACGAGCCGATCAGGGCCACGCGCCAGGGGCTTTCCTCGACGATGCGCGCGATTTGTTTCCCCAGATCATAGCAACGCCAAGGCGACGGCGAAGGCGGCGGCCGGCCTTCAAGAGATTTTCCTTTGATGCGCAGATTGCTGCCGTAACAGTTCACGTGGAACGGGATAATCGGATAAGGAAAACCTTTGCGATCGTAGTCGAGGTAAAGAATCGTGCGCGCGAAGGCGTGGCTGAGCACTTGAGCGTGATGCAGTCGATAGGACCAGGTAACGTCAAAACCATTTTCGAGCAGCTTCTGCGCGAGCAAATTGGCTGCTTCGCGGTGCCCTTTGATCTTCACGACTGTATCCTTGGGCTCGTTCCACACGTTGCTGTCGGCGCCCAGGCCGTCGCTCGCCTTAAAAGGCGCGCAGTCGACTTCATCGAATGCGTAAACGCAGAAGGGCGGGATCACGTCTTCGCGAAAGTTTTCGTACTGGTCGTCGCCCCAGATCAAAACGCAATCCGGCTTGAAGTCGTCCAACGCGGCGCGGGCTGCGCGCACGCCTTCGAGGAGCGCGGCGCGATGCTTGCGCGCGGCAGTCAGTCCTTCGTCGCTGCCCCATTCCGCGCGCATGCCCGCAGGCCAGTTCTTCGGATCTTTCATCGCTTCTGGCGTGCGCTCACTCTTGAGCAAGCGGCGCAACACGTTCGCCATATTCTCATCGGTAAATTGCAGATGCGGCGCGTGGGTCATGCCGATGCCGAGAATCTCGCCCATAGATCAAACTCCTATCTTCCAAGTGACTGGCAAGCTCATCGGGGCTCCAGCCGAGTGAAAAAATTTTCATTTTCGATGTCTTTAATAATACTGGCATCGATGTAATCCGTTGCATGCTTGCCTTTCAGTTCAGGTACCAGGCTTTGGCTCAAGTATTCGATATCGGCTTCCAACGCGTCATCCAGTGGATAAGGCTTCAACGGAATTGTTGGCCCAAGATAGTTCTTGTGCATGGACTCCAGCAACCGCGGGTCTTCCACTCTTAAATATTTTCGAAAAACGCGAAACGCCAGCTCTTTGTCCTTTCTGCCCAGCCAACTCGCTTCGACGAACGCGCGGAAAAAAGCTTTCATCGCGCCGCGCCGCTCCTTGACGACTTGCCGCGTCGAAGTCAAGTCGCTCACCGACGTGCGAACGCCAAATTCATTCGGGTCGGCGAGAACATTGATCTTCTGTCCCATGATCTCCAGTTGGACGATATTATCCCAGCTCGCCAGCGTGGCGTCGAAGTTGCCTTGGAGCATGCCGATGATTCTCTTGTTGGACTCCGCGATGCCGGTGGGAAGTATCGTCACGTCGCGCCCGGGAACCAGGCCGAGTTTCGGTAGAAATCGGTGGAGCAAAGCATCAGGACCGCTGCCGGGGCGAACACTGCCGACGCTTTTGCCCTTGAGATTTCGTATTGCCGCGATGGCGGGATGTGCTACGAGCCTATAGCTGGCCAAACCGTAGGTGCCGACGACAACGATAGGCGCGCCGCGTGCGGCGGCGATGGCCGCGGCGGCAGCCGGATCAGAACTGATATGCATGTCACCGGAAACCAGAGCGCTGATCGAGGGGCTGCCGGCGCGGATGTAGATGAGTTTGGCGTCAAGTCCATATTTTTCAAAGAGACCGACTTCCTTCGCCATCCAGAGCGGCGCCCGCGTCGGTGTGGCCGAGGTATAAGCAACGTTGAAAGATTCGAGCTTCTTCTCCTGCGCCGTTGCCGACCCTAGAAATGACATCAAGAAGAGAACGAGCGAAAGACTCTTCATTCTTGTTATCTTTGATTTGATGATTGCGGTCATGCTCACTCGATTATCGTTTCAGCTGCGCGACCAAATTATCGATAAATCCATTGTCATCGAGCTCTTTCACCCAGTGGAGATCCCAAAGGGTCAATGGATTGATGTCGGCGGCGCCGAATTCCGCCGCGGCGATCTCGAACGTATTGGCGATCGCTGCCGGCGTTGGATACGGCTTTAGCTGCAGCAGCTTGACGATCGAATCGAACTGCCTTGCCAACTCGCGGCGGTCGGTAATCTTCATCCGCCTCATGGGTTCCTGGAAGACGATTTCCAGAGCTTCGTCTTTTCTGAGCATCATCAAACACACGGCGTGAATCACCGCTTTGGTGTAAGCCCGAAGGAGATCGGCTTTTTCGCTGGCAAACTTCGACAAACAAGCTTGAGCGTAATGAGCGACCACCGGGAGATCC
>WNFR01012753.1_pt1 | contig 13831 bp, 14 predicted proteins | sample 5400221 | NCBI WGS metagenome assembly WNFR01 (sample SAMN13153357, study PRJNA577476) | soil metagenome | isolation source: 40 cm soil under Madrone tree | place: USA:California | collected 2016-06-14 | reverse complement strand
CTACCTGCGATCTATGGGAATTCCTTTACGCGCCGGCCGCGATTTTTCGGAACGGGATATGCCATCGAGCGAGCCGGTGATCATGATCAACGAGACCATGGCACGCAGGCTCTGGCCGGGCGAGGATCCAATCGGCAAGATCGTCCGGGGAGGTGGGGAACGGCGCGTCGTCGGTGTGGTTGGCGACGTGCGGCACCTTGCGCTGGAGCAGGGCGCGGGCCTTGAAATGTACCTGCCGATCCGGCAGACCCGGGACTACTCTTCCGTCGACCTGGTGGTCCGCACGACGCTTCCACCGGCCGAGCTTGCCTCGGCGGTTCGCGCCGCTCTCAAACCGATCGAGCCAAACCTGCCCGCCAACCAGTTCCGAACGTTGCAGCAACTCGTGGACAAGGCAGTCTCACCCAGGCGCTTTGTCGTGCTGTTGCTGGGCGGATTCGCGTTGTTCGCGTTGATTCTCGCCTCGCTCGGCATCTACGCCGTCATCTCGTATTCGGTCAACCAGCGAACGCAGGAAATCGGAATTCGCATGGCCCTCGGCGCTTCCGCCGCGGATCTTCAGTCGCGCATCATCATGCAGACTCTCCGCCTGGCTGCGATCGGCATGCTGCTGGGAGCCGCGGCCTCCTGGGCCCTCGCGCGCTCGCTCAGCGGATTCCTTTTTGGAGTGCCCTCCACCGACCCGGCAACATTCCTCGGCATGCTGATCGTCGTCACGGCGGTGGCGCTGTTGGGCGGCTACCTCCCCGCGCGCCGCGCGTCGCGAATCGATCCTATGATTGCCCTTCGTGCAAGCTAGTGTTCATGTGGGGCAGGATGATATCCCGGTTGTTACCCAGGTTGTTACCCTGCGGCCGATTGTCACTCGGCCCCGGCTGTAATCCCTCATCCCAGAGCAGGATATCATCGTGCCCCACCCCACCGGGCTAACCAGTTGCTCGCGGAGGTGAGGTCGTCCTGCCCAAGTTCATGTCCGCCCGCATGCCAGTGGATTGAGACGTCAGCCCCAGCGACCCGGAGAATCTCCGCAAGCGCCGAGGTCTGTTCCGCGGGAACGATGCCGTCGCTGCGGCCGGCAGCCAGAAGTACCGGCACGTCCGTCAGTTTCGGTGGCGTCTGTGGGCGAAAAGGAACCATCGGCCGGAACAGCGCCGCTCCGGCGAGCACGTCCGGATGCGTCAGGAGAAGGCTGGCCGCGATGTTGGCGCCATTTGAATAGCCGACTGCAACGATCCGGTCGTTTTCAATCCCATACTTGCGCGACGCGCCGTCGATAAACCGCGCGAGTTCGGCGGTCTGCCGCTTAAGATCTTCCTGGTCGAAGACCCCTTCTGCGAGGCGACGGAAGAAGCGCGGCATTCCGTTTTCCAGAATCCGGCCCCGCGGGCTGAGCAGCGCGGCGCCGGGCAGGAGCTCCCGCCCCAGCGGAATCAGGTCGTCCTCATTTCCGCCCGTGCCATGTAAGAGCAGCAGAGTAATGCCCGCCGCGCCGGAAGAAGGCACAAAGCGGTGAGTGAAGCCCAAATCCGCGGTCGTCATGAGGATGCTTTCTGCTCGCGCCTGTGAGGTTTAATGGCCGGAAGCACAACCTCGATCTTTGAGCGCTGCCGTTCAAGCCAGGGCGGCAACATGAGTCCCGATCCGAGTTTCTCCAGCGGCTCGTCGATCGCAAACCCCGGCGGATCGGTCGCGATCTCGAACAGAATGCCACCGGGCTCGCGGTAGTAGATCGAATGGAAATAGACGCGGTCCATCACGGGCGAGACGTTGTAGCCGAGACGCCCAATCTCGCCCAGCCATTCGCCCTGCTGCGCATCGTCTCCGGTTCGCCAGGCTATGTGATGAACGGTCCCTACGGCCACACGTCCCTCCGTCCCGCCGGGCGCGCAGATTACATCGACCGTTTTACTCGCGCCACCCTCGCCAACTTCGTAGCGGAATCGATTTTGCTCCTGTCCGGCGGCGCGAAAGCCCATCGTCTCCTTGAGCAGGGCCGCCGTGCGTTCATAACCAGTTTCGGAGAGCGTCGCGCTGTGAAACCCGCGAATGGCGAATTCCAGCGACACACTCCCTCCCACCCAGGCGTGTGCCGCATCCGTCACCGGAGTCTCAACCAGCTCCAGTCTCAAGCCGTCGTGGTCCGCGAACGGAAGCACGTGCTCCTTGAAGCGTTCGTGAGGAGCGTCGAATTCAACACCCTCCGCGGCAAATCGATCGAGCCAAAATTGCATCGAACCCAGTGGTATTGCGAATGAGACGGCCGTCACCTGGCTGTTCCCCGGCCGGCCTCGCCTGGCTCCGGGCCATGCGAAGAATGTCAGAATCGTTCCGGGACTTCCACGCCCGTCTCCGTAGTAAAAGTGATAGCTGCCCGGATCATCGAAATTGACCGTGACTTTCACGAGGCGAAGTCCCAGGAGATCGGTATAGAAATCGATGTTCTGCTGCGGGTCGCCGGCAATCGCCGTGATGTGATGAATTCCTAAAATCGCTTTCGTCATTTCGCTCCCCTATTCCTTAGTATCCATGCTGGGAAGCGTTGGCTAACTCCTGCGCCCCGGCGCACGCGCCCTCATCGACCTGCCGGATGTCACGGTGCAACAGGCGCGAACACTCCTCGCGCGACATTCCGGCCAGGACACGTAATACAAAGCAGTGACGAGGTTCCACGGAGAGGCGTAATACGCGCCTCAACTCCAGCGGGAGGAGCGCCGACGCATGTTCGAGGTCCTCGGTTCGCGCTGGGGCTTCGCGGGATAGGGAAAGGGCTGCCATCGCTGCGCGTGAGAAAAGCATTCGATCCGAGCTTTCTTCGCGATCCGTCGAGCGAATGGCATCCAGGAGCGCGGCTTCTGCCTGCCCGGCGTTTCCGGTAAGCAGAAGACTAGCGCGGAAAGCTCTACAAAGCCCTTCGTTTGTCACGGGGGCGGACACGATTGGTTCCATGTACGTATGTGTCATAACTCGAAAACTCCGTACTTAGCCGGGGTGACGGCAAGTATCTCCTGTATACAGAGTGCGGCATCGCGGCTGGGAAAACCATCACGAGATCGAACGGTTTTTGGATAACACCGTCATGGGAGGGCGCTCATACCACCATCGTGGCATCTCTACGAAAGAGAACTGGGAGGAATGATGATTTCGCGACGCCCGAACACCCGGGCATCGACCGAAAACGCTCCCGCGCCCAGGAACGCGATGGCTATCAACATCGTTGCGGAAAAGATAATCGTCAATCTTGCATCAAACAAACTGGTTGTGCAACCCGGAAACAAGGAGAAACCGATCCCTATGGCGCCCGTGCCGGCGACAGTGGCGGCAATTGGCGTCAGGAAGCCGACGAAGAGCAGAATTCCGGCGGCCAGTGCTGTCAGGCCAAACAACCAATGTCCATGCCCGAGGTTTGCCTCATCCAGGCAAAAGCCTCCCTGAACAATCACTGACGTGCCGACCACCATTCGAAGGAGTAATAGCGCTATTCCTGGCCATCCACCAGGAAACGCGGAAAATAGACGTTGCAGCAGGTGTCTCCTCGTATCCTCTTGGCGCTTTCGAAACTCCTTTTGGCGCCTTCGAAACGCACCTGACTGTAGGGTAGTCGATGTTCCTGCATTAGAAATCCCCAAGTCCCGGAGTTTTCTCCTAACACTTTCGAGGGAGGAAATGGATCACAACTGAATAATTCCGCGCCGCACCGCGATCGTAATCGCCTGGGTACGATCATTGGCGCCGAGCTTGTCCATGATGTGTTTCATGTGGACTTTGACCGTCTCCTCCGAAATAAAGAGGTGTTCCGCGATGTCCCGGTTGCGATTTCCACCGGCTACCTTACGGAGAACATCAATTTCCCGGGGGGTCAGATCTTCATCGCTCATATGCTCGGCAAGTTGGGCCGCCACTTCCGCCGGAACACGTTTTTTTCCAGCGTGTACCTGGCGGATGACATCCACCAGTTCGCTGGGCGGCATATTTTTGAGCAGATACCCGCGGGCTCCAGCTTCGAGCGCTCGTTGGATCTCCACATCGCCCTCGAACGTGGTGAGCATTATGATGCGGGCTTCGGGAAACTCCCCCCGGATCGCGATCATGGCGTCGATGCCACTCAGGTCGGGCAGTCTGAGATCCATGAGCGTAACGTCGGGCCGATGTTCGCGGTAATGTTGGATGGCTTCGGTACCATTCGACGCCTGGGACACGAGCAACATATCTGATTGGTTGTTGATGATTGTGGCAATTCCTTCCCGTAGAAGAGGATGATCATCGACGCTGAGTACCCGGATGCGGGGTTGGTCGTTCATTTTACTTGCTCCTGTCCTTAGCTTTGGGCTTTTGACTGCCGGCGTTTCGCCGGAACCACAAGCCCGTGTGATTGCGCTGATCCTGAAACGCAATATGGCCGGGAACGGAGAGATCGACTTCCGTACCCGCGGTGGCGCTGCTCCGCACGTGGAGCCGTGCACCGATTCGATCCGCCCTTTCGCGCATCCCTAAGAGTCCATAGTGTCCATCGAGCCCGGACTTTAATACTTCAGGATTAATTCCACGACCGTTGTCGCGCACCAGTATTCGTAAATGACTCGCGGAATACATAAGCTCGAGCTCAATACTCTTGGCCCGGGCGTGCCGGAACGCATTGATCAACGCCTCCCGGCCAATTCGGTACACTTCGTCCCGAAGCACCGGGTGAAGAGGCCGCGCCAGCCCATCGACGATGACACGAAACCCGATCGGCTCGCTATTCTTTGTTTCAGAAATAAGCTCCTGCTGGATTCGTGAAAACGCATGTTCGAGATCCAGAGAAACGCTGCGAGAGGAGCGGAGTCCTCGAACGGCGTTCCTGCCCTCCTCAATCACCTGGCCCATCAATTCCAGAGCCCGGATTAACGTCGGCTTTGCTCGCGAATCCGCAGGCAACCCATCGGCCGCGACATGGACCTGCATGGAGGCGCTGATGAATCCCTGCAGTAAAGTATCATGCAGCTCCTGTGCGATCCGCGTTCGTTCCGCCAGCCGCTCCTCGAACCGGACATTGAGCCGGCTGGTTAACTGGTGGAGCCGGAATCGATAGAGAGCCAGTATGGCGATCATGCACGACAGTACGACGCTGAGGCGGAACCACCACGTCTGCCAGAACAAAGGATCGACTTCGAACTTGATCTCAGCCTCAGTGCTGCCCCAGACGCCATCCGGATTGCTCGCGACCACCCGAAAGCGATACGGACCGGGAGGGAGGTTGGTGTAAATGGCTTCGCGCGTTGCGACCGGCTCGCTCCACCCAGGATCGAAGTCGTCGAGCCGGTATCGGAAACGAACCCGCTCGGGAACCGAAAGACTAAGACCGGCATAGCTGAATGTGACCCTTTTGCGGTTCCCTGGAATGTGAACGGACCCTCGCGGGTTGATAGAGCTGCCATCCGCTGAAATTGCCTTGATTCAACGAAAACCAGATTCGACCTGCCGGATCTGTGACGACGGACCGATTCCGCTTTACGCCTTCCGCGCCCCGCAGGCCATCTGCAGTCCCATATTCACGCAGATCCCCATCGATAAGCCCGCCGCGCTTGAGCTTGTCACGGTTCACGCGCAAAACGTGGTTTGAAGTGGCGATCCAGAGCAATCCGTACCGGTCCTCCGTAATACCCAGGATCTGTTCTCCCAAGGACGCAGGCACTCCGGCGGGGACGTGAAACCGGCTGGCGCCTCGGAATGCCAGGCCGGCCGCGGTTCCCACCCAGAGAACACCCGTCGAATCCTCCCAGAGGCAGTTGACGTCCTCTGATGGCAAGCCGTCCTGGGTGCTATAGGATCGCCACTCGCCTTTCGTTAGCGCGCTCAAGCCGCCGGGAGTCGCAAACCACATCGTCCCGTCGGAGCTTCCGAAAATCGAGTTGACGGTATTCGACGTCAATCCATTCTCGATCGTGTAGTTTGTGAATCGCCCGCCGCTGAGCTTACTGACGCCGCCACTCAAAGTTCCGGCCCACACGCTTCCATCGCGGTCCAGGTAAACCGAGTAAACACTGTTTTGAGCGAGTCCATCGGCTTCGGTATAGGTCTTCGCCGCGAACGAACCCGCCTCAGAACGTAGGTGGGTCAGCCCTCCGCGCTGTCTTCCGAGCCAGAGTTCGTCTTTCCGGCCCGCGATCGAGTAGATGACCTCTTTGTCTAATCCGGCAACAGTGATGCGTCCGTGTTGACCGTCTTTCAACCACTGCAGTCCGCCGCCAGCGGGCGAGAACCATGTACGGTTTTCAGAATCCACAAAAACCGGGCTGCTGCCGTCGGCCGGTACGCCTTCGGGAAGAGAATACGTAACAAATGTGCTGTCGCGGAGACGCATGAGTCCGCTGGCGCTTCCTACCCACAGGTTTCCTTCCCGGTCTTCAAATACGGCGGTCACGGCCTCACGTGATGGGCCTTCACTCTCAGGCATATGAGCGACGCCCTGAGAGTTGATCCGCAGCAGTCCTTGGGAATTCGTACCAACCCACAGGTTCGAATCGCGATCGACGGCCATGGCGAGAGCCTGCACACCATCCAGAGAACGTGGCACGCCGGCCTTGGTCAGTTTCGTCCCGTCCCACCGGACGATGCCGGCATCCGTGCCGACCCACAGCTCGTTATTCCCACCTGGAACCAGCGCGTTGACCTTCAGGTCCGGTAAGCCCTCGGTGACTGCGGACGTCCGTCCTCCAGCCAACCGGAACAGACCTTCATCCTGCGTGCCCACCCAGATTTCGCCGTCAGCGGTTTCGGCCATCGCCAGAGCCGCTGCGCGGGGAAAGTCAGCCAGAGCGGCGACCGTTTCCAGGTTCTTGCCGCGCAGCACAAGGGCTCTCCCCTGCTCCAGAACCCAAAGAAGAACGGTTCCGTCCCGGCCCCGGGTCATCGCCGAAACGGATGATCGGGTTGCGAGATCTCCCATCACGTTCTGAAAAATGCCGTCGTCATAACGGAGCAACGTCAGCCCCGGACGACGAAGACGCGTCCACAGAGTGCCATCCGCGGCCGCCGCCAATCCCAGCACGTGGCTCAATGAGGGTTGTTGAGGAGCCGCGGACCGGATCACATAGAAGCTCAGCCCGTCAAAGCGGACCAGGCCTTTCTCCGTACCGATCCACAGGTAGCCATCCTTAGTCTGATCGATCGAATAAACAGGTCCTCGCGGGAACCCGTGTTCCATACCCCACCGCTCGCGGATGTATTGCGACATGGTCCGGTTTGGATCGATCGCGCGAGCGTGGCGGGTTGAACTCACCGCGACAAGCGCTATGCCGAGGAGGCGAATGAACCGGCGGCAAGGGGAGCACTCATGGCAGATGCGCAAACTTTTCAATCACCACCTCGACCCCCTTTTGTTGCGGGGTTTGAGATCTGCCGGATACGTACAAGTTTATATGAACCCTCTCACCGCCGGGCGAAGGAATCCCGGAGGTGAAAACGTGTTCGGCCACAACGCGAGATCGTTTTCCCGCGGCGTTTTCAGAGGTCCTGAACGACACTCGCCCAGGCTCCCAGCGAAACGAGTGCGTGAGCCGGTTCGACGGTGACATGAATCGGTAAACGTTCGCGGGAACGTTGTAAGGCTGGATGGCGAACTGCGCATTCTTCGTGTTAGGGACGCCCCATTGACTCAGTTCGATGTCGATTTCCCGGTGGTTCTGTCCGGCATCCAAAGGGTCCCACACGAACATTCCCAGCACGATGCCTGGATCGAGTTGAGGAATCTCACGCACGACAAACGAGTACTCGCCATATCCGAGGCTATGCACTAAGTTCATCTCTGCGCCGGTCCACTCGTTCGACTTTCGATCAAGCCGCAGATGCAGCCATCCCCGTGCATCGGTCCATGCGTTCGAAGCACTGTTGCCATGCATGCCGCCCCCCCTGCTGTCTTGGGCGACCTGGGAAACTTCCCACTCGTATCCGCTGAAATGCATTCTGGCCGGCACTAACATGGCCGAGGCATCGGACGTTCTGCCTGCGACAGTTGCCACGGCGATCACGCCGCCGCCTTGCGACGGCAGAACGTCAGCGGTGTGCGGCGCGGAATATCCTGGTTCAACAAGTAACGCAGCGTACTCGGTTCCCAAATGGGTCGAACTCTTCCATGTGCGATCTTGCTGGATTGGCGTAAACGGTTTGCTCGCGAACGGTTGAACCCACCACGTTCCGCTCTTGGCGAACAAAACGATCTGTTGTCCGGCTTTCGCGCCGGCGACGCGGCCTGTGATTTTCTGCATCCTTGCAGAGCCACCCGGGCCCGCCTCTGGAACCTCAGTAAATTGAATGGATGGCGGAATGTTAGTTTTCGAACTGCAGCCGCTCAGGAGAAGGCAGATTAGGCCTATGGGGGCGCCGTATTGCGTGATTCGTGTTCTCAAAGAACCTCCTCGGGCCAAGGGGCAATGACGACAGCCCGGGAATGACGCATCAGGGCGCAAGTAGCCGGCGGTTCGCGCCGGTGCCAGCTAATCGCAAAGGTAAACTATCAGATGGTAGATGGAGTCCCCTGGATTCGGGTATTTTCAATACCCCATTCGTGGTACTCATCCACACTTAACTAAGGATCGGATCAGCGAACCGTCCGGGAACTCGCCACGCCCGGCCCGGACGCGCGTTCGACGCGTAAACGCACCGCGTTTTCCGTCTGTCGAAGCGACGTCCAAAGCGACCCTCGCGAAACGCGGCGGACGATCGGTTCAACCAGCCATCGAAGCGAAACCGGAATGTCGCGGCTCAACCCAATCGCCTCGAGTTCGACGTAGACACCATTGTCACGTTCGACGTAGCGTGTGATGCTGAATAGCCGCCATATGAGGCCATTGCCGTCCCCTTCCGGCAAGACGCGCTGCGCAGGGGCCCCGTACTCTTCTACTTGCTGGATTCGCGTGGCGCGGGCGATGCTGTATCCGCGCCGATCATCTACGTGAACGTAGCAGGTCTCGTAATCCGTATCGAGCGCAGTCTTCGAAAAAAGCGACTTATTCATGAGCAGCATCGAAAATTGGTCTTTCGATTCGCTCTTCGCGATCACTTTGGATTCGATGACGGTGGGCTGGTAGAACTCCTTGTATCGTGCGTAATCGGTCACGACCCGCAGAACGTCGTTTAGCGTAGTATTGGCGATGAAGGCCGCGCCAACCCAATGGTGTATCAGTCCAGACGGCACTTTCTTTGGATTCTGCGGGCCGGCCGGCGAGACGACGATCTCGCCCGCCCGAACTCTCGCAAGCCGGTCCGGATCTTCGTCCACCCACAGGAAGGTCTTGCCAGGACTCAGGCGCTTCTCCATCCGGACGTTTGCAGCCTCGGTGTACTGCTCCCAAGCCTTCAATGTGGCCGGCTCAAGAGTCGCCGCGTTGAGCGTTGCCGGAAAGAACAGCGTGATGAGCGCGATTAACTGGGCACCGGCCCCGTGCCATCTGCACAGCATCCCGGAAAAAAAATGCTTCATGCGATTTAGTTGGCAGGTGGCCGCCCAAACATGCGTAAGTTGAGTTGACTCAAAACAAGGCACATACACCCGTGGAACGGAAAACGCCGTGCCGAAATGCCGGGAGTGAATGAGCATTTGCCGAAACGTCGTCATTTCAAATGAGGCCGGCTCCAGAGCTGAGGTCGACGCGAACCGCACGACCCGACGGAATTCGGAACGCTGAAGTGACGGGAAAGCGCAGAAGCCGGATCCTGCTGCCACGGCGAGCGCCACAAACGCTCGCTGTCTACCAATCTTGAAGTTTCAGTTGGGCCTGACCTGTGCCACAGGCAACACTTCAGCCTGTGTTCTTGAAAAATGTAGAATGCCGGTGTCCTGCCGATCCATGACGGATACCGGCCGGCTTCTTACGCCCTTGCGCCTCCGATCCCGGGATTTTCGATCGCTGGAGCGCCGCGAAGAGCATGAGTCGCGCCCGGAAGAGACGTGTCTTTACCGCCTGAATGCTCGATTGGATGGATCGAGCCGTTTCCCGCGCAGTGAGTTGCTCGAGATCTCGAAGGATCAGGACCTGCCTGTACTTTTCAGGCAGTCGGGCAAGGGCGCCGCGAACGGTCCGCGTTGCCTCGACGCGGGCCAGAGCCTGATGCGGCGATTCGGCGGGAGAAGCGAGCGCGTCGAGATCGCCTGGTGCCCGAAAGAATGGCCTACGCTGCTCCCGGCGATAAGATTGCAATGCTTCATTCATAGCCACGCGAGTCAACCACGTGCGAAAGCTGGATTGTGCCCGAAACGTCGACAGATGACGCCAGACCTTCAATAAGACCTCCTGAACAAGATCATCCGCATCGCTTGCGTTCGGCACGATCGAGACGATCCGCTTTCTCACCGCGACCAGGTGGCGATCCATCAGGACCGTAAAGCACTCGGCCTGTCCCGCCAGTGCCAGCTTGATCAAAGTGCTGTCTTCGAATGTTGCAAGCCGTGTGTTCATTGCGATCTCCATCGTTCTAGTTGGAGGAGAGACGACAGATCATCCTCGTGTTTGATCCAGAGTGTGGAACTTTTTCCAACAAGACCCATCCCCTCCTGCTCTTCTCAGGTGAAGAGTCGTGCCTTTCCTTTGGCGAAGAACACCGAAAATCGTATCGCTGGATCCAGATATCCGGGCGGTGTGCGAGTATCGCGCAGCCGAATGCCAGGTCCGGCTCTCAGGTCGAATAACAATTGACTCCTCGCCGAACTTGCGCGCCCTCTTACTGCAGCGCCTGGAATCCCCGACCTGCCAAATCCTGACAGTGGATTTTTGCGAAATCGCGTACATCGATACGTCGGGGCTCGCCATCCTGGTCGAGATTCTTAAAGCCGCACGAACCCAAGGCAAGACGTTCAATCTGAGCGGCCTTCAGGAACGGCCGCGGTTCCTGCTGGAAGCGACACGACTCCTGCATCTCTTCCATGAGGTGAATCATGAAACGCCGGACGTGAATCATTCCGGGCCCGAGAGCCTGCAATGAGCACATCCGTTGTTGAGCGCGTCGGAAGTGCGACCCTGCGTCACGTCGAGTATGTGGGCGGCCTCGCAATTCAACTTCGGAACGCCCTCGGTGCCCTGGGCCGAACTTTGCCGCTCATCGGGAATCGCAGCCGGTGGCGGGCAGCGATCCACCAGATGCTCGTTGTGGGCGTCGATGCATTTCCGATGGTTGGAATTATGGCCTTTTGCGCGGGATTCATCCTGGCCATGCAAGGGGCTTCGGAACTCCGCCGGTTTGGGGCGATGCAATTTGTGATCGACCTGGTGACCATTGGGTTCACCCGGGAACTGGGGCCGCTGCTTACTGCGATTGCGGTGAGCGGACGTTCAGGGTCGGCATTCTCGGCGGAGATCGGCAGCATGGTGGTTACCGAAGAGATCGACGCGTTGCGGACTATGGCGATCGATCCGGTAGAATTCCTGCTCGCGCCAAAATATCTGGCGGCACTAATTGTAATGCCCTGCCTGACCATTATCAGCAACGCCTGCGGAATTCTGGCGGGCGGCCTTTTTATGCGCCTCAGCACGGATATGGCTCTTAGCGTGTACCTCCGGGACGTGATGCACTCGATGGCGCTGCGCGATGTTGTGACTGGCCTGGTGAAGAGCCTGGCGTTCGCGACGATTATTGTCCAGGTCGGGTGTCTCGAGGGTTTCCGTGTACATGGTGGACCGGACGCCGTTGGCCGGTCGGCCACCTCGGCGGTCGTCAAGTCCACGTTCCTGGTAATCCTCGCCGACGTGGGATTCACGGCCATCTTCTACCTGACCGGAGGAAAGTGAAGCATGGCCGTTACGCCGGAAGCGACATGGACTGGACCGGTAATTTCCGTCCGGGACGTGGTGGTTAGTTACGACGGGCGGCGCGTACTCGACGGAATCAACCTCGACATCTCCCGCGGAGAAACGATGGTCCTGCTGGGAGGCAGCGGGTCCGGGAAAAGTACACTTTTGCGCCAAATCATCGGATTGGAGCAGCCCCAATTCGGGCAGATTCTCGTGAACGGTGTGGATCTCGCGAAATCCACGCCCAAAGATCTGAAAAGGCTCCGGCGTTCGATTGGAGTTGCGTTTCAGAGTGCTGCGTTATTCAATTCAATGTCGGTGGAAGACAATGTCGCGTTACCTTTGCGGGAGCACACGCGGCTGGCTGAATCGACGATCCGCCTTATGACCTGGCTGAAGCTCGCTGTGGTGGGGCTGGCAGAATTCGGCAAGCTCAGCCCCCAGGCGCTTTCCGGGGGGATGAAGAAGCGCGCCGCGGTCGCACGAGCTATTTCGCTCGATCCGGAAATTCTGGTGTTTGACGAGCCGTCTGCCGGACTCGACCCGATTGTGGCGGCGGAACTCGATGAATTGATTTTGGGCTTGAAGCGCGCGTTCAATATGACCGTCGTGGTGGTGACTCACGAAATGGCAAGCGCATTCCGAATCGCGGACCGGATGGCCATGTTGTACAAAGGTTCGCTGATCGCCGTGGGCACTAAAGAGGAGCTCCAGAGGAGTCCCCATCCACGTATCCGGCAGTTTTTTGATCGCGTCCCGGACCAAGTCGCCGACGCCGCGGCACTTGACAAATATTTTCAGGAGTACCTGGAAGGGGGCTCAGTGTGAACACAGAAGCGAAGGTGGGGACATTCATCATCGTTTGTTTGATCCTGTTGGGTGTAACGGTGTACTACGTCGGCAACGAGCAATGGGGGCACCGCTTGACGCCCTATAGAACTTACTTGCGCTACGCCGGGGGCGTGGGGGCAGGGTCGGAGGTTCTCTTCGGCGGGATTGCAGTCGGCCGTGTAACGACTGTTCGAGCCTGGAGCGAGGATCCGACACGGATCGAAATCCTGCTCGAGGTGAAAGAGGGCACGCCGGTGAACGAAAAGTCTGTGGCGAAGCTCGGTTCGGTAACTCTGATGAGCAGCCCAGCGATCTCGATTACTACGGGGGCTCAAGGCGCTCCCAGGCTCAACGGGGGCGAAGCGATCGCCTCACAGGAGACGGTAAGTATCGATGATATGACCCGGAAGCTCTCAGGGATCGCCGACAACGCGGCGGAGTTGATCTCTCAGGTGCAAGGTGAACTGAAGGGAATCAGCGCGCAGGCACAGACACTTCTGGCAAACTTAAACGACGCGACCGGACCCACCAACCGCCGACAGGTCGCGGACATTCTGCGACAAGTCAACACGATGGTCGCCCAGCAATCTCCCAAGATCGACCGGATCACGGACCAGGTCCTGCTGGTGAGCCAGGACGCCGATTCCGCAATCAAGAAGATCGGTCCGCTGGTGGATCACACGGACGCGACGGTTGCGAATGTGAATTCAACGATCGATCAACTGCGTGACCCGATACGACAAGACCTTGCTCAATTGCAATCCACGATGGAGCAGGCGAAGAGCCTGATCGCGAGTATTCAGGCAGTGGTGCGCGGCAATGATGACAACATCCGCGAAACGATAGCGAATCTGCGAGTCGCGACGGAGAACCTCGATCAGCTGACCGACCAGGTTAAGCAGCGCCCCTGGAGCCTGGTAAGAATCCGCCAGCCGAAGGACCGTAAAGTACCTCAGTAGGACGTGGCGCACGCTCTCAGCGTGCCGTGTCGGCAATCGTGCCGACACGCGTAGTTTCTACATTCGCAAGAACACAGGCTAAAGCCTGTGGTGCACAGGTTTCAGCTTGTGGATGTCGGCGTTCACACGATTGTGAACGCTGCACGCACGAGTGCGCGCGCCACATTCAGCTCACGGATTCGATCTCTGGCCGTGCATCAGAGAGCTTATGTACTGAAGGAAGACGGGGCTATACGCAAACCCTTCCGCCACTCCCGGCCATTCCCGTTGGAAAACCGG
>WNFR01004824.1_pt1 | contig 13833 bp, 22 predicted proteins | sample 5400221 | NCBI WGS metagenome assembly WNFR01 (sample SAMN13153357, study PRJNA577476) | soil metagenome | isolation source: 40 cm soil under Madrone tree | place: USA:California | collected 2016-06-14 | reverse complement strand
GGGCGGGGATTGCCTCCTCTGCGCTGCATGTTGCCATCAAATGAAGGAGGTCGAAAATGCTGAAGACACTTCTGATCACGACGGCAGTTAGCGGCGTAATCATTTCAGGCGCGATTGCCCAGTCAGAAACCCCGTCCGCACCGCGAGCGAAAGACCAGTCAGCGTCGCCGAAAGACTCGATCTCTGCGTCGGAATCCAAATTCATTACCTCGCAAGGCGCAGACCAGTGGGTGTTTACAAAGTTCAGAGGAAGCGACGTGCTCGGTCCAGACAATGCACGTATCGGCTCCGTCAATGACCTGCTATTTGACGGGACCGGCAAGATTATTGGCATGGTCATAGGCGTAGGCGGGTTCCTCGGCATTGGCACAAAGAACGTCGCCATTGACATGAGCGCATTCAACGCTGTCCCGGTCGATACCGGCAGTAACGACAACAACACCCCTGCAAGCAAGGCGAACGACCCGAGCAACGTCAAGCTGAAAGTGGCGTGGACGAAAGACCAGCTCCAGGACGCGCCCGATTTTCAGTATTACAAGTCCCCTGCGCGCACGGCCCCGACGCCGTCGCCCGCGACCACCGGGGCAGCGCCTCGACCTACGGCTCCCGCGAGCTCGCGACCCCAGGCACAGTAGCAGTGGTTTCGTAGAGTCCACTTCCACTTCGACGACCTCGGCGAGTAGCTGAGCGAATATGTCGAAGAAATCGGGAGGGCACGGCCCGTGGCTGCTGTCCGCCATCCAGCAGGCGCGCTGGCCGGCCCTCAAACGTTTCCGAACAGCGCCCAGAGTGCGTTCGGTCATGCTGAATCATTTTTACGTTGTCATTGTCGGTTTGTCCCGGCCCTCCACTTCTTAATTACGGGGCCGTGCAAGAAAGACGTTGATGCCCGCGACAATTCTTGGATCAAGTCCGGGGGCGGCATGGCGGTAGAGGAAGATTCCACGACATCGGAACGTCCCTACTTTTTGCAGCCTCTCGGTCAGCCCGAAGTCGGGAGGTAACGTCTTTGTTAACCGCAACGAACCTTCCGAAAGGCTGACAAACTAATAAATAGCTCAACAACGAGAACCAGGAGGCCACCTTGACCACGATCCGCACCCACTTCGTTACCGGACTTGCGCTTTCGGCGGCGGTCATTTTCGGTGCCCCGTCTGCCTCTGGCGCCCAGACGTTAGGACCGGTTCAGTCCGAGACCGCGCCGAATGGTTTCCCGGGCGCTCACTGCTCGCACCCCGCTGATCAGGAAGCGCTGCGTATCAAGCAACTTGTCGACTTCGTCGAAAAGTTGCGCCGCATGGCGGTGCGGACCCCGCTGCTGCTGGCCGATGTCGGCTATTATGAAGCGGAGCTCGCGGCGAGCCGTCGATGCCTGCAGTCCGTTGCGGCCCGGTGAGTCTCGCTGCCGCCGCGGCGAATTCCGAATGCAATCAAGACGCCGGCCGTGATTCGCCCGGCGTCTTGGTATGGGCCGCACCTTCAATTTCTCTGAGCAGCGGGCGCGGTGAAAGGGATGAACCGCTGTCTCCGGCCAAGCATGCTCATAAGTTCGATCAGTGCTTTGCAGCCCGAGCGCGCCGCTGTCGCCAGCGTTTGATTCCTGCGTGGGCTCGTAACCATGGCCTCACGCGGCGCCGGCCTTGCTCCGCTATCTGAAGTCCCGAAAGGGCCTGGCCTCAGATTGATCCTGATTCTACTGCCTCAGCATCGAACGGGCCGCAACGCGCATGCCTTCACATTGGCTCTACCCGGCTAATTCAGATAAGTACCATGCCCGTCGGTGGCGTCGTGGCGTCGTGTTGACATTCGGGGAATAGCGTCATCCGCCAGTAGATACCGGGATGTGGGTCATTCGAGGCGGCTATGGAATGATGGGTCGTCTGGGTACGTTGCGAAGTTGCTTTGGTGATCATAGCGATCTCAGCCCGTTGAGACCTGCCCGCGTCGGCTGGCGCGGGCTTTTTTCTGAGGGGGGCCCCTCCTTCAGCGACACCGATTCACGAGCGGCCTAATAACGACGACCCTCAAAACGCTCGCGGCGTTCTCGACCGTCAAAGCGTTCGCCGCGCTCGCGACGATCTTCAAAGCGCTCACGGCGCTCCTCGCGGCGCACGAAGCCCTCGCCGTGACGGTGGCGATAGCCGCATTGATAGAGACCGGGACCGTTCCAGCCGTCGAGGTAAAAGCACAGTGCAGCTTTTTCGATCGGATTAACCTGTTTGGACGCTAAAGGGATGTCGGCCAGTCCGCTCAGAGGGATTGCCGCCGCGCGATTCGGTATCAACGACGTGGTCGTGAGAATGGCCACAGCCGCTGTGCTGGTCAGAACCAAGCGATACATATTGTCCTCCTTGGTTGTGCGACATAGGGCGTGCGCGTCGCATGGAATCTGTACGACTCCGACTGGGGGTAGAGGGGTGGTAAGCCAAAGGCCCGCGCACCGACTCAACGCCGAACCTTGCGTGCAGTTTCCTACATAACGGGAAAGTGACCGTCGCGGCCTGCGAGCGCGCGCGGGCTGGTGAGATATCCGCCTACGCCTCGACTGCCTCGCGAACGCGTTGCTCGATCCGCCGCGCCAGTTTCTCCTAGCCCGCCGCGAGTACGCGCGTCATCCCTTCGGCTTCCGAGTCGTCCGCGGTCGCCGCTCTGACCGGGATTTCCTTGGCGCGGATTCGCAACTCGTTCGCGAACAATAAAAGCTGTTTGGCCATATCGCACTCCTTCGCATTCAGGCGGGAAGCACGACCGGTCTCTAGCCACCGACGCCCGTTAGTCTCTGCCGGTGACACCCAAAAGATAGGCCGAGCCGCAGAATTCTAACCCCGGCTTCCTGTTGGGGGGGATAATGGGGTGGTGGACGGGAAGCCGGGGGCGCACGGCCCGCCGACCGCGCGCAACCGCTCTAATCGCCGAACTTTGCGCCCGGTTTGCGACGTAACGGGAAATTGACCGGGCTTCGCGGCGCGCCACCGCCCTGTGGCCCCGACCCGCAGGCGCTGAGGGGAAAATCGGGCCGGGGCCGAGCGCAGCGAACCATGCCAGGTCATGCCCCAAACGCAGAACAGATAAGGAACAAGATCAAGGGTAGGTCAACGCGATCGGTTCCCCGCACGGAACCATTGTAGCTCTGTCGGGTTATCGACTTATGGGTCCCAGTAAGCGGCCCTGAAACAGCCATCGCGACTGCGGCGCCCGACGGCTCGCTCCCCACCCAACCCCCAACCCCCTGTCGGCCACCCGGCGCCGCTTTTTCTTTGGGACGTGCAGGGGGGAGATCCCGAACGAAGATAGGAGCACACATGAACAAGAGCTTGCTTACGATTACCGCGCTCTTTATCGCAACACTGCCTTATGCGGCGCACGCACAAGGCACGATCCGGGGAGCCGAAGAGGGTGCGGCCGCAGGCGACCGAGCGGCAGGGCCACTCGGGGCTATTGTTGGTGGAACCATCGGTGCCGCCACCGGTACCGTCGGCGGCATCCTGGGCGTCGAGGAGCGGCCCCGGTTTCGCGAGTACGTCATACGTGAACACCGCCCTTCGTTCGGATACGAAGGCGATGTGCGCGTCGGCGCGGTGCTTCCACCGCGAGGCGTGACGCTCTACGCGGTTCCCCGCGAGTATCATGTGAGGCCGGGCTACCGATATGCGATCGTGAACGATCGGCCGGTGATTGTGGAGCCGAGCAGTCGCCGGATTGTAGAAATTATCGAATAAGTGACGCCCGCTCTCTCAGAGCGAGCGTAGATATTGGAGGGCGGCCTTCGGGCCGCCACTCCCAACTGCTTGACCTTCAATAAGCACAGCGGGAGGTGCACGATGTCGGATGCATTGAAGCGAGCAGAACGTTGCCGCGACCTGGCGAAGGAGTGCCGCCGCCTCGCGGCGATTAGCTCCTCAACCCATATTCGAGCTCGCTATCTGCGGATGGCGGAGCATTACAGCTCACTGGCTAAGGCCGAGGAGGCTGCTGACACTGGCGTGCCCGGTTAGCCACTTCGCCAGCTTAAAACCTAATGAAGACGGCTCGGAGCACGTTTCGTTTTTCAGTCCGGGCCATCTCTGCTTGAACGTCTCACGTCCCTTCAGCGAAGTCACATTATGGAGGCTGCTAAGATGTCATCTGTCCGATCCGTATTCGTCGCCGCCGCAGTTCTTGGCATGGTCACGTCGGGAGCAACGCTCGCGCAGACAACGGCGCCCCCGTCGTCAACATCTTCCAAGGTCGACGATGTCTCGAAATGGACATCGAAGCAATGGAATCAGGCAAAGGCCACGTGGGCCGAGGAAAAGGAAAAATGGGCTGACTGCCAGAAGCAATCCGAGGATCAGAATTTGACGGGCCGAAAGAGCTGGTCATTACTCGCCTCCTGCATGACACCCGCATCAACGTCGTCCAAGATCGACGATGTCTCCCAATGGACATCACGGCAATGGAACCGTGCAAAGGCCAAGTGGGAAAAAGAAACAGAAAAATGGGCCGACTGCCAGAGGCAGTCGAAGGATCAAAATTTGACCGGCCGAAAGAGTTGGTCGTTCCTCGCGTCCTGCATGACCAGCGGTTAAAATGAGGGGCCGCACCAACACGATCATCTTCGAGCAAGAGGGAAGTCCGATGCACAAGACAATGCTAGCGATTATTTTCTGCAGCACTTTCGCATTGCCTGCGACGGCGGATACGATTTCGGGTGGGAAGATCACCTCGGTCGACAGCGGAGGCAAGAGCTTCCACTACTCTTGGAGAAAGAAGCACTGGACGTTCAAGACGACGGATACGACGGTCGTTCGGGTCGGAAACAAAACCGGCAGTTTGTCTGATATCAAGGCCGGGCAGGCCGCGAAGGTGGAATTTCAGCGCCAAGGCGATGAGCGGATCGCGGTGATAATAATCGGGATTGGATTTTAGCGATCTAGCCGAAAAAAGGCCGGCCTTCCAGTTGCCGCATCTTCCCAATGGCACTCGCGCACCCTGGCCGCATCTACTAAAGCCGGCCGGCCTTTGGCAGCATAGACACCGTTCGCCTTCACCCTAGCGATGCCCTCCATCTGGCGTTCTTTCCGGAGATTGGTATCGAATTCGGCGAACACCGCTAGCATGTCGAGGAAGCACTTCCCCGCGGCCGTGCTCGTGTCGACCGGTTGCTCAGTCGCCTTCAGGGTGCCGCCCCGATTCCGGAAGTCGTGAACGATGTTCTGCAGGTCACGAACAGAGCGAGCCGGTCTACTCGAGTAACGACCAGCGTGTCGCCCTCGCGCAGGAACTGAAGCAGGTTCCCAAGCTCTTGCCGGCCCTCTGTGCTGGTGCCGGTCACCTTCTCGGACCTCACCACCGTGCAGCCGGCAGCGGCGAGCGCGGCATGCTGGATCGACAGGTCCTGGTCGATCGTCGAAACGCGGGCGTATCCGTAGATCATGGCGCCAAATGTCTCAAAACGGTGGACATGTATTGGATAGCGTATCGTAAATGTGAAGCGAACAGTTTTGAGACACAGTTTCCCCGACAATCGGGTGCCTCACAAGACGTACCGGAATGGTTTACCCTTGCGAGACGGTCAAGCCATGATGAGTGTCGCATTTGGGCGCGGTAGCGGTTGCGATTTGGGCGGTCATGCCGGCTCCTTTCGCTTCGCCAGCACATCATGCGGCCAAGCCAGTCCATAGCGTAACGGCACGTGCCGATGTGGTGATGGACGACGCAGATAGACCGCTAGTTCTTCGCCACGTAAATCACGACAATTTCCATACAACCTCATTGCGACACATCTGATCCGCGGCCAATGCGCCGTGACCAATCGTTCAGCGCTGGCGTAAGCGGCGGCGAAGGAGCTATCACACATCAGCCCCGCGACGATGATCGTCATGATCTCTTCCTGGTCCTGACCATGTCCGACCTGCCAACACTCAGCGTCAAATGGTTGCCGAAAAAGACGCAAATATCTCAATTCAGCAATTGATCCAGCCGCACTCATTGTGCACCAGCGCAGGCGCCCATCAGCGGTGGCGAGCCATCGCTGTTGCTGTTTCTCTGCGATCGAGCATCGGCCAGCGCTGTCTTTGATCGCACGTGCGCACACATCTTTAATTTTAATTCCAAGCGCATTAGCCACCACCGCATGCCCAGCTTCGTGGTGACACATCGCTATTCGCGACGGCCGTGGCTTCGTTGCATTCAGATAATCTATGCCGTCATTGATACGTGCGATTGTCTCTTCACGTGACAAACCATCCGGCAGCCCCATCAACTTCGCAATTTGCCGGTATTTTGCACCGCGGTGAGGAAGATCAAAAGTTCTCATGACAGTGACTTCTGACAGGCGCTGACGAATTTGCTTTCGATTTTCTGGAGTTGCCCAGTCAGGTATCACAGCTTGGCTCATCAAAAGAATGTCCTGATTCAAATTGTCGCGGAGTCACTTCGCCTTCCGCATCGCCCCCGCTCTGCCAGGGCTTGCTCTACGAGCCGGCAGATAGCCTTCGATATCGATCTTACCGGTCCGATTGAGGATCTTGGGGCATGGGATGATCCTGCTGTGCGGGCAGGTCGCCGATCCATTCGGCGACACCGTAGGCGACGAGATTGCGCGCATGCTCAAGCGTGACGATGTGCGGGCTGTTACGTGCCGCTGTTTCATCGCCGATTGTCAGCACTGTGTGGCGGCGATGTGAGGTGTGATGGTCGCCGATGAATCTGATGGCAGTCATGGTGTGGACGTACTCCCCGCGGCCGAGTCGAGATTCTTCCGTTTTTTAGATTGCCCAGCGGCAACCTGAAGCTCCAATAATCGGGAAATGCACAATTTTGCGCATTTCATCTCATCCTCAAAACCCACATCCACTATCGAAGGTGAAACATGTCCACCGTTCACGCACCCATAAGCACCGAAATCAAAATCCGTCTCCCGGTCGAGATGCTCGAAGGCATCGAACTCTGGGCCGCCGCTCACAGTATCCCCCGGTCGCGCGGCATCCGCCTGCTTGTCTATCGAGGCCTGGCGCACGTGGGGATACCGCAGACTGATGGCGCCCATGAGGCGATCCGCTAAGCAAGAACTGGCCCTCGAAAGAGGGCCGCCTTTTGCAAGAGCGTGACCGGACCTGTTCGCGCTCCGCGGCAATGACCGGAGTGAAAGCAAATCCCGTTAACGCACTCGCGAGTGCGATCATTGTGACCTTCTGTGGCATAGAGATCCTTTCTTCAAGAACAGCAGTAGTTCCGGTGCCGTACAGCGGTAGCGCTGAACTTCGATGACGTGCAACGCAGGGTCTATGGCGAGGGAAGCATTTTTGCTGGCAGTTTGCGCCACGAGCGAACCGACGTGGGAAGAGCCGGGCGCGTGCGATGTTGAGGCCCAAACGAGACCCCTGTCCTCTCAAAGGGAGGTATTGAAGGGGACTGGGGTCGCATGCGGAGTCATATCGCTGAAGGAGAGACCGCACGCAGAAGCTCAGTGCACGGCCGTGGCAAAAGCACTATTTCGTTTCCCATAAGTCCATGAAAACGGACATCGATCACGCACGACCTCGTCGATCAATATCAGTTCCGCATTCTCTTTGGCGCAGCGTGACCGGTCCGTCTCAATCACAAAATCCGCCTGTTTCGCGTCGGCGGCCAGCTGCCAATTCCGCTGGAGCATCGGTCGTGCCATTTGCTCTCGGTAAGGAACGCAGATGAGAATGCTAGGTGGATTTGGTGCTGACGTTTCAGCGCCGCCGAGGCGGTGTTCAAGCCGGCGCAACGCTTCGGTGGACGCAGCTCCCCAGTAGTCGAGTTCGAAGCGGCCGCAGGCGCCTGATGTCCCTCCGGCGAGCGCGTTCATGGCAACGTATTCGAGCGGATGCAATCTCGCGAGATCGATCACTACGGACGCGACATACACTGCGGCCAGCATCGCGATCGCAATACGTGCGCGGGAGAATGCTCGCACGAGGCGCACAAACGCCCAGCCCGCGAGCAGCGCAAGCATGGGAATGACGAATAACGTGTGGCGGACACCGTCATAAAGGGTCGCGTGCTGGATCAGCAGAAAGCCCACGGGCACAAATGCCGCTGCCCACACCAGCAGAATGCGGCGGCTGCGCGCCAGCAGCAAGACCGGGCGACGCAGGCCGAACACGCCCTGATTTGTCACGAGTGCGACGCTGGTGCGCAAAAATCGGAAGGTCCGTTGAAATGCAAAGAGAAGGGCTAATGCGAGCAGACCCAGAAAACCCACCGGCAGGCGCGCAAGCCATTGTCCAGGAATGTAGGACCATGGCAACGCGTCGGTTCGGACTTCCTCGCCCCAATGTGCAAACCCGAACTGCTCAGAAATGTTAGCAAAATGCAAGTAGGCGATCCTGAACTGGTCCAGTGGATTGCCTATCTGAAGCCAGGGCCAAAGTGCGACGGCAATTACCCACCCGATTGCAATCACGGCTGCGGAGCGAATCATGATGGCCCAAAGCTGCGAACGTGCCGCCCGCCCGTTCAGCACGAGCGCTTCGAGCCCGCACAATGCCATTGCACCGACAAGATACGCGTGGGTAATGATTCCGCCCGTGCGCGTGCCAATTGCCAGCCCGGTGGCCAAACCCGCGCAAATCGTTGCCGACCATGTTGGCAGCACGCGCCGGGCCATAAGAACGATAGCGAGCGTCGCCAAGCCCATTGCGGCGAGGAACGGAATATCAATTGGGGCAAAAAACAGCCCGCCATACAAGTAGCCGGTGATCAAGCACAGTATCAGCGCGGCTACTCCAGCCCAACGGCCGACTGAGAAGCGCGCGATCGGGAGCAATGTAGCGAGCCCAGCGATTCCTACCAGGAACGTCATCGCGTGGCGAACCGTCACCGCGTCTGCAAGTCCAAGCGATTGCACAAGTGCCGTGAGCATCTGGAACCAAGGCCCGTAGTACCAAAGAGAAAATTCAACAGTTTCAAAATGCGAGCGGTCGGTAAAACCGCTTGTGTACCAAGCGAGGGCCTTGGGACCGTAGTCGTCGGTGTTGAACTCGTCGATTGTGATCCCGTAATGGCCTGCAGTCGCAAGCCCGATGACCAGAGCCATCGCGAGTATGGCCGTGCCGGCGACAAGGTCGGTATCGACTTCGATAGCCACGCCTTTCGTTCGAGTGATGGGGCGACCCAGCGTGTCGATTTCACCGGTCACGGACTGCCTCCGGAAGCCTGCGGCGGCCTTCCTTTTCCGATAGCCGGTGACGCGCTTCAGCCAGGGCGATCGTTCGCGCCATGACGGTGACAAGCTCCATCTGGCGGCGCAGCTTGAGGTGAAGGTTGAGAAGAACAATCAGGCTGATGCAGACCCAGATATAGAGGACGAGATCGACGCCGCGGCCCACGCCCGCCCACATGGCTACTTGCGTCGCGTGATCAGGCGTCCAGGTGAAATAGAGGCCCGCAGCCGCCGCAATAATTGAAAGCAAAGCCACGACGGGCGAGCGACGCCGCTCGGTTGCGGCGTAGACGGCAACACCGGTCAGCAACATCGATATGGCCGTTTGAGCTATCACCGATAAAGCCTGCGTGCAAAGAGGTCGAGGAGGATCATCAGTGCGTCGCCGATTGTTTGTCCTTTGGCCAAGGAATAAGCGCTGTACTCGATGGTGACTGGCACTTCGATATAGCCGAGCCCGCTCGCCGCGATCTGGCTCAGCATTTCGGAGGCATGCGCCATCCGATTCTGCCGCAGCCGAACAACGCCAGCGCCACGCCGCGTCATCGCACGCAGGCCGTTGTGCGTGTCAGAGATCCGCAGACCGGTCGCCAGCTGCGTGAACAGAGTTGCCGCTTTCAGCAGAACGCGGCGCGCCACCGGCACTCCATCCGAGCAGCCGAGGAACCGGCTACCCAGCGCGAAATCCACATCGGCGACTCTAATTGCTTGGACCAGCTTCTCGATGTCTGCCGCACGGTGTTGACCGTCGGCATCGAACGTCACAATGACGTCGGCTCCTCTCTCAAGAGCGAAGTCGATCCCCGTCTGTAGTGCAGCACCCTGACCGAGATTGATCGGGTGTCGGACGAGCACATGGGCCGCCGCCGACGCGTCGGCGGTGCGGTCAGATGAACCGTCGTCCACAACCACAACGGGGTAGCCGCGCCGCTTAACCTCGTTGATGACGCGACCGATGACGCTCGCTTCATTGTAGGCAGCGATTACGACCCACACCCGCAACCGTAACCTCCATTATGGGCGCGCCATGCAGCTGTGCATGGCGCTGTTTGCGATAATGTAGTGCTCCGCCTTACCCGACCACGAGCACCAGACCGAAGACGATCGCCGCGATGCCAAACCCGAGCCGTAAATTGATGGGCTCGTCAAACAGCCACCCGCCGAGCATTGGCGTGATCGCGAAGGCGAGCGCGACGAAGGGATAGGCGCGCGACAACGGGGTGAAGGTCAGAATCCAAACCCAGCAGATGGCGAGCGCGCAATAGAACGCAAAGGCTACGAAAAAGTAGGTGTTTCCCAACAAACTTGTCAGTTGCTCGCCTACCTCCGCGCTTGCCGGAAAGCGTTGCGCAGCCAATTTGAATAGCACCTGTCCGCTGGCCATGCCGACCGCATAGGTACCCAGCAACACGACCTGCGCCATCGTGAGACGATCACTGGTCATGAGCACGGCTTTCGCAGCACGACGCGCATGGCATCGAACAGGTTGAGCGGCAATCCGATGCCGGCGGCCGGCGATTGAACACGCGCGGAAAGATGGACCATGCGCCGGAGCTGAAACATGATGAGCGAGAGCGGCACGATCTTCCACGGGTGATCTACGCGTTCGACCGTCAGGCCGAGCGACGCCGCCAAGCGAACGATGCTCTCGCGGCCAAAGAACCACAGGTGTTGCGGCGGCGTCATAAGCCGCCAATATCTGCCGCACAGCCGCGCCGCCACGGAGCCGAAATCCCCCGTCGTGATCACGATGATGCCGCCCGGACAGAGATGCCGGCTCAATAAAACCAGCGTTCCACGCGGGTCGGGCAGATGCTCGATGACGTCGAGCAGCACAATGACATCCGCCTTCTCGTCTCGATGCAGGGTGGCTTCGTCGGCAACCCCCGGCAACACCGACAACCCGGATCTCTGGCAGTAAATCGCGGCATCTGCCGCGAGCTCAATTCCAGAAACACCAAAATATTCCTTGGCTTCATGCAGGAAAAAGCCATAGGCACATCCGATTTCCAGCAGTCGTCCGCCGTCACGCCATTGGCGAATGAAAGCTACCGTCCGAGCAAACTCTCTCCGCAATACCGGTTCGGCAGCCACGTAATCGGCGTAACCGTCCGATTGCCGTCCGGAGAAATACTCCGCGGTGTAGTAACTTGCTGGGTCAAAGGCCGGAGTTTGCGCTTGACCAAGCCCGCAGGCCCTGCACCGCAGAATATTGCAGCCATTCAGGGCATAGAGAAACCGTTGTTCAGTTACCTGGGCACAGGCCGGACAATCGCGCAGCGCAGTTCCTTCCGCCATGCGGCTCAGAGTTCGATTGGGTGACGGCTGCATTTCCACCGACCTAGCGACTGTCGCACCGCGGTCTACGCGGCGCCGCGACCTGACCATGTGAAGAATTTCTAGCGAGTGTGAGGCAGTCGCTCGCTTCAACCGATTTCGCCTGGTGTCCTGCAAGTGCGGCTGCGCACAAGCGAACTGGGTCACGCTCCCCAATACTGGCCGCTGCAATGATGCGTCGGGCGATGACTTCGCGTACTGCCTCATGCTGGCCGGCGTCGCGAAGCACTTTGCAGGCAGCCTCCAAAGCTTCGCTCATTAGGCCAATCACACCAGGTTCGAAGAACACCCCAGGATTGGCGAAGGAACGAATTGGCATGGCCACCACCTCTCCCACTGGCGCCTCCCGGGTGCCACCGCTCTTCCTCGTCCCTCTTCCCCCGCTGGGCCAGCAGCCGCAAGGTGCGAGAGCGTCAACGCCGGCGGGCAGACGATCGAGGTCGTTTGCGTCCCAATCACCGCCATCGACCGGAGGCGCTCGAAGCATGATCCGCGGGCCGCCATGGCCGCGCGGACTGTACCGTGATTTAGATAGCGTGAACCCCAAGCCCGCGCCGGCAGGAGTTGGAGGACAGCCTTGGGGTCGTCCTTGGTCTGACGGACGCGCCAGCGAGACGCCATCCGTTCGGAACCATTGAGGCGGCTAATCGCCGTAGCCTGGTATGCCCAGCTCCCTCGGTGACAGCCAGCGCGCCGTAACTCTCCGCCATCCGCCAGTAGCGGTTTCGCATTTGGGTTGAGAAGCTGGTCGCGGCGAGCCGCCGACACTCGTCGGCCAAGTCGCGATGATGTTCTGCTCGATTCCAAGCACCCAACATGGGATACCTCCCCAAAGGAAAAGACGGGACCCGCGATTTGCTGTATATCGGCAAACTAGAGAGACAAGTGCGTCGGACAAGTTCTTGTTCCTGGGTCTCGTTTCACACGTTCGCGAGTGATTCCTCGCCCCTTATCACACATTCGCGAGCGAGCCATTTGCTCAACGATCATCGACGTGGGCGTTGTTCGAAGGATTACGACACGCCGCGCCGATGAGGATGGCTATCGGTTCATCAAGCGGCTTAAATCCGCGTCCAAGTCGTGAATGCGGCGGTTGCTCAACTCGCCATGCAGGTCGGGAGGAATGACCAACTCTTTTGGCCGGTCAAAATTTGATCCCTAGGCTGCCTCCGGCAGTCGGCCCATTTCTCTTTTCCCTTTCCCACTCGGCCTTTGCGCGATGCCATTGCTTCGATGTCCATTGGGACAGATCGTCGATCTTGGACGACGGTGAAGACGAGGGCGTTGTTAGCTGTGCGAGCGCTACTCCCGACGTGACCTGCCAAGAATCACCGCGACGAGCGCGCATCGAACAAATGACATTGCCGCAAGCTCCCTGGCGACTTTTCTCAACGTTAAGCAGAGATGGTTGATCAATCTCATCACGGTCTGACAATGGTGTCGATATCAACCACCGCTCACCTTTTCGCTCCGGTCCACGTTGGTTGGCGGCAAGTGCACGAGAATCGTCTGGGTTGGGCGGGCGATCTCGATCCCCAGCTCTTGGAAGCGCAGCTTCATCCGCCGATTGAATTCACGTTGAACCGGCCAGCGGCCGGAGTCGGTGCATGGGATTTGTCCCACAATCGATGTCATCGAACCATCGACCTTGTCTACGCCCCAAAGTTCAAGGTCGTCGCGAATGAGGTACTTGTAATCGGGATCGCGACGCATTTCGGCGGCGATGTCTTTGAGAACCTTGCTCGAGCGGTCGACGTCTTCCTTGTAGGCGATGTTCACGGCAACGGAAGCATTTCCGATGCCCCGGCTCGTGTTGGTGACGCTGGTGACCGCGCTGAAGGGAATAATGTGCACGGCGCCATCAGCTGCCCGCAGACGAATGGTGCGGATTGAAAGGTTCTCGACAATACCCGACAGACCGGACACGGTAACGATGTCTCCGACCTGCACGGCATTCTCCAACAACAGGAACAGACCGGTAATGACGTCCTGCACCAGCTTCTGCGACCCGAAGCCAATGGCGATGCCGAGGATGCCGGCGCCCGCGAGGAGGGGCGCGACGTTCAAGAGAGTGCGCGAGGCGACCGGATCTGTCACCGTACCTCGGATCGAAGGGCGGCTTCGGTCGCGCCGTGGAAGTCAATTCCTCCACCGCGCCACTACACGCAATTACTCTTGCTGTGCTCAGAGTCTGTCCGGAGAGTTCAGGCCGGATTGCAGAGTTTTCTGAGCATGAGGCGGATTGATGCGAGGCGCAAGAACGCGAGCGCCTTTCTGTTGAGGTTCTCCCAATCCTTGGCGAGCCGTCGGCAGCGATTGAG
>WNFR01004823.1_pt1 | contig 13833 bp, 9 predicted proteins | sample 5400221 | NCBI WGS metagenome assembly WNFR01 (sample SAMN13153357, study PRJNA577476) | soil metagenome | isolation source: 40 cm soil under Madrone tree | place: USA:California | collected 2016-06-14 | reverse complement strand
CAGACCAGTCCATGTCCATGCCGGCTTCGTAATACTTCAGCGTCGGACGCGCGGAAGCGATGCGATCGACAGCCACGTCCAGTGGCGCACGAAAGAAAAAGGCCACCGTAGGCTTGACGGCAAACTTATAAACTTCGCGCACCCACGCGCGATCGCAGCCGCGCGCGACATCGCGCGCAAAGGCCGTGTAGATATAACGATCGGCCAAAACGATCGCGCCTGCTTTCAGGGGCGGAACGATGTTGCGCTCTGTGCGATCGGCAAAGTCCGTCGCGTGCAGCAAGGAAAATGTCGCGGGGGTGAACAGGCGTCGCTTCTTCGCTCGGCGGGTCGTGTCCTTGACCAGCGGCGACGAGTTCCATTCCGAAAAGAAGACCGGGTAGCCTTCGGCTTTGAGCCATTGATAGAGAAGCTGAAGCTGAGTGGACTTGCCGCTGCCGTCCGTGCCTTCGACCACAAAGAGTCTGCCGGGATACCGGTGGTGACCGTACGAGATCATTTTGCGTGATTCTGACACGGGCATGTTACAGCGATATGAAATTTCCAGCCAGCGGCGGAAGTATTTTCCAGCGAGATTGAGATGCATTACCGCTATCGTTTAGACTGCCTGCGGAAGTCAACCGTAAATCAAGACCGATGAAGACCCTTCTGCTGCTGAGACACGCCAAATCAAGTTGGAAGGATGCGAGCCTGAGAGATTTCGATCGGCCCCTCAATAAACGCGGACTCAAGGCCGCGCCGATGGTTGGAGAAATGATGCGAAAGCGAAAGCTGCGGCCTGAACTCGTGCTGAGTTCTCCGGCAGAGCGCGCGAAGGAAACCACGCGCTTGGTATGTGATGCAGCAGGATTGATCGTGGTCGCGCATTACGAGGATGGAATTTACGAAGCTAGTGCGCGAAGGCTTTTGGAAATCGTTTCCCAGATTAAAGACGCGGTGAGCACTGCGATGCTGGTTGGTCATAATCCAGGCTTGGAAGAGTTGTTGACGATCCTGACTGGTGAACCGCATCGCATGACAACGGCCTCGTTGGCATGCATCGACCTTGGTATTGAGGGATGGAGGGAGGTGACCTCCGGAGCCGGAACTCTCCAGTGGCTAGTGAAACCGAAAGAACTCGGAGTAAGAAGTGTCCGATAAGCTTCAGCGTGTTGCGATCGTGTCAGAACCGCGAGCGGTAGCGACCGGATCAAAGCAGGACGACGTTTACATGTGCGAGATCTCGGTATGATCCGGTCGCTACCGCTCGCGGTTCTGACGCGACAAGCTGAAGCTTATCGGACAATTAACGCAGACTTAATTTCTTCGTAACTGCGATTTAGCATCTGCCGAATATTATCGCTGGCCAGAACGAAAGCTCACCCGAGCAAGGGAAGGGGCGGCGGAAGTTGCCATCAATCTCCGCCGTCCCTATTTTTGCGTCTCGAACTCATCCCAACGCCGTAAAGTTAACTTCGATTTAACTTCAAGTTCACGCTAACGTAACGGTGCTCAGGTAGCCTTTCACCTTACACACGTAATCTGAAATTCTTGAAACGCTCGGGTGTTCTCAACTACCAGTCTATTCCGGCGCTTCGTGTATCTAAGAGAGTTTGCTTGTTTGCCAGATCGACCTGGATTTCCCAGGTCGATAATCCGAGCCAACCGTCAAACATAGACGCAGAAACGAAGGAGATTTGTATGTTACTCAAAAAATCGCTGACTAAATTTCTAATCACCTCCGTGGCTATTATTGCTTTGCTGATTTTGTCAGGAGTAGCGTTCGCTCAAACAGATACCGGAAAGATTTCCGGCTTCGTAAAGGATCAGAACGGCGCCATTGTCCCCGGCGCCAATATCACTGTAACCAACCAACGGAACGGCGATGAGCGCAGTGCTAAGGCTAATGACGACGGGTTTTATTCAGTTCCCGCGCTGAAGGCGTCCAGCTATCGGATAATCGCCGAGACGACTGGATTGTCGGCGAAGATTGAGAATGTCAATCTGAATGTCGGTCAGGAGTTGACCGTAAATCTGGCCGTGGCCGTGACGGGCGTAGCCGCCACGGTGAACGTCGTCAGCGGCGAAGAGGTGCTCACGAACGTAGGTTCCGCCAGCATGGGAGCGAACGTGAATCCGCGTGAGGTTGCGGGCCTGCCGCTTAACGGACGCCAGCTTTCGCAGCTTTACCTGCAAGCACCGGGCTCAGTCAACAGTGGTTCGGGTACGTATGGAGATATTCGCTTCTCAGGCCGCGCGGTCGAACAGAACGAAATTCGCTACGACGGCATCGAGGGTACCGCGATCATCGACACTTCGCCGGGCAATTTGAATGGTGAGATTCCGACGCCGTTCAGACTTCAATCTTCGCTTGAGAACGTTCAGGAGTTCCGCGTGGATTCGAATAACTATCCGGCCGAGTACGGCACCGGCACCGGCGGCCAGATCAGCGTGGTGACAAAGTCCGGCGGCAACAAGTTTCACGGTTCTGGGTTTGAATATTTCCGGAACGATGCACTTGACGCCGCCAACTTTTTCGACAACATTATCGGCCAAAAGAGCAAGCTGCGATTGAATCAATTCGGAGGCTCGATCGGCGGCCCGCTCAAGCAGAATAAAGCGTTCTTCTTCTTCTCTTATGAAGGCTACCGTCTGCGCAGTGGAATAAATGCGATCGAAGCCGTTCCCGGCCAAGCATCGCGCATCTGCGCGCCGCCGCTGGGTACCGGCGCTATCGCCTGCAATGCGGCGACGGCTGCACTGATTCCGGCATTCCGCTCTCCGGCCGCCGTGACCCTGCGCACGGGTCCGGATCTCTTCGACACGGTTCAGCTTCAGGCCAATAATATAGTCAACGAGAGTTCCGTCGCTCTACGAGTCGACTACAAACTTAACCAGAAGCACTCGACCTTTTTCAGGTTCTTCCGCGATCAGGCATTCAACAGTCAGCCCGACGGCGTGACGGGCCGGCGGATCGTCATCAAGCAGATTCCGCAGAACGGAGTCGTCGCGCTCCAATCAGTGCTGCGTCCAAGTCTTCTTAACGAATTCAAATTCGGCTACAACGGCGCGTACTCGCGCATCATTGGACAAGCCCCGACTGTAAACGGTATCGACTTGTCGAACCTGTCTTTCAACATCTCCGGTAGCGTCGCCGGCTTTTCTTTGCCTGGTCAGGGAGCAAACGCCGGAGTCGCAGTACCCGGCGGTTTAATTCGAGCTAATAGTGCGCAGAATGGACGCGGCCAACCCTATACGCCTTACTCGCTCTCGTTCATCGATAATCTCAATTGGACGCGCGGCAATCACACTGTAAAATTCGGCGGCGAGATCCGCGAGGTGCGCCTCTACACGGACAGGCAGGGCGGCATCACCTACACCTTCTCCAGCATTAACAACTTCCTGGCGAATACGCTACAAAGTACGCAGTTCCTCGGCGATCTCTCTGCTCCTTCGCCGTTCTTCAACAATTCGACCGGTCCGGCGCTGGCCAGGCAGACATATTACATAGGTTATGCGCAGGATGAATAGAAGATCAGGCCGGGCCTGACCTTGAACTACGGTCTGCGTTACGAGTTCTATACGCCTTTAAAAGAGGCGAATAATCGGCAAATATACTTCGACATCATCACCGGTGTGCTGCGTGATCCAACCGGAGACCCGTTCCATTCGTCGAAAACTAATTTCGGACCACGCGTTGCTCTAACCTGGTCGCCCAATCCCACCGGCAACGGATTTTTCAGTGGCGGCCATACTGTTTTGCGCGGCGGCTTTGGCATTTACTACGGGCCGGGACAGACGGAAGATCAGATCCAGCCAATCGAGTCTAACCGCATCTCGTCAACCCTGAGCGGTGGCACCTATCCGCAGGATCCGGTTGCGATCGCGGCTCTCTTCACCAGCGCTCCAAACAACAGGCAGTATCAACCGCGCGCTTATGCGCCCGAATACACAATCCCGGAGAAGATTTACCAGTACGGTTTTTCGCTGCAGCAGGAGTTGCCGTACAAGCTGGTACTCACGGCGGGCTTCGTCGGTTCGCAGGGACGCAATCTGTTCTTGAGGAGTATCGCCAATCGCATTTTGCCCGGCCAGACGACAATTCTTGACGGGACTACATTGCCGACCAGCTTTGGTGTAGTCAATCGGACTAACGCAGGCGGCCAGGTAATCGCGGTCAATACGATCCGAGAATTCTCAATCGTGTCTGGTAGCTCTTCTGTGCTCAATCCGTACGCCGAGATTGACGATAAGACCAGCGGCGGCCATGACAGTTACAAAGCGCTGCAACTATCTCTGGGGCGTCGCTTCTCTTCCGGCGTGACACTCAACTCGCAGTACAGCTTCTCGCGTTCATTCGGCAACACGTCAGGTTCGAACGAAGCGCGCACGGCCGCCAATAATGCGCGCGCACAAAGTGAGTTTGATTATGACAATGGCTACAACAACTTTGACGTGCGCCACACTTTCAACTTGAGCGCGCTTTACGATCTGCCATTTGGTAAACGCAAGAAATACGAATTCGGAGCAGTTGGCAACACTATTCTCGGCAATTGGGAGATTGGGACGATTGTTAACGCGCGTTCAGGTCTGCCGCTGGAGATTGGCATCGTCCGACCCGACGTCGTGATTCAATGCCGTAGCGCAGCCGGCTGTGTCGTGCCGACCGGCACTGGCGGAGTTACCACAACTTTCGCGAATGGCTTCGTCGCACAATTGCCCGGCACGATCAACGCCGCGAATCCGCTGCCGCCTGGTTTCATTGCGGTAGTGAATACGCCCAGCGGCGGCGCATCACGCAACGTGCGGCGACCCGATCCGATCAGCCGCGTCAGCCCGTATTTGACGAACGATCGACTGATTCTGAATCCAGCGGCGTTCACCACGCCGGCGCCAGGCACTTTTGGCAATGTGCCCAGGAACTTTTTGCGCGGGCCTAACTTCCAGCAGTTCGATCTGATCTTCAATAAGCGGTTCAAGTTCTCCGAGACGACCAACCTGGAATTCAGAACTGAGATCTTCAACGTCTTCAATCGCGCGAATTTCGATATTCCGGGTTCGCGCTTTAATCTGGCTTTACCCACGGTAGCTCAAGCTGGCGGTATTTACACCATCAGTGGTGCCAGCACCCAGCCGGGGACAGCTTATACGCAGAGCGCCGCCGGTGGGACTTTCGGATTGCTCCGCCAGACAGTGGTGCGTGACGTCGGCCTCGGCACTAACCGTCAAATTCAGTTTGCGTTGAGGTTGAATTTCTAACGAGTGGCCAGCAACGCTACGGCCGCGACTGCGGGATCGCCAGTAGTTCGGGTCGCGCAGTCGTTCTTTTCAGGTCCTGTCGGACAATAAGAGTATCAGCTACTTGGTTGAGTGCTTGCCTGGCTCACCTAAGCTGCGCAATCTGTTTCGAGCGGCTCAATCCGCCGACCACGGTCGCGTCGATATGAGCCAGTAACTGTGATGCTTGTGTAGCGGCTCCTCCTTTCGACCGAAGGCGAGGCGGACGAATCTGGTTCGAAAGGTGTATGCGGAAAGAAGGTATAGAAATAATCTGATCTCTGCGGCGGCCAGATGTTCACAGAATGTTAAATCTTGCGAAAGCAAAAAGATTTTTGCCGGAATGCTGAATGAATTGGAAAAGTGCTACGCTTGGTGCGAGCCTCAAGCTCATAGGCATGCTGAAACGGGAGCGTTCGTTAACATAGATTTAAGCTGGCTTCGGCATAATGGGGTCACCATTCCATTTGAGGCTGGTCGGCTGGCGTAGAGCCCGGAAGTTCAGAAGGCTCTGAAATGCGGTAACTCGAAAATCAGGATTATATGCACGCCTCGCCGCTTTCCACTTAGCTTTCTTAGGAAACAAGACGTGCGATTATTTGGCATCGGATTAATGCCCGTCGAAGAAGACTATCTTTCTTCGTTGGGAGAAATGACCACGCTGGCTACTGAAGCAGCGGTTGTGTTGGTAGAAATGTTCGGCGACGAAATCGGCGAAGGCGAGCGCTATGCTGCGCACCTCAAGACGATCGAACACGCCTGCGATGAAATCACCCACAACATATCGACCAGGCTCAGCCGGTCGTTCATCACTGCCATTGATCGCGAAGACATCTACGCCCTCTCGACCACACTTGACGATGTCGTGGATCTCATTGAAGCTCTCGCCAGCGCCGTGGTAAGGTACGGCGTTCAGGAATACACCCCCTACATGAAATTGTTCGCCGGTGTGATCCAACAGATGACCCAGGAGTTGAATCTGCTGGTTCCAACTATCGATCGGCCCAGGGATATTAAAAACCATGTAGTGAAACTACGCCAGTTGGAACGCGAAGGTGACGAAATTTATCGTGAGGCGACCGCCGATCTCTTTCGCGGCGCGTTTGAAGTGCAAACCGTCATCATTTTAAAAGATCTTTACGCCGATCTCGAAAATACGATCGATCGTTGCCAACACGTCGGCGATTCGGTTGAGCGTATCGTTATTAAAAATATGTGAAGGGCGCGACTACTCAACGACAACTTATGCCTGCTTCAATTAATGCCACTGTGATCATCGCCGGTGTGATCGTTCTGGTCGCGCTTGTATTTGACTTCACTAACGGCTTTCACGACGCGGCGAATTCGATCGCTACCGTAGTTTCAACTCGAGTCCTTTCGCCGCGGTATGCCGTAATTTGGGCCGCAACATTCAATTTCATCGCCTTCGCCATCTTTGGCACGCGAGTGGCGAAAACCATTGGCGGCGATTTGGTGCGCATCGATCTAATCCGCGAGGACGCACGGCTCTACGTTTTATGTGCGGGACTGATGGGAGCAATTATCTGGAACCTGATCACCTGGTACCTTGGACTGCCGACCTCGAGTTCGCACGCTTTGATTGGGGGCTATGGTGGCGCGGCAGTCGCTGCTTATCGGGGCTTCAGTGGCCTGCTTAAAGCGGACGGATGGATCAAAACGCTAATCTTTATTGTTGCTTCGCCTGTAATTGGATTCGTGCTCGGTTTTGCGTTGATGGTCGCGGTTTATTGGATCTTCCATCGCTGGACACCGTCACAGGTAGATAAGACGTTTCGGCGCGGCCAATTGTTCTCCGCGGCGATGTATTCGTTGGGGCATGGCGGTAACGATGCGCAAAAAACGATGGGCATCGTCACGGCCGTGCTCGCCACCGCTGGAATGTTCAATTTACAACTGGGGGAGAAAGGGTCCCTGCCGGCAATTCCGCTCTACGTGGTGCTGCTCGCGCATGCGGCGATAGCGTTGGGCACTTTGTCCGGCGGTTGGCGCATCGTTCATACGATGGGATCAAAGATTACGAAACTGCGACCTGTGGGAGGATTCTGCGCTGAGACTGCAGGCTCGGCTACATTGTTTGGCGCCACGTTTCTGGGTATTCCTGTTTCGACTACGCATACGATCACAGGGGCAATCGCCGGCGTGGGTTCGACGACTCGGCTGTCGGCAGTCAAGTGGCGCGTGGCGGGCAGAATACTGTGGGCCTGGATTCTTACCATTCCGGCGGCCGCCTTCTTCGCCGCCTTATCGTTTCTGATTATTGGATTCGTCGCCGCGATTGTCGGTAAGGCAAGTTGATAGTCGCTATATAGCGACTGTGGGCATGACGCAATGTCGAAACCTGCTCTAATCATCGAAGACGATGCTGACATAGCCGAGAGCGTAAAGTACAACCTCGAGTCTGAGGGCTTCTCCGCGGTCGTCGCCTCAACGGGCGAGCAAGGTCTAACGCTGGCGCTCGATGCCCATAACCCGCCGAGTGTGATTGTTCTCGATTTAATGCTTCCCGGCATGAATGGAATGGAGTTGTGCCGTCGCCTGCGTTGTGAGAAACAAACGCGGCGCACGCCGATAATCATGTTGACCGCAAAAACTTCGGAAGCGGATCGCATCGCCGGACTTGACCTGGGCGCCGACGATTACTTAGCCAAGCCTTTTTCGGTCCGCGAATTGATGGCGCGCGTGCGTGCAGTACTGCGTCGCGCTGACGAGGACGTGCCCGAACGCTACGATGATGGCCGCTTGGCGATCGACTTCGCCGACGTCCGAGCTTCCTGTGATGGCGAGAATGTGAAGCTGACAAACAAAGAATTCCTGCTGCTATCAACTCTGGCAAAGAAGCGCGGCCGAGTTATCAACCGCACGCAATTGCTTGATCAGGTGTGGGGATACAGCTATTACGGCGACGCGCGCACACTGGACGTTCATATTCGTCGCTTGCGGCAAAAACTGGGCGGCTGCGGCAACTGCATCGAAACCGTGGTCGGCGTCGGTTATCGCTTCATCGGTTGCGTGCATGAAACAAAGGCCGCAGCAAGTTCAACGAATGATTGAATCTCGATCGATTTTTGGTCCCGGCTTCCTCGCTCTCATAGCGTTGCTCGTCATCGCCGCACTGATGTCAGGATCCCTTCGCGCGCTTGTCCTTGTGGTATTAGTACTAATCATCGGCTTCAGTCTTGGTTTGCTTCTGGGACGAAGACGAGAGAGCGTAACCGCCGGCGAAACCGCTCTCGACACACCTTCAAGCGGTTTGAATTCATCACACTTCTCGGCCAGGTTTCTAGACTCCGCACTCAAGGAAATGCGCGAAGGCTTGCTGGTGATTGACGCCGACATGCGGGTCGTCGCGTCAAACCGGGCTGCCCGGAATCTCTTTTCTGATCTTAATGATGTGATCGACTCGCGTCGCTTGACGGAATTGACCCGAAATCCGGCGATTTATGACGCGTTTCTCGATGCTGTCCGCGGTAAAGAGCGCACGGGCGTAAAGGTCGAAACTTACGGACAGGAAAGGCGGGTCTTCGATTTGCGAGTTGTACCCTTGCGATCGACGAACGGTCATGGATCCGGCGGCGCAGTGGGCGTCTTCTTCGACGTTACTCGACTCGAGCGGCTGGAAATTATCAGGCAAGAGTTTCTTTCGAATGTCTCCCACGAACTGCGCACGCCCTTAACTTCGATCAGAGCGTTGGCCGAGACGCTAGAAAACGGCGCCATCGAAGATCACCAAAACAATCGCCGCTTCCTTTCCATCATTCAGAAGAATGCCGACCGCATGCATCGCCTCATCGATGACATTCTGGAACTGAGCGCGATCGAAGCCGGAAACGTAAAGGTGAAACCTGAAATCATTCAACTTCATCCGTTGGTCGAAGATGTTATCGCGAGTCTTTCAGCGTCGGCCGTGGCTCGGAAGATTACCGTTGACGATCTCGTCGATCGGAAAGCCGAAGTTTTCGCTGACCCCCATCGGCTGCTCCAAATGCTGACGAATCTGGTCGACAACGCAATCAAGTTCAATCGCGAAGGCGGCACTGTTACGATTAGGCACGAAAGCGATCGTGCCGATCGCATTCGCGTTGAAGACAGCGGAGAGGGAATTCCGGCCCACCATCTCGATCGTCTATTCGAAAGATTCTATCGAGTGGATCGCGCTCGCTCGCGCGAACTCGGAGGAACGGGTTTGGGATTGGCGATAGTGAAACATCTGGCGCGGGCACATGGAGGAGAGGTTATCGTCGAGTCTCGCTTTGGTGAAGGGAGTCAATTCACGATCGAGTTGCCGCACAACATCACCATGAAGGCTACGGCCTCAGCAACATTAAACGCCTGACGATTCGGTCAGTGCGAGAGCCGGCGCGTATTTACAAGTTCCGACAATCCGCTAAAAGCTGCTGCGCTTCGGCTCAACAACCGCTCCGCGAGTCGTCGAAGTTGAGCGGGCATTTCTACCAGAGCATCTTCTTCAACGTCGGCGCGATGTCGAGTTAGCAATTGCAATTCGGCGTTACAGAATTCACAGAAGGAAAGATGAGCCTGAATGCGCGATCTTTCTTCATCAGTTACGCTTGAAAGATGATATCCAAGCAGCTCTTGTGATGAGGGGCAACTTGCGCGCTTTCGAAACATGCTCACCATCTATAACGGGACTGGACTTTCCTTTAGACTTGCCTCTACCAACTGCTAAAAAAGTCGAATCGATTTCGATTTCCAGAGTTTGGGTCTCGGCTAGCAGCTGCTTTCTCTAACTATTTCAGCAGTTGCAGCTAGTGTAAAAAATTGTTGCCCAATTTTGAATTTGTTGCTAAGATTCCTCAAGGTTGATCGAGGAGCGCTTTTACTCCTTGATTTCCTTCTTCGATGGCGCAGAGAGGATGCCGCGTACATCGAACCGCAGTTTCCCGCGTTTGGCCGGCTGCACAACGGCCGGAACAAGCAAAATCTTTTCGGGATTGAAAATGACAAGAGAATAGCTGTGCGCCTCGACCAGGCTTCCTGTCTTCGGTCGAGCCCCGACACGGTCGGGTTGCCCCAGCAAGCTTCACAATCCTTATCGCAGACCGTCGGTTCAGGCCACAGCACATGACAGATGAGCTTGATCTTAGCCTGATCATGCTAACTGCCATCGATCTTTTCGGGACAAGACTCTACCATCGTGAAATCAATCACTCAAAAAACAACGCCAGATCTTACTGTCAACATGGCTCGCGAAGTGCCACGTTCGACGCGACTTTCGGAACGCGCCGCAAGGGCAGGGCATTGGGTTGAGAGCCTGCGAACTTCCGACGTTAACCGTTTGTGGGCTGAACTGCACCGCATTGTCAGCAATCATCCGCTGGTGCGCGCTTCGCGCAGTGCCGGCTTGTTGATTGAAGAGGGTGCTACCAGCGCGTACACCGATCTAACCCAGGAGTTGTTCGTCCAGTTGTTAACGAAGTCTCGGTTTCAACATTACCTCGATACCGAGATGACGGACGCTGAGATTGAATGCGAAATCGGCCAGATCGAACTGACGAACCTACTAACGGCGGAATTGCGGAAACGTCACCCGGAAAGCTACCGGCTGGCGCGCCGTATCTCGACACTCATTCAATCGAGCGCAAACTTCCGCCGTTTTGACAGCAATGGCAATTCTGAGGAGCAACACCGTCGTTTGGCCGACCGAGTCTACGGACTGAGCGAGTGGCCGGACAGCAAGCGGGGCCGCGGCTCGCACGAGATGGAACAACGTGCGCACATGATTCCGGTTCGCCAACGCGATACGCGGATGGTGGGTTGCACGGGCGACGCGCAGATTGTGATTAGTAACTCTGACCTCGAGGACCTGATAATTTCGGTGCTAGAGGCTATTGATTCGCCGGCGGATGTGCGCACTCTGCGTAGTCTGGTTATGTCGCGCCTACCGGTCATGGATATTTACCTCGTGCCTTTGGGGGGCGATGACGCAGATTCCGACGGTCCGCATTACGATCCAGCCGATCAGCGCGAGAATCCCGAACAATCTCTGCTGAGACACGAATCGGAGCGCGAGGCGGCGGGGTCGGTCGAAAAGTTCCTGACGAATCTACACGCCAATGTCCGCGGCAAGGTCAAGCAGTACAACCGCATGCTAGGCGTGCTTTGGCACTGTTATTTGAGCCCCGACACGGCGACACAATTGGAAGTTGCCGCTACATTAGGAGTTTCTGACTCTCTGGTGTCTGATTATCGGCGCCGGATTGAGGAAGAATTGCGCGCGCTATCCTTTAAAGAGGTGGAAGAGGCGCGTCAGTTTGAGTTAGCCCTGCGCGAGCACGTCCGCACTTTGGTTGTGATTGCCGACGAACCTAGCGCTGCTATCTAGTTCGGCGAAAGTCGCGTGAACTTAGCGACGGCGATATCAAATAACGAAGAAGCGCAGGCCTGCGCTTCTTCTTTGTTTTATGCGCAGTCAAATCGAGTATCCTGAATGAAAAGGCGATCTACAACAAAGAATGATTACGAACCCGTAAGGCGCTCACGGTCTCTCGTTGCTGCTAGCAAGATTGCTGGAAGGAACTGTCAGATCAAAGACCAGTGTCGCCAAGCGACCAATCGACACAGCGAGGCTGAACGAAGAGTCGTTGAGGACAAAAACCCGATTGTAGACCCGATGCTCAATAACTCGACTCGAAATGGATCGGCGACGACCTTTCTGAAGCACGGGCACTTGTTCTCGTTCGTCGCACTTTTTCTCTTTACCCTCATTCTCTATACGCGACCAGCGGAATTCTATCCCTCACCATTGACGGCTTCGATTGCGCTGCTTGTTGGGATCGTGACGCTGGGATTGTTTGTGCCGACCCAGTTCGCGTTAGAGGGGAAATTAACCGCGTCCTTGCGCGAGGTGAAGCTGCTAATGCTGTTTGTGGTGACCGGTCTCCTCTCAATTCCGTTGGCGATCGATCCGATGCAAGCCTGGACTGAATTTAGCGGCACATTTGTTCGCACCGTGATTATCTTCATCGTGATCGTTAATGCGGTGCGCACCGAAATGCGCCTCAAAGCGCTGCTCATCCTCGCGATCGGAACGGCGCTCTGGTTAAGTTTGGGTGCAATTGATGATTATCGTCTCGGCCTATTGACCGTTGAAGGTTACCGTGTAGGCGGAAGAGGCAGTGGCATCTTTGGCAACTCGAATGATATGGCGCTCTACCTTGTGACGATGATTCCCATCACGATCGCTATGTTGCTTAGTAGCCGCGGACCCATTAGCAAACTGGGTTTCGGCGCGTGCTCGCTCTTGATGATCGCAGCCGTCGTGGTTACTTATTCGCGCGGTGGGTTTGTCGGTTTGGTAGTAGCGCTTAGCTTTTTGGTCTGGAAAGCAGGCCATCGGCATAAGAGTACAATTCTGGTCGTTGGTTTCGTGATCGTCGTAGGTTTCGTGCTAGTTGCGCCCGGCGGCTACGCGCTTAGGCTCGCGTCGATCATGATACCAAGTTTGGATCCAGTTGGATCGGCCGATGCCCGGCGCGGCGAACTCTTCAGGTCTCTGTATGTAGCTCTTCGGCACCCAATCCTGGGCATAGGCATGGGCAACTATGCTCCCCAGATGTCATATCGCGGCCTGGTCACACACAATTCTTACACGCAGATCGCAGCAGAAATGGGAATAGCGGCACTGGTCTGCTACACAACGTTCATCGTTACGCCTTTCAAAAAGCTGGGCCAGATAGCGCGCGAAACTTTTAGCTCCTCATCAAATTCACACTTGCACTATTTAGCCGTCGGTTTACAGGCTTCCCTGCTCGGCTATCTCGTTTGCAGCTTCTTCGCCTCGGTCGCGTATCTCTGGTACGTTTACTACCTGGTTGGGTATGCCGTCTGTTTGCGCCGTCTTTATGAATCTGAAACTGGAAGAGAAGTTGTGGTTGAGAAGCGGAAAACTGAAAAGAAGCACGGGATGTTTGATTCTCCGATCATTGCAAAAACGAGCGGAGTAGCGCCTACGTGAACTTCAACTTAATCGCAGAGATAACTTTCTGGGCCAGCACCGCGGCGCTGATCTATACCTACGCCGGTTATCCGCTGCTGCTTTTGATCGTGAGCTGCCTGCGTCCGCGCACAGTGCGACGCGCAGAATTCATGCCTTCGGTGAGCGTGATTGTCACCGCCTACAACGAAGAATGCGCCCTCGCCGCAAAATTGGAAAACACACTCGGTCTCGATTACCCGCACGAACTTCTTGAGATAATTGTGGCTTCCGATTGTTCGACGGATCGCACTGATGAAATCGCGAGTGGTTTTTCTGACCGTGGCGTGAGACTTATGCGCCAGCCGGTGCGATTAGGCAAGACCGCCGCGCAAAACGCCGCCGTCGAACAGGCGAGTGGCGAGATCATTCTGTTTTCTGACGCGACGAGTAATTATCAACTGGACGTAATCCGAAAGTTGATGCCGAGCTTCGCGGACCCAACAATCGGCTGCGTTGCCGGGCGCCTGTTTTACGTTGACCCATCCGACTCGCGCGTTGGCCGTGGCGCGCGATCATACTGGAATTACGAGACCTTCCTGAAAAGACACGAGAGCCGCGCG
>WNFR01046360.1_pt1 | contig 13835 bp, 13 predicted proteins | sample 5400221 | NCBI WGS metagenome assembly WNFR01 (sample SAMN13153357, study PRJNA577476) | soil metagenome | isolation source: 40 cm soil under Madrone tree | place: USA:California | collected 2016-06-14 | reverse complement strand
CGTCGTCGTGCTCGCGTCGGTCGTCGTGCAGGGCGGGACGATTCCCGCCGCAGCGCGGCGCCTCGCCGCTCCGACTATGTCTACGCGACGCGCCGAACGTGCTGGCTGAGCCCGCCCGCCTGCACGCGCTCGTACCCATCGACAACGCGTACTGCGCCGGCTTTGTGCGCGACCGGCTCGCAGACCACACAGACCGTTTGGTCGCGGCGGGCCCAGCGCCACGTCCGGTAGCGCTCACCGGCGAGCAGCGTGCGGCGGCAGATCTGGCACATCGCCATCGCCCTTGAAGGTAGGACGACGGTCGGACGGTGGGCTCACTCGTAGGAGTAAAAGCCTTCGCCGCTCTTGCGGCCGAGCTTGCCGGCCTGCAGCATCCGGACGAGACGCGCCGGCGGTGCCATGCGCGGTTCTCGCAGCTTCGCGTACAGCGCCTCGCTCGCGTGCACGTGCACGTCGGCGCCGACGAGGTCGAGAAGCTCGCACGGCCCCATCGGCCAGCCCGCGCCGAACTTCATCCCTGCGTCGAGCGCCTCGGGCGTGACGCCGGCCTCGTCGAGGACGCGCACGCAGTCGTTCAGCAGCGGGATCAGCACGCGGTTGACGACGAAGCCCGGCGTGTCGGAGCAGCGAATCGGCGTCTTGCCGAGCTTCGCACCCAGCTCGAAGGCGCGGTCGAAGACGTCGTCGTCGGTTCGCTCGGCCCGCACGATCTCCACGAGCGGCATCAACGGCGCCGGGTTGAAGAAGTGCATGCCGACCGCGCGCTCGGGCCGCTGCAGCACCGACGCAATCTCGGTCACTGAGAGCGCCGACGTGTTGGTCGCGATGATCGTGTCGTCGCGGACGACCGATTCGAGCACCTGAAAGAGCTCGTGCTTCACCTCGAGGTCCTCGTACGCCGCTTCGATCACGACGTCGCAGTCGGCAAGGTCGGCCAGCGAGGTCGTGAGGCTCAGCCGTCCGATGGCGGCATCACGGGCCTCCTGCGAGAGGGTTCCCTTCTCGACCTTGCGGGTCAGAAAGTGCGCGATCCGGTCGCGCGCCTTCTCGGCGCGCTCGAGGTCGACTTCGCGGCCGACCGTGTCGAAGCCGGCTTCGACTGTAAGCTGTGCGATGCCGGAGCCCATCGCGCCCAAGCCGACGACGCCGATCTTCATAGGCGCTCGACGACTCCCGCGATCGCCATTCCGAAGCCGACGCACATCGACGCGATGCCATAGCGCGCGTCGCGGCGCTCGAGCTCGGAGACGAGGGTCGCTGTGATCCGCGCACCTGTCGCACCCAGCGGGTGGCCGAGCGAGATGCCCCCGCCGTTCGGATTGATGTCCCCCATGCGCTCCTCGAGGTGCAGATCCTTCGCCGTCTGCAGCACGACCGACGCGAACGCCTCGTTGACCTCGATCACGCTCATGTCATCAAGCGTCAGCCCGGCCTTCGCGACAGCTTTTTCCATCGCCTGCGGGTTGCCGTGCAGCATGCGCGTCGGATCCACGCCAACAATGCCGAACGAGACGAAGCGCGCACGCGGTCGCAGGCCGAGGCGCTTGACGGCGGCTGCGCTCGCGATCAGCACCGCGGCCGAGCCGTCGACGATCTGGGAAGAGTTCCCGGCGGTCACGACGCCGTCCGAGCGGAACGCAGGCTTGAGCGCGGCGAGCGCCGCCGCGGACGTCTCGCGCCGCGGGGCCTCGTCCACCGCGAACATGGCCGGCGCAGCTTGTAACAGGCTGTTACTTGTGCCTGGCACCGAATCCACCGGGGCCAGCGCGTGCGTGCCAGGAGCTTGTAACAGACTGTCACTTGTGCCTGGCACCGAATCCCGGGGCAGCGCGATCGGGATGATCTCGCGTTCGAACTTCCCTTCGTCGGAGGCTGCCAGCGCGCGGCGATGTGACTCGAGCGAGTAGGCGTCGAGCTCGTCGCGCGTCAGATGCCACTCGTCGGCGAGCAGCTCGGCCGACGTCCCCTGCATCACGATGTCGTGACGGTCGGTCACCTGCTCGGAGATCGAGCCGCCGTTCGAGCCCATCGGGACGCGCGACATCATCTCGACGCCTGCCGAGACGACGACGTCGAGCTGCCCGGCCATGATCGCCGCGGCCGCATTGAAGTTCGTCTGCATCGACGAACCGCATTGGCGGTCGACGGTCGTCGCCGACACCTCGACCGGCCAACCGGCCGCGAGGACCGCCATCCGCCCGACATTCCAGCCCTGCTCGCCGATCTGCGTCACGCAGCCCATCTGCACGTCCTCGATCTCCGCCGGGTCGAGATCGTGGCGCGCGATCAGGCCATTCAGCACCTGCGCCGCCAGGTCGTCGCCGCGGAGCACGGAGAGCGTCCCGTTCTTGCGCCCGATCGGCGAACGAACGGCATCGACGATGAAGGCGTCCATCAACTCCGAACTCTACTTCGGGCGCCAGGGCCGCTCGTGGTGCGCGAGGTATACGAGAGCCGGCTCCAGCTCGTGGATGCGGCGAATCGACGGCGTGGCGCCGTCGATCAATTCACGCATCGAGTACGTGACGTCGCCGCCGAGCACGATCACGCCCTCCGCCGTCTCGACGATCACTGCCTGGTGCCCCGGCGAATGACCCGGCGTGTAAAGCACCGACACGCCGTCGAACAACGCCGCGTCGCCATCCAGCTCGACGTACGACTCGCCGTCGAAATGTACCCACTCGACGAGGTAGCCCGGCTCGACGGCTGACTCGAGCTCGGCGTGCTGGACGAAGGTCGGCGTTCCCGCGAACCGGCGGTTACCGCCGCAATGGTCGAAGTGCAAGTGCGTGTTGATCACCGCCGTGACCGGGCCGAGCTCCGGCCACGAGTGCAGCACCGGCCCCCACTCCTCGTCGAGGGCCGGTGTCGAGTCGATCATCCCCGTGTCAACGAGGATCGTTCCCTCCGGCCCGTCGATCGCCCAGCCGAACACGGGCCACCGCGCCTCGTCGACGGTGACGTCGCAGAAGTGCAGCTGCCGGACGGTGTTCAATCGGCGAGCGCCGGTTCGAGCGCGAGGACGCGCCTCGAGCGCCGCTCGAACCACAGATTCACCGCGACGAACGACGCGGTGGCGTAGATCCATCCTGCGAGGCAGTCCACGATGTAGTGCTCGCCGGAGTAGACGAGCGCAAAGGCCATCGCCGCCGGATAGGCCGCGAGCAACGGGCGCGTCCACCTCGGCACGAGGCGCCACAGGTACAGCGTCACGAGCAGCGCATAGGCAGCATGCAGCGAGGGCATCGCCGCCACGTTGTTCGCGTAGCTCTGACCCTTCTCGAAGAGGGAGCCGTAGTGCGCGATCGGCACGTGTTGCCACACGATTCCGATCAGGCGGTTGGACTGTCCCACGTTGCCGTGCCGCGCCGCGAGCCATGGCGGGACGGCGGGATAGAGCGCATAGGTCGCGAACCCCGTCAACGCGAGGACACACACCATCGTCGCGAAGCGCGCGAACTTGTCGTGTGCCCAGGTCCAAAGGATGGCCGCAACGACCAGGGTCGCAAAGAAGTGCGTGAGGTAGTCCCACCACTGCAGGTCGTTCGCGCCGTGCCACAGGTGCGTCTGGAGCCAGACGGTCGGGATCGGCTTGCCGAAGAGCGCCGCCTCCAGCCGCAATTGGGGGAGCTCCCGCGCCGGGAAGATGAGACCGTCGGCGAACCCGCGCAGCCGGTCGTACAGGAACAGCACGGCGACGAACGGCCCCCACTCGACGGCGAACCGCGGCACACGGCTCCGCAGGTCGGTGATCGAGAACGCGGCCATTCCGATCGCGAACCAGATGATCACGAGATCCTTCGAGGTGGGAACGCCGAGGCTGAACACCATCGCCGCGGAGGCGATGACGTACGCCACAGGCACCCAGAACCTGAGTCCGCTCCTCGGGCTCACAGAGTCCATCCTCGCATTACAGTTGCACCATGGCGACGACAGCCATCGACCATGCGTTGCTGATCGGCGGCGAACGCGTCGAAACCGGCGACTGGACCGAGGTCCGCTCCCCGTACTCCGGATCTCCGCCGAGGCCGGGAAGCCGCTCAAGGCGGCGCGGGTCGAGGCCCAGCGCGCGGTCTCGACCTACACATTCGCCGCCGTGGAGGCGCGCAAGCTGACGGGCGAGACGGTGCCAATGGACGCTTCGGCAGCGGGCGAAGGGAAGCTCGCGTTCACGATCCGGCTGCCGATCGGTGTCATCGGCGCGATCTCGCCGTTCAACTTCCCGCTCAATCTCGTCGCGCACAAGATCGCGCCTGCGCTCGCCGCAGGCTGCCCCGTCGTCCTCAAGCCCGCGACCGCGACGCCGTTGTCGGCGTTGTTTCTCGCCGAGCTCGAGGAAGAGGCGGGACTGCCGCCCGGCTGGCTGAACGTCGTCTCGGGCTCCTCGGCGGAGATCGGCGACACGCTCGTCGCGGACGAGCGTGTGAAGCTGATCACCTTCACCGGCTCGGGCGAGGTCGGCTGGGGCATCGCAGCACGTGCGCCCCGCAAGCGCGTGAAGCTCGAGCTCGGCAACGCGACGCCTGCGATCGTCTGCGCCGACGCCCCCGCAGGCACTGCAGCGAAGCTTGCTGCGAACGCCTTCTCGTTCGCCGGGCAGAGCTGCATCTCGGTCCAGCGCATCTTCGTCCTCGCCGACGCCTGGGACGGGTTCATTGCCGAGTTCGTGCCGAACGTCGAGGCGCTGAGGGTCGGCGATCCCGGCGACCAGGAGACCGACGTCGGGCCGGTGATCTCGGAGGGCGAGCGCGACCGGATCCTCGAGTGGGCCCGCGAGTCGAAGGGCGAGGTGCTCACCGGCGGCGACACGACCGAGGAAGGACTGATCCGTCCGACGGTGATCGCGAATCCCGCGCCGAGCGACAAGGTGCAGTGCGAGGAGGTGTTCGGACCGGTCGTGACCGTCACGCGAGTCGCGAGCCTCGACGAGGCGATCGAGCAGGCGAACGCAACGCGCTACGGCCTCCAGGCGGCGATCTTCAGCAGCGATCTGCCGACGTGCCTGGAGGCGGCGCGACGGCTCGAGTTCGGGGGCGTGATCGTGAACGAGGCGCCGACGTTCCGTGCCGACCAGATGCCTTACGGCGGGGTCAAGGCCTCCGGCAACACGAAAGAAGGTCCCGCCTGGGCCGTGCGCGAAATGACCGAAGAACGCCTCGTTGTTTTAAGCACCTAGCTTCGGGTCACTACCGAAAGCATGGTTGGCTCATTCGCTCTCGCGCTCGCTCTCGTGATCGTCGGCCTGATCTGCGCGGTCGCGCTCCCAGGCGCGGGCTGGGTGCTCTTGCCCATCCTCGTCATCGTCGGGATCCTGATCGTCGTCCGCGCTTTCGCCGGCGGACGCGAGACCACACGCGCCTAGACCACACGCCTCTAAATCACGCCGAGCGCCTAACTACACTCGGGGCCATATGTCACCGCTCCTCCGCCGGCGCGCGACCGATGCCGAGGGAATCAACCCTCGCCGCCCGCACGCCGGACTGCTCCGCCGCGAGCGGCGTGCCCTCCTCAAGGCCCGCGAGGACGCGCTGAGCGAGCTCGGCGGGCTGCTCGTCGAGATGTACCGGCGGGGCGCGTTCCGCGACGACCTCCTCTCCGAGCGCGCAGCGGCGATCGTCGGCATCGATGGCCGGCTCGCGGAGATCGAGGCGCTCCTGCACACGGGCCGCCACGTCCCGCGCTGCGAGTGCGGCGCTCCGGTGCTCCGGGGCTCCCGTTTCTGCCCGAACTGCGGCCGGGAGCTCGATGCCGGCGGCGAGAGCGTTTCCGAGGAGACGATCATCGAACCGGCTCCCAAGCGCTGATGGACGAGCGCGAGACCGCGATCTCCGCGGCCGACAGGACCTGCCCACGGTGTGGGGCACCGCGCGACCCCGACCAGCGCTACTGCCTCGAATGCGGGCTGGTCCTGCCCGAGGTCTCCGGCAGGCTGCCCTCATGGCGCCGCCGCTGGATCCGCCGCCTCGGCTGGTACCCGGGCGACTGGATCTGGGTCTCGCTCGTGACGCTGATCATTGCGGCGGCGGGCGCGGCCAGCGCCATCGCCCTCACCCACCATGTGAACGACGAAGGCTCGACGTTCTACCGGGCCCCCACTGCGGTTTCCGTCGCGGAGCCAGCCCCCGTCCCGACCGCGACGACCCCGGCGACGGTCAATACCTCGAAGCTCCCGACGGCCCCGGAGCCGACGACGACCAGGCCCGTCAAGCCGACCGGGCCGAAGAACGGGCGCTTTGCCTGGCCGAAGAACGAGAACGGCTGGACGATCGTCCTCGTCTCCTATCCGAAGACGAACGGACGCCCCTCGGCCCGGCAGACCGCCGGCAAGGCGGCCCACTCAGGTCTCAGTCAGGTCGGCGTCCTCGATTCGAGCCTCTACGCCAGCCTGCAGCCTGGGTACTACGTCGTCTTCTCGGGTGTCTACCCTACGAAGGCCGACGCCGACGCAGCGGTCGCGACTGCACGGCAAGCGGGCTTCGGTGGCGCCTATTCGCGCCAAATCGCCCGTTGAGCGGCACATCCAGGGTTAGGAGCGGCTAGGGCGGGTACGGATCGGTCTGCGGCGCATCAGGCGTTTACCAGCGAGAAAACATTTGTAACAGGCCCGGTCGAGAAGGTAGAGTCGGCGCGGGCGGCGCCGAGCGGATCGGGTTTACCGAGTCTTAAAGGGCGTTTGGCTACAGTCGAGGAAAGCGAACCGGCCAATATGGACGAACGGATACTTCACATCCAGCACTGCATGTATCAGTACTCTCGAGCGATCTATCGCTCGATCAAGGACCTGATCGACCCGTACGTGGACCAAGAAACGCAGCTCGAGTACCGCCGTGAGGTGCTCGCCGCGACCGAAGGGACGATGCAGCGGCTCGCCGCCGACCCCCACTATTTCGCCAAGCCCGACAAGGCGCTTTTCCAGGACATCCGCCGCTATTTCCCGATCACGGTGCAGGCGCAGGTCGCCTGGGCGGTGAACCAGGGCGTCGACGCGGCGGTGAGCTTCGTCGAGGAGCAGATCGAGGCCGGCGCATTCGACGGTGGCGTCGCTCGCTGCCGAAACACAGATGAGCCACGACACTGACAAGCTGATCCGCCAGCTCTCGCTGGTGGCGTTCCTGATGGCCGAGAGGCGTCCGCTGACGGCGCGCGACATCAAGTCGAACGTCGAGGGCTACCAGGAGATGAGCGACGAAGCATTCGCGCGGCGCTTCTATTCCGACCGCGCGGAGCTCGTGTCACTCGGCGTCCCGCTCGACTCGCAACGCGACGAGTTCACGGGCGAAGAGCTGTACACCCTGCGCGCGGAGCGCTACTTCCTCCCCGAGCTCGAGCTCGACGACGAGGAGCTCGCCGCGCTGCAGACGTGCTTTTTCCTCCTCGAAGGTCGATTCGCCTACGCCGAGCCGCTGCGGCTTGCCCTCCAGAACCTCGCGCTCGGCCGTTCCGCCGGCCCGCTCGCCGCGACACCGACGGGCACCGCAGGCCGCGTCGAGGTACGCGATCCCGATTACTCCCTCGAGCTGCAGGGCCGCCTCGGCAAGCTCGAGGGCGCGATCTCGAAGCAACGCACTGTCAAGTTCCGGTACTGGTCGATCTACCGCGACTCGGAAGAGGAGCGCACGCTCAACCCGTACGCGCTGCTCCCGGAGAACGGCTCGTGGTACGTGATCGGCCACGATCTCGAACGCGACGACATCCGCACCTTCCGCGTGTCGCGCATCCGCTCCGACATTCGTTTTGCAACGCGGCGCGAGCGCGACTTCCGCCTGCCGCCCGAGTTCGACGTCGAGAACTATCGAGGTCGAGCCGAGTGGCAATTCGGGGAGATCGTCGGCGAAGCGCAGATCGATGTCGCGCCCGACACGGCCTGGTGGGTCGAGCGCGCCTACGGCGGTGAACGCAACCGCGTCGAGGAGGACGTATTCACCACCGAGTACGCATCCTCGACGATGCTTGCGCGCTGGATCCTCCGCCAGGACGGCCGCGCGGTGCCGCTGGAGCCGTCGGAGCTCCGCAGGCTCGTCACCGAGGGTGCCCGTGCCGCCCGCATCGCGCACGAAGGCGCCCCGCCGACACCCGCGGCGGAGGTCGTCGCGGGCGAGAGCGACGGCGCGGTCGAGCGGTTCGCCGGACCTCGAAGCGCGCGCGATCCGCCTGGCACTGGAGTTCGTCGGGCCGATGGTCGCCGCGGGCGCCCACTCACCACTCGAGCGCGTGCGGGCAAAGCTCGAGCAGACCTTCGGCGCGTTCGACCTCACCCAGACCCCGGCCCCGCACGTCGGTGAAGAGGAAGGTCTCGTCGACAAGCTGACGCAGGCGATCAACGAGCACAAGCTTGTCGAGATCGAGTACCTGAAGCCCGAGGAGCAGGAAGTCGTGATCCGCACGGTCGAGCCGTATTCGATCGAGCGCCGTCTTCCCAACTGGTACGTCCATGCGTGGGACACTGAACGCGACCAGCCGCGCTCCTACCGGCTCGACAGGATGCGCAGCGCGAAGGTGCTCAAGAAGAGCTTCAAGCCCCGTGAAGGGTTCGATCCGTCCGAGCTGCACGGAGCGACGAGTGCGCGCATCTGGTATTCGCCTGCCGTTGCGCGCTGGGAGATCGAGAAGGGCGCCCGCCCGCTCGTCGACGGCGCGGCGATCGCCGACCGATCCGTCGGCAGTGCCGAGTGGCTCGTCGGTGAGGTGGTCTCCTATCGCGGCGAGGCGATCGTGCTCGAGCCGCACGAGCTGCGCGCACGCGTCGCCCTGCGGGCCCGCGAGCTCGGCAACGAGCTCCGCCCGAACCGCGCCAAGGCGTAGCTACGCGGTCGCCGCGTCGGAGACCGCGGCGTCGCCCCAGCGCGCGCCGAGGGACGCGAAGAGCTCGCGTGCCTGTGCTTCCGCTGCGCGGTCGCCGCAGCGGCCCGCTCCGGCGAGGGCGTGCGCGCGTTCGACGATCGAGCCGTACTCGTCCCACCGCTCTGCGGCGCGGCGGTAAAGGTCGAGGGCGCGGTCGTCGCCTGCCGCTTCCGCGAGGATCCCCTCCGCGGAAGCGATTCCGTTCAACTCGCGCGCGAGCACCGGCTCGAGGCCCGCGGCGAGCTCGTGCGCGAGGGACAGCTCGCCGATAGCGACCGCGACCCGGAGCGCTTCGGGGAGGTACCACAGGCGAATTGCAGGTTTGCCGGCTCCGACGTGCGCCAGCTCCTGCAGCAGCGCCCGCGTCCCTGCCACATCGCCGCGGGCGAAGGCGACCGATGCCGCGATCGGCAGAGCGGGTCCGATGACCTGCGTGATGTCGATCCCACGCGCCCGCGAAAGATTGGCGTCCGAGACAGTCGCGGCCGCGGCGATGTCCCCACGCGCCAACAGCACACGCGCGCGCGTCGGTTCGACCATTGCGACGACCTGCTCCCGGCCCGAGGCGTCGCCAAGCACCTCCTCGCCGATTCGCAGAACATCGTCCCAGGCACCCTTGTCATACAGCGCCCACAGTGTCTCGGCCTGCGCCCAGCGGTAGTTTCCCCAGAGGCCTCGCTGCTTCGCAAACGCGAGCGCAACCTCATAAGCCTCCAGCGCAACGTCAGGCCCGGTCGCCCAGAATCGGCACGAGGCGATGTTGACCCAGCCGACGCCGGCCGCGGTCAGACCGGCCGCAGTTGCACGCTCTACTGCATCCTCCAGATCGACGAATCCCCCGGTGTCGCCGGAACCGATCCGGGATGTGCCGAGCATCTGACGTGCCAGATTTGTCTCGTCTTCGCGGACGCCCAATTCCTCCGCCAAGGTGATCGCCTTGCGCGAGAGCTCAACAGCTTGCGCCCACTCCTCCGTGAACATGTGCCGAGAGGCTGCCCGCCCGTAGGCCTCAACGAGCTCCGCTGACGGGGGCTGGCGCTCCAGCAACTCGACCGCACTTGCGATCGAGGCCTCGGCACGGCCGACCTGGCCCGCCGTGAAGTACGCGTATCCGAGGAGCGAGTGAAGTGCACCCACCGCGTACGGGTCGGCATGCAGATGAACTGCACGGAGCTCCCGTTCGGCGAGTTGGATCGCTTCCGAGAGCGCGCCTGCCCTGTTCAACGCGCGGGCGAGGTCCAACACCACCTGAATCCGGTCGCCACCGTCGACGGGCCAGAGCTCCAGCGCGGCTGCGTAGTACGTCGCTGAGCGCGGCGCATCGAGGCTCGACGCTCGGTCGCCGGCGAGCCGGTAGAAGCGGCGCGCGGCTTCGACGAGCTCAGCGGTCTCGTCGGCGCCGGCGGCCCGCGCGAGCGCCAGCGCCTCTCCATAGTGGTGGGCGATCAGTTCAGCGTGGTCAGCGACCCGCTCGCCCACGGTCAACTCGAGCCAACGCGCGACCTCGATGTGCTTCAGGGCGCGGTCGCGTCGTGGAATCTGCCCGTACGCGACGTCACGGACGAGCAAGTGCCAGAACGCATACTCGCGCGCGCCCTCCATCGACGACGCACGCGCAGGCCGAATGAGCTCCTTGCGCACGAGATTGTTGAGCGTCTCGAGCAGCTCATCGGCCGCGCATCCGTCGAGCGCTGCGACCGTTTCGGCCCAGAAGACCTTGCCCACGACCGCGGCGTTGTGCAGGACGGTCTTCGCCGCCGGCGCAAGCGTGTCGATCCGCGCAGCGATCAGTGCCTGGACCGTCTCCGGAACCGGCGTGTGCTCGTCAAGCCCGCCTCGGTCGACGAGCATGCGCGCGAACTCTTCGGCGTACAACGGGTTACCGCCCGCACGTTCGAGCAGGATCGCCTGCGTCTCGGCCGGCAATACGGGCCGTTCGAGCAGGGTGGCAACGAGCCGTGCAGTGTCGTCGGCTGAAAGCGGTGCAAGCGCCACCGTTGTCGAGTTGCGCTTGCCACCTCCCCACCCCGGGTGGCGGTCGTACAGCTCGGGGCGCGCGGTGCACAAAACCAGGAGCGGGACGCCGTTCGACCAGTCGAGCAGGTGGTCGAGAAACTCGAGCAGCGCGGCGTCGGCCCAGTGGATGTCCTCGGCCAGGAGTACGAGCGGCCGTACGGCAGCTACCCCCTCGAGAAACGTACGCCACACGGTGAACGCCTCTTCGCGGGAGGTTGCGGTGAGGTCGGGCACGCCGGCGAGCGGCGCAAGACGCGCGGCAACCCACTCGCGGTCCGCCTCGGCGACCACATCCACCGCCGCGGCGAGCTTCGCTGAAACCTGCTCCGACGTCTCCGATTCGAGAATCCCCGCCTGCGCCTTGACGATCTCGCCCAGCGCCCAAAAGGTGATCCCGTCCCCATAGGGGAGGCAGCGGCCCTGCCGCCAGTAGACGAGGTCGGGCTGGTCGTCGAGCCAGCGGGCGAGTTCGCTGAGGAGCCGCGTCTTGCCGACGCCGGGCTCGCCGAGGAGCGTCACCAGCTGCACCGTGGCGTCGCGCGAGACGCGGCCGTAGGTCTCTCGCAGCAGACCGAGCTCGTGATCGCGCCCCACGAACGGCGTCGCCCCGCCGATCTCGACGTCGACGCCGAACCGGCTGCGCGCGGAGCGCGCAAGCCAGAGCGCCACGGGCTCGGCCTTGCCCTTCAGCTCGACCGGGGTGAGCTCCTCATAGTCGATGGTGTTGCGTGTCGCGCGGTAGGTCAGCTCGCCGACCACGAGCCCGCCCGTCGGCGCCGCAGCCTGCAGGCGCGCTGCAGTGTTCACGACGTCGCCGGTCGCGATTCCCTCGCCTGCTTCAGGCCGCGCGCCAAGCTGCACGACGGCTTCGCCCGTCGCGACGGCCGCCCGCACCTCGAGCCCCAGCTCGTTCGTCGCCTCGATCACGCGCAGCCCCGCGCGAACAGCGCGCTCCGCGTCGTCTTCATGCGAGACCGGAGCGCCGAACACTGCCATCACCGCGTCGCCGACGAACTTCTCGACCGTGCCGCCGAACCGGCCGAGCTCCTGGCGCACCCGCTCGTGGTAGGGCTGCAGCGTCGCACGCACGTCCTCCGGGTCGGCCGCGTCGGAGCGTGCGGTGAGTTCTCCTCACCGCAACTCGAACAGACGGCGCTCATCGGTCAAGCGTACTTCGGCACTGCGCAGAAAGGGCTAGGCCGGCAGCGTGACCGTGAACGTCGCGCCGCGGCCGGGCGCTGACGACACCGCGATCGTGCCCCCGTGCGTTTCCGCGATCGAGCGTGCGATGTACAGGCCGAGCCCGCTTCCCGGTTTCGAATTGCCGGCCGCGACCCGCCCGAACTTCTCGAAGATCACCCGCTGATCGGCCGCCTTGATGCCGGGGCCGCGGTCGCGCACCGAGACCGCCACTTCGCCGTTCGACTGCGAGACGCGCACCTCGACCGGCCCGCCGATCGGCGAGTACTTGACGGCGTTGTCGATCAGGTTCCCGAAGATCTGCCGTAGACGCTCAGGATCGCCGCGCACGACCGCGATCTCGGGCGTGTCCTCCACCACGATCGGCACCTCGTCCTGTCCGTACGCAGCAGTGGCCACCATGTCGCGGACGAGCGCAGCGACATCGACGTCGCTGAAGCGGAAGCTGAAGGTTCCGGCGTCGATGCGCGAGGTGTCCAGCACGTCGCCGATGAGCGCGGCGAGCCTCGTGGTCTCGTCACCGATCAGCGCCAGGAAGCTCTCGCGCTGGTCCGCCCGCAGCTCACGCCACCGCGCCTGCAGCGTGCGTGCTGCACCGATCACCGCCGCCATCGGGCTGCGCAGCTCATGGGAAACGAGCGACACGAAGTCGGCGCGCAACGCCGACAGGCGCCGGAGTTCCTCGACGGTGCGGCGCTCACTCTCGTAGGCGCGAATGTTCTGAACGGCGGAGGCCGCCAACCGGCCGAGCAGGCCGGTGAGCTCGATCTCGTGCTCCTGGAACGCGTCCGGTTCGCTGCGGCTGAGAGAGATCAGTCCGATCGTGCGCGCGCCGGCGAGCAGCGGCGCAGCGACGCGGGAGCGCAGGCCGAGCGCGAGCAGCATGTCCTCTTCGACGTAGAGAGGATGGGACATGTCGCGGCGATACACCGTCTGGCCCCGGGCGACGACGTCGGAGATCAAGCTGTTCTCCGGGTCGAACTCGGCGCCGGCCGAGATCGCATCGTCGGCCTGTTCACCGACCGTGGCGATGATGCGGGCCATTCCGTCCTCGGCGAGCACGATCGCCATGCGGTCGAACGGCACGAGGCCGCGCAGCTCACGGATGAACGCGTTCACCGCTTCGTCGAGATCGAGCGACGAGCTCAGCGCACGCGCACAGCGATTTGCGGCGTCGAGCAGGTCGGCGCGCCGTCCGAGCTCGTCGCGCAGAGCTTCTGCCTCCTCGGCCCGCTGCTCCGCGGTCGCGCGCTGCTCGTCCAGCCGGCTGACGATCCAGCCGACGAGGAGCGCCATCAGCAGTCCGCCGCCCGCCTGGAACGTCACGAACTCGATCCGGTAGCCGACGTGGAACCAGTGCGCGCGCTGCTGCTCGAAGAGCGCAGCGACGGGAACCGTGGCCAGCGCGACGATGATGCCGCCGCGCATCCCGAAACGCACCGCTCCGACGACGATCGCCAGGAAGAGCAGCTGCCGCGTCGGCGTCCCGAGCTCGAAGCCGTAGAGCACCGTGAAGGCGGCGACGATCGCGAAGTCGAAGGTCATCGCGATCAACCGGTAGGCACGCGTGTCGCGTACCGTGGCGAACAAGGCGACCGCACCGACGGCGAGCGCTGCTGTGAGCAGCCACGCCGTCAGCTCGTACCCGGACGGGTAGCTGGCCGTCAACGCCACCTGCAGCACCGCGAACGGAACCGCCAGGAGGCGGACGACGGAGATCCACCACTCGATCGGTCTGCGTGTCACGTCCGTGACCTCACACGTTCGAGTGCCCACGC
>WNFR01004821.1_pt1 | contig 13835 bp, 10 predicted proteins | sample 5400221 | NCBI WGS metagenome assembly WNFR01 (sample SAMN13153357, study PRJNA577476) | soil metagenome | isolation source: 40 cm soil under Madrone tree | place: USA:California | collected 2016-06-14 | reverse complement strand
ACTTTTTCCATGGCATGTTCGACACGCAAACGGAGCTCTTCAACGTCGAACGGTTTCGTCACATAGTCGAAGGCGCCCGTACCTTTGGCCGCAAAAGCGGTGCGCGCCGTGTTAAGGCCGGTCAGCATAATGACCTGGCAATCGGCAGAAAGCGATTTAATTTGCTTTAAGACAGCGAGCCCGTCCGTGCCCGGCATCATGATGTCCAGCAGCACAACATCCGGCGCCTCGTCGGCTACTTTTTGGATCGCGTCGTCGGCAGTCGGAGCCTCCATAACGCGGTAAGACTTGTTAAAAACCAATTGCAGGGATTGCCGAACCCCCACTTCATCATCAACGACCAATATCAACGGTTGGCTCATGTCGGCTTTTTTATCGGTGCTCTGCAATCGGAAACTCCATTCTCACTATTTCTGTATCGCCGTCGGATTGATCGATGCCGAATTGCCCGCCGTTTCTTTCCAACAGATGCTTGGCAAGCAAGACACGAAGGGGAAGGATACTTTCGTTCGGTCGCGAGCTTGCGTCTAAATAATGGGTGATCGATGCCACGCGCGCTGCTTCACGCCGGTAGCTAAGCGTTAAGGCGCCCTGGTGTGATGCGTCGATCTCGATTTCGCTGCCCATTCTCGCCTGCGACAAAACCGCCAGCAACACATGCTTCAGAATATAGGCCAGGTGCGATTCATCCGCGCGCACGGTGTGCGCGGCAGCGTTGTCCTTCCATTCGAATCGTGTCTGCCGCTTGGCGCATTCGCCATGGATTTCGCTCAGTGCGGTGCGAAGCTTTTCGTTCAAGGCAACATCGCTTCGGCGCGGCTGGGCAAAGTCAGCGAACTCGATCAGCACCTCTAACAAGTCGTCCATCCGTTCGATGTCGCCGCCGACGACTTCCCGGAAGCGGGTGCGAAAGTTCTCGTCCTGATACCGGTCACCGAGCAGCTGCGCGAAGGTTTTGATCGTGACCATGGGATTTTTGAGCTCGTGGGCAAGCTCATGAATGACCATATTCAATTCTACTGATTTGCCCTGGCCGTTGGCCGCGCCATTCGCCGTCGTCGGCCCACCGTAGGGCTGAAGTTGCGGGTGCGCGAGTTTGACATCCGCGCGCGATTCCCCGGGCACGAACTCGCTAAGGTCACCGAGCTCGGAGATGTGGGTCGCATCGTCACCGAAGTCAAAAATAAGATCAGATGCTTCAATCCGCGATTTGCGGTGCAACGCCAGCGTGCGGGCAATCACGGTTTCCAATTCACTAAGATTGCCAAACCACAGGTAGTTGCTCAGACGGCTGCTCGCCTCCGAGGCAAGAGTCGGTTCGCCTAGCCCCATCGTAACGGCGTAATTGCGGGCGAACCATGCCGCCAGGATCGGAATATCATCCCGCCGTTCTCGCAATGGTAGCAGCTTCAAAGTGAGAGTCGCCAGTTTATAATAAAGCGCTTCGAGAAACTCGCCCCGGTAAACCTTCTCCAATAAATCGCTCTGCGCCGTCGTCAAAAATCGGACTTCGTCCGATTTTTCCTCTGCCTCTTGCAAAAAGCTCAGCAGCAATGCTTGGGTGGACGGCGTACTCTTGTCCAGATTCTGAATGACCAATGTCATCGGCGCCGCGGTCATTCCGACCTGGAACGACAGCTGAAAATTTTTCTGAGCCAGATATTCCACACTGACTTCGGCGGCATTGATGGGCACCTGCAAACCCGACGTTCTCTGAAGTCGTTGCATGGCCAAGGCGACTCGGTCCTGCCCGCAGCCGATTTCCCCGGCGATCAACAGAGGCAATCGAGCCAAGGCAAAGCGTTTTACTAACGTCGCCGCGCTGCGGCTTAAATAGGGGAACTCCAAATACCGCGAGATGTCTTTCGTCTCGCTCGAGATGACACGCGCCTTTGGAAATGCCGCCCGCCGCGCCAGTAGCCGTCCGACTTTGTCATGGAGCTCGTAAGGATTGAAAGGTTTGGTTAGACAGTCAAACTCGGATTCGGGTTGAATCGTGCGCGCCGTGGACTTCGAATCGACTAAAAAGAGAACTGCGAAAGGCAACTGAGCAGCGAACCGGGTCAGGCCCGCAGCTTCCAATCCATACTCCGGAGAGATACCGAGGATGAGTAAATCTACCGCATCGTGTGGATCGGTGAAGGAAAACCCTTGACCACCAAGCGATCGCTTCGATACCGCAAATTCACGCCCGAGAATGAGAGCCAATGTCTCACGGACGACTTCCGATTCATCAATGACTAAGATTCGCTTCATTCACCTGAGCGCGGCCATTGGCTGCCGGGCGCACCGGCTTGCCAACCGGTACGTGGACGAAAAATGCGGTTCCCTTCCCGACGGTACTTTCGACAGTGACGAAACCGCCGTGCTCTTGCACGATTTGATGCGACACCGCCAACCCCAGTCCGCTACCCTCATCCTTGCTGGTATAAAAGGGGTCAAAAATATGCTGCACGTTTTCTTCGGGAATGCCGATGCCTGTGTCGCGAATCTCGACTTGCACGAACTCACCAGAGAGTTCGGCGCCGTTCCGTGAGATGGCACGAGTCGAAATGCTTATTGATCCACCTTCCTGCATGGCCTGGATTGCGTTTAAAATTAGATTCATAAATACCTGCTTCATCTGCTCTCTGTCAATCCACGCCTTGGGCAGATTATCGCCGAAATCGCGCGCGATGACCACGTTTTTCTCCTTCGCCTGTGCCTCAAGAATACGCGCGATTTCGGCGACCACATCATTGACATTCTCGGCGACCACATTGGGCTTGGATGGGCGTGCGAAGCTCAAAAGGTCGTTTATTAGCCCACAAATCCGATCAACTTCCTTAAGGGCGAGCCCCTGAAATCCCTCGCGGAACGCGGCATCGTCATAACGCTCCGGCAAAAGCTGAGTGAAAGTTCGGATCGCGACTAAAGGATTTCTTATTTCATGGGCCAAGCCGGCGGTGAGTAGCCCTAATGAAGAAAGACGGTCTGCCCTTCTTAGTGTGTCTTGAGACTGTTTCAAGTTTTCGTACAGCCGCGCATTCTCTATCGCAATCGCCGCTTGGTTGGTCAGAGTCGAAAGGAGTTCGAGATCCTCGTTGGAATAAATCGTTTTGTCTTCTTTGTGGCCTAGGTTAAGAACACCAATTAGCTTCTCTTTTGAAAGAATCGGCAAGCTTAGTTCTGCTCCAAGCTTGCCCATCGTCGCTATGGTTTGCGGGGTTTCGGGCCCCACGGGAACCCATTCGAGTTCCTCTCGTACGATTGGCTCTCTCCGCCGCTGAAGCAGTTGCACGAGCGGCCCTTCTTTTGGTAGCAGTACTCGATCGGTTTGGTCCAGATCCAATCCCACGCTCGCCTCCAGGTGATAGCTGCCATTAGCGACATTGTTGAGAAGTAGCGAAACCTTTTCGATGCCGAGCGATTTTCCAATCGTGCGCACCAGATTGTCCGACAATGCCTTGATCTCGATGATGGATACCATGTCTTTGCTGGAGCGCAGCAATGTTTCGCGAAAATCTAATCGTTTTTTGAATAATACTCTCTCCAATGCGTCCTCAGTTAAGAATCTTACTTTAGGAAAATAAAAGCCGACCAGAATAAACAGTAAAAGCGTGGATAGAGAGAACTGGTAACTAATTTCTCCAAACGCGGTGAGTTGTCCCCAAATAACTAGTGCGTAACAGGGGACCAGAAGGATTAACAATAAAAGAGCATAGATGAGGCTTTTTCTAATTATGACATCAATATCCATCAAGCGGTAGCGCGCGACCGCATAAGTGATGGGCAATGTGTAAAAGTAGACCAGCGGAGCTAAAATCTGAGGTACTCGATCGGTGACTAGAGGTGCAAAGGTTGTCACCCCGCAGATGAAACCGATTAGACTCGAATAAGCAACATATTTAAACTGATTTTTACGAACAACACCGTCAGTTTTTTTAAGGGCCCGAGTAAGAATAACCATTGCGAGAGTCGGAACGATCAAATAGTTTCCAAAATAGATCCAATAAGCTTGTGTAGGAATCTCGTAATAATTTAGGATAGCATCAGGTCGTACCCCTTTGAGAAACCAACCACCGAATAAGAGATAAAGTTCCAGAAAACCAAACAGATAACTTGCCGCTATGAGATAACGGTACCGGCGCTCCGAATCCAAAAGCGAGAGAATAAAGTGGAGATAACAGGGCGGTATAAGGATCGCTCCCACGTACATGAAATGAATTGCACGAAAGGCGAAAACCTCGGATGGCGAAATGGCGATGAGGAATTTTCCAGCGTGCCAAGCACTAACGAACACACATAGAAAAAACCAAGTCCTGCGGGTTAGCTTTCTAGATTGGCCTCGATAAAGAACGAACAACCCAACAACCAGAGATAAAAGACTACCTAAGGCGTAGTTTATCGTGTGCCAATTCATTTCAGCTTATTTCAGAAATCTTCCAGGAGACAAATTTGACGATCTATGCTTGATCGAGTCTAGCCTTATTGAAAATCGAGTGGCACCGCACATCCAACTCATTGGAGAAATTTACGCCGGCGCTTCAGTGGATCTCGGCCGGATGAACCAAGCTCTCCGACACGAATTCTCTCGCGACTAATTCCGCCATATCGGAAAGAGACCGTCCGATAATATTCGTTCCGTGCGAGGGTTCGATATGAACGTCGCCAAGATATTCGATTTGCTCTTCGATACACCGTTCAAAAACCGCAAGCTTCCCGGAGAGCGCATATATGGCTGCCTGCGGGGTGGAGCACGAGACAGGCGGATTCTCTTCGCCATGCGAATAATAGCCTGAGGGTAGCACTGACGGATCTAAAAAACCGTGCCAATGCGCCAATGCCAGGCCCCGCAAATTTAATGACGCTACAAATCGGGAACTCGGGCTAATTCTTTTGAGAATACTCGCGATGATCGCGTTGCCCACCGCATGTGACATGATCGTCATTGTGTCGAAGGACGGTTGACAGTCACTGCCCTCTAATAACCCTTTCGCCGTCCCCAGAGCGATCCTCCCCTTGCTGAGAGTCAATGTCACAAGATCTGTCACGGGATCTAACTTGGTTTTTTCGCATCCCGATCGTGTGCAAAGAACTGAAACGTCTGGAATCGTTACAAGGAACCGGCTTGTACCAAGCCTGGGGGCGACGAGCAAACGGCCATCAATTTCCAGAAAGTCTTTTTCGTCCCAGTCTAATCGACGTAACAACGGATGAGCTTCATGTAAGTACAGAGCGGGATGGGGTTTTAACGGTAACTGGCGAGCGAGAAAACCATAACTCATGCCTGTTCGCCAACTTAGATATGCGGCAGCGATATGCTTATAACGCAAATTCCGATATCGCATATCATCGATTCTTGTCTGTGTCGCCAACAGTCCTGTTTTACCCCACAGGTCTGCACCAATTAGCATCTCACGGACGTTCAAACCGTATTCTGGGGCAGAGGGATCGAAAGCGTTTTGTTCGACGGCGAAATCGTTTCGTTGAGGTGGCACCACAGGGGCGGCAAGTTTCGGAATTAGTGAGTACAGAACCCGATCGTGCAGACTCGCCAAAGAGAATGTGTCGATCGCCCCGTTCATATTGCAGATCGTCCATGTTTCCTCGTCAACGTATATAACGACATGGGCCATATGCCATACCAAAGCGCTTACCAACGCATTAACTCTCTTCTGAAATCGCCCCTCGCCCGCGATTCCTGACGACGTGCCATCTAGAACCCCGACGATAGTATTTTTTGACAGACTCGAAACATGATCGATGGCCAAATTCCCTGTCTCGCCTTCGCCCGGTGCGAACAGGATTATTCCCTCGCCTACACACCCATCCTTACCCGCCGCTAACGCTTGTTCATAACTCATGATCTCAACACCGGAGCTTATCAGCGCCTGCTTGAGACTGTCCAGGAATCCGCTTAGTTTGAGGGTATTCGAACCATTCGGATAGAAGGCCACGCGCAATGATTTAGCCATCGCCGTTGCGGAGAGCGGAATCTCACCGTTCAAACCGAGCGCTCGGGCCGATGCTTCTGTTGATAAATTTTCCGACCTACTCATGAAATCGCCACCTAAAAGCTAAATACCGATGCCGCACACGCCGCGAGGCAGAATGCTGCTCACTGCTGTTAGCCTCGGATATCATTTTCTTGGTTTGCGTTTTCGAACGTTAGAGTTTTTCATTAGCCAAGCATCGATCATTTTCCCTTTAAACCGCCACTGGTTACCAACCCGAAACGCGGGAATTTTGCGCTGCGTCACGAGACGATAAACGGTAAACCTATCGACCCCTAGATAACGAGCAACCTGAATCACAGTCAATAAATTTTCTTGCATGTCTAGTTTGCTTATGTCAGACTTTGGCATTGTTTGGCAAGTCTATATAAACTTTAAGTCTAATAGTCAATCGTTACCCTGGAGGATCATGATGTTGGGCATCAGCGCAAAACTCCTCTTGCGCTTCGTACTTCTCGGTCTGATAGTCTCAGGAAAATACGCGTGGGCGGGAGCGTTTGCATTCTCGGAGCAGACAGCGCGAGCAGTGGGACAAGCCAGTGCGTTGACAGCTGGGATTGAGGACCCTTCTGCGGTCTTCTTCAATCCCGCTGCCTTGAATGAGATCGAAGGAAATCAAATTCTCGGCGGCGGCATGTACATATATACAGCGAGTAGCGTGAAGAACTCTGGTGTGACCTCCAAGAATATACATGATGATTCATTTGTCCCTACTATGTTTGCGAACTATCATATTCCGAAAACTGACTTCTCGATCGCGGCCGGCGTTTATTCACCGTTCGGCTTGGCAACTTCTTACGGAGAAAATAGTTTTACTCGATTCGCGGCGATTCGAAGCGAGTTGCGAACGATGTATGTAACACCTTCGTTAGCATGGCAAGCTACACCGTGGTTATCTCTAGGAGGAGGAGTTAGCTTTGTTCATTCCTCGGCATTGTTATCACGGCAAATTTTTTTAGGTGGACCAGAAGCAAAGCTTCGCTTCACGGCCACGGATAACGCCTACGGATACAACTTTGGCGTGTTGGTAAAAGCAAACAATCAACTCAAACTAGGACTTACATATCGAAGTAGGGTTAATCTAAATTTCGATAATGCCGATGTAAAATTTGGCGCTCCACCGGTAACTTTTACAAAATCGAGCGGCACAAACGTCCCCCTGCCACCCATCATCAGCGCCGGAATCAACTGGCAAGCCACACCGAGATGGTCATTGGAATTCGTGTACGATTATGCGCATTGGAGTGAGTTCAAGCAGCTCAAAGCAAACTTTCAGACACCCCTGCTGGGCGGGCTGATTCCAGGCCTATTTATTCCTCAAGATTGGAAAAATAGTAGCACTGTACGATTAGGCACAGCCTACAAGATTAACGATGGGCTCACACTGAGAGGCGGTGCGACCCTTGATGAAACTCCGATTCCCAATCGCACCCTGGGTCCAGCCATTCCTGGCGCGGACCTCTTGTCACTCAACGCGGGTATTGGTTACTCGTGGAAAGACCTTACGATTGACTTAGGGTACATGGCCGTATTCTACAAAAATCGAAGAGTCAACAATAACGTGCTCGAAACCGGAGGGATTTCCACGGCTATACCATTTCCTGGGCTTCCTGGTAGCGATCGCTATGAGACTTTTCAAAATTTCGTAGCGATCCATCTGGGATATCGCTTTTAGTAAACCAAAGACTCTCACCAGAGATTTCGTTATATGGCGCTAGACGATCATTAATTTCCGTTGTGGGACTCGAATTGGTTTTGATTCTTTAGATACCATTCGACAGAAAGGCGAATAGCGCGTTCATAGTCTCCGCTCCCCGTCCAATTGAGATCGCGAGTCGCCAGAGAGCAGTCGACTTCCAAGTGTTCTGAAACTAAATCCAGTGCGATTCTAGTGCAGAATGGTTCGTCACTGGACCCGACAAGTTTATAAAGATTTTCAAGAACTGCGCAACTCACCTGCGCCAGCTTCACAGGAATTTTTCGCCGAATTTGCGGCAAACCGGCTGCTAACGAATGAAAATTTAGATAATCGGCTTGTGTGATTGGATTGGCGCCCGATAGATTGTAGGCTTTTCCAATTGCTACTTGCAGCGTTGCGCTCTTGACGATAGCACGAGCCAACTCATCCACCACCACACACGCCACGTAATTGTTACCCTGTCCAATGATCGCGCCGAACGGCGATTTAATGTATCGCAGAGTTCTCGCTACAACGTTGTGATCACCGGGCCCAAGAACCAAAGACGGTCGAAAAATCGTGGCAAGTATTTGTCGGTTATGGTGCGCACCCCATACTAACTTTTCAGACAAAATCTTTTGTCGGGCATAGTGATTCCAGCTCTTTACGTGTTGGTCGATGGACGTAGATTCCTTAATAGGCAGAAGATTCGGGCAAGTTCCGTATACGGTCATGGAGCTCAGATGGATGAATCGCACTACGCCCGCCTCCACCGCAGCATTAATGATGTTTTCTGTGCCTACCACTCCGGTGTTATAAAATTGGCTCCACGGCGCGAAACCGCTCACAATCGCAGCCCCGTGAAAAACGCAGTCTTGCCCTCGACAGAACTTTCTCAGCGAATCCAGATCTAGGAGATTACCTACGGCGACGTTAACACCCTTTCCTCTCAGATGAGCTAACACAGATTCGGAACGACATAACGCGGCAACCTGGTGTCCCTGTTTTATCAGCTCATTCACCAGGTAGCCGCCGATAAAGCCCGAGGCTCCCGTAACCGCCGCCTTCATGTCAGAATTGTGTCGTGAAAGGGGATAGACAATAGCAAGGATGCTTTCTTCATCGCTCTTGACGCGGCGCTCGTTGAATTTTCGCCCAAGTATCCCGCAAAGTGACCGACCGGTTGAACACCAGCTCTGCAGCTGACGAATCTTCGCTGTCGACGCAAAAATACCCGAGCCGCTCGAATTGGAATCGTTCGCCAGGTTTTGCTTCTGCCAGAAACGGTTCGACGCGACACTCAGTCAGGCGCTCTAATGACTTCGAATTGATGTTCGCCAACCAGTCCGAACCATCGGGCACATCGTCAGGGTCTTCTTTAGTGAACAAGTGATCATAAAGTCTCACTTCGGCGGGAAGTGCTTGCGCTGCAGAAACCCAATGAATTGTTGCTTTGACCTTACGTTTACTTTGAGACGAGCCGCTCTTGGTTTCGGGGTCATAAAGGCAACGCAATTCTTTGATCTCACACGTGATCGGATCCTTGACGACCTCCGTACATTTGATGATGTACGCATAGCGCAGGCGAACTTCCTTGCCGGGAGACAAGCGGAAAAAACCCTTTGGTGGCTCTTCACGGAAATCATCCTGCTCAATGTAAATCTCGCGTGAGAAAGGAACCTGACGCGTCCCCTTGCTTGGATCTTCGGGATTGTTAACCGCTTCTAATTCCTCACCCTGCCCCTCGGGATAATTTTCCAGCACGACTTTGAGCGGTCTTAACACCGCCATGACCCTCGGCGCGCGCTTGTTGAGATCTTCACGCAGAGAGTGCTCGAGCATGGCGATATCCACGACACTATTTCTTTTGGCCACACCGATACGCTCGCAGAAATTGCGAATCGCTTCCGGGGTGTAGCCGCGTCGACGGAAACCAGCTAACGTTGGCATCCGCGGATCATCCCAACCCGCGACATGTCCCTGTTGAACCAGTTGAAGCAGTTTGCGCTTGCTCAAGACCGTGTGAGTCAAATTCAAGCGTGCAAACTCGATTTGTTGCGGGTGATGAATGCCGAGCTGATCGAGAAACCAGTCGTAGAGCGGACGGTGATCTTCGAACTCCAACGTGCAGATCGAATGAGTGATCCCTTCTATAGAATCCGACTGACCATGGGCAAAATCGTACGTTGGATAAATACACCACGTATCTCCGGTGCGATGGTGAGTCGCGCGCAAGACTCGGTACATGACGGGGTCGCGCATATTGATGTTTGGTGACGCCATATCGATTTTCGCGCGCAGCGTCCGGCTGCCGTCGGCGAATTCGCCCGCGCGCATTCGCTGAAGCAGATCGAGGTTTTCTTCCACTGAGCGATCGCGATAGGGGCTGTTCTTGCCGGGCTCTGTTAACGTTCCTCTATATTCGCGCATTTGATCCGCGTTCAAATCGCAAACAAAAGCCTTACCGGCTTTGATCAGTTGAATCGCGAACTGGTAGAGCTGCTCGAAGTAATCTGATGCGTAAAATTCCCGATCGTCCCAATCAAAACCGAGCCAGCGAACGTCTTCTTTGATCGAATCGACGTATTCGACGTCCTCCTTGCTTGGATTTGTATCGTCAAATCGAAGATTGCACAGTCCGCCGAACTCGGCGGCCAATCCAAAGTTGAGACAAATCGATTTGGCATGGCCGATATGAAGATAGCCGTTCGGTTCGGGCGGAAATCGAGTGTGTACCCTTCCTTGATTTTTACCGTGCTTGAGATCTTCCGCAACGATATTTCGAATAAAATGAGACGGCGCGGTATCAGCCGCACCCACCGTCGCTCCTACGCCCCCTTCATTTGTTTTTGTTTCCAACCGCCCATTCTCCTCTGTGAATGACTGGATAATACCATAATAAAAACAGATTTTTAACGCGCCGTTGACGGCTTTTTGCCTGCCTGTTAGCTTACGGCATGGCTCAAGTCCGCACTCGTTTCGCGCCAAGCCCGACCGGCTATCTGCACATCGGCGGCGCCCGTACGGCGCTGTTTAATTACCTCTTCGCTCGCCATCACGGCGGCAAGTTCATATTGCGCATAGAAGATACGGATCGCGAGAGATCCACCCCGGAGGCAATTCAAGCCATTTTGGACGCCATGAAATGGCTCGAGCTCGATCATGATGAAGGTCCCTTCTATCAAACCGAACGCTATCCGCTCTATAAAGACAAGATCAAAGAGCTATTAGCAAAGGGCAAAGCCTATCCCTGCACCTGCACACCAGCAGAGTTGGATGCCAAGCGACAGTTAGCGCAGAAAGAGAAACGTAAACCCGCCTATGACGGCACGTGTCGCCCCCGGGAAGGTGTGATCCCGCCGCTGCCGGCTGACAAATCCTATGTCGTTCGGTTCCGCTCGCCGGGCGCAGGCTCGACCGTAGTCCGCGACTTGATCAAGGGCGATGTGGTTTTCGACAATCGCGAGTTGGACGACCTCATCATCGCCCGCTCGGACGGCACGCCGACGTATAATTTTTGCGTCGTCGTCGACGATGTCGATATGGAGATTACTCATATCATTCGCGGCGACGACCATTTAAGCAACACGCCGCGCCAGATCCAGCTTTACCAGGCGCTCGGGCATGAGCTGCCGCAATTTGCCCACGTGCCGCTAATCCTCGGTACAGACAAAGCAAGGCTGAGCAAGCGTCACGGCGCGACTTCAGTCACCGCTTACCGTGATATGGGCTATTTCCCTGAGGCCGTGGTGAATTACTTAGTTCGTCTCGCCTGGTCGTATGGTGATCAGGAAATCTTTTCGCGCCAGGAATTGATCGAGAAATTCACCCTCGAAAACGTCGGCAAATCCGCCGGCGTTTTTAATCCGGAAAAGTTTCTCTGGGTAAATTTTCACTACTTGAAATCCCGGCCGCTCGCGCGACTGGCCGATGACCTCGTGCCTTATATTAAAGCCAAAGGTTATCCGGTGCCTCAGGACAAGAAGTGGCTGGAAAAATTGATTGCGACGCTCCAAGAGAGGACAAAAACGCTGACCGAGCTGATCGATGCAGCTCATTATTATCTGTCCGATGAGATCACTTTCGACGACAAGGCGGCGAAGAAGTTCTTGATTAAGGACGCGGTCGCGCCGATTGGGAGCTTAATTCGCAAGTTGTCCGCACTCGAAGATTTCATCGAAGCGAATATCGAGCAAGCATTCGCCGCCACGCTCCAAGAGAACGGTCTGCAGATGGGTCAACTCGCTCAACCGGTGCGCGTCGCTCTAACCGGCGGCACCGTGAGTCCCGGCATATACGATGTCATCGCCGTCCTCGGCAAAGAGCGGACGATCCGACGCCTGCAAAAGGCATTGGAATACATCCAGCAACTTGACTCGCCCAGCTAATTCTTTTAATTTTATCACTCGCGACTTTGAGGAGTCGGCTAATTGGTAAGCCACCTGACTCTGGATCAGGCGATTGAAGGTTCGAGTCCTTCCTCCTCAGCCACGGTCCCATCGTCTAGCGGTTAGGACACCGGCCTCTCACGTCGGGAACACGGGTTCGATTCCCGTTGGGACCACCAATGATTTCAACCATTTGCAAAATCCCAGTTCGCCGAGTGTCCGGTTTTTGACAGGTCACTTCTGTTTTTCCGCCTCGATCGCTTCCGTAAGCGCCTGAACTTTATCCTCGACTTTTCGAGCACGTCTCGGACATGGATAACGCTCTCCGTGATGAAGTTTAGGGCTTCGACCATCTCTTCCTTGGTCATATTCTTCCCCCTACTTTCCCATTCTTTCAACCGTCTTTTTCATCTGCTCCTCGTCGGCGTGTAAATAGCGCTGCGTCGTCTTCAAAACTGAATGACCGAGAAGCTTTTGCAGGTCTTTGGGATTCCCGCCGGCATCGAGATACCGAGTTGCGAACGAATGCCGCAGTGTGTGAAGCCGTCCGGATCCGAGCCCCGCCAGCTTGAATGCCCGGCACATAACCAGGCCCAAGCCGCGGCCATACTTTCGCCCGTCCTGGCGGCAGAAAATATACTTCCCCATCACCACACGCCGAAGCTTATGCTCGCGCAGAGCTGAGACCGCCGTGCGGTTTAGCGGGATTTCCCTTTCTTCGTAGTCTTTCGGCTTCCAGTCGGGCTTGGCTGTAACTGCAATGACAGGTCGGTCGAAATCTGCATCGGGCCACGTCAAATTGGTAAGCTCGGCAGCTCTTAAGCCGGTGTGGATAGCGACCACTTTGACGGTCATCAATTCCTGCCGCGCCTCTGGTGAAATGCCTTTTAACTTCTTGCCTTCGTCTCGCCTTGTTTTCTTTAGCGACTCTGCGGCATGGTGGCCTGCGCGGGCCGTCGTTTACGTTTTACAGTTTGGTCTAATATTGAACGTTTTCCTCTTACGTAGAGGCGTATCCTAATATCCCGGAGAGAAAAAGATGGAAGAACATTACAAAGACACCATCATCCTGATCACAGCGCGCCGATTCAAAACAAAGTCGGTGCCTTCCTCGCCAACCCGATTCTCAACAATATTTTGAGTCAGCCTAAAAGCGCGTTCGACTTAAGGGAAGTAATGGACAGCGGGAAGATCCTTCTGGTCAATTTGGCCAAAGGCAAGATCGGCGAAGACGCTTCTTCCTTACTCGGCGCTCTGCTGGTAACCAAGATCGGGTTAGCCGGGTTAAGCCGTGCTGATGTTCAGGAACAAAACCGCCCCGATTTCTATTTATATATGGATGAGTTTCAAAACTTTGCCACGTTGAGCCTGGCCAATATGCTCTCGGAACTTAGAAAATATCGCGTCAACATGGTTCTTGCTCATCAGTATTTTAAGTCAGGTCGACCCAAATGTGCGGGATGCGATATTGGGAAATGTGGGAACGATCATATCGTTCAGGCTCGGGCTCACAGACGCAGAAATGCTGGCCGGGGAGTTTTATCCGTTCTTTTCAGCGATAGACTTAATCAACCTCCCCAATTATCACATCTATCTACGGCTGATGATTGATGGAGTGGTGTCGCAGCCGTTTAGTGGAGAGACTCGAATCGGTTCCGCCTTCATAGCTCTACCTCCGGGAGAACCGATCATATGTAAAGATTGATTTGCGAGCAAGCTAGGTCGCGCGGTTAAAAGTAACATGCCACACGAAGCCGCTTTGAGTGACTTTCG
>WNFR01006864.1_pt1 | contig 13838 bp, 13 predicted proteins | sample 5400221 | NCBI WGS metagenome assembly WNFR01 (sample SAMN13153357, study PRJNA577476) | soil metagenome | isolation source: 40 cm soil under Madrone tree | place: USA:California | collected 2016-06-14 | reverse complement strand
CATCTTCTGGGTGTTGCGGTCGAGTGCGCCGTGGCGCGATCTGCCCGAACTCTACGGACCCTGCATGACTTGCTACAATCGGTTCGTGCGCTGGCGGCAGGCTGGCGTCAGCGAGCAAATCATGCCTTGAGATCTGCAAGCTCCTAAAATGGAGCATCGAATCATGCCGTACGAACCCGTCGACGACGAATGGAGCGTCACCAAGCCGATGCTCCCGAACAAGCCGCGCGGTCGAGGGCCAACGGAAATTTTATCATTGACACACATAGGAAATAAGTCCTATAAGTAAATATACGCTGCCGCAAAGCTCGAAACGGCGCGACGCCCCTCCCGAATTTCAAGGCCCATGTCCGGCAAGTAGCCCGCAAAGGGCAAGCCGGCGCGGTCCCGCAGATCCATCGCCGCCCCGGCGCGCTCTGACGGCACCGGCGGCTATACCGGCAAGCAGGCCGCGCAAGCACAGCTCAAGGGCGGATTCGCCGTGCTGAACCGAAAGCGTTGAATGCAAGGGAGGCCTGAATGGCGTTCCAGAAGGGCAAGAGCGGGAATCCCGGCGGGGTGCCCAAGGGCTACGCCGAAATGCGGGCCGCCGCTCGGGAGCATACGGCCGCCGCTTTGCAGGCGCTCGTTGACGCGCTTTCGGACAACAAGCTGAGAGTCGCGGCTGCTAAGGCTCTCCTCGACCGCGGCTGGGGCAAGCCGGCGCAAGCCATGACGGGCGAGGGCGGCGAGGGGCCGGTTGAGATGGTGATCAGGTGGCAGCAACAGCAGCCCGCCGAATCGACATCGTAGTTCCCTATGCGCCGCGGCCTCAGTTCGTCGCATTTCATAACCGCAAGGAACGTTTCGCGCTCGGCGTCGCCCATCGGCGCGCCGGCAAGACGGTTGCCTGCATCAACGATCTGATCCACGGCGCGCTCACCTGCCCGAAGCGCCAGCCGCGCTTTGCCTATGTGGCGCCGCTTCAAAAACAAGCCAAGTCGGTCGCCTGGGACTATCTGAAGCATTACGCGCTGGCGGTGCCGGTAACCACGGCCCATGAATCCGAACTCCATGTCGACTTCCCCAATGGCGGGCAGGTACGCCTGCATGGGGCCGACAATCCCGATGCACTGCGCGGAATCTATCTGGATGGCGTGGTGCTGGACGAATACGCCCAGATGCGGGCCGTGGTCTGGCCCGAGGTCATAAGGCCCGCGCTGGCCGATCGCCTGGGCTGGGCCGCCTTCATCGGCAGCCCCATGGGGCGCAATGCCTTTTGCGAACTCTATGAAACGGCGAAGTCCGATCCGAGCTGGTTCGTCTTCCGCCTGAAGGCGAGCGAGACGGGGCTGATCCCCGCGGCGGAGCTGGAGGCGGCCCGCGCGGTGATGAGCGTCGATCAGTATGCGCAAGAATTTGAATGCTCCTTCGATGCGGCAGTGGTGGGCGCCTATTACGGCAGCCTGATGCAGCAGGCGGAAGCCGAGGAGCGCATTACCTCCGTGCCCTGGGAGCCGTCGGCCGAGGTGCATACGGCCTGGGATCTGGGCATCGGCGATTCCACATCCATCTGGTTCTTCCAGCTGGTGGGGCTGGAAATCCACGTCATCGACTACCACGAGAATTCCGGCGTGGGCCTGTCGCATTACGTCGGCGAATTGGAGGCGCGGCGCGGGCGCGGCTGGGTCTTCGGCGAACATATCATGCCCCATGACGCCAAGGCGCGCGAACTCACCACGGGCAAGACGCGCGAGCAGGCGCTGATCGGGCTTGGCCTCATCCCCCGCATTCTGCCGGCCGAGCCGGTGGAGGATGGGATCAATGCCGTGCGCAATCTGCTGCGGCGCTGCTGGTTCGATGCATCGCGATGCGAGCGCGGGATCGAGGCGCTGCGCCAGTATCGGCGCGACTACGACGATCGGCTGAAGGCCTTCAAAGGCCGGCCGCTGCATGACTGGACGAGCCATGCGGCGGACGCCTTCCGCTATCTCGCCATGGGCCTGCCCGAGCGCGCCGCGGTGTTGAAACCCATCGTCTATCCGAAAGGACCCTATGTATGAGCATCGCCCTGATGATGCGTCTGGAAGCCATGGAAAAGCGCGTGGCCGAGCTGGAACAAAAGCTCGCCGCGCGCCAGGCGGCGGCCGAAACCGCGGAACCAGCGCCTGCGCCACGCCCCGAGGCGCGGCCTGCGCCGCGGACGAAGAAGGCCGCCGCCTGACCCATGGCCGAAAAACCCACTGCCAGGAAACTTGACGACGACGATGTCATCGCGATCTGCCAGGCGGAGATCGCAGGCTCGCTGGGCTTCCTCGACGGGAAGCTCGCGGAGGCGCGCCTCAAGTCGCTGCAGTATTACAACGCCGCGCCCTACGGCAACGAAATCGAGGGCTCAAGCCAGATCGTCACCACCGAAGTGCGCGATAGGGTGGAATCCATCATGCCGAGCCTGATGAAGATATTCCTGTCGGGCGACAAGGTGGCCCAGTTCGATCCGACCGGCCCGGAGGATGAGCAAGTCGCCGACCAGGCGACCGACTACGCTAATTACATTTTCACCAAGGGTGCGCTCTACCACTGAGCTACGGCGGCGCAGAGGCGGCGCACCATATGACAACGGGCTCGGCCGGCGCAAGCGATCCTTCTGACCCGGGCCGGCCATCGTCCGAGGGCGTTCCGGTGCCGGAGTCAGTCGCAGCAAAACAGCCGGTTGTAGTTTTCCAGGGCCTCCTTCATCGAAACCGTTCGGGGCTGGGCCGGCGGTGTCCGGTTCTCGCTGGGCGGCATCAGGTCGAGAGGGCCGGGCGCCCCGAACGGTGCATCGCGGTAGCGACCATCCGCCCGCCACACGCAAGGGCCGTGCATCCGCACCCTGCCATAGATCAATTTTTCGCCGAACTCGATGCGCTCAATGCACGCTTCGCGCCGATCGCGCGTCCGGTAGAGCGTGCCAGCCCGGCAGATGCCCAGCGGGTCAAGATCAACGGTCATAGGATCTGCCTGACTTCGCCAATCGTCCCATATCACTGATTGTCGAGAATCTAGGCCCGGCCGATTCCGCGCACAAGCAAGGTCTTGCGATACGTCACCGCGCCCGCGCCCTGGCATCGGGGCGCAATCAAGATCGCCCCCTATGCCAATCGCTCAACCGGCGCGGCCCGCAAGGGTCGCGCCGCTTTTTTGCTTTGAAGATCGAGCTTCATTGCCTGCATTACAGCGAATTAATCGCCGGGAAATGCAGTAAATAGCGGCAGCGCATAATGTAGTTCCCTGACGCGGCTTTGGAAGCGCCGCCCCTGCAACCGATAAACCAGACGGAGTTCAAGAATATGATGCGTTCGGCATTTGCGGAACGGCCGGTGTCGGCACCGGCCGTCCTAGACGACGGCGCAAGAAAGCGCCGGTCGCCTCTACGCCAGCTCGTAGCGGCGAGCATGGCGACGATGATCATCGCCTTTGGCGGAACGGCCTCGGCGGCGAGCCTGCCGCCGGATACCTTCGCCGATCTCGCCGCCAAGGTAACCCCGGCGGTCGTCAACATCTCGTCAACCCACCACTCAAAACCCTCGTCCGACACGGCGATGCCCGATTTCCCCCAGGGCTCGCCTTTCGAAAAGTTCTTCCACAATTTTCGCGGCCAAGGCCGGAACAACGGTGAGGATGCAACGGCGCTGGGTTCGGGTTTCATCATCGATTCCACGGGCTATGTCGTCACCAACAATCACGTCGTGGAAGACTCGAGCGATATCGTGGTGACGCTCAACGACGGCAAGGACTATCCGGCCAAGCTGATCGGCACCGACAAGAAGACCGATCTGGCCCTGCTGAAGATCGATGCCGGCAAACCCCTGCCGGCGGTCGCCTTCGGCAATTCGGACGCGGCCCGCGTGGGCGACTGGGTGCTGGCGGTCGGCAATCCCTTCGGCCTGGGCGGAACCGTGACGACGGGCATCATCTCGGCGCGCAGCCGCGATATCCACGCCGGCCCGTTCGATGATTTCCTGCAGATAGATGCCCCGATCAACAAGGGCAATTCGGGCGGCCCGACCTTCAATCTTGCCGGCGAGGTCATCGGCATCAATTCGGCGATCTATTCGCCTAACGGCGGCAGCGTGGGCATCGGCTTTGCCATTCCTGCCAACGAAGCGAAGCCGGTTCTTAATGCCCTGCGCGAGCATGGCAAGGTCGACCGCGGCTGGATTGGCGTTCAGATTCAGCCTGTGACCCCGGAGATCGCCGATTCGCTGGGGCTTAAGGACGCCAAGGGAACGCTGGTGACCGCCGTTCAGCCCAACGGTCCGGCGGCCAAGGCGAATATGCAGCAGGGCGACGTCATCCTGTCTTTCAACGGGCAGGATGTCGGCCAAACCCGCGAACTGCCGCGGATCGTGGCGGCGACACCGGCGGGCAAGCCCGTCGACGTGGTCGTCTGGCGCGATGGGGGGCGTAAGACGCTAAGCGTCACCGTCGCCCAGATGAAGGATCAGGAGCAGGTTGCTTCAGCGGGCGATAGCTCCCCCGACGGCCAGAGCGAAGGCTCGGCCAATCGCGCGCTGGGCGTCCAGCTCTCGGCGCTGACCCCTGATCTTCGCCAGCAACTGGGCCTGGGCGATGACGTCACCGGCGTCGTCGTCATGGACGTCACCGAGAATGGCCCGGCGGCCAAGCAGGGCCTGCGCCAAGGCGACATCATCGTACAGGTCGCCCGCAGCAAGGTGAGCGATCCGGCGGAAGTCGACAAGGCGGTGCAGCAGGCGCTGAGCGCGAAGCGATCCGCCGTTCTGCTGCTCGTCAATCGCCAGGGCGACCAGGTCTTCCTGGCAGTCAAGGTGGGTAAGGCGTAGGCACCCCTCGGTCTTGCCTTCCCGCTCGGCAGGGTCGGCGCCCGTGTTCCCGATGACACGGCCGACCCTGCCTCTTTTATTGGGGTTCAACGATGACTAATCTACCTCCAGAGTCAGCGACCGCCCCCGGCGGCGGCGACCAACCAGACACGGCCCGCATGCGTATTTTGGTGATCGAGGACGATGAAGCGACAGCCGCCTATATGGTCAAGGGGCTGACGGAGAACGGCTATGTCGTCGACCAGGTGGGCAGCGGGCGCGATGGCCTGTTTCATGCCACCAGCGGCCATTTCGACCTGATCATCGTCGACCGGATGCTGCCCGAGCTGGATGGGCTTGCCGTCGTCAAGGCGTTGCGGGCCGCCAAGCAGATCACGCCGGTTCTGTTCTTGAGCGCGCTGGGCCAGGTGGACGACCGGGTCAGCGGGTTGAAGGCGGGCGCCGACGACTATCTGACCAAGCCCTTCGCTTTCTCGGAATTGCTGGCCCGCATCGAGGCATTGCTGCGCCGGCGCAGCGCGCCCGCGGTGCAGACCAAACTCAATGTCGGCGATCTGGAAATGGACCTGTTGACCCGCCAGGTGCGTCGCGCCACTCAATCGATCGACCTTCAGCCACGCGAATTCCGCCTGTTGGAATACCTCATGCGCCATGCCGGACAGGTCGTCACCCGCACCATGCTGCTGGAAGGCGTCTGGGACTACCACTTCGATCCGCAGACGAATGTGATCGACGTCCATATCAGTCGCCTGCGCCAGAAGATCGACAAGGGATTCCATCCGCCGCTGCTGCATACCGTGCGGGGCGCGGGATACTGCATCCGTGCGGATAACTAAGTTCCTTCGAACGACGGCGTTTCGCCTCGCCCTGATCTACGCAGGCATTTTCAGTCTCTCGGTCATCCTGCTCTTCGCCTTCATCTTCTGGACAACCTCTGTTCTGGTCGATCGTCAGCGCCAACAGGCGATCGTCGCCGACATGAACGATCTGCGCGACGAGTTCACCTCGCTGGGTCCCTCGGGCCTGCTCGATTCGGTGATCGACCGCAGCCGGCCCGATCGCGTCGGAAACGGCGTCTACCTGCTGGCAAAACCGGATTTCACGCCCATGGCCGGCAATCTTTCGGCCTGGCCCAAGGCGCCGGCCCGCCAGGGACTATGGATCACATTTCCCATCGAGGCGCGCCGCTTCGGCGACTCCCAGGGCGAGCGGTCGATCGCCGAAGCCCTCGAGGCAAATTTGCCCGGCGGCTATCATGTGTTGGTCGGCCAGAACACCGCCCCGCAGCGGCGCATGCAAAGCGCCACCATTCAGGCCCTTTTCTGGTCCTTGGCGGCCATGGTCTGCCTGGGTCTGGCCGGCGGGCTGCTGCTCAGCCGCAACATGATCCGGCGCATCGAGGCGATCAATCGCAGCGCCGAGCGGATCATGCACGGCGAGGTGATGCATCGCATGCCGGTGGGCCAATCGAACGACGAATTCGATCGGTTGTCGGTAAACCTCAATCTGATGCTGGAGGAGATCGAGCGGCTGGTGGGGGGCATCCGCGCCGTCACCGACAATATCGCCCACGACCTTCGCAGCCCGCTGACGCGGTTGAAGAGCCGGCTCGAGATCGCCATGAACGCGGCGGACGATCCGATCGAGCGGCGGGCCGCCATCGAGCAAGCCATTCAAGAGGCCGATCAACTTCTCGCCACCTTCGGGGCCTTGCTCTCGATCGCCGATGCCGAGGCGGGCGCACGGCGCGCCGACATGACCACCGTCGAGCTGAGCGGCGTCGTGCAAGACGTCGTCGAGCTCTATCGACCGCTGGCCGAGGAGCGTGGCGCGAATCTGGACCTGAACATCCATGGCCTGACAAGGGCACAAGGCAATCGCCAGCTTCTATTTCAAGCGGTGGCGAACCTCATCGACAATGCGGTCAAATACGGCGCCGCGGGGCAGCGCATTGCCGTCGAAGTCGCCGGCGGCCCGCCGTCGCCCCTGATTTCGGTGGCTGATTTCGGCTCGGGCATTCCGGCCGCCGAACGCGACCACGTGTTGGAGCGTTTCGTGCGATTGGATGCCAGCCGCACGACGCCGGGCAGCGGCCTTGGTCTCAGCCTCGTCGCGGCAATCGCCCGCCAGCATGGCGCGACGCTCGAGCTGGCCGACACGCGGCCCGGCGAGCAGCCGCCGGGGCTGACGGCCCGGCTGCGTTTCCCACCCGAACCGGACGAGCGTCTCGCGCTGCCCTCAGCAGCCTGAGCGGGATCAGCCCCCTAGACCAGGCTTGGGTGACCCTTGAACCTTGGTCCAATCCAACGCATGGCGCCTGATTCACGTCTCAAGCCGAAGCGGCTTGAGACGATCAGGCTCTAGCCAAACCCCCATCCTTGGGTTAGCGTCCGGCCATCGAGTGTAGGGAAGCCGGTGGGGCCCTGAACGGGCTAGTCCGGCGCTGCCCCCGCAACTGTGAACGGTTAGACCGCTGCCCGCCCTATCTGGGGCGACAGGTCACTGGCCCGGCTGGGCTGGGAAGGCGGCGGCGGTCTGTGACCCGTAGCCAGGAAACCTGCTCGAAAGACGCAATCCGGCACGACTTCCTCGGAGGGAGGAAAGCCTATGGAATCGCTTCCGCCCCTATCGGGCAAGACATCACCTGTCATTCTGGTGTTGGGCGGCGCTCGTTCCGGCAAGAGCCGCTATGCCGAGTCCCTGCTGGCCGATCGGGTCGGCCATCGCATCTATCTGGCAACCGCGGAAGCGCGCGATGAAGAGATGCGCCAGCGTATCCTCCATCATCGAGCGCGCCGGGGCGAGGGCTGGCACACGATCGAATCCCCCATCGACATCGCCGCATCGATCGCGAGTGCCGGCGGCGATGCGGTTCTGGTGGATTGCCTGACCCTGTGGCTCAGCAATCTGATGGCGGCGGACCGAGACATCGATGCGGCGACGAGCGGTCTTTGCCGGGCGCTGGCGCAAGCCCAGGCGCCCGTCGTTCTGGTCAGCAACGAGACCGGCCTCGGCATCGTTCCCGACAATGCGCTCGCCCGCCAGTTCCGCGACCGAGCGGGCCAGCTCAATCAGGCGGTGGCCGCCATGGCCGATCGCGTCGTCTTCATCGCCGCCGGACTTCCCCTGACACTCAAGGACAATGCCGCATGAATGCCAAGATTCCCGCCACCGTCATCACCGGATTTCTGGGTGCCGGCAAGACAAGCCTCATCCAGCACCTGCTGCGCACCGCCAACGGCAAACGGCTCGCTCTCATCATCAACGAGTTCGGCGATATCGGCGTCGACGGGGAAATCGTCAAAGGCTGCCGCATCGAGGGTTGCGCCGAGGAGAACATCATCGAACTGGCCAATGGCTGCATCTGCTGCACGGTGGCCGACGAATTCCTGCCGACCATCGAGGCGCTGCTCAATCGACCGAACCCGCCCGACCATATCGTCATCGAAACCTCGGGATTGGCCTTGCCCAAACCGCTGCTCAAGGCTTTCGCCTGGCCGGAAGTCCGTACGCGGGTCACCGTCGACGGCGTCATCGCCGTGGTGGACGGACCGGCGGTGACGGCCGGCCGCTTTGCCGAAAATCCCGATGCCGTGGAGGCTCGGCGCACGGCCGATTCCAGCCTCGAGCACGACAGCCCGCTGGCGGAACTGTTCGAAGATCAGTTGGCCTGCGCCGACATGGTCATTCTCAACAAATCGGACCAGATGACAAAATCCGAGCGGCTCTCGGCGGAACGCATGGTGGCCGACCATCTGCGCCCATCGGTGAAAATCGTTTCGGCAACCTATGGCGCGATCGACGCCCGGACCCTGCTGGGCGTCGATGCCGCGGCGGAGGACGATCTTGCCAGCCGTCATAGTCATCATGATGGGGAGAACGGCGAGCACGATCACGACGATTTCGAAAGCTTCCATGTCGAACTGCCTGAAATCGCCTCGCCGCAGCCCCTGCTCGATCGGCTGGCGGTGGCGATCGCAGGCCACGATATCCTGCGGGTGAAGGGCTTCCTCGCCGTGGCGGGCAAGGAGATGCGGCTGGTGCTCCAGGGAGTCGGCGGCCGGTTGCAGCATTACTACGATCGCCCCTGGCAGACGGGAGAAGCCCGCGCAAGCCGCCTGGTCGTGATCGGACAGAAGGGCCTCGACCGCATAGCGATCGCCGCCGCGCTCGCCGGCACGGCGCACTGAGCCGCGATGCATCTTCTCGCCGCAAAACCTGGCGTGATTTCCGACGGCAGCATCGCCGTCGACCTCGGCCAGACGCCCGGCGAGATCGTGATCCTGTCTTCGGCCGATACTGAATTGGCCTGCCTGGCGGCCGCTCAATCGCGCCTGGGGCCGGGGGCGCCCAGCCTGCGCCTGGCGAATCTTCTGCAGCTTGGCCACAACCTTTCGGTCGATCTCTACATCGAAAAGGTGGCCCAGCATGCCCGGTTGGTGATCCTTCGTCTGCTGGGCGGATCGCGCTATTGGCCTTATGGCGTCGAGCAGATTTCCGCGATCTGCCGGGAGCGCGGGATCGCCTTCGCCGCACTGCCCGGCGACGACCAGCCCGACCCGGAATTGTCGGCGGCTTGCAGCGTATCGGCCGAAGCGGCCCATCGCCTGTGGCGCTACTGCGCCGAAGGCGGGGTCGAAAATGCGCGCAACCTGTTGGGCTTTGCCGCGACGATCATCGGCCGCGAAGCAAGCTGGCGCGAACCGATGGCGCTGTTGCGCGCCGGACTTTACTGGCCCGGTCGCGACATGCCGAGCTTCGAGGATGTGGCCGGCGCCTGGCCGCCCGGGCGCCCGGCGGCGGCGGTGGTCTTCTATCGCGCCCTGATGCAGGCCGGAAATGTCGCGGTCATCGATGCCTTAATCGAGGCATTGGACAAGGCCGGGCTGAACGCGCTGCCGATCTATGCCACGAGCCTGAAGGAAGCCGTCGCGGCGGATTTCGTCGGCGCGATGATGGAGCGGGCGAATCCCGCGGTCGTGCTCAACGCGACTGCCTTCGCTCTCTCCTCGCCCGGCGCCGCGCGAAGCGCGACACCGTTCGACTCGGCAAACGCGCCCGTGCTCCAGGTCGTCTTCTCGGGCGGCAATGAGGCCGATTGGCGGGCGGGAAGCCAGGGGCTTTCGGCCCGCGATCTTGCCATGCAGGTGGTATTGCCCGAGGTGGATGGACGGATCCTGTCGCGCGCGGTCAGCTTCAAGGCCGAGTCGGCTTTCGATGCCGCCACCCAATGCTCCATCGTCGCCTATCGACCGATGCCCGATCGCATCGAATTCGTGGCCGCGTTGACGGCCGGTTGGGCGCGCCTGCGGGCAACGCCGGCGGCGGAACGACGCGTTGCCATTCTGCTGGCGAACTATCCGAACCGCGACGGCAGGCTCGGCAATGGCGTCGGCCTCGATACACCGGCGGGCACAGTGGAAGCGATGAAGGCCATGGCGGCCGCGGGATACCGGATCGACGATCGGCCGGCGGAGGGCAAGGCTCTGATGGCGCGATTGCTGGCGGGGCCGACCAACAGCGGACGCAGCCGGATCGGTGGCGAGAGCCTGCCGCTCGCCGACTATCTTGCCTTCTCGGCGACCTTGCCAGCGCGGCTTCGCGACCAATTGCGGGAGCGCTGGGGCGAAGCCGAACAGGATCCCTTCTTCGTCGACGGCCATTTCATCCTGCCCATCCATCGCTTGGGCCATGTCGCCATCGCCGTGCAACCGGCGCGCGGCTACAACATCGACCCGGCCCGCAGCTATCACGACCCCGACCTGGTTCCGCCCCACGGCTATCTCGCCGTCTATGCCTGGCTGCGGCTTCATTTCGGGGTGCAGGCGATCATCCATATGGGCAAGCATGGCAATCTGGAATGGCTGCCCGGCAAGGCCTTGGCGCTTTCCGCCGATTGCTGGCCGGAAGCAGCCCTCGGTCCCATCCCCCATCTTTATCCCTTCATCGTCAACGATCCCGGCGAGGGCAGCCAGGCCAAGCGGCGCAGCGCTGCGGTCATCGTCGACCACCTAACGCCACCACTGACCAGGGCCGAGACCTATGGCCCGCTGCGCGATCTCGAGCGACTGGTCGACGAATATTACGAGGCGGCGGGCCTCGATCCCCGGCGCTGCAAGCTGTTGTGCGATCAGATTCTGGAGCTGGCCGCGTCAAGCGGCCTGGACAAAGATTGCGGAATCGCGGCGGATGAAAGCGCGGATTCGGCGCTTGGAAAGCTCGACGGCCATCTCTGCGATCTGAAGGAACTGCAGATCCGCGATGGTTTGCACGTCTTCGGCTGTTCGCCCACGGGCGGCCAGGCGACCGACCTTCTCGTCGCCCTCAGCCGCCTGCCGCGCGGGAACGGACAGGGGGGTGCAGCCTCTCTGATCCGTGCCTTGGCGCTGGACCTCGATCTCCTGGAAGGCTTCGACCCCCTCGATTGCGACATGGCGGCAGTCTGGACGGGCCAGCGACCCGCCGCTCTGAACGCGGGCGCGGAGGCCTGGCGAAACAATGGCGATACGGTCGAGCGGCTTGAGATAGCCGGCCTGCTGACCGGGCTCGACGGGCGCTTTGTGGCGCCGGGGCCTTCGGGCGCGCCGACGCGAGGACGTCCGGAAGTGCTGCCGACGGGGCGCAATTTCTATTCGGTGGATACGCGGCTGGTGCCCACGCCGGCGGCCTGGCATCTAGGCTGGAAATCCGCCGCCCTGCTGCTCGACCGTTATCGCCAGGAACACGGAAATTGGCCCAAGAGCCTGGCGCTGAGCGCCTGGGGCACCGCCAATATGCGCACCGGGGGCGACGATATCGCCCAGGCGATGGCCTTGATGGGCGCGCGCCCGAACTGGGATCCCAATTCCGGCCGTCTGGCGGGATTCGAGATATTGCCGCTGTCGATCCTCGATCGGCCGCGGGTGGATGTCACTCTGCGCATTTCAGGATTCTTCCGCGATGCCTTTCCCCAGCAGGTGGATCTGGTGGCAAGCGCCGCCCGAGCGGTCGCCGAACTCGATGAGCCGCCGGCCTTGAACCCGCTGGCCGAACGCGCGCGCCGCGACAGGGCCGAGTTCGAATTGGCGGGACTCTCGCCCGAGCAGGCGGCCAAGCGGGCGACCTTGCGCGTTTTCGGCTCGAAGCCCGGTGCCTACGGCGCCGGGCTTCAGGCGCTCATCGACGAGCGCGGCTGGAACAGCGCGGCCGATCTCGCGAAGGCTTATGTGGCCTGGGGTGGCTATGCCTATGGCGACGGAGCGGACGGGGTTGCCGAGCACCGCTTGTTCGAAACCAGGCTGGGGACGGTCGAGGGCGTCCTGCACAATCAGGACAATCGCGAGCATGACCTGCTCGACAGCGACGACTATTACCAGTTCGAAGGCGGGCTGGCGGTCGCGGTCACCGAACTCAGCGGCCGGCGCCCCGCGATCTATCACAACGATCATTCGCGGCCCGAAAGCCCCCGCATTCGTCGGCTGGAAGAGGAGATCGCGCGGATCGTGCGCGGCCGGGTGGTCAATCCCAAATGGATCGCGGGCGTCATGCGCCATGGCTACAAGGGTGCCTTCGAAATGGCGGCGACGGTGGATTACATGTTCGCCTTCGCGGCCACGACGGGCGCCGTGGCGGATCATCATTTCGATCTCGTCTATCAGGCCTATCTGGGCGATGCAAACGTGCGCAACTTCCTGCTGTCGGCCAACCGCGATGCGGCACGCGAGATGGCCGAGCGCCTGCTGGAAGCGATGGAGCGAGGCCTCTGGCGGCCCCGCGCCAACGCTGCCTTCGAGGATCTCGCCGCGCTGAGGGATGCAAGATGACCATCGAAAGCGAAGATGAGATCAATCGCAGAGCCAATGAAAAATCGGCCAAGCGCAAGGCCGCGCGCGACCGCATGATGGCGACCAAGACAATCGAGAAGGGCTTGCTGATCGTCCATACCGGCAAGGGCAAAGGCAAGTCGACAGCGGCCTTTGGCCTGGTCCTGCGCGCCATGGGCCATGGCTTCAAGGTCGGCGTGGTGCAATTCGTCAAAGGCAAATGGGAGACCGGTGAACGCGGGGTCTTGGCCCGCTTTCCCGAGCTGGTGACCATCAAGACAATGGGCGAGGGCTTCACCTGGGAGACCCAGGATCGCGCGCGGGACATCGCCGCGGCCCGCGCCGCCTGGGATCAGGCGATCCGAATGATGGAGGATCCCGCCTATCGCCTGATTCTGCTCGACGAACTCAACATCGTGCTGCGCTACGACTATCTGCCGATCGAGGACGTGGTGGAGAAGCTCAGCCGCCGCCGCCCCGGCCTTCATGTCGTGGTGACTGGCCGCAATGCGCGCGACGAGCTGATCGCCGCCGCTGATCTGGTGACCGAGATGACCATGATCAAGCACCCGTTCCGCGACGGCGTGAAGGCGCAGGCAGGAATCGAATTTTGACCCGAACGCCTGCCGTCATGTTTCAAGGCACAGGCTCGGACGTCGGCAAGTCGCTGATCGTCGCCGGGCTGGCGCGGGCGTTTCGCCGCCGGGGCTTGCGAGTGCGTCCCTTCAAGCCCCAGAACATGTCCAACAACGCGGCGGTGACAGCAGAAGGTGGCGAGATCGGCCGCGCTCAAGCCTTGCAGGCGCGAGCCTGCGGCATCGCGCCGTCGGTCCATATGAATCCGGTTCTACTGAAACCGCAGAGCGAAATCGGCGCCCAGGTCGTGATCCAGGGCCGCGTCTGGGGCACGGCGAAAGCCCAGGAATGGCAGCGCCTCAAACTCGAATTCCTGCCGCGCGTCCTGGAAAGTTTCGAGCATCTGAGCCAGGACGCCGATGTCGTTCTGATCGAAGGGGCCGGCAGTCCGGCCGAGACGAATCTCAGAGCGGGCGACATCGCCAATATGGGATTCGCCGAAGCCGCGGGTGTGCCGGTGATCCTGATCGGGGATATCGATCGCGGCGGCGTCATCGCCAGCCTGCTGGGCACGGTTCAATTGCTTGAGGCAGACGAACGCCAGCGGCTTGCCGGATTCATCATCAACAAATTT
>WNFR01007947.1_pt1 | contig 13840 bp, 12 predicted proteins | sample 5400221 | NCBI WGS metagenome assembly WNFR01 (sample SAMN13153357, study PRJNA577476) | soil metagenome | isolation source: 40 cm soil under Madrone tree | place: USA:California | collected 2016-06-14 | reverse complement strand
TTAAAATCTTGTCGTGGATCACTCGATCCAGGGCAAATTTGCCATCGATCAATCCATTGCGCTTATCCTCGTCGAGCATAAACTGAAGTCCCGCCACGTTGACCGACAGATCTCCGCTCAGCGCCGGCGCGTATAAATCATACGCTTGGTTGACGAGCTCCACTTCGCCTTGCAGTTTAGCATCGAAGCCGGCTCTAATTGCGTCAGCCTTGTTGTATTTGGCGAGCTGGATTCCAAGGATCAAGGCTTTCAAAAAACGTTTGCTGGTTTCGGGATGTTTTTCCAGGAAGTCGAATCTCGAAGTCAAGATCGTTTGCGGGATCACAAGCGCGTCGCTCAAGTTGGCGAGCATCGGATAACCGAGGCGCGTGAGCCTCACGGTATCGTCAGGGGCGAACGGCGCGGCGGCGACGAGGCCTTTTTCCAGCGCTCCCGCGCGCAAGTTGCTGCCGCCGATGGCGCGCAACATCACATCTTTGTCGGGATCGATGCCGTTTCTTTTTAGAAATACCCGCATCGCAAAATCGGAGAACGCCCCGGCACCGGTCACGCCGACGATCTTGCCTTTCATGTCTTCGAGCGAGCGTGTCGACTTGCTGCCGATGATTTGATAATTCGTCGCGTTTGAAATCGCGCCGATGATCACCACGTCCAGTCCCCGCGCCCGGCTGCGCATGATCGCTTGCGCTCCGCCGATCTCGGCGAACTCGACTTCGCCCGACGAGAGCGCGGCGAGAGCCGCCGGACCGCCGCGCACGAATATAGGTTGGATCTCTAACCCTTGGGCTGAAAAAGCCGCGGGCGAGCGCGACGCGAAACGGCAGTTCGCTGTTCCACGCCAGACCGGTAAAGACCACCCGCAGGCTTTTCTTTTCCTGGGCTGACGACCCGCCGGAGTATAGGGTCAATAGGACGTATAGGACCAATAGGGAAACCCGAATACCCGAACTACAAAGCTTCATGCACGTCCCTACTGTTTGAGCTTTCCTTCGGCCCTGAGTTCCTGCTGAGCGATTCGTAGTATCCGATCGTTGATCACGCGGTCCACAGTGAAGCCCTTGTCGACGAAGCCGGCACGGATGTCTTCGTCGAGCATTTGTTGGATACCCGGCACCGCGATCGACAGATCGGCGGTCAGTCCGGGCGAGTAGAGATCCCACGCTGCGCTGACGATATTGGGCTCACCCTGCATGCCGGAATCGTAGCCTGCTTTGATAGCTTCTTTTTTGTTGAACTTTGCGAGTTGTATGCCCTGGATATATGCCTTGAGAATGCGCTTGCTGGTTTCCGGATATTTCTCCAGCACTTCACTGCGCGTGACGATAATGTTTTGCGGAATGCCGAGGGACTCGTTCATGTTGCTGATGACCGAATAGCCGGCGCGGATCAAACGCACCGCGTCTTCGGTGGAAAAAGGCGCCGCTGCGATGATGCCTTTCTCGATCGCCGCCGCGCGCAAGGCCGTTCCGCCGATCGAACGCAACATCACGTCCTTGTCCGGATTGATATTATTTTTCTTGAGAAATGCCTTGACGGCAAATTCCGAATAGGTGCCGGCTCCGGTGATGCCGATGGGCTTGCCTTTCAGCTCTTCGACTGTGCGCGTCTGCTTATTCCCGAGGAGAATGTAATTGGTAGTGCTGGAAATGCAGCCGATGATCGCCAAATCCAATCCATGCGCTTTGCCGCGAAATATCGCTTGAGCGCCACCGATGCTCGCGAAGTCTGCCTCGCCGGAGACCAGCGCGGCGATCGCCGCCGGCCCGCCACGGATCAGGATAGGTTCGATCTGCAGACCCTGCGACTTGAAGTAGCCGCGCGCCAGCGCCGCGCGAAACGGCAGCTCGCTATTCCACGCGAGGCTGACAAAGACCATCCGTAAGTTCTTTTTCTCCTGCGCCAGTGAAGGCGCCGCGACGCAGAGCGCCAACACTATGGCTGCAATCAGGCGAGCAATCTTCAGATTTCCCATCACTCCAATACTCCGTTCTTCTACCGCTTCGCATACACAGTCGTCCGGCCGCTCTTTTCGAAGGTCAAAACTTCGTAGGGCTCAGGCTTGCCGCCTTCCATGCCCGGTGAACCGACGGGCATGCCCGGGACCGCGAGTCCGAGCACCTGCGGTTTTTCTTTTAACAGTTTGTAGATCAGATCCGCCGGCACATGGCCCTCGACAACGTAGCCTTCGATCAGCGCAGTGTGGCAAGCATAAAGTTTTTCCGGCACGCCGTGCTTGCGCTTGAGGTCCGTGAAGCCTTTGCCGAAGACGACCTTCTTTTCGACTTTGAAACCGTTCTTTTCGAGATGGCTCATCCAGCCATCACAACAGTCTCAGGTCGGCGTCTTGTATACGGTGATCGTCGGTGCGGAAGCCTTCGGCTGCGCGTGGCTCGTAACCGGCAACAACGCTAGGCTCAGATAAACCACTGTGGCCGCAAGCCCTAACAATCGATTCATATAAATGGCCTCCGCGAACGTCGTTAATCTACCAAATGGACTATACTCAGGGAAGCGGATGCCGCGCTCGGCTCGTGATCGGCTTGACATATGCGCCCCTTCATCTGTTAAGTAGGTACAATTCCAAATAGAGAACGGAAAACTTATGGCTGAATCAGGACGAAAGTTAAAGCTCGGTATCGTCGGCATCGGTGTCGGCGCGTCGGAAATCCTGCCGGCGATGGAACAGATGGCGGAATTTGAATTGGTCGCCGCGGCTGACGTCAACCCGCGCGTGCTGGAAACATTCCGCCAGCGCTACGGCGCCAAAACTTACGACAGCGTCGAAAAACTGTGTGCTGATCCAAACGTCGAAGCTGTGTGGGTATCGACGCCGAACCGATTTCACGCGCCGCATTCAATCATCGCCGCCAATGCCGGCAAGCACGTCGTTGTCGAAAAACCGATGGCCATTTCGCTTCAAGAAGCGGAGCAGATGATCGAGGCGTCGATCAAGAATAAGATCAAACTCCTGTGCGGCCACACGCAGAGCTTCGGCCCGCATATTCGCACCATGCGCAAAATCATTCGCTCCGGCGAGTTTGGACGACTCTGCGCGCTGCACGTCTGGGCGTACACGGATTGGATGCGGCCAATGGTTCAAGGGCCGGCCGATTCCCGGCTACTATTCCGGTTTTCTGGAATTCGAAGACGGCACACCCGCAACTCTCATGCACAACGGTTACGGTTATTTCCTCGCGTCGGAACTGGTTCCATGGGGCGGACAGAATAGCCGATACGACGAAGCCGAGCGCGCCGCGATTCGAAGATCTTTGTTAGACGGCACACGCAATGAAAACGCCGACAAAGACGAGATGCGCATCGGTGGCGCGCACGAGCGAGAAGTCCGCGACCGGAGCAAAGCCAAGCCGTGGCTGCCCAACGATCTCGGTATCCTGGTCGCGACTTGCGAGAAAGGCGACATCCGCCAATCCCAATTCGGTCTGTTTGTCCACAGCGACGAAGGAACCAAAGATGTTCCGCTCATCGGCGGCGGCGGTCCATCGCGCCGCGGCGAGCTGATGGAGCTCTACGACGCGGTGGTGATTGACAAACCGATCCGCCACACGGGCCCCTGGGGCATGGCGACCCTGGAAGTTTGCTTGGCGCTGATTCAGTCAGCGCAGGAGAGAAAAGAAATATATTTGCAGCATCAGGTGCCGGCGCCGGAAGAGGACTAAAGTTCAGATGGTGACGTTTTTAGTTTTTCGGTCATTCCGAACAAAGTAGGAATCTCGCCTTGAAAGTTTCGTCCCAAGCAAAGACGAGATCCCTCGTTTGACTCGGGATGACAGTTTGGCGAGATGTCATTTCGAACGAAGAGAGAAATCTTTCGTCGATCAGTAACGGGGGAATCAGGAAGATCTCCCTGCGCCGGACTGTGTGAAAACTTTCTCGGAGCCCTTCGACTAAGCTCTGGGTGAACGGATAAGTACTCAATTTCTAATGAGACCACACCGTTCGCGGTGAGCCTAGGCGAACCATGAACGGTGTTTTCGCACAGTCTGGTGCTCGAGATGACAACCAAGAATAATGCTGGATTAAAGCCCGGAATTCTTCATTTCCAAATTTTATACTCAAAAGGAGTCTTTTATGCATAACGGACAAAAAGTCGTCGACGTTCACGGTCATATGACCACCCCGGCGGGATTTCGCCAGTTTCTCGCCGAGATCGTCTCGCAGAATACGCCGGGCAGAAAACTGGAAGTCACCGAAGAGCAGCTGGAAGCTGCGCAGCAGCGGCACCTCAAATTCATGGACGATCGCAATATCGACGTCCAGCTGATCGGTCCGCGGCCGATCGCCATGTGGCACTGGATGCGACCTTTTCTGCAAGAGTTCTGGGCGAAAACAACAAACGACGTGATCGCGCGCATCGTCAAGCTCCATCCCGACCGCTTCCGCGGCATGGCGCAGCTACCGCAATCCAGGGACAAAGACACGCGCCACTGCCTGGCCGAGTTCGAGCGCTGCATCAAAGAATTGGGCTTCGTCGGCGCTTATTTGAATCCTGATCCGGCCGGCGACAAACAGACGCCCGGGGTGCACGACGAATATTGGTATCCGCTGTATGAGAAGGCGATCCAGCTGGACGTGCCCCTGATGGTTCACCCGTCGATCAGCTACGACAAGCGTCTGGAAATCATCCCCGCGAATTATCAAATGAACAACTATTTGGAAGAATTTGTCGCCATGCAGCTTTATTCGCACAGCAAAGTCTTCGAAACTTTTCCCAAGCTCAAAATTGTCATTTGCCATTGTGGTGGCGGCCTGAATCGATTTATTCCCACCGATCACCACGTCGGCAAGGCGGGTCTTAACACCAATCTTTTTTATGACGCCTGCTGCTATGACGTTAACTATCTAGAAGCCGCCATCAAACAGCGCGGCGTCGATCAGATGCTCTTCGGCAGCGAATCCCCCGGCTCCGGCGGCGCCGTTCGTCCAGAAACGGGCAAGCCCTCGGACGATCTCGTTCCCATCATCGACAGCCTGGGATTCCTGAGCGCCGAGGATAAACTGAAAATCTTTCACAAAAATCCCCTCAAAGTTTTTACCAAGGTCAAAATCTAAAAAGAATGGGGTAATGGAGTCTTGGAGTGTTGGGTTTCGGAGCGCATCACTCGAATACTCCACCACTCCAGGAGTCCGATCCGTTGGAGGAGGCAGATGGCATACAAATTCGTCGGCAAAGCGGTTCCGAGACTCGAAGGCGCGGAAAAAGTTTCCGGCAAGCTGCGTTATGCGGCGGATTTTGAAATTCCCGGTTCTTTATGCGCGAAGATTCTGCGCACTTCTCTGCCGCACGCGCGCATCGTTAAGATCGATAAGTCAAAGGCCGAGCAATTGCCGGGTGTCCGCGCAATTATCACTGGCGCCGACATACCTGCGGTGATGGTTGGCCTGCGAATGAAAGACATGCCCCTGTTGGCGACTGAGCGGGTGCGCTACGTTGGCGAACCGGTAGCCGCGGTGGCGGCGGACAGCGCTGAGATCGCCGAAGAAGCGATGAACCTGATTGACGTTCAATACGAAGCGTTGCCCTATGTCACCGACCCCGTCGAGGCGATACGGCCCGGCGCTCCTGTGCTGCACGATAATCCCGGAGCGTATAAAAACGCTCCGGAGCGCTCGACGGAATTGCCCAACATTCAATCCTACGGTCATTGGAGCAATGGCGACGTCGACGCAGGATTCAAAAAAGCGGCGCGGGTCTTCGAGCATACTTTTCGCACGCCATTGGGGTTTCACGGTTATATCGAGCCGCACGCGTGCACGGTTCAAATTCAAGACAACGGCCAGATCGAAATCTGGGCTTCGAATAAAGCTCCGTTCACGTTGCGCGATCGCTTTGCGCGCGATCTCGGTCTCGACCCCGTCAAAGTCAAAGTCCACATTCTTCCCGTCGGCGGCGATTTCGGCGGCAAAACTTCCGTGGTCGAAGCGCCGGTTTGTTATTTTCTGGCGCAACGGACCGGCAAACCCGTCAAGATGATACTCGATTATTCCGAAGAACTGACCGCGATCTCCCACCGCCACCCTGCCGTGATCACGCTGCGTACCGGCGTAGACAGCGACGGCAAGCTTTGCGCGCTGCACGCGCGGGCTATTTTCAGTGGCGGCGGCTACGCGGCCCTGAAAGCAAATGCCGAAGTCACCGTGCAAGGCCCCCGGCGCGTCGCCAGCTACTACCGGATTCCCGCGATCCAGGTCGAAACGATCTGCGCTTATACCAATCAGGTTCCTTGCACGCAGACGCGCACGCCGGGCAGCCCGCAGACGACTTTCGCTATGGAGTCGCAGATCGATATCATCGCGCGCGAACTGGGCATGAACCCTGTCGAGTTCCGTATGAAAAACCTACTCGACGATGGCGATGCGACGCCCTTCGGCCAGAAACTGAAAGGCATTGTCGTCAAAGATATCTTGAAGAAAGCGCTCGATACTTCCGGCTGGAAAAAACCCAAAGCGAAAAATATCGGCCGCGGCGTGGCGGTCTACGAACGCCCTTCCGGCGCCGGCAAGTCGGGCGCGGCAATCACAATTGAAACCGATGGCCGCGTTAACGTGCACCTGGGAGTTCCCGACGTCGGTCCCGGTATTCACACGGTCGTGCAACAGATCGTCAGCGAAGTGCTTGACCTGCCCCGCGAGCGCGTCACGGTTCGCGTGGAAGACACCGACAGCTCGCCTTATGACTCGGGCACTGGAGGCAGCAAGTCGACCAACAGCGTCGGCACCGCGGCTTTTCAGGCCGTCTCGGAAGTCAAAGAAAAACTCTTAGCTCTCGCCGCGGCGAGAATCGGCTGCAAGCCGGAAGAGATCCAGGCTGCGAACGGACGCTACAACGCCCCGGCGCGCAAGGCGATGTCATTCAGCGACGTGATCGTTCTCGCGCTCGAACAAAACGGCGAGTCGCTCACGCATCTCAGCGTCTATGAACCGTCGCGCGCGCCGATCACTTCCTTCGCCGCGCAGGTCGCGGAAGTCGAGGTCGATCGAGGAACCGGTCAAGTGAAGGTCAACAAACTCACCACCGTGCACGATTCCGGCACTGTGCTGAATCATTTGAGCTACCAGGGACAGATCGACGGCGGAGTAGTCACCGGATTGGGTTTCGCGTTGATGGAAGACAATTCCTTGGTCGATGGCAAAATGGCTACGGCAAATCTCGGCGAGTTCAAAATGGCTACGGTCGCGGACGTGCCAAAATTAACAACAGTATTGATGCAGGACGCCAACGGCCCGACTCCCTACCAGGGCAAGGCGATAGCCGAAATTCCTAACGTCCCCACGGCAGCGGCGATTGCCAACGCCATTGAGGACGCCGTCGGCGTGCGCTTGCATGATTTACCGCTGACATCGGAGAAGGTCTATGCAGCGCTGAATAAGGGTTAAGAGTTTCGGTGGCCTTAGGTGAACGATGCGATTCGATTCGCTCACCGCATCCTACGAAAAACTCGAAAGGCCTCGTTTCCATCACTTCCACACCGACTTGATAAAACCAGTTTTCTCCAGCTCGTCCATATAACTCGCGTCGATGAACTCGTCGACCTTGCGGTTTTTTGCTTTGGGATTATTCTCGGCGATCAAGCTCAGCGAGTTTTCCACGCCCTTGAGATTTATTTTGGGAATCTTCTTGATGTAGCGCGACGTGAAGAGATCGTAAGTGCTTGCCAGCATATCGCGGTCGCTGATCCCGCCGTATTTCCTCAGCGCCCGAATGCCCAGCTCGCGATCCGTCATCAGTCTGTGCGTTCCCTCGATGTAGGCTTTTAGAAAGCGCAGAACCTCATCGCGATTGCTTTTGCCGAACTTGCGGCTTATGACGACCGTGGTGGCCGGGATCTCGTAGCCGGAGTCGGCATAATCCAGCAGTGTCTTGAGATTCAACTTCTCCGCTTGAATCGACGTCGGAAAGGAAATGACGCCGCCATCCACGGTACGCTGGGAAATTGCCGTTACGATATCGGGCATGCGGCCAATCTGAATCAGTTTCACATCCTTTTGCGGTTCCAATCCCCAGTTCTTCAGTGCCGGGCGAATCAGCAAATCCGTCAGCGAGCCAAAGCGCGTGACAGCGAGCGTTTTTCCTTTAAGATCCTGGGGCTTCGTAATCGAAGGATGAACCATCACTTTCATGATCTGTCCGTCGATGGAACTGCCAATTTGTACGAGGTCAGCCCCTTCCACCGACGCCTGCAGGTAGACCACCGAGGAAACAGTCGAGAAATCCAATTGACCGGCGACGTGCACCTGAATCAGCTGTACTCCCTGGACGTAGATCATCTCGGCGTCGAAGCCGTATTTTTCAAAAAGCCGAGCTTCTTTGGTTGCGAAGAGCGGGAAAAAGCTCGCGCTCGGAGAGGGATATCCGACACGGATCCGCGGCGCACTCGCGCTTTCGCTCCGCATCGGCGCAAGCAAACTGATCATCCCGGCGAAAAATAGAACGGTTCGCGGCAGCAATCTCATAGTTTGCCTCCGTTCCTTTATCGAAGCAGAAAACCGCGGCGCGCAAGATGTTCCGCGCAGCTTTCAAGATGTCGCATCTGATCGCCCGTGGCGAAGCGCAGCACTAAACTTCGAGCTCCAGCCTGGGTGTAGGCTTGAATGTGATCCATGACTTGATCCCAACTGCCCATGACGCAGACCATCGCCTTGGCCACGGCTTCATAGGGCCGGTTGTAGTACTGTGCAAGAAAGTTCTGACCTTCGCGGACGGCGTTGTCATCGCCGGCGGCCAGAGTGAAATAGAGTCCGGGTTCGATCGCTTGCGGATCGCGTCCCGCCTCGGCCGCGTAGGCGCGAATCTTTTCGAGGCACTGCTTGTAAATTTTTGGATCCGTAATGTTGTTGAGCCAGCCGTCGGCCATGCGAGCGACGCGCTTTAGCCCCGGTTCGATATTGTTCGACGCGAGCCAGATCGGCACGCCGCCGGGCTGGATCGGTTTGGGTTCCACCGTGACATGATCGAAGGTCGAGAAGTTGCCGGCAAACGAGACGTCGTTCTCACGCCACAATTTGCGAATGACTTGCACCAGCTCTTCGCTCATCCTGATGCGTTTCGCCGGGTCATGGCCGAGGACTTTATACTCGTGCTCCTGCACCGGATCGTTGGGCCGGCTGTAACCAATGCCAAGATCAACGCGTCCGCGGCTAAGCCAGTCGAGTGTGGCGACCGTGTGCGCGACCAATACGGGATTTCTTAGCGCCGCGAGATAAACCGCCGTGCCCAGGCGAACGCGTTGGGTGCGAGCGCCGACGGCACCAAGGGTCGTCAGCGGATCGAGGCGCGGTTTTGCGACCACGCTGTCGCCGACCCAAACGGAATGAAATCCGAGAGCCTCGGCGCGATCGGCGAGATCATAGATACTGTTCGGATCGGACCGTCCCGATAGAATTACTTCGCGCGTCGGCAAGAGTATGCCGAATTTTGTTTGGGGGTCGTTCATGGTGCAATAGTTAGGAGTAAAGAATCAGGAGTAAGGTGTTTAACAACTCGAACTGATTTTCGCCCGCGCCTCACTCCTTACGCCTCATTTCCCCCTTCCCCGGCCGCGCCGCGAATCAAGCGGGCCACATCGTATTCCATGATTGTTTCGCCACGCTGGTTCTTGACCCACTGGCGGTAGCGCACGATGCCGCCGCCCCGCGCCGGTACCGGCTTGGTGTCAAGCACTTCGATCTCCACTTGAATCGTGTCGTTGACTTTCACCGGGCCGAACAGGCGCATTTTATCGAGGCCGGCGAAGGCCATTCCCGTACCATGAATGAGACCCGTCTGCACGGTTAGCCCTTCGGCCATTCCGAAAGTGAGGCTGCCCGGCGCGATGCGCTCGCCGTAAAGACTTTCCTTGCGAATATATTCCATATCGAGGAACAGCGGTTCGGTGAGGCCGACCAGTGTGACGAACTGCAGGATGTCATGCTCGGTGATTGTGCGCCGGCCGGTGCTGTAGCGATCGCCGGCGTGAAACTCTTCAAAGGTTTTACCTGTCATATGATTTTCTCTTTTTTAAGCTCGTCGATCGCTTCGGCGCTCATGCCGAGCCAGTTGCTAAGGATTGCCTCGTTATGTTCGCCGAGCAGCGGTGGCGGCAAGCGCAACGATGCCGGCGTGACGGAAAACTTGACGGGAATACCGGCCATGCGCACTTTGCCCGCCGTCGGGTGCTCGATTTCCATGACCATATCGCGGTGCAATACTTGCGGCGCCTGAAATACTTGATCGATGGTTTGCACGGGCGAGCACGGCACCTCGGCAGCGGTCAGCAATTTGAACCAGGTCTCATTGTCACGCTGTAAGAACACTTCGGAAAGCAGCGCGATCAATTTGGTGCGATTTTCGACGCGCAGCGAATTGTTGGCAAAGCGCGTATCGTCGGTTAGATTCGGGCGCCCGATGGCTTGGCAGAAACGCTTCCAGATAACTTCGCTGGCAACGCCGATGACCAGATAGCCGTCGGCGGTTTTGAAATTTTGATAGGGCACGATGTTGGGATGGGCGTTGCCCCAGCGCGTGGGAACTTTGCCGCCGACTAGATAATTGCTGCCGACGTTGATCAACGATGCAACTTCGGCTTCGAGCAACGAGGTGTCGATGCGTTGTCCGACGCCGATTTTTTCCCGCGCGAAGAGCGCGGCGGTGACAGCTTTGCCGAGCATCAGCCCGGCGACCAAGTCGATGATCGCCACGCCGACTTTCACCGGCTCGCCGTCAGGCGCGCCCGTGATGCTCATCAGCCCGCCCCACGCTTGGACGATTAAATCATAGCCCGGCCAGTGGCTCATCGGACCGTTGGCGCCGAAACCGGTGAGCGAAGCATAGATCAGCTGCGGATTGAGCTTACGTAAATCTTGTTCAGCCAAGCCGAACCGTTCCATGGTTCCGGGCCGGAAGTTTTCAATGACGACGTCGGCGACCTTGACCAGTTGGCGCAGCAGCTCGACGGCGCGCTTCGACTTGAGATCGAGCGCAAGGCTGCGCTTGTTACGATTGATTGAAAGAAAATATGCGCTCTCGCCGCCGGCAAAGGGCGGGCCCCACCCGCGCGTGTCGTCGCCCGTGCCGGGCTGCTCGACCTTGACCACGTCGGCGCCGAGGTCGCCGAGAAACATCGAGCAATAAGGCCCTGCCACGACGCGTGTCAAATCGAGAACGCGGATACCGTCGAGTGGGCCGTGGTTAAGATCGGTCATGGTTCAAGTCGTTCAACCGCTTTGCTCCGTTCAAGACGTTCAAAATGTTTCGGATCCGCCCTATACGATATCGTTCCACAAAATATTGGAATCATTTAAATTCGATACCTTTCGCCTTGAGGATTTCCTGGAGCGTCTCCACGCCGGTCCACAGACCCGGCATGCCACCCGGGATCGCGGCTACCTCCATCGCTTCCATCACTTCCTTGGGCGTAGCGCCGAGGGTCAGCGCACGCTCGCTGTGCAGGCGGATACCGCGCGGACGCACGAGCGCGCAGCAGATGCCAACCATGATCAGCTCTTTGGTTTTGCGTGGCAACGCGCCTTCGCGTCCGAAGGTGGCGTCGACGTAGAGTCCTTTGAGCTTCTCGAAATACTCGGGGTCGAGCTTGGCGATGATGTCGTAGGCATTATTCTCGGCACCGAGCCCGACTTTTTTGAATGCTTCCTTAGCGTCTTCCGGCATGTGTCCTCCTTCTTCGCCTGTGGTTCAATCTCTATGGGTGAATTCCCTGTCGATCGCTGCGTTAGCTAAATTGCCTTTCCAAAGTTCGTCATTCCCGCATGCTTTAAGCGGGAATCCAGGCGGGTTCGGACCGGACCCCCGATTAAAACATTCGGGGTGACGCCTTTAAGACAGATTCCGTCGCTTAGAAGCAAGTGGGGATCCGCAGCGCTGGCAACTTCAGTCCTTCCTAGTATTCTGCGCGATGACGACGTCGACTAGCGCCGGACCATTTTGCTCCAGCGCGCGTTTGATTGCCGGTTCGATGGCGTCCGGTTGTTCGACCCGTTGGCCGAAAATGCCGAAGGTATCCGCCAGCCTGGCGAAGTTAATATCCGGTCCGACCAATTCCGCTCCCATCTCCGCTGCCATGCGGATCCTTTCTTCGGAGCCGCGGAATTGATTTTTCACCGCCATGTAAGCGCGGTTGTTGAACACGATCACCACCAACGGCACGCGATACTTTGCCAAGGTCCAAAGTCCTTGCAGACCGAACATGCTGCTGCCGTCGCCGAGACAAGCGACCACACGCCGCTTCGGCGCGGCGAGTTTAGCGCCGATGGCTGCGCCCAGACCCCAACCGAGATAACCGCCAGAGGAGTTGGAAAAGTACGATCGGCCCGGCGAGAACTGGAAATTGGCCATCAAAATATCTTTGCTCGTCGGGCTTTCATTGACGATGAGCGCGTCCTTCTCAATTAATCGATCCATCGTGCGCGCCAGCCGCGCCGCGTTGATCGGCGTGCCGTCCCAACCCTGCTTCACACGCGCTTCCAGTTCGGCCTTGACCTGTTCTTGGGCTTTGTGAATAGTTACCAAACGCTCTTCGCGGCCATTGGCCGCACCGACAACTTTCGGATAGACATCGAGCAAAGACCGCAGCGCGCTCTTGGCGTCGGCAATGATGCCGAGATCCACCGGAAATACTTTACCGATCTCCCAGGGATCTTCCTCGATGTGAATGCAGCGCGTTTCGGGCTTCATCACCGGCTCGTGCAGATATCGATACTCTCGAATCAAACGGCAGCCGATCGCTAGGATCACATCCGGATCGCCCCAAACCGGTAGATTGAAAGATGGATTTCGCTCGGCAATCTGAAAACTCTGCGGATGATCGGTGGGAAAACTCAAGAACGAATAACGCGGCTCCATCACCACCGGCGCGGCGAGCATCTCGGCGAACTTGATCAAGTCCTCGGTGCCGCCGGCTTTCGCAACGCCGCTGCCCGCGACGATCAGCGGCCGCCTTGCTCTGGCGAGGAGTTTGACTGCTTCTTCGAGCGCTTCGGGATCGGCGGCGATCCGCGGCGTAACGCGCGATCGTTCGGCGACCGGATTCGGGAGATCGGTCGACTCGCCGAGCAGATTGCTCGGCAGCGACAGATAAACCGGCCCGGTGGGCGGCGTCGCAGCAACTTTGAAAGCGCGATTCAAAAATTCCGGGATGCGGTCGGAGCGATGCACTTCGGCGCTCCACTTGGTGAACTGCTTGGTCATTTCGACTAAATCTTTGCCTTCGGTGTGGGAGTCGCGCCCGAAGATTCTGGTGTCGACTTGGGTCGATGTTACCACCACCGGCGAGCGGTCGCGGTACGCGTCGTAGAGAGCGCCGACGGCATTGGCAGACCCGGGCAGCGTGCTCACCTGCGCCAGCGACGGACGGCCGGTGACGCGCGCGTGGCCGTCCGCCATGGAGACCACGCAGGTTTCATGTAGCGCAAGCACGAAGCGGACTTTTTCTTGATCGGCGATGGTGCCGATGAACTCTTGGCCGCTCGTTCCCGGCAGACCGAAAATGTAGTCCACGCCATGGTCCACCGCGACCTCCAGGTAGGCCTGCGCTACGGTTCTTTGTTTGCCGGCGTTGTCAGGCATCTTTCTCTGCTCCTTTAACTAAGTGTCGCCACTGTCGTGTTTCCGTTCAAAGTTCAATCGTTCAAGGTTCAAGGTCTGAATCGGTCGCCGAGGTGCGATTTCTCCAGTTGTCATAACCGACGCCTTGAATCTTGAACGCTGGAACCTTCAACGACTACGGTTCATTCCTTTTCTAATCCGAAGAGATTCCGCGCGTTGCCGAGCAGAAGTTTTTCCTTGACCGCATCTTTGCAGCCGAGCTTGTCGAAGCTGATCAATGCC
>WNFR01004818.1_pt1 | contig 13840 bp, 10 predicted proteins | sample 5400221 | NCBI WGS metagenome assembly WNFR01 (sample SAMN13153357, study PRJNA577476) | soil metagenome | isolation source: 40 cm soil under Madrone tree | place: USA:California | collected 2016-06-14 | reverse complement strand
CGTCCAATGGCGAGCTGATTACGCTAAGCGCTGCTGATCCCTTGAACCTGCAGGGGATCCTTACGCCCGGACCGCGACTGGCTGCACTCACTGCGAACCGGATTTTGTTTCGCGACGGATTGCCGATTGCTGTGCTCGAGTCAGGCGAGATTCGAAAGGTGTCCGACAAGAATGTCGAAGATTTGCAAGTCGAAAACGCTCTGCGAATCGGCAAGCTACGGCCGTCGCTGCGGCCATACTACAAATAATCTCACGGTCATTCTGAGCGAAGTCGAGGAATCCCGTCGCAACACGATCTAGCGGGTCCGCGGGGTCCTTCGATTCCACTGCGCTTCGCTCAGGATGACCAGCGGTTAACGCGCCGATTATTTCTTTACGATCTCGGCGTTCTCGATCATGGCGATGCCGCCGCGCTCGGCCAATTTGCCTTTGAGCGTAATCGTCTTGCCGCAGTGCTCAGCGAGTTGGTCGTTCATTGGCTTGTGTTCGCCGACGACTAGGTAGGCTTTGCCATCGCTGACGATCCCGACCGGACCGCCGCTCTTGACGCATTTCGCTCCGCAGGCCTGGCCGTGTTTTTCGCCGACCGCATTGTGATCGACGTAGCACATCATGTCGACCACTTCGCCGGTCACTTCTTTGGAGGCGGCTGTGTCGGCGCCGTGTTGTTCCTGCGCCACCGCCAGCGGGGAGACCGCCAAAGCAGCGATGAACGTCGTAACAACTGCAATCTTCACGACGGAAGGTCTGTTGTTTGTTGGTTTGAACATAAATCAATCTGGGCTACTTGGCGCGTCGGTCAAACCCAGCGGCAAAAATGACGAATGAGGAATGCCTAATGACGAAGGAATAATCAAATGACGATGCCCCAAGAGGCTGGTTCACGAAGGTTTATCGCTCGTCCGCCGTCATTCGAGCTTCGTCATTACCTCTGCTCGTCAATCAAGTCGGCGAACTGATCGAAAAAATATGTGGCGTCATGCGGCCCGGGGGCGGCTTCGGGATGATACTGCACACTGAAGATGGGTAATTCCTTGTGGCGCATTCCCTCGACCGTGCCGTCATTCAAATTGATGTGGGTCACTTCAACATCTCGGGGTAACGATTCACCATCTACCGCGAACCCGTGGTTTTGTGCAGTGATTGCTACTTTGCCGGTACGCAAATCTTTGACCGGCTGATTTGCGCCGCGATGTCCAAATTTCAATTTGAAGGTCGATCCTCCAAATGCGACCCCGAGAATCTGATGACCGAGACAGATTCCGAAGATGGGTCGTTTGCCCATTAAATCATGTACCGCTTTGTGCGCGTAAGGAAGCGCCGCGGGATCACCCGGACCGTTGGAAAGAAAAATTCCGTCAGGGTCGAGAGCCAGTACTTCCTTAGCGGAGATGGCAGCGGGCACCACAGTCACTTCGAAACCCTTCTGTCTAAGCAGGCGCAGAATGTTTTGCTTAATCCCGTAGTCATATGCAGCGATTCGAAAGCGGATGGCTGGCAGCGTCCGTGCGCCTTCTTCGTCCGCCAATTTTTGGATGGACCATGGCGCGCTGAGTTTGTCGTCCGGATCCCAGCGATAAATCTCCTTGGTTGAGACTTCGCTGACGTAATCCATCCCGATCACACCCTCGCCTTTCACAGCCATTCGCGTCGCTTCGTCGGCCGAAATCTCTTCGGTCGTGAGGCACGCCTTCATGGCGCCGCGGGTGCGCAAATGCCGCGTGAGGGCGCGTGTGTCGATTCCTTTCGCGCCGGGGATGTTCCAATTGCGCAAGTATTCATCGAGCGATATCTCGGAGCGCCAATTGCTTGGTACTTCGGTCAATTCTTCAATAACAAAACCGCGCACATGCGGGGAGCGGCTTTCCTGGTCGAGCGAGTTGATCCCGTAATTTCCGATCAACGGGTATGTCATTGCCACAACCTGCCCGCGGTAGGATGGATCGGTCAGCACTTCCTGATAACCGGTCATCGACGTGTTGAAGCAAATCTCGCCGACGCATGTCCCAGTTGCGCCAAAGGATTCCCCCTCGAAATATCGGCCGTCTTCGAGGGCTAAAATGGTGCGCACGTCACTGCTCAGTATCAATGGTGTGCATAAATTTTCAAATTCGTCCGTGACGTTACTCGCATTGTCATTCTGAGCGAAGTCGAGGAATCCCGTGGCAGTACGCTGCGGCAGCGACTCGGGATCCTTCGACTTCGCTGCGCTCCGCTCAGGATGACGGCTGATGTACAACAAAACCCGGATCGAATTTTCGATCCGGGTTTTAAATGTTACCCCGCCGATGCCGTTTAGGCGGATCACCCGTTCCCTTTCAGTCACGGATGGATGACCGTCGCCACAGTGTCTGACTTCCAATCAAGGCATGCCATCTTCTGCGGCAACCCAGCCTCCTTGCTTTCTCAATAGCGGTTCGGGAATCACACCTCGTAATCTCGAACATCGCAGGGTAAATGTTCGATCCCAAAATCAGGACCAGTTCGGGACCGCTTGAAGAGCCGTTGGTCGAGAGTTGAGAGAAAAGCACTGGTTTTCGTCCCAACCCTCAACGAACGGCTCTCTACTCTCAAAGAACTATTCCCGCGGCGTCACTCCCAACTCGCGCTTTAGTCGTTCGCGAATCTTCGCGTGCGCCTCAGTTACTTCCTCGTTTGTCAGTGTGCGATTTTTCGCGCGGTATGTCAATCTATATGCGAGTGATTTTCCGGGACTAGTCGCAGCCCCTCCGTCCCTGACTTCAAACAGGTCGAACAACTGCACTTTCTCGAGCAACGGCTCCGCGGGTTGTCGAATCACACGCAAAATCTCAGCGTGCGTCAATTTCTCGGGCACGATCATCGCGATGTCGCGAGTGATGCCTGGATATCGATCGAGCTCTCGAAAGGTTATTGCTGATCCGCCTCCGGCCAGAAGGAGATCGGCATTCAGCTCGGCAACAAAAACCGGACCGGTCGCATTTGATTTACCCGCCGGGAGTTGCCCGCCGAATCCTAGCAGCTGAAGGCCGGACCAAACTTCGACTGCGAGCGCCAGCTCCGCGAATCTTCCCGGCCGAAACGAGAGATCCGGAACAATGCACTCGAGCGCGCCTTTAAGATCAAACAAATCCAGGGTGCGTCTTGTCTGCGATCGCCAATTCGGCGTGGTCGCGACATTTCCCCAGAGCAGAATCCCGATATGCCGTTCCTCTTTTCCTGATGGCGGGATGAATGCGCGTCCGATTTCAAAAATGGAAACGCTTTCTGCTCCGGAGCGAATATTTCGTTCGAGTACTTCGAGCAAACCGCTGATCAAGCTCGGCCGAAGCGCGACGTGATCTTCGCTAAGCGGATTCCGCAGCTCGACCGCTTCGCTCAAAACGGAGGCGCTTCTCGAAATCAATTTTGATGTGCGCACTTCCGACAAACCGCGTGCAGTCATTCGCTCGCGCAGAACGAGCCTTTCGAGATCGTGGGAGCGATCGGCGTCACTCGTGGACACAAACCGGCCGCGCGTCCTTCCCGGAATGTTGTCTATGCCGTACGCGCGGAGTACCTCTTCGATAAGATCAACGTCGCGCCGCAAATCACGTCGATAACTCGGAATTTGCCAGGTGGCAGTTTCGCTCTTGTCCGCGGTTTTCCGCAATCCGAAGCGCGTGAGTATTTCATCAACAGTTTTCGGGGGGATTGCGACGCCGATTACGCGGTCACATTTGTCGTAGCTCAATGGAACGTCAGCCAGGTTCAGTGGAGGTTCGCCGGCAACCTGAATTTCGTTTGCCGGTATTCCGCCGGCGATGTCGCGCATCAATTCGGCCGCGCGCTGCGACGCTCGCAGGACCATCTCCGGGTCCACGCCGCGCTCAAATCGATAACTGGCGTCGCTTTGTAGATTTAAATCGCGCGCTGTTCGGCGAATACTTGCCGGCAGAAAATACGCGGCCTCGAGCAGAATATTTTTGGTCGAATCGGTCACGCCTGTTTCCTCGCCGCCCATTACGCCGCCAATGCCAACAGCACGATCCTGATCGGCGACGACACAATTGTCCGGCTTGAGCGAGTAAGTTTTTCCGTCGAGCGCAACAAACTTTTCGCCATCGCGCGCGCGCCGCACATTGATGTTGCCCCTTAGTTTATCGGCATCAAACGCGTGGGTCGGTTGGCCGAACTCCAGCATCACGAAGTTCGAAATGTCTACGATGTTGTTAATGGAGCGAATGCCTACGCTCTCGATCTTCGTACGAAGCCATACCGGGCTCGGACCCACATTTACATTGTCGATCCTGCGTAATGAGAAGAATGGACATTCGCGGTTTGCCGTTATGTTGACACTGGATTTTTGTAGAGCGGGCGCTTGGCCTGCCGGCGGCAACCGGAGCGGTCGTGCTGAGAGAGCTGCGATTTCGCGGGCGAGACCGAAATGGCTCAACAGATCACCGCGATTAGGCGTAATCTCGACGTCGAGGATTGCGTCCGCGGGAAAAATGTCAGCAATCGATGCGCCGACTTTCACATCCGCCGACAAAATTAAGAGACCGGACGCATCTTCTCCGAGGCCTAGCTCGATCGGGCTGCAAAGCATCCCTTCCGATTCTACGCCGCGAAGTTTGCTTTTTCGAATCTCAGTGCCGTTGGGCAGCTTTGCGCCCGGAAGCGCAAGAGGAACTTTGTCACCGACTTTGTAATTCGTTGCGCCGCAGACAATCTGGCGTTTCGTGCCACTGCCATCGTCCACTTCACACACGGTGAGCCGATCTGCATTCGGATGGCGCGACGACGCAGTGATTTGTGAAACGAACACCTTTTCGATGTTCGCGCCGCGCGTTTAGATCCTTTTGGTTTCAATGCCGGCGCGAGTCAGCAATTCGGCGATCTCTTCCGGATCCTTTGGAAGATCGATAAATTCGCGCAACCAGTTAATCGAGAATTTCATGCGAACTGGCGGAGAAACCGCAGATCGTTTTGCGAGAACAAACGGATATCAGGAATTTCGAACAGAATCATTGCCAGCCGATCCATGCCGAGCCCAAACGCGTAGCCACTCCATTTTTCCGGATCGTAAGCGTTATCGCCGCGCGCTTGATTAACAGCCTCAAAAACGGCAGGATGCACAATGCCGCAACCCGCCACTTCAATCCATTGTTCGCCGCTCTTCAGGGCTTTTGATCGCACGTGGATCTCCAGACTTGGCTCGGTAAACGGAAAGTAATGCGGACGAAATTGCACTTCAGTCTCGGCACCGAAAAGTTCCCGCATGAAAAATTCGAGCTCGCCTTTTAAATCCGCGACGCTGACGTTTTTATCGACGTATAGGCCTTCGATTTGATGAAACTGCGGGCTGTGCGTCGCGTCGAGTTCATCGCGTCGATACGCTGCGCCTGATGCAATCACGCGGATAGGCGGAGGCGCGGATTCCATCGTACGGATTTGCACCGTTGACGTATGCGTTCGTAAAAGTCGTCCGTCGGGAAGGTAAAACGTGTCCTGTTCGTTGCGGGCGGGATGATCGACCGGCGTATTTAGAGCATCGAAACAATACCACTCGGTTTCGATATCGGGACCTTCCGCAAGAGCGAAGCCCATCCGTCGAAAAATCTGAATTGCACGGTCATGCATTTGATGAAGCGGATGCAGCGAACCAGTCTCATGCGGCGTTCCTGGTAATGAGATGTCGATCTTTGCAAGCGCGTCGAATTCTTCTTCAGCGCGGATTTTTGCACCGCGTTGTTCGATCGCTGCGGTAACGGTGTTGCGCGCGTCGCTGAGCAACTTACCCACCACCGGGCGTTCGTCTTTGGCGAGGGTCTTCATTCGTTCGCCCCAGGCGGAAATGCTGCCGTTCTTCCCGAGATATTTTACGCGCACTGCCTCCAGCGATTTCTCGTTTCGCGCAGATTCAATCTCGCGCAACGCGTCGTCGCGGAGTTGTTCGAGCGAGTGCATAGATTTCGTGAATCGTTAAATCGTTACATCGCCAGACCGGCAAATCGACTCACGGTTCACCAATCACCAATCACGCCGCCTTTTTGTTTTTCTTCTCCAGCGCGGCACGTGCCTGCTCAACGATCGATTTGAACGCCGCTTCGTCAGTGACGGCTAGATCGGCGAGAATTTTGCGGTCCAAGCCGACACCCGCCGCTTTGAGCCCTTCGGCCAGGCGGCTGTAAGTCATGCCGTTCGCGCGTGCGGCAGCGTTGAGACGTTGGATCCAAAGGTATCGGAAGGTGCGCTTGCGGATTTTGCGATCGCGATACGCCCAATACTGCGCCTTCATCACGGCGTCCTTTGCGTAACGGAAAAGTTTTGACCGGCGACCGCGGTAACCCTTCGCTTTTTTCAGCACTCGTTTCCGGCGCGCGCGGCTTGCCGGAGCATTTGTAGCTCTTGCCATGTTTGTTTGCCCGGGAATCGTTCCGGGCTCCTCGTTCAGCGAGCCGTTGTTTTGTTATCGATCTTTCCAACCTCGCTCACTGATTCACCCAGCTACTTCTGACCAACTCACTTGCTTCTTCAGGTAATCGAACGTTGTCGACGCTCGCCTTCTGCTGTGCCTTCGAATTAGTTGAAGTAGCTGGGCAGGCGGAGAGATCGCGGGTCGAAAAGTAAATGCTGAGCATGAAATGACAACCGCATTTTCCGATGACGGTGCCCGAGTGAGGAATGACAAACGTTCGTGAGCAGCGAGGAGCAAATTTGATATCTCTGCTTCTCGCGTCCCACTACGCGCATGTCATTTGACATTGTTTTGGTATAATCGGCGCATGCATTGGTCTGGCCGAGCACGGTTGTTGGTGCTGACGCTGATTTGTCTTTTTTGGACCGGTCTGATCTTTCTTGGGTATTTTTTCCCAAGTGCCCCCTTTATTTCGGCGCCGTGGCGTGCTGAGCAGAGCTTTGAAGATCTGCTTCGGCGCGAGGGCCGCAAAACGATGCCACCGCGAGATTTCGTTTTCCTCGGAATTGACCAAAGCACCTTAGAGTTACCGCCGTTTACCCCGGAAGAATTGACGGGTAACCGGGCGCTTCAACTCATGACCGAGCGGCCATTCCCGTGGTCGCGCGAAGTCTGGGCGCTTTTGCTCGACAAGCTCTTTGCGGCGGGCGCACGCCTTGTGATGATTGATTTGCTTTTCAATCCACCTAACGACGGAGACCCGGCATTTCACGCCGCGCTCGATCGTTACCGGGACAAAGTAGTCGTCAGCGCGAATTTCGACTTCGGAGAAAACCGCGTGCAGATGATTACGCCCAATAACGTACTGATTCCGCCGCCGCAATCGCGGGATGATCGGGTTGGTTATGTGAATTTCTGGCCCGATGCAATCGACGGAAAAACTCGAGCTGTGACGTATACGGTGACTGATCGGCAACTCGCCGGGTCACCGCCCGGACAAGGTGAAGAAATTTACGAGTCCCTGTCCGCGCGCGCTCTCGAGAAGACCGGTCATGCGAGTGACGTGCCGCGTGATTTTCACGGTCACATGATTCGGTTCACCGCACCGGATACATTCGAGCCGCGCCCGCTCTACGAAGTCTTTGATCCAAAACTTTGGCATGCGAATTACGGCGATGGCGCGTTTTTCAAGGACAAGATCGTAATGGTCGCGCCCTCTGCGCAGGTGTTGCACGACATCGTCGATACCCCGATGAGCCCCAACACACTGGGCCCGACAATGCATTTCCAGGCGATGGCTGCCGCACTCCGCCACGAGTTTTTGCGACCTACGCCGCCGACAATCGGCTTGGTACTCGTATGCGCGGCGGGGGTTGTTGCGTGGTTGCTCGTAGCGTTCGTGCGTTTACCGGTCCTTTGTCTGGGCGGGCTTGCGGGAATTACGGCGGGTTACCTTGTAACGGCGCGATTGGTGTACGACAATGCAGGGCTGCTGCTGCTCACCGTCCCGGTCCTGTCCGCGCTTGTCCTTAGCGGATCATTTTCCCTCGGGTTTGAGTATTTCCTCGAGCGGCTCGAGAAACTGCGCACGCGGCGGACGCTAGAACGCTACGTCTCGAAAAATCTGGTTAAGGAAGTTCTCGAAAACCCGGACAGCTACTACAGCTCGCTTCGTGGTGTCCGCGTGCCCGTGACAATCCTGTTCTCGGATTTGATTGGTTTCACAACGCTGTCGGAGAAAGCTGATCCCGAAGTTCTGGTTACACAGCTCAACGAGTATCTCTCACGCATGACATCCGTGATTTTCAGCAATGGCGGAACGCTCGACAAATTCATCGGCGACGCGATCATGGCAGTCTGGGGCAACGTGCGAAGTCTTGGCACGGCGCAAGATGCGAAGAGTTGCGTGCACGCGGCCTTGGAGATGCGCCGCGAGCTAAGCCAACTCAATCAAAACTGGCGAGAACAAGGCCGGATGGGATTGGGCATGGGCGTCGGCATCAATCACGGTGAGGTGATCGTCGGCAACATCGGCTCGCATGAGCGAATGGACCCTACGGTCATTGGCGATGCAGTGAACCTTGCTTCGCGACTGGAAGGCCTGACGCGAACGTACGGCGTCGATATTCTGGTCGGCGCGTCGACTACTGAGTTGGTTCGTGACGAAGTTCATCTGCGTTCGGTTGCGCGTGTACAGGTGAAAGGCAAAACGAAACCGGTGGACGTTCTCACCCTTGTCTGTGCCCGTGGCGAAGAGACTGATCCGGAATTTTTGAAATGGCTGGAGACGTACGAAGAGGCCCTGGAGAAATTTCGCGCACGCGATTTTATGGACGCGAAAATTCTCTTTTCCCGTTTCCTGGAATTTTATCCCGACGATCTACTGGCCAAGATGTATCTCGCTCGCGCACTCGAATACGAACAACACCCGCCCGACGAAGCCTGGAACGCCGTCGAAGTCTTCAAGAAAAAGTGATTTTCATCTTATCGGCGGAATCGCGCAATCCACAGTTTTCTTTTCTGTGCGCTCAGCGTAAAGAATGCGCGTGAAAGACGCGCCCAAGAAATTTCATTTTCTCGGAATCTGCGGAACCGCGATGGGCGCTGTGGCTGTCGCGCTGAAGGAGCGCGGCTTCAAGGTCACGGGGTCGGATGAAAATGTTTACCCACCGATGTCGAGCTTTCTCGAGGGAAAGAGAATCGCAATCATGGAAGGGTACCGCGCGGAGAACATCCCAGCCGATGCGGACGTTGTGGTGATTGGCAACGCGATGACGCGTGGCAACCGAGAAGTAGAAGCCGTGCTGAACCGCAAGCTGCTTTACTTATCCTTGCCGGAGGTGCTGAAGAATCATTTCTTGCGCGGACGTCACAATCTCGTCGTCACCGGTACGCACGGAAAGACGACGACGACGGCGTTGCTCGCGTGGATTATGGACAAGGCCGGACGCAAGCCCGGTTACTTGATCGGTGGCATTCCAAAAAATTTCGGCGAAGGCGCGCGCTTGAACGATTCGAAATATTTTGTCATCGAAGGCGACGAGTACGACACCGCGTTTTTCGACAAGCGCTCCAAATTCGTTCATTACCTGCCGGAATTGGTGATCGTGAACAACATCGAGTTCGATCACGCCGACATTTTTAGCAATCTTGAGGAGATCAAGCTCAGCTTTCGGCGTTTGCTCAACATCGTTCCTCAAAATGGCATGGTCGTGGTCAATGGCGACGATCCCAACGCCGTCGAAGTCGCCAAAGATTGCCTTGGGCAGATGGTTGAGGTCGGATTTTCGAAAAACTGCGCGCAACGGATCAGGGACGTGGCGTATTCATCCGGCGGTTCACGGTTCAAACTCGGCGACGACGTTTTCGAAATTCCGCTTGTTGGCGAATTCAACGTTCATAACGCCGCAATGGCAGCGACGGCCGCGCGGTTTTATGATGTGCCCACAACGAAGATCGCCAGTGCATTCCAGAGCTTCTCCGGCATCGCGCGCCGGCAGGAGCTTCGCGGCGAAGCTCGCGGGATCAAGGTGATCGACGATTTCGGTCACCATCCCACCGCCATCGCCAGCACATTGCAGGCCCTGCGTCATCGCTTCCGCGGAAAGCGACTGTGGGCCGTGTTCGAGCCCCGCTCGAATACGACCCGGCGCGCGGTGTTTCAACAGCAGCTCCCGGAAGCGCTCAAGATCGCCGATGGCGTCTTCATCTCACAGGTAGCGCGGCTGGCGCAGATCCCGGAGGACCAGCGCCTAAACCCGGAGCGTGTCGTGGCGGCGATCGCGAAGGCTGGCCGGCCTGCGTTTTACGAGCAAAACGCCGACGCGATTGTGGATCGAATTGTTCCCATGCTGCGGCCGAAAGATGTGGTGGCAGTTTTCAGCAACGGCGGGTTCGACAATATCCACGAAAAGCTGCTAACCCGGTTGCGCGAACAATTATGAGATCCGGTTTGTGACGCCGAAATCCTGATGGATCGAAACCAAAGCGCGAAGTCGATCTGTCGTTCAACTATTCGAGATCGACGCCATCAAGCGGTCGCCCTTAGTCAGCCTCGTGGCCATTCCCAATTTTCTAGCCAATCTATCCACGACTCGATCAGCAATTTCGTGTTCCTTGGTTTCGATTGCGACCAACACAGACTCTTTGACCAGCGGGTAAGTCGTGCCGACGTAGCCGATGGCAGCCGCTCCTGCTCCACAAGAGGCGCCGAGCAGAAGCATGAACAGCAACAACAGATAAACAAGACGTCCGCCCACGACAGGAGCTAGAAACAGCGTGGTAAGAAACGGGTGATCGGCTTTTCGGTCAAAGGTTAGGGAAGTTCCGCAGAACAGGACAATCGTAGCTGTTAGAATGCTCGCCGGACCCTCCTTGAATATTGTTCCGAGAGTTTGAAACGCCGAGCCGATAGCGATGGCAATTGTCGCCCCCAGACTTGCGCTGCCCTGTTGAGAGGATGAGGATAAGTCGTCCAGAACTACTCAGCAGAACTTTTCCGCACTGTGTGCAGTACACGCATCGCTTCTAACACGCCTGATTTTCTCTCGTCCATGTAAAACACACGAGACTGGGCGGTCACAGCGCCACCGCAACAGTTAGTCCTTCGCCGCGCTCGTATGATCGTGAACAATACGCCAGCCTTCCGGCAGTCGTCTGAAAGTCAGTGTGAAGCGTCCATGCGGCTCGTCATTTGCCCGCGTTAGACGCCACCGACCGAGTACCACAGCCGCATCAGCCGATAACGGCGTGATTTCAACATCGGAGAACGCAAGTGTCCCCATCTTCGTCCGATCAGAATATTTTTGCCGGTACCGCTCGCGGACTGTTTCCCAACCACGCCTGACTTCATCGTCTGCAACAAAAACAGTCGATGGCGAGCGCGCGTAGCCGTTCATAAAGCCATCGATGTCCCCGCGGTTCCAAGCGCCCTGTTGTGCGCGGAGGATTGCCTGTATCTCGGCAACTGGACTTGCAGACTGTTCCGGTGCGGCGCAGATGAAGGTCGCCGCCAGAATACAACACGTGATTGGAAGCGTGAGGCTCGTTTGCAATGATAGCGATCTCCTATAAACTACCAGTCCCTGCGGCCCGAAGCTAGAGCATTGAAGGATGGTTGCCACTTGAGGGAAATACGTTGACGGGTTTCATAAATCTATTAGGGTCGCCCATCCAGCAACAACGGACTGTGTACCGGCTTTTCTGTATCGCGACGCTCGTGCTTGCTAGCGCGACCATGGTTTCCGCTCAGGGCGGATCGCAACGCCCAACGGTGCCGGCCGTTAAGGCAGTCAATCCGGAAGTCCCCGCAGATCCGCCTGCTGCTCCGCCGAATGCGCCGGCCACAGTCCGGCTCCAATTCCCCAACAGCGATGTGGTCGATGTGTTGCATCTCTATGAGCAGCTAACCGGCAAGAAATTGGTCATGGATAATTTCGTGCAAGGGAAGGTGAACATTTTTATCGCCAAGGACGTGTCGCGCGAAGAGGCAATCAAGATCATTGAGATGAGCATGGCGCTCAATGGCATTTCGCTTGTCCCGGCTGGGCGGGATATCGTCGATGTGGTCGGCGCCGGGCAGAACCCGCGCAAGGCGCCTGTTCCCATCATCTCAGATCTTGCGGACATCCCGCCGGGCAACCCAATGATTAGCTTTCTTTTCCGGCTGCAGTATGCCGACCCGCAGGAACTTCAGCAGGTTCTAATGGCGTATTTCCAGGGAAGCTCTGGCACCATTAATATCTTGGCCCTGCCAAAATCGTCCAGTCTCCTGGTAACGCAAAACGCCGACATTATCAGACAACTGGCTGGTGTAATCGAACAAGTAGACGTGGCGCCGGCGGAAGTAGTAAGCGAGTTCATCAAGCTGGAGCGCGCCGACGCCAGCAAGGTGGTCGATATGCTCAAGGAGATTTTCGAAAAAGAATCGGAAGCGCAGGGCCAACCGGGTGTTCGTGGAGTAAAGATGCCCGGAGGTGTGCCGCAGCCAATGCAGGCTGAAGGAGGAGGCGGTATTCTTTCCGAAGAAGCAGTCATCGTTGGGAAAATTAAGATTACTCCCGACGTCCGCACAAACCGCATTCACGTCGTGACGCGGCCCATTAACATGCCGTTCATTCGACAGTTGATCCACGAGTTTGATGCCAACGTTGAATTTGCGAAACCGGTTACCCGCTATTTACAATACGTTTCTGCTGGCGACATTCTGCCGGTTCTTGTGCAGGCCTTGACCGAGCCGGGAACAGAAGCAGGCCAGGGAGCCGGAGGAGCAGGAGGGCTCCCGGGCTTGGGCGCAACGCCTTCGCAAGGTCAAGGGCGACAGCGGCAGGAGGGTACCTCGCCCCAGACGAATAACTACAGCAGCGGTACTCAGGGCGGCACAGGAAGCACGCTTAACATTTCTGAGGAACTTTCCACGCAGCCGGTGGACACCGTGCCAAAGGCGGTCACCATCGGCAACTCGAAGCTGATTGCCGATCAGCGTGCCAACTCCATCATCGTCCTCGCCAATCGCGAGGTGGTGACGAAGGTGGAAAAGATCCTGGACGAAATGGATGTCAAAGCACCGCAGGTTTCGTTGAGCACTGTGATTGGTCAGCTGACGCTCAGCAACAACGAGGAATTCGGTGTCGACTGGTTCGCGAAATACAACAAAAGGTTCGTGGGCACCTCGCGTAACAATGGCGTCTTTTCGACCAATGACCCGGGGATTCCCATCCCTGGTTCTTCCGTAGTCCCTGCTGGCAGCGTGGCGCCGGTTGTCGGCAACATTCTCGATCCGGCCAATTTGATCAACTTCAGCCAAATCATCCAAAACGTAGGCAACGGAACCAATATTTACGTGGCAGCCGGCAACGCCTTCGCGGCTATTGTGCATCTGCTGGAGTCCACCAGCCGCTTTAAAGTTATTTCTCGGCCAACTGTTTTCACAAGCAACAACAAAAAAGCGATCATCGCTTCGGGGCAGGAGGTTCCCGTGCCGGTAAGCACCCTTACAAATACGAATGTTGGAGGGGTTGTAAATAACACAGCTGCTGTTTCGGCGAGCATCGAGTACAAAAAAGTCGTGCTTCAGCTTGAGGTCGTCCCGCTCGTTAATTCCGAGAAGGAGGTGTCGCTCGATATTTTGCAAAAGATCGACAGTATTGTGCCGAACGGAGGCCAACTGATCAGCGGCAATACGGTTCCGACAATCGACACCAAGTACATCCGTACCAACGTTTCTGCTCCGAACGGATCGACCATTATCCTCGGCGGATTGATCCAAGATCAAAAGCAGAAGCAGTACCAGGGCTTTCCTTATCTCTCCCGCATTCCCCTCATCGGCGCGGCGTTCCGTTCCACAGCGAGTGGCAAGCAACGTCGCGAACTAGTCATCCTCATGTGTCCGGAAGTGACCTTGACGAAGCTGGATCTTTATCGATTGCGACAAAAATGGGAGAACACTCATACACATTTTGG
>WNFR01013400.1_pt1 | contig 13841 bp, 13 predicted proteins | sample 5400221 | NCBI WGS metagenome assembly WNFR01 (sample SAMN13153357, study PRJNA577476) | soil metagenome | isolation source: 40 cm soil under Madrone tree | place: USA:California | collected 2016-06-14 | reverse complement strand
AAGAGCGTCCCCTGCGGTCCCTCCAGGACCTCGATGCGATTTAGATCGGCGGCATAGACGTCGAGGTTGCGATTCGGGAGCTGGCCGGATTGATTATCCAAGTAAATCGCGACGTTCGGCCACAAGCCCGTCGAAGCGCTGCCCTGGCTGGGCTGTGAACCAGCGCTCAGGCCGCGCATGAAAACCTCGTTCTGGCCCGGCCCGTTGTTCGCCGTCGTAACGTTCGGCAGAAACTTGATGTAGTCGTCGAACGTCGACACGTTCAACTGCTGGAGCGTCTCCGCCGTCATTGCCTGAATCGAGATCGGCACGTCCTGCGCGTTCTCCGAGCGCCGCTGCGCGGTGACCGTGATTTCCGTAATCATGTCGGAGCTGGATTCGGCCTCGGACGCCGGAGCGGCGTTAGCGAGGCCGGCGGATGACCCGCTGAGAATGACGGCTATCGCATAGGACAATTTTGAATTCACGGTTCATCCCTCTCAGTAGTTCATTATCCGGCACTCGAGTCTTCTTATTATTATCGAACCTCTTCCTCTGCTGATTTGCGAGCCGCAACTCCTGCGTTTTGCGGCCCGATCACGCTGCATGTTAAGTCGGCAGTGTGGTCAAGGCTTGCGATATTGCGACCGCATCGTATCCAGACGCGACGCCCGCCCGCTCGTTGGTAATCACAACGTGTGGCGCAAGTCCTGCAAGGCAAAGCCGGCCAGGGGCAGATCCAAGCCCCGCAGCCACGCCATGGCCTTGAAGCGTTCTCCCATTTCGCCCGGCAACATCAGCTGTCGCGCTTGATTGGCCAAGCGTGCAAATCGAGCGTCATCGCCGTCGGCCATGATTTGCATTTCGTGGTCCACCCGGAGGCCCGCCAGGAAAAAACTCTGCGTCGTGAAGCCCGACAGCGTGAAACCGGCCGCGCGGGAGCCTTCCGCGAGCAGGGTGTAGTCCACCCACGCCGTGATGTCCTGCAGCCCGGGATAGAGCAACGGATCGCCGTGCGCGCGCTGCCGGAAATGGCTCAGCAAGGTGCCTTCGCGGCGCTCCGGCAAGTAATACTGCGATCGGGGCAGACCGTAGTCGAACCAGAGTGCCGCACCGGCGCGCAACGAGCGTGTCACGCTCATGGTCCAGTCGGTGAGGCGGGGGCAATATTCCGACTCATAGCCATCGTCCCAGGCGCCGCCCGCCTTCGCCAGCCGCCGACACGCCTCGGTCACCGCCGGGCTTGCCGGCCGCGCTTCCCAGGCGAATCGGGCCCCGTCGATCACGACGCCAAGTTCCTCCACGCGGTCGTGGTGCCAGCGAAACCGCGTCACCGGCAGAGCATCCAGCACCTCATTGGCGAGGATCAGGCCGTCGAATGATTGCTCGGGCGGCTGATCGAGCCAGTGGACGCGCTCCTGCAAGCGCGGCGGCAAGTGCCGTGCGAGGTGGCTGCGCTGACGTTCGCGCAAGTCCGCACTGATCTCGAGAATGCAATAACGATCGGGTAGCTCTCCGAGAGTCTCGAGGCGCAACAGGACATCCGCCGCAAGGCGCCCGCTTCCGGCGCCTATTTCCAGAATCTGTCCTTTTCCGAGCGCGCTCAAGATCTCGGCGCACTGCCGTGCCACGCACGCGCCGAACAGGGGCGAGACTTCGGGCGCGGTCGTGAAGTCGCCGCCCTCGCCCAGCTTGTGCGCACCCGCGCTGTAGTAGCCCAGGCCCGGCGCGTATAGCGCCATATCCATGAATCGCTCGAAAGAGAGCCAGCCCGCCGATGCGGCGATTTGTTCGGTCAGATACGCGTGCATGAGCGCGTATTGCCGCGCCTGCGGGTCGTTCAGCGCGATTTCACGCTGCGGAGGCATTACGGTATCGTTGTGAGGTCATGAAACCCAGTATCGAGAATTCTTCGTTGCGGGACCAGGTCGTGCTGATTACCGGCGGGGCGCGCCGGGTCGGCGCCGAGATCGCGCGCACGCTGCACGCGGCCGGGGCGAACATACTCATTCATTATCGCTCCTCTGCCGCCGCCGCGATCGCGTTGGCTGACCAGTTCAATCAAGTGCGTCCCCATTCCGCGGCGATTCACTCGGCGCATCTGTCGACCGCGGAGGCCCCGGAAGAGCTGGTGGCCGCCACCCTGCTGGAATATGGGCGCCTCGATATTCTAATCAACAATGCCTCGAGTTTTTACCCGACGCCGGTCGGTCAAATCACGCTTCCGCAGTGGGACGACCTCATGGGCAGCAATCTGAAAGCACCGCTGTTCCTTTCGCAAGCGGCCGCGCCCAGCTTGGCCAAGCAGCGCGGACTCATCATCAACATGATCGACATCCATGCCTTGCGCCCGCTGAAGGCGCACCCGGTATACAGCACGGCCAAGGCGGGACTTGCGATGTTGACCCGGGCGCTGGCGCGCGAGCTCGGTCCGGAAGTCCGCGTCAACGGCATCGCGCCGGGGCCGGTGCTCTGGCCCGAGGGCGACATGGACGAGGAACTGAAGCGGGAAATCAAGCGGGAAATCATCGACAAGACCGCGCTCAAGCGGCACGGCACCCCGCAGGACATCGCGCGCACCGCCCTGTTCTTGGCGAAAGATGCGCCGTACATCACCGGTCAAATCATCGCCGTCGACGGCGGCCGCAGTATTTAGGGCCCCTAGAACGGTGCTTTGAGCAGCTCCCGCGCACGCTGAATGTCGCCGCTCAAGGGGCGATCGTCCCTGAATTGAGGGATCAGGGCGCGCACCCTACGATAAACGGCGTCGGTTTGCGCCGCGCGGGAGAGAGAATCTCGCCGCAGCTCGTAAGCCTGCGTCGCCGCCAGCAATTCGATGGCAAGGATGATCTCGGCGTTGTCGATGATCTTGAGCAGCTTGAGCGCCGCCGGCGTCGCATGGCTGAGATGATCCTCCTGCAGCCCGGACGTGACTCCGCCGTCCAAGCTCGCCGGCGCCGCAAGTCGGCGATTGTCGGCGGCCAGTGAAACGGCGGTGTATTGCGCGATCATGAAGCCCGAACCCGAGCCCTCGTCCGTGGCCAGAAAGGCGGGCAAATTGCTCACCAGTGGATTCACCAAACGGTCCATGCGCCGCTCCGACATGGCCGCGATTTCCGCAACAGCGATTCCAAGCGAATCCATGTTGAGGCCGAGCGCGGCGCCCACCGCGTTGGCACCGGACAGTGCGCGAGGCTCCTCCGGTGTGCCGACGACCACGGGATTGTCCGTCACCGAGGCCAACTCATCGTCCACGACTTGGGCCACGTGGGCGAACAGATCGCGCGCGGCACCATGCACCTGCGGTACCGCCCGTAGGCTCAAGGGGTCCTGGGTTCGCAGGCCGGCGCTCTGCCGAAGAATGGCGCTGCCGCGGAGCAGCGTGCGCAATCGCTCGCCGACTTCGCGCACTCCCGCGGACACGCGCAGCTCCAAGGCCTCGGCATCGAATGCGGCGGCTTGACCTTGCAGATTCTCGAATGTCATGGCGGCGGTCACGTCGGCCCAGTCGAGCAAGCGCCGCGTTCTCATCAGGGCGACCGCCGACAGACCCGTCGCGCAGGGAGTTCCGTTGACGAGACTCAAGCCCTCCTTGGCCCCCAAGACCAAAGGCTCGAGGTGCGTCGACTGCAGCGCCTCGGCGCCGCTGATCGACCGGCCGCGCGACAGCGCCCTGCCGTCGCCGATCAGCACCAGCGCAATGTGCGCCATATGCGTGAGATACCCCACCGATCCCAGGGCCGGCACCTCCGGTACGCAATCATGGGCGAGGAGCGCCAACAGCTGGTTCACCACCTCCAGTCGAAGGCCGGAAAAGCCGTGCGCAAAATTGTTGATGGCCGCGGCCATGATGGCGCGCACCTCTGAAGCCGCGAGTGGGGGCCCGACGCCCACGGCATGGCTCATCACGATATTTCGCGACAGCTGCGCCTGTTTGGATTCGTCCACCACCACGTCGCACAGCGCGCCCACGCCGGTATTCACTCCGTAAGCACGAAGCCCCAAGCGGACGACGGCTTCCACCCGGGTGCGCGCGGCGCGGATTCGCTGCTGCGCATCGTCCGACAGCGCGAGCTGCGCGCCTTCGGCGACATCGCCTACTTGCCGCCACGAAAGGGATCGATCGAGAAGAATGGGTTGCGGCATGTGACGGTGCGCTTGGGTTCAGTTGCGTTTCGATTGGGGAGCTCAGGGCTTGACGCCGGCTGCATGCGCCCGCCACGTCTCCAGATCGCTGCGGTCTCGCTCGAGCAGCACCCCCACATCGCGCGAGCTGCGGATGGCACCCGGTTTGCTCAACGATAGGCGCACCCAGGCAATGCCGAAGTCTTCCAGGAGGAGCATGGCGATGTGCTCGGCCAGGGTTTCCACCAAATGAAACTGGGATCCTTCGACAAAGGCCAGCACGCGCTTCGCGACCTTCTTGTAGTTGAGCGTGTCGCCGATGGAATCGGACAGGGCGGCCTTGCGGATGTCGGCGCTGATTTCGATATCGACGATGACGGTCTGTTTGACCTGCCGTTCCCAATCGAAAATGCCGATGATCGCCTCGGTCTTGAGCGCGTGTATGAAAATTTTGTCCATCAAAGCGTCTCAACCCCCGTTGCCGGCGACTGCCTCCCCACTATCCCCCAGCTCCCAATTCGCTCGCGCGCCGATCATGCGGCCCCTGCCGGCCGTGCCGGGCTCACCGGCAAGGGCCGTCAATCGCATACACCCCGCCAGCGCGATCATTGCCCCGTTGTCGGTGCAGAACTCGGCGCGCGGAAAATACAGTTCCGCGGAGGCCGCCAGCACGACCTCCGCCAGCCGCTCGCGCAGCCGGCGATTCGCGCCGACCCCGCCCGCGATCACCAAACGCCGATGGCCCGTGAACTCGAGCGCGCGGCGGCATTTCTCGGCCAGGGTCTCGACCACTGCTTCTTGGAAACCGCGCGCGACGTCTGCTCGGATCGCGTCGTCCAAAACGCGGCCCCGCAAGGCTACTAGGGCAGCGGTCTTCAAGCCACTGAAACTGAAATCGAGGCCCGGCCGGTCGAGCATGGGCCGCGGGAACACGAAGCGATCGCTGCGCCCGGTCTCGGCCAGCTTCGCCAATGCCGCGCCGCCGGGATAAGGCAGGCCGAGAAGCTTCGCGGTCTTGTCGAACGCCTCGCCGGCGGCATCGTCCAATGTTTCGCCCAAAATCCGGTACTGACCGAGCCCCTCCACATCCACGAGCTGGGTATGGCCGCCAGAGACCAGCAACGCCAGAAACGGGAAGGCGGGCGGATTGGGCTCCAGCAGGGGGGCGAGGAGGTGTCCTTCCAAGTGGTGTATACCCACGCCGGGCTTGCCCCAGGCCAGACTCAGGCTGGCGGCAAAGCCCGCTCCGACCAATAAGGCGCCGATGAGACCGGGGCCCGCGGTATAGGCAATTCCGTCGATCGACTCCCGATCGGACTTGGCGTCGGCCAGCGCCTCCCGGAACAGGGGCAAAAGCCGGCGAACATGGTCCCGGGAGGCGAGCTCAGGCACGACGCCGCCGTAGGCTTGGTGCATCGCGACCTGGCTGTACAGCCGGTGGGACAGCAAGCCCAAATCGGCGTCGTAGACGGCAACCGCCGTTTCGTCGCACGAGGTCTCAATCCCGACTACACGCATACAACCCGGCCGATTCGGGCAAAACCCCGACTTAGAATGCGCCCCCCTGTCGCCGAATGCCGGCGGCCGCGCCATACATTTGAGGTTTGAATGCCCAGCGTTCGTGTTCGCGAGAATGAGTATTTTGACGCCGCCTTGCGCCGCTTCAAGCGTGCCTGTGAGAAGGCGGGCGTCCTCACCGAGCTTCGGCGACGTGAATTCTACGAGAAGCCTACCCAAGAGCGTAAGCGAAAAAAGGCCGCTGCGGTAAAACGGCATTTGAAGCGCCTCTCGCGGGAGAATATGCGCGGGACGGGCGGCGCCCCCTCGAGCGCTCCGCCGGCTGCTCCGCCTCGGCCCTCCTACTAAGGGTTGATGCCGCGTAAGGATGTCTCTCAAAGAACGAATTACGGATGACATGAAGGCGGCGATGCGCTCCGGCGAGAAGGAGCGGCTGGGGCTGATCCGCATGATCACGGCTGCCATCAAGCAGCGCGAAGTCGACGAACGAATCACCCTCGACGACGCCCAGGTCTTGAGCGTTCTCGATAAAATGATCAAACAGCGCAAAGAGTCGCTGGTGCAGTTCCAAGCCGGCAATCGGCAGGATCTGGTCGATAAGGAGGCGGCGGAAATCACGCTGCTGCAGGGCTACCTGCCCTCCCAATTGAGCGATGCCGAGGTCGACGCCCTGATCAGCGAGGCCATCCGGGCGACCGGCGCAGCCAGCGTCAAAGACATGGGCAGGGTCATGGGCCTCATCAAGGGCAAGGCGCAGGGCCGTGCCGACATGGCGGCCGTCGGCGCGAAAATCAAAGCCCGCTTGAGCGGTTGATCGCAGGCGGTCCATGGCCGGCCGCATTCCACAGGCGTTCATCGACGAGATTGTCGCGCGGTCCGACATCGTCGAGATCATCGGCGCACGCGTACCCCTCAAGAAGTCCGGGCGGGAATTCAAGGCCTGCTGTCCGTTTCACAACGAAAAATCACCCTCGTTCTGGGTGAGTCCCGACAAGCAGTTCTATCACTGCTTCGGCTGTGGGGCACACGGCACGGTTGTCGGGTTCCTCATGCAGTACGAAAAGCTGGGATTTCTCGATACGGTAGCGGACTTGGCGCAGCGCGCAGGACTCGAGTTGCCGCGCGAAGCAATGGGGCCCCGCGATCCCGACAGCGCCGACCTGCACGACGTGATGGCGCGCATCGCGCGCTTTTTCGAGCAGAACTTGGCGGACAATGCGCGCGCGCAAAGGTATGCCGGCGCGCGCGGAATCGACGCAGCCACCGGTGCGCGTTTCGCCTTAGGTTACGCCCCCAATTCCTGGGACGCCCTGCTCAACCGTTTCGGGGCCCAGGAAGAGGACCGGCGTCAACTTCTCCAGCTTGGCATGATCATCGAGCGCGACACCCAGGGCGGCGAACGCGCGGCCGGCTTTTACGACCGTTTCCGCGACCGGTTGATGTTTCCGATCCGCGATTCGCGCGGACGGGTCATCGGTTTCGGCGGCAGAATCATCGATCAGGGCGAGCCCAAATATTTGAACTCCCCGGAAACGCCGCTATTCCACAAGGGACGTGAACTCTACGGATTGTACGAAGCGCGGCAGGCGCGCACGGATTTCAAGCGCTTGATGGTCGTCGAAGGCTACATGGACGTGGTGCGTCTGCATCAAGCCGGGATTACCTATTCCGTGGCCACTCTCGGCACCGCAACCACTCAGGAGCATCTCAACAAGATCTTCAAATTGACCAGCGAGGTCGTATTTTGCTTCGACGGCGATCGCGCCGGTCGACAGGCCGCCTGGCGGGCCCTGGAGAATTCCCTGTCCCTGGCGCGCGATGGGCGAGAGCTCAAATTCATGTTCTTGCCCGAGGGCCACGACCCCGACACGCTGGTCGCGGAAGAAGGCCCGGAAGCTTTCGAGAACCGGTTGAACACCGCCCTTCCCTTGTCCGAATATCTGATCCAACACCTGATGGCCGAAGTGGACCTCAACCACATCGACGGCCGCGCCAAGCTCAAAGCGCTGGCGGCGCCCCTGTTCGCGCGCATGCCCGAGGGTATTTATCGCGAAATGCTGGCGGACCGCCTCGCGGTGCAAGTCAGCATGCCGGCGGCGGCCCTCAAGAAGTCGTTCATGGCGGGCGACGGTGCGCGCCGGTCCGCAGATCCACCGGAACCCTCCCGTAAGGGCCGCGGTCGGATGAGTGTCGGGCGCGGCAATTTGCTGACTCAGGCCATCACCCTGGTCCTGCACCACCCGACGGCGGCGGCCGCGGTTAGGGACCCTGAGGCGCTCAGGGGCGTCGATAAACCCGGTGTTGGAGTGCTCAAGGATCTGCTGGCACAAGCAGCGGCGGCGTCCAACCCTAGCACGGCCATGCTGCTCGAGCGCTGGCGGGATCTTCCGGAATATGACCGCCTGGCAGAGCTTGCCATGGCCGAACCCCTGGTGGCGGCGCCGGAAGCGGCCGCTAAAGAGCTGCAAATGGCGGTCGAAAAGCTGCTCGAGGAATACGGTCCGGGTCGCAGAATGGACGAATTATTGCGAAAAGCGGAGGAAATGGGCTTGAATTACGACGAAAAGGCCGAATTAAGCTTACTTCTCAAGTCGAAGGGCCGCTCCTGAGCGCGCCCCTCCGCCGCAAGTACCGGCCGCTACGGAATCGCCAGAATCGGTGGCTACGGAATGCCCAGAATCGTATACTTGTCGGCTTGCATTTTTAAATGTCCAGATCTCTCAACGAGGCGTCCACTTGATCAAAAAAGCGCCAGCAGGCACAGCGACTCAAATCGCGGACGAGCGTCAGTCGCAACTGAAATTATTGATTGCGCGCGGCAAGGAGCAGGGCTACCTCACCTACGCTGAAGTCAACGATCATCTACCGAGCGAAATCGTCGATCCGGAACAGATCGAAGACATCGTCAACATGATCAACGACATGGGTATTCCGGTGTACGAAAAGGCACCGGACGCCGAGTCTCTGCTGTTGACCGACGCCACTGCGGCCCCCGACGAAGAAGCGGTCGAAGAAGCCACCGCGGCGCTCGCCAATCTCGATGCGGAATTCGGACGCACCACCGATCCCGTGCGCATGTACATGCGCGAAATGGGGACGGTTGAATTGCTGACGCGCGAAGGCGAGATTCGCATCGCGAAGCGCATCGAAGAAGGCTTGGAAGCGGTCAAGATCGCGCTCGGCAGCTACCCGGGCACCTACGATTTGCTGTTGCGGCATTACGAAACCGTCAAGGCCGGCCAGATGCGTCTCGTGGACGTCATCGTCGGCTTCGTGGACCCCAACGCCCCGGATGAAATCGCGCAGCCGCAAAATCCGAAGATGATGGCGCTGGAGCGCGAAGAGGCCGCCAACGACGATGACGAGACCGAGGGCGATGAAGACGAAGAAGTCATCGACACCGGCCCGGATCCTGAAGAAGCCGCGAAGCGCTTCAGCTCCATTGCCAAGATCCATCATCAGTTCCTGAACGCGCTCGACAAGCTGGGCTCCAAAGATCCCAAGACCTTGAAGATCCGCAAGAAGATCTGCGGCGAGCTGATGGAATTGAAGCTCTCGCCGAAGATGTTCGATCAATTGATCGACAATCTGCGCCAGCACGTGACCGAAGTGCGCCTGCTCGAAAAGGAGATCATGTTCCTTTGCATCAAGCAGGCCGGCATGCCGCGCAAGGATTTCATTTCCACGTTTCCGAAGAACGAGACCAGCACGCGTTGGCTCGACAAGCACATCAAGGCCAAGAAGCGCTATTCGGCGCCGCTCGCCAAATTCAAGGATGAGGTGGAGCGCCGCCAGAACAAGCTGAAGGACCTCGAAGGCCTGTTCCATGTGCTGATCAGCGAGATCAAGGAAATCAACCGCGAGGTCTCGATCGGCGAGGCCAAGGCGCGGCGCGCCAAGAAGGAAATGGTCGAAGCCAACCTGCGCCTGGTGATTTCGATCGCCAAGAAATATACCAATCGCGGACTGCAGTTCCTGGATCTGATCCAGGAAGGCAACATCGGTTTGATGAAAGCCGTCGACAAGTTCGAATATCGGCGCGGTTACAAGTTCTCGACGTATGCGACCTGGTGGATTCGCCAGGCCATCACGCGCTCGATTGCCGACCAAGCCCGCACCATCCGTATTCCGGTGCACATGATCGAAACGATCAACAAGCTGAATCGCATCTCCCGGCAGATGCTCCAGGAAATGGGCCGCGAACCCACGCCGGAAGAACTGGCGGTGCGCATGGAAATGCCCGAGGACAAGGTACGCAAGGTCCTCAAGATCGCCAAAGAGCCGATCTCCATGGAGACGCCGATCGGCGACGACGAGGATTCGCACTTGGGCGACTTCATCGAGGATACGTCGGTCTCTTCACCGATCGATTCGGCGACCACGGAGTCCCTGCGTGAAACCACGCACTCGGTACTGGCGCAGCTCACGCCGCGCGAGGCAAAAGTTCTGCGCATGCGGTTCGGCATCGACATGAATACGGATCACACCCTCGAAGAAGTGGGCAAGCAGTTCGACGTGACCCGCGAACGGATCCGGCAAATCGAAGCCAAGGCGCTGCGCAAGTTGCGGCACCCCAGCCGCAGCGAGCAGCTGCGCAGCTTCTTGATGGACGACTGAAGCGCACCGGTATTCAGCACAGGGCTGGGTAGCTGTAGTTCTCGCCCGGGAGGGTAAGAAGCCTCAAGGCAACGAAGAAGCAGTTGCCTTGAGGCTTCTTACCCTCCCGGACGAGCGCTCGAACCGATAGGCAGCACGACGCCGACGGCACTGGGGTGTTGACCGGCCCGGCGTGAAGGGCTCGGGGGGATGGGCAGCGTCAAGGCAACTGCCTCTTCGTTGCCTTGACGCTGCCCATCCCCCCAAGCCCATGCGACCCGCTCAACATCATGGTACCTAGCCTGGAACGACCTCGACGGTCAGATGGCGCTCACTGTTCAGTGAGTTGGCGACCAGGCACGTGAGTTCGGCCTTTTCCAGCAGCTTCTTCGCGCGTTCGATATCCGCGCCCTCGGGCACATGGAGTTTGGCGTGCGTGTCAAACCGGGTGAAGCGCATCTTGCCGTCGATACGATCCAGCGCGCCTTCGGTGCGCGCCTCGAGGCTGAGCCACGCGTATTTCGACGCCGCCGCTATTGCCCGGAAGCTCAACACGAAGCAGTCGGCCACGGCCGCGGTCAATAGGCCCTCCGGCGACCATTGATTGCCGGGACCGTCGAATTCCTTGGGGGGCGCCGATTCGATGATTCTGACGCCGTCCGTGGACAGCGGCACGTCTCCAACGGGGCGCACGGCCGCATTGACGACATAGCGATGAGGAAAGGGATGCATTGGCAACTCCGCGAAACGATTCAATAAACGGCCGGAATCAAGCGCTTGGTGCGGCGCATGTAATCCCGGTACTGATTTCCAAAGGCCTGCAGAAGCGCCCCTTCCTCGACATGCATACGCCGCAAGAATACCAAAAAGACCGGAACGAGCAGGATCACCAGCGACGCCCAGTTGGCGAGGCACAACGCCAAACCCAAGAACGCCATTAAAGCACCAGTGTATGAAGGGTGCCGGACAAACCGATAGGGCCCCGTGTCGATGAGCCGATGGCTCGCCGCGATCGCGACATTGACGGTGAAGAAGCGCCCGAGGTGGACGATGGCATACCAACGGATCGCCAGGCCGGCCGCGAATATCACGATTCCCAGAAAGCGCAATGTAGGAACCTCACCCATGCCGGCCGCCGGAAGCGCATGAGCGGCATTGAAGGCCAAGGTGACGCTCGCGAGGATCACGATCCAAAGCAGCGAGAGGGAACCCCGATCCTCGTCGCGGGCTTCTGCAGCCTTGGCCCGCTTCTTGAGCGTAAGGCCGATCTCCGACACGACATAAATGAGTCCGAGCCCCCAAGCTATCGAATTGTTCATGGCCGATTCCCGGATTGAGCGGGTCCAAACAATTTGAGCTCTGGGCCGTGCTGCGCGAGTCTGATCATCCGCTCGAACCTGAGTCCAATTTTTTCGAGTACGGCAATCGACCCTGAATTCTCGGGCGACGTGATGGCGACGATGCGCTGCAATCGCAATGCCTGCCTGGCATGGGCCAAAACCGCCGCTGCGGATTCGGTCGCATACCCCTTCGAACAGTGCCGCGACAGGAACGCGAACCCCACGTCCACATCCGCGAGACTGTCGCGCTTGACCAATCCGCAAATCCCGGCCGGCGTGCCGTCGAGCAGACAGGTCGCGTACAAGCCGAAACCATGCCGCCCATAACTGTCGATGGGACCCTTCAGCATGTATTCGCGGGCGTCGCCTAAGGTTCTTACCCCTTTGTCGCCGATGAATCGCAGGAACGCGGGTTCGTTCAGCAACTCCAGTATGAAGGCGTCATCGTAAGGATCGAGATAACGAAGCACCAAACGTTTGGTCTGAATGACGTTCATGCAGGGAACGGCGGCATCCTACGCGCCGGGGTTAATCGTGCGGCTCATCCTGTCGCTCATCTTCCAATGATGACAGCATCTCCGCCACTTCCAGTGACTCCGCACCGCCGGCGTCGCGCAAACCCTTCACCACCCCCAGCCGGTTGGCGGCAGGGTGATTCTGGTTGAGCTTCCATTTGCCCGTCAAACTCACGATCGAGAACTCGAATCCCACGATCAGAGACAGCATTTTCTCAATGTAGGGGGGCGGCGCGTCATCGATTTTCCAGGGCATCTGCCGCGACGCCTCATGCGTGTCGGTCAGTCGCGACACCAAGGCCCGCAACCAAACGCTGTCTTGCACGAATCGCAAGGTGCCGCGCGCGTGGACCACCGCGTAGTCCCACGTCGGAACCACTTCGCCCGTCTCCTGCTTGGTTGGATAGAATGAGGGCGAGATGTAAGCCTGCGGTCCCTGAAAAATCGCCAGCGCGTCGGAGTCGGCTCGATATGTCCGCCATAGAGGATTGGCGCGCGCTATGTGACCCCGCAGCATCCCATGCGGAAGGGGCTCGGGCAGCGTCTCGACCGGGATGTGGTTTGCAATGAGCCCCGTATCGGACATCGTCACCAGAGCCGCCAGCGGGCGGGCACGCATCAGCGTGTGCATCACTTCGGTGCGGGATTCCTTGAAATATGTGGGTAAGTACAAATTCTGTCCTTGGCATGCTGACTGACGGGTCAGCCAAGCATAACAGCGGCCACCGCTTGTAAGAATTATCGCAGCCGAATTCGGTGTTTGTCCGACGGGGGCACTCATCCGCCTATGAAACTATTACGTGATGGAACATCGATGGGGCGAGCGCGTGCGGGTTGATTTTCCGGTCCGGGTGATCGCGCATCGGTTCTCGGTGCGGGATGGCCGGCTTGCTGACCTCAGTGTCAGCGGTGCACTGGTCAAGGCGGAGTTCGAGGCGCGGCTGCTGTCCCGAATCCAGGTCGCCCTCGATTCACCGCTGTGGCCGAAGCACGAGTCCCCGATCGTGGAGGCCTACGTGGCGCGCCGGTACAGACACGGATTCGGCATCGAGTGGTGTGAATTTGCACCGCATGCCGTCAGCGAGCTTCTGCGTGCCGTCGTCACTCGGCCGCACACCCACCTTCGCCGCCACGGGGGATCCACGTCACTGACTATATCCCGCCTGTCGGGGCCGCTGCTGAAGCACCGCGGCTGAGCATAGCGCCCGGCGACTGCTGCTGGTAAGACCAACGCTGCCCAAGCTCACCTCTCAACGGGGTAATATCGACTGCGGCGGCTTGCAGTACGTGTTGGTCCGATACGGAAACTTTTTCCCATGTTCCGCCCACGATCACGGGGCTCGTGCCGGAACCACATCTGCGGGAGAGCAAAGGTGACAGAGACTGAAACGACGCATACCGGGGGATGCCTGTGCGGGGGCGTCCGCTATCGGATTCGCGGCGCGTTGCGCGGGATCATTGCATGCCATTGCTCGCAGTGCCGCCGGACGAGCGGACACTATGCGGCCATGACGAGCGCGCCATCGGCAAATATCGAATTGACGAGTTCCGATCCCCTGCGCTGGTATAAATCGTCGGACACCGCAGAGCGCGGATTCTGCGGCATCTGCGGCGGCAATCTGTTTTGGAAGCAAGTCGGACGCGATGACATCAGCATTACGGCCGGAACTCTCGATACTCCGACCCACCTCACGGTGGAGGAGCACATATTTGTCGCCGACAAGTCCGACTATTATTCAATCGACGATGATTTACCCAAGCAGCAGCA
>WNFR01004815.1_pt1 | contig 13844 bp, 9 predicted proteins | sample 5400221 | NCBI WGS metagenome assembly WNFR01 (sample SAMN13153357, study PRJNA577476) | soil metagenome | isolation source: 40 cm soil under Madrone tree | place: USA:California | collected 2016-06-14 | reverse complement strand
CACAGTGTTTTGTGCGTCGACAACGACCCTCGCAAAATCGATGCACTGCAGGCGGGCAAAGTGCCGATCTACGAACCTGGCCTTGAGGAGGTGATCCATCGCAACGTCTCCGCCCATCGCTTGCGTTTTACCGGCAGCATTCGCGAAGCCGTCGAAACTTCACAGATTGTTTTCATCGCCGTGCCCACTCCGCAACAGCCGAATGGCGATGTCGATCTTAGCTTCATCGAAAAAGTCGCGCGCGAGATTGCAGGCGTTTTGACCAGCTACCGCGTCATTGTCGATAAAAGCACTGTGCCTGTGAAAACAGGTGAAAAAGTCGCCACATCCATCAAACGTTACAATCGCCATCGTGCGAAGTTTGATGTGGTCAGCAATCCTGAGTTTTTGCGCGAAGGCTGCGCCGTGGCCGATTTGATGCATCCGGACCGGATCGTCATTGGAGCTCAAAGCGAACACGCCATTGACCTGATGAAGAAGGTCTACGAGCCATTCATGGCGCCGATTCTCGTCACCGACATCAACAGTGCGGAGCTCATCAAACACGCGGCCAATTCGTTTCTCGCGCTAAAAATTTCCTACATCAACGCCGTTTCGGCTATTTGTGAAGCAAGTGGTGCCGATGTCGAAAAAGTCGCTGACGGAATTGGAATGGATCGGCGCATCGGGCGCGATTTTCTCAATGCTGGAATCGGCTACGGTGGCTCATGTTTCCCAAAGGACATCGCTGCGTTTATCACGATCAGCGAACAACTTGGTGTTCCCTTTAACTTGCTCAAGGAAGTGCAGCGGATAAACACGGCGCAGAAAGAGCGTTTTCTCAAAGTCATACGCGAAACGCTTTGGGTTCTGCGCGAAAAGAAAATCGCTGTCTGGGGGCTCACGTTCAAACCGGATACCGACGATATTCGTTCCTCGGTCGCGATTGAGCTGGTGGCCAATCTTTTGCGCGAAGGCGCGCATGTCACCGCCTATGATCCAAAAGGTATGGACAGGGCACGCGAGGTAAAGACCATCGAGGGCGTAACATTTGCACCTTCTGCTCTCGACGCAGTCGATGGCGCCGAAGCGCTGATTATTGCCACGGAATGGAGCGAATTTGCCAATGTCGATCTTGCTCTGGTCAAGGAAAGAATGATTACGCCGATCGTCTTTGATGGACGAAATCTGTTTGATTCCGAGACGATGGGCCAGCTTGGCTTCCGCTATCATTCCATCGGTCGCGCCAGTATCACGCCACACTGAGCACATCATCCGTGGCCAAGCGCATGCCACAACCGTCCGCTCGTCGGGCCGCGCTGGCAGCGCTGCGGGCGTGGCGAACTGAAAGGCGTTTCGCCGATTCGGTCATCGCTAAACTACTGGCGCAGACGAAGCTTGATCGGCGGGACCGCGCTTTTATTCTGGAGCTATTTTACGGCGTCCTGCGTAACGCAACGCTGCTTGATTTTTGGATCGGCTGCCTGCGCCAGTCTTCGCTCCATGTCGATCTTCGCGATCTTCTTCGCCTCGGTCTTTACCAGCTCTTTTTTCTCAAAACACCCGAGCACGCCGCGGTCCACGAAACGGTCGAGCTTGCGCCGAAAAACCGGCGGGCATTGATCAACGCAATTCTTCGGACGGCGGCGCGTCGGCAAGATGAATTGCGTTCGCAAGCAAGCAAGCAGTCGTTGGCAATCCGCAGCTCTCATCCACGATTTCTGGTCGCACGTTGGGAACAGAACTTTGGATCCGAGGCCGCCGAAGCACTGTGTACTTGGAATAACCGCGCCCCGCCTCTCTACGCTCGCATCAATCGATTGAAAATCGGTCGTGAAGACTTTCGTCGCGCTTATCCCGAAGCGCGGCCGTTATCGGGTAATGCAGACTTTGTGGAATTTCATGGATTTCCAACCGAGTCCCTCGCCCAGGGTCATTGCTACATTCAAGACCCAAGTACAGCCATTGCTTGCCGGCTTCTCGACCCGCAACCTGAAGAGAAAATTCTCGACGCGTGTGCGGCACCCGGTGGAAAAACAAGTTACCTTGTAGAGCTGATGCGAAATCGGGGCGCGATCGTCGCCTGCGACCGGACAGTCGAGCGCCTCCGCGTTCTCGAAGAAAATCTCGCACGACTCGGCGCTAGAATTGCTCGCGTTTTTCATTTCGATTGGACGTGCCGGCGTATCCCAAAAGAGCTTGTCGCCATCGCCCCTTTCGACCGCGTCTTGATTGACGCCCCTTGCAGCAACACCGGGGTGATGCGACGCCGCGTTGATGTTCGATGGCGAATAACAGAAGCGGACCTTGTTCGCATGCAAGAGCAGCAACTCAAAATTGTTCGCACAGCGCTCGGTTTATTGAAGACTGGCGGAGTGCTTGTCTATAGCACGTGCAGTCTTGAGCCTGAAGAAAATGAAAAGGTCGTGCAGCGACTCTTGCATGAATTTGCCAGCTCGCGACAAATGGAAGTTCAGTCATCGCTTCCGTTTCGAGACGGCTTTGACGGCGCGTTTGCAGCGAAACTTATCCGGGCGAGCTAGAGGGAGCATCGGTCTCACACCTGGGTTGCATACGCCGCGTCCAGTGGAATCATAACCTCCTATGCATGACGCCCGCTTCGACACGCTCGCCAAACTTCTAGTTGGCTATTCCATTCGACTTAAGCGCAACGAAAACGTTTTGATTGAAGCGTTCGACGTCCCTGAGGAAATGACTATCGCGCTTGTCCGGACGGCGCGAAACATTGGCGCGAATCCCTTCGTCCAAATTCACCGCGCACGAGTCAGCCGCGCTCTTGCACTTGCGGCGTCAGATCGACAACTAAAGCTGATCGCGAACCACGAACTGGCGCGGATGAAAAAGATGAACGCGTATATTGCTCTACGTGGCACCCACAACATCACCGAATTATCGGACGTGCCGGCGGAGCGAATGAAATTAATCGCCAAAACAATGCGGCCGGTGCAGGACCAAAGAGTTAAAAAAACAAAGTGGGTAGTCTTGCGCTGGCCAACGCCATCAATGGCACAACTCGCCGGAATGAGCACAGAGGCTTTCGAAGACTTTTATTTTGCAGTCTGCACCCTGGATTATCGCAAGCTGCAACCTGGAATGAAAGCGCTCAAGGCGCTGATGGAAAAAACGGATTGTGTCGAGATTAAAGGGCCGGGGACAGAGCTTCGCTTCAGCATCAAAGGGCTTCCGGCTGTGATCTGTGGGGGTGATCATAACATCCCGGACGGCGAGGTTTTCAGTTGCCCCGTGAAAAATTCCGTTCAAGGGCATGTTACTTTCAACGCGCCGAGCATTTATCAGGGCATTAGTTTCGATGGAATCCGCCTGGAGTTTCGAGATGGAAAGATTGTCAATGCCACAAGCAATCGACCGAAGAAACTGAATAAGATTCTCGATTCAGATGCCGGCGCCCGTTATATCGGTGAGTTTTCACTCGGGTTTAATCCGCACGTTCTGGAACCGATGCGGGATATCTTGTTCGACGAGAAGATCGCCGGCTCATTCCACTTCACACCTGGTCAAGCTTACGAAGAGGCCGATAATGGAAATCGAAGCCAGGTGCATTGGGACATGGTCAGCATCCAGCGGCCGGAATATGGCGGCGGAGAAATTTATTTCGACGATAAATTGATCCGGCGCGACGGAGAATTTCTCCCGAAACGACTACGGTCTTTAAATCGCGGCCGCTTTGCCAGGCGTTCCATGGTGCCGAGGTAGGCAGCGGAATTTAGGTTCGGAATTGTCCTGGCGGTCCGCTTAAAATCACGCCCGTTTCGGGCCATGGCCGAGCAAATTGAGTTGCAGCATGCCTATTTCGCCACCGCCAGTGAGCTGGAGATTTGCAATCTCGAACATCGGAGCGACTTCTGAGCTGGCGCCGGGTAGTTGTACCGCAACCTGTTTGGAAGTCGAATTCAGGACAAGGGATGCGATTTCAAACGATGGCGAAAACTCGATGGTCGCGATCTGAAACGAAGCTGTCACCAGAACGGAGGCCTGTCCTTGCTGCGACGGCGTAAGCTGAACAGGCGCGGCCTCAAAATTCGAGACAAGTTGCAGCCCTGCCACCGCGAACGAAGGTGAGCCCGTGGCCGTTGGCTTTTGCTGCTGAGACGGGGTCAACCGAAGAGTGCCGAGAGCCCCTCCCGTGGGCTGAATCTTCGCGATCTCGAAAGTGGCCTGCAGATTCACCGCCGGCTGCGGCTGTTGGGAAGGAGCCAGGCGCATCGTAACAATCTTGGATGTCGGCCGTACTTGCAAAGCACCCATCTTGAAGGTTGGCGTCAGTTGCATCGAGGCAACCTCAAATGAGAAAGTGATTTGCACAGCGGTGTGCATGGCGTCAGCGGGTTGCATCGTGCCTGCAGCGGCTGGGGCGGCTGGGGTTCTGGTTACTGGAGCAGCGGTTGGGATTTGGGTCGGTTCAGGCATGGTTAGTGATGAGGTTGATTGCGGGACTGAGGGCTCGGTAGAAATAGTTGTTGGACTAAAAAAAGACGGTGCCTCGAACGGCTTGGCTACGACCAGTTCGATCGCGGGAACCGGTATTTGGTGTGGAATGGGTTGTCCCTGCCCGATCGGCTCTAGCGGTTCCATTTCGGGTTCCACTTTAGAATCGATCAAAGGGTCGACAACAGGGGCGACGGCCGTCTCAAAAACGGTGCGAACTTCTTCCGTCGATTCGCTGGGCTCGTCCATTTCAGGCATTGGCGAAACGAACGGAGAGACGATGCCGGCATCCGGCATAAATTCGACGCTTGCAGGTTCAGTTGCTTGTTTGGTGGCAGGGCGAACCGCAGACTCAGGAAAGGTTTCGGCGAGTGCTAGCGGCGGTTCTGCTATTGCAGTTTCGGCAGCAGACGTGGCGATAGGTTCCGGGACACCAGTAGTCAAAGTCGAAGTTCCAGGGAAGGCGCGGGCAGATTTTCCTAACGCTAGAACGCCGCGGCGCAACGAAGGTTCGGAAGCCTTCAACTGTAACGACACCCGGGGAGGTCCACCAATGAAAGAATTGCTCGCTGCTGTTACCTGGGTTTGGGAAGACAAGATCCCGGCTTCATCGACTTCATCTACGCGAGGCTCAGTCACCGGCGCGGCATGGCGAAAAACTGGGACACTGGTTGTGCGGCGACGAATCTCAGGAACAATCACCCAAGCCAACAAAAAGATGCCGGCCAAAAGCAAGCCGCCAACAAGTAATTTCTGTCGCGTCTCACCCATGGCAGGCCGCGACCACTCCTGAACGCGGACTGGCGCAAGAACGGTTGCCGGAGTAGCGACAACGATAGGCGCCGCGGATGCTTGAATCGGAACATTCGACGGCGGAATTGCGGTCCTTTCGCCTTGGCCGGCAGAAGCGGTCGATGCGACCGCAGACTTGGCGGGCAGTGATGCCGCGACCGGCGTTTCCACCGTAGGCGAAAGCGCGGCAACTGGAGCAGCAGGAGGCTTTTCCGGCTTGGCCGGAGTCTCCGCAGTCGTGGATTGGCTTGAGGCAACGACAGGCGCCTGCGTGATCGTTGGAGGAGACTTGGCCGCTCGCGAAGTCGTCGCCTCCACGCCAGTGATCGCGGAACTCGCGGCCGGCGACGAAGGACGCACAGACTCGGCCCTTGGTTGCTTCGGTGCTTTCTGCTTTGCGGCGACAACCGCGCCTGGAATAGGACTGGGCTCGATTGCCGGGAAAGACTCAGGTTGCGCCGACATTACAACGGCGGCTTCAGTCGCCGGAGCTACAGAAGCGGCGATCGCCGGACTTTGCACCCAGCCGAGGTCATAAAAGGCGTCGCCGAAAAGGTTGTTCAAAGCGGGCGAATAAATTCTCTTCGCCGACGCGACCCAGTCGGTCGCTTTATCCGGGTTGTTGTGCTTAAACTCCCAGGCCGCCTGGGCGTAGTAAAGCGCCGGCGTATCTCCTGTGAACTGAAATTGCTCCATCATCGTTTGCGCGCGGCTCTCTTTGTCTTCGAGCAACAGGGTCATGAAGATCTTGAACTGGATAATCTGCGCGGCCTGATTCTTCTCTCCTCCTGGCGTCTGCTGAAAGAGCGTTTCGAAACGCTCGCGCGCCTTGGCATAATCTTTTTCCTTAAACGGAATTTGCGCGAGATTATATTGCGCTTCGCGAAACTTCGGATCGATCTTGGATGCCTTTTTAAACGCGGCTTCTGCTTCGCTGAATTGCTTCTGCTCCATCAAAATCTCACCGCGCAAATTGAGGATCGGCGCTTGATTCGGATCGGATGCATCGGCCTCGTCGATAAATTTTTGGGCTGTTGCGAAATCACGCTGTTGCAGAGCCTGTTGAGCCTGTTCAAATCTTGATCGCGCGAAGGCTTTGGCCTTTGCCGCGCGCTCGGCCGCAGTCGTTAACGGTAGCGACGCACGGGCTTGGCCAGCGGGCTTTTCCAACCACCCCACTTCATATAACGATTCGGCAAAAAGCTTGTTTAATTGCGGAGAGAAATTCTTCTCCGCCTTACCCATCCAATCTTTCGCTTCCTTTGCATTTTTGTGCTGGAGCGCAATGGCGGCGTTCGCGTAATGCACGGCCGGCGTATCGGGCGCAAGCTCGAATTTGGCCAGCATCCCGTCGACCATGTTCTCTTTTCCATCCAGCAAATACGTCAGCAGAATTTTATATTGGATAAGTTGCGTCGCGTCCCCCTCCAGCTCGGACACGTTGCCGGAGAGGAGCTGCTGGAAACGGGTGCGCGCTTCCGCCCAATCTTTTTTCAGAAACGGAACTTCGGCAAGATTAAAGCGCGCATTCCAAAACTTAGGATCGATCCGCACTGCTTCGAGCAATGCTGCTTCCGCTTTGTCATAGATTCCCTGCCGCATCAGGATAACGCCACGCAGATTTTGCGATTCGGCCAAATCCGGCTGCCGAATATCTATTTCGTCGAGCTGCTTCAACGCCTCAGGAAAATTATTCGCGTCGAAATCTCGGAACGCTTTGCTGTACATTGCCTCCAGTTCTGACTTTGACGGCGCGACATTTGTAGCCGCAAAAGAACTGAGCACCAAGGCGGTGAGCGCAGCAATTTTGCGAATCTTCATGCCGGTAGAATTACAACTTTGAGCGCGACCGATGACAAGCCAAAAAAAATTCGCCCCGTCTGCAGCAACACCAAGGCTCATAATTAGCATAGATTGCGCCCGGAAGCGAGCTCATTCCGGGACGGGGATCACGAATTGAGATTCGCGACAAGGCGCAAGCCATCCAGCGTTAGATTAGGATGGATCGCGACGGTTTCGCCCAGGTTCGCGGCGATCAACCGGGCGTAGCCTCCTGTGGATACGATGTGAACTTTCCGGCGCGGAAACCGTTCGCCCTTAATTCGAGTGATAATCTCGCGCACCAAACCGCGATAACCGAAAATCGCCCCTGCCCTCATCGCTTCAATTGTCGATCTTCCGATCGCGCGACGAGGTTCCTTTAAAGAAAGTTTCGGCAGCAGCGCGGTCCGCTGGTAAAGAAAATTTGTCATCGCTTCGAGTCCCGGTGCGATCACGCCGCCGATGTAATTTCTCTTTTCCGAAACAATATCAAACGTCACCGCCGTTCCAAAATCCACCACGATGGCCGGACAACCGTAAAGCGCCGCGACCGCGGCCGCATTGGCCAGCCGATCAGCGCCAATCGTTTTTGATCCGGGGTAATCGATTCCGACACCGAGCTTCAGTCGCGGACTCAACCACAACACTTTGGTGCGTCCCACCGCTTTTCGGACTTCGCGATTTTTCGACGGCACAACTGAAGCGACAACCAACATGTCGATCTTGCGCCGCTTCAAGAATCGACGAACAAACGCGCTGGTAAGCTTATCCGTCCCGATCCGAGTTGACCGGCCGAGGCGCGTTCGTGAAGCGAATGCGAGCTTGGTAAATGAATTGCTAATGTCGATCAGCAAATAATTTGTCGCGCGACTCATTGCACAGCGGACGAACCAAGCAGCCGCTACCGCGAACCCGACACGCCGTCAAGTCCGCCAGGCGGATGGACTCGCCCCATGGCGAACTTGCGACGCTATTGCCAAACGCGTAGCCTCGCTCCGTGAGAAAACTGGTCCATCGACCACGCCGGTTACGAAATTCACCAGGCCTGCGGAACCTGATTCGTGAGACGAACCTAAGCGTGCGCGATTTTGTTCTGCCGCTTTTCGTCAGCGAAAAAATAGAAAAACGCCAGGCGATCGAAAGCATGCCAGGCGTGTTTCAATTTTCGCCGGATGGGATCGTCGATGAAGTGCGGGGCGCGCAGGATCTCGGACTGCAAGCCGTCCTTCTTTTCGGAGTTCCGCGAGAAAAAGACGAACAGGCGAGCGGCGCTTATGCCGAAAGTGGCGTGGTCCAAAAAACACTCCGCGCCATCAAGTCGAAATGCCCGGAAATGGTCGCGATCACCGATGTTTGTCTGTGCCAGTACATGAGTCACGGTCATTGCGGTGTCGCACGGATCGATGACGATCATTTCCACGTGCTCAACGATGAGACGGTGGATCTTTTGGTCAAAACCGCGCTCTCCCACGCCCACGCCGGGGCAGACATGGTAGCGCCCAGCGACATGATGGATGGCCGCATCGGTGCAATCCGCGAAGCGTTGGACGCAAACGGGTTCGATCAAACCGGCATTATGAGTTACGCAGCCAAGTTTGCCTCGGTCTTTTACGGTCCGTTTCGCGAAGCTGCGGAAAGTCCACCCCGGTTTGGCGATCGCCGTTCTTATCAAATGGATTGCGCTAACGCAGAGGAAGCATTGCGCGAGGTCGCGCTCGATGTGGAAGAAGGAGCGGACATTTTGATGATCAAACCGGCGCTGCCCTACCTCGACATCTTGTGGCGGGTGCGCGAGCGCTTCGCCCAACCGACCGCGGTTTATCACGTGAGCGGCGAATATGCCATGGTCAAAGCCGCCGCCGAAAAAGGCTTTCTCGATGAACGCACGGCCGTTCTCGAAATCATGACTTCACTTAAGCGCGCCGGCGCCGATATCATCGTCACCTACTGGGCGCGCGAACTCGCCGAATGGGTGCGGGAGTAAACAACCGCCGCGGCGAGACCGTCGCGCATGCGCGCTTAAAACGCCTCGCACTTCTTTGGGCGCAGGCCCACGATTATTCCGCGTGCGCTTTCGAAGTCACATTGCCGCGATGCCGCTACCGCGCCGATCTCGCTGCTTATCGGCCAAGGTCAACCGGACTCGGAGCGACGGCCATATTTGAGTGCAAACAGGCGCTTGTCGATCTTCGACGAGACAATTGCCGCATAATCGCAACCCGCCAGCGCCTCGAGAAAGTGCAACGGCGCCGCCAGATTCTCGAAAAACATTTACGAATACATTATCCGAAACTTCGGATCGCCGATTCTTTGTTCAACGAATTTGAATCGTATGATTTCGCCGCAATCAAACATCGCGGCTACGGCCGGGTTTTGCGCGAATTGACCGCGTTACAAAATCGCCTGTTTGATTGCACGAAGTTCGAGACTCTGATGCGCTATCGTTGCGCAAATTTGTTTTTTCTTGTTTTGCCTAACGAGTTGTTCCACGTCTCGGAAGTACCGGTTGGCTGGGGCGTGCTGGCACAAGCAGACGGCGAGCTCATGCTCACGCGCAAGCCGGTCTGGCAGGAGAGCGCGCCCGAGAATCGCCTCTGGTTCTTGCAGAGGATCGCCACTGCCGGCACGCGAGCATTGAACCGGCAATTCGAAATCACATTCGAGGACGTGATCTCCTCTCGTGGCCGATCTTATTAGCCGTTTTCGGCTTTCTTCGAAACTGGGACTAGCAGATTTTGTCCCGTCATTTCCGCCGGTTGTTTCATGCCGAGAAGAAATAAAATCGTCGGCGCGACGTCAGCCAGAATTCCATCTTCGCAGCGAAACTCAGCGGCATTCTCAGCGACATAAACGAAATGCACCAGATTAGTCGTGTGCGCGGTGTTCGGCGAGCCGTCCGGATTGCGCATTTGTTCGCAGTTCCCGTGATCGGCGGTGATAATGCATTTTCCGCGAAGCTCGAGAAGCTTCGGGATGATTTTGCCGACGCATTCGTCCACGGTCTCAACCGCCTTGATTCCCGCTTCGATAATGCCGGTATGCCCGACCATGTCGGGATTCGCGAAATTCAGGACGATCAAATCATAATTGGCCAGGCGTGCAAGCACCTCGTTGGTAACAGATTGCGCGCTCATTTCCGGCTGCAAATCGTAGGTCGCGACTTTTGGGGAAGGCACAATCCTCCGGTCTTCTCCAGCAAAGGCGCGCTCGATTCCGCCATTAAAGAAATACGTCACGTGCGGATACTTTTCGGTTTCGGCAATGCGCAGTTGCGATTTGCCCGCCGCGCTCACGATCTCGCCCAAAATGTGCGCGAGTTTTTCCGGCGGGAAAATAAATGGCGAGTCATAGCGGACATCGTATTGGGTAAGGCTGACAAAGCGAACGCGCGGCCAGCGTTCGCGCTCGAAACGGTCGAATTTCTCGAGAAGAAAAGCTTGCGACAATTGCCGCGCCCGATCCGCGCGAAAGTTGAAAAACAAGACGGTGTCCTGATCACGGACGCGCTGTTGGTTGGCGTGGGCAAAGATGAGCGGCAGCATAAACTCATCGGTCTTGCCGAGCTTGTATTGTCGATCTAACGCTTCAGACGGCGACGATTCGCAAATTTCGCCCCGGCCAAGAACGATTGCGTCCCAGGCTTTTTTTGTCCGATCCCAGCGACGATCGCGATCCATCGCAAAATAGCGCCCAACGACGGTGACAATTCGCGCGCCGCTCTCTTTCAATTTCTCAGCGCAAATTTTTAGATACTCCGCGCCGCCGGTGGGTGATGCGTCGCGCCCATCGGTAAAAGCGTGGATGAAGATTTCTTTAACGCCTGCGTCGCGGGCGGCATTAGCGAGTGCAATCAGGTGCGAGTAATGGCTGTGCACGCCACCATCTGAGATGAGCCCGAGAAGATGAAGGCGACGGTCCCGCGCTGCTGCGAACGCTTCCTGGGCGACGCGATTGTGTGCAAGCTCACCCTCTGCAATCGCCCTATTGATGCGAGTCAGGTCCTGATAAACGATTCGACCGGCGCCCAGATTGAGATGGCCTACTTCCGAGTTGCCCATTTGTCCCTTCGGCAAACCGACATCGGCCCCGCTCGCGCTCAACCTGCTCGCTGGATAATCGCGATAAAGGTTGTCGTGGAACGGAGTGCGGGCGAGAAGTGTGGCGTCCCCATTTTCCTCGCGCTTTTCTTTCCCACCGGGATTGATGCCCCAACCGTCGCGAACGATGAGCAGGACCGGGCACGCCATAACGGCGCACTCTGCCGATGATTCTCAAGATCGACAAGCCGTTTCCCGCGCCTGCGGGATTGACAAGGTAAGGAAGGCACCTCTACATCGCCCTCGTGAAGTGGCGCAACCGATTGCTGGCCCTTATTTGCCTCTTCGTCTTTGCCGGCCTAGGCGTCGTTTATTTTAAACACTGGGTCGTGCAGAAGCCTTTCGGAATAATCCTGTTTATTGGAGAGGGACTCGCCCCAGGCCGCCTGGCCATGACGCGCGTTTACATCGGCGGCGCTGATCGGCCTCTGGCATTCGAGTCGATGAATCACGTCGCTCTGATAAAGAATCGCTCGAAGGATTTTGCCGCTCCCGACCAAGCCGCCGCGGCAACGGCAATGGCAACGGGAACCAAAGTGAACAATCGAGCGATCTCCGTCGATGAGAATGGGAAACCACTCACGAGCATCGTGGAGTTGGCTCGTGCGCACGGTCGCGCTACCGGTCTGGTCACGAACGCAAAATTAACTGATCCTACGAGCGCGGCGTTTTACTCGCACTCAGCCGATCCAAACGACGCGGAACGCATCGCACGCGAATTCGTTGAAAGCGGAAAGATGGACGTTGCCATGGGCGGCGGCATGAGTCTTTTTCTTCCGGATACAAAGGGCGGAGAAAGACAGGATGGCCGCGATCTTCTGCTCGAGCTGCGCCGTAATGGTTTCGATATTGTTCGCACGCGAGCCGAACTGGAAGCAATTCCTGCATCTCGCCGGCCCCACCTATTCGGTGCTTTTAGTAATGGGAACCTCGCCTTTGCGAACCAAGTTGAAGAGCGAAGCGAACAACCCAGTCTCGGGGACATGGTGCGTCGCGCAATTGAACTGCTTCAATATAATGCGGGCGGGTATTTGCTGGTGGTTGACGCCGGATTAATGCGCAAGGCAGCCCAGGACAACAACGGAGAAAGAACGTTGAATGAAACAGCGGAATTCGACCGGGCCGTCGCAGTTGCCCAACGCTACGCCGGTGAAAGATCGACAATCATCGTCTGTGGCGATGTCGCGATTGCTGGGCTGAGTTTGAACGGCTTTCCGTTTCGCACGGACAGTGGAATCGCATTGCTCGGCCTTAATTCAGCCGGGGAACCGTGGCTTACATGGGCAACGGGCCCGAATGGCACCCATGCTTATGGGGCGGCGAAATTGCCGGGCAACCTTGAAGAGGCGCCGCAGTCCCGCGAACCGGAACGTCTCGAGCCCGCTGCGTTTTATACAAAGATGGGACTTGGTACTGTCGACGATGTTATTGCGTTCGGAACCGGCCCGGGAACCGATATTTTGCAAGGTTGGATGGAGAACACTATCATTTTCGAAATTATCCGAAATGAGCTTTAGCAACCGCTTAAGCCGTCAATAAAGAAACCCATCGATCGACTGACTTCCGGGACGAGCGAAAAAAAGGGAGGCGGTTGAGGAAGAGTAATCGGCGGGCCTTCGGCTGGAGGTGCATCCGAGGGAATCAAATTCGCCGTGGTCCTGTCACCGAACCTGCCAGCCACTTCCAGCCATGATGTCGATCTTTCAAAGACGTTCTAATTTCCGGCGGACGATTGGCGAGAAGACAAACAGTTTGGAGCAGACCGTGAAATTCAGTTTTTGACGTAAAGCACTGCTCCAGCCGCGCGATACTTTCGGGCTCCCGCATACGCATAAAGCGGAATATAGGAGCGGACGCCGCGTTCCTCGGACCGGTAGGCAGTCCAGTTGAACGTCGGATCAAGAACGTATCTGTCGTTGTTCGTGTTCCACTCCAGCCAGACGTGCGTTTTGCGGCTCGCTGGAGTTCGCTTTCCAATGACGAGGCGAACATTTTCCGCGCCACGCGAATGCATCATGTCGTAAAGCGCCACCGCTTTTCCTTTACAATCAGCAACGGCATTAAATTCAACTTCAGCAGGCGTTTTCCACTCTGGGGAGAAACCGTACGGAATTTCGCGCAGATTCTCGATCCAGTGATTGACCAACGCGAGAGAGAGAGTTTGCTTAACAACGGCATTGGTGGAAACGAGAGCAGGACGAATTCTGGTCATTTGCCTGTCGTAAGGGGTCGTGCTCACGCTCAAATAAACGGACTCAGCGAAACAGGAGAGGGAAAAGAGACAAATCAATCCAACGACTAAAACCAAAGTCTTTCTACCGGCATAAGGGGCAATACTTATGAAAACCATTGTATTTATGGTTTATATAGCAGTCGCTATGCCAATCTTTCGCATCCGGTAAACCAGTGATGCGAAATTTTTTACCGCTTTAGGACGCGGGATTCGGCGCGGCTCCGAAGCTACCCCGAAACCTCCTCCTCTTGGAGGGCAGCTTGAAAGATCTATCAAGGCCATCGTCGCAGCGCCAAGAAACGACCAATAACCCGGTTAGCTTTATTCGATGGCCATTCATGGTTGACTATTCGCAGAAAAAGGCATTTGAGTTGCCAATCTTTTTTTGAGCCGCCGTTAACGAATCAGCGACACCCCTACCATGGCCTTGTCACCAGCTAAGCTGCCGCGCAACC
>WNFR01006724.1_pt1 | contig 13846 bp, 7 predicted proteins | sample 5400221 | NCBI WGS metagenome assembly WNFR01 (sample SAMN13153357, study PRJNA577476) | soil metagenome | isolation source: 40 cm soil under Madrone tree | place: USA:California | collected 2016-06-14 | reverse complement strand
CCACCTTCGATGAAATGCGCCGCATCCTGCGCGAGTTGCCGGGGCCCGAGCTGGCGGCCAAGACCGCCGTCGTCCAGCGCGAAGCCGAACTCACCAAGCCGGCCGGGTCGCTGGGCCGGCTGGAGGAGATCGCCGAGTGGCTGGCGGCCTGGCAGGGCCGCGCCGCGCCGCGCTGCGAGCGGCCGCGGATTGCGGTTTTCGCCGGCGCCCATGGCGTGGCGGCCCGCGACGTCTCTGCTTATCCGCCGGAGGTCAACCAGCAGATGGTGAAGAATTTCCTGGGTGGCGGGGCCGCCATCAACCAACTCGCCGCCGCCATCGACGCCGATCTGCGCATCTACGAACTCGACCTCGAGCATCCGACGGAGGACTTCACGCAAGTGGCGGCCATGAGCGAGGCCCGGACGGCCCAGGCCATGGCCTATGGCATGATGGCGGCCGAACCCGGCATCGACGTGCTGTGCCTGGGCGAGATGGGCATCGGCAACACCACCAGCGCCGCAGCGCTGGCCGCCGCTCTGTTTGGCGGCACCGGCGCCGACTGGGCCGGCCCCGGCACCGGCGTCAAGGGGCCGGCGCTCAGCCGGAAGATCGCCGTCATCGACGAGGCACTGGCTCGCCACAGGGACCTGATCGCCGCGCGCGATCCGCTTTCTTTGTTGGCGGCTTTGGGTGGCGAGGAGTTCGCTGCCATCGCTGGCGCCATCCTCGCTGCCCGGCAGGGCCGTATCCCGGTGCTTCTCGACGGCTACGCCTCCACCGTCGCCGCCGCCGTGCTCCATGCCGTCGATCGGCACGCGCTGGACCATTGCCTGGTTGCCCACCGCTCGGCCGAGCCCGGCCACACGCGACTGCTCAAGGCCATAGGCCAGCGCCCCCTGCTTGACCTCGACCTGCGTCTGGGCGAAGCCTCTGGCGCGGCCCTTGCCGTACCCTTGCTGAAGGCCGCCTGCGCCTGCCACAACGGCATGGCCACCTTCGCGCAAGCGGCCGTGAGCGGGCCGGCTTGAACCTCATATGCTGGAGCACGCTCCCAGCACATGAATAGGAGACCACGCATGAGTTCATTCATCTTGTCGACGCGCGCCTGAGCCGCTCAAGTGGCGCCAAAGGTGATCCATGACAACCAGCAAACTCTATCTCGACGATCTCCACGTCGGATATCGCCATACGAGTGGTACGTACACGATCGATGAGGCGGAGATCAAAGCCTTCGCGCATCAGTTCGATCCGCAACCCTTCCATCTCGACGATGCGGCGGCCAAGGGCAGCCCGTTCCGCGGCCTGGCGGCCAGCGGCTGGCACACCGCGGCGATCACCATGCGCCTGCAGGTCGACTCAGGTCCGCCGCTCGCCGGCGGCATCATCGGCGCGGGCGGCGAGATCGACTGGCCGCGACCGACGCGGCCTGGTGACACGCTGCGGGTCGAGAGCGAAGTGCTCGAGGTCACACCGTCGAAATCACGCCCCGATCGCGGCATGATCACGTTGCGCAGCCGAACGCTCAATCAGCGCGATGAAGCCGTGCAGACGCTAACGGTAAAGCTGATCGTGCCGCGCCGGCCCGCAGCTTAGTCGTCGGGCAGCGATTGAACTCGTCCTCGACCACCATGGTGCGCTTGCCGGTGAGCATGTCGTCATGGCGCCGATTCTGTGCAGAGGCACCTTGAGCTAACCGGCCTTAGCCTCCATCGCCCGTCGCCATCAGCACGGCATTGCCCCCGACAGCGGCGGTATTGATGGTCACGGTCTGCTCGACCGCGAAACGCAGGAGGTAATGCGGGCCACCGGCTTTGGGACCGGTGCCGGACAGGCCATGCCCGCCGAAGGGTTGGACGCCGACCACGGCGCCGATGATGTTGCGGTTGACGTACACATTGCCGACCGACAGTCGGGATGTGATCTTCTCGACCACATCGTCAATCCGGGAATGGATACCCAAAGTGAGGCCGTAGCCGCTGGCCTCGACGGCCGCGAGGACGCGTTCAAGCCCGTCGGCGGGATAGCGCACGACGTGCAAAACCGGGCCGAACACTTCCTCCTTCAACTCGGCCGGATCGGCGAGTTCCAGAATGTGCGGCGCGACGAAGGTGCCGATGGTGGGCGTTTCACCGGCGTAATGCACCTTGCCCGTCGCACGCGCTAGATAGGCCTCCAGTTTGCCTTTGGCCTCGCCATCGATGACCGGCCCGATCTGCACCGAGGGATCGGCGGGATCGCCCAGTTTCAGCTCGCGCGTAGCGCCCACGATCATCTCGATCATCCGGTCGGCCACATCGTCCTGGATATAGAGAATGCGCAGGGCCGAGCAGCGCTGGCCGGCCGAGCGGAAGGCCGAAGTTATAACATCGTCGCAGACCTGCTCGGGCAGGGCGGTGGCATCGACGATCATGGCGTTGATGCCACCGGTCTCGGCAATCAGCACCGCGAGCGGCCCGTCCTTGGCCGCCAACGCCCGGTTGATGTGGCGCGCGACCTCGGTCGAGCCGGTGAAGACGACTCCAGCGATATCCGGATGGCGCACGAGTTCGGCGCCGACGAGGCCATCTCCGGCGACGAACTGCAAAGCCGCGGGGGGAACGCCGGCCTCATGCAACAGACGCACCGCCTCGGCGGCGACCAAAGGCGTCTGCTCGGCCGGCTTGGCGACCACGCTGTTGCCAGCGGCCAGCGCCCCCACGACCTGGCCCAAAAAGATGGCGAGCGGAAAGTTCCACGGCGAGATGGCCACGAACACACCGCGCCCGCGCAGCCGCAAAAGATTGCTCTCGCCGGTCGGGCCGGGCAGCAGCACCCCCTCGCTGAACAGTGCCCGTCCCTGGACGGCGTAACAGTGGCAATAATCGACAGCCTCGCGCACCTCCGAAACCGCGTCGTCGAGGGTCTTGGCACCCTCGCTTTGCAGCAGCCCGATGAACCGCCCGCGCCGTGCCTCCAAAAGATCAGCCGCGCGCTCAAAAATCCGGCCACGTTCGTCCGCCGGCGTCCGGTCCCAGCCAGCAAACCCCGCTTTCGCCGTCTCGACACTGCCATTGGGCAGGAGCACCGCCGGTCCGCGATCAATCTCCGCCAGCAGCGCGGTCAGCTCCGCACGGTCGCCGAACTCGACCCCGCGCGAATTCACCCGGTCCGGGCGATAGAGATCGCGCGGCAGCGCCAACTCCGGGTGCCGGGCGTGGGCCGGATCGCCGATCGAGTCGGCGGGCCGCTTCAACAGCGCCTCGACCGGCACCGCGGGATCGGCTGCGCGCGAGACGAAAGAGGAGTTGGCGCCGTTCTCCAGCAGCCGCCGCACCAGATAAGCCAATAGATCGCGATGGCCGCCCACTGGCGCATAGGTCCGGCAGGCCAAGGCGGGGTGCCGCTCAAGCAGGCGGGCATAGAGCGCCTCGCCCATGCCGTGCAGTCGCTGGAACTCGAACCCACCGGCATCCCCTGCCCGCTCGAGAATCGTGGCCACCGTCAGGGCATTGTGGGTGGCGAATTGCGGATAGAGGCGTGGCCGCAGGGATAAAAGCTTCTGGGCGCAGGCGAGATAGTTGAGGTCGGTCATCGCCTTGCGGGTAAAAACCGGAAAATCATCGAGGCCGCGCTCCTGCGCCCGCTTCACCTCGGTATCCCAATAGGCGCCCTTGACCAGCCGCACCATCAGCCGCCGGTCGAACCGCTGGGCCAAGTCGGCGACATAGTCGATCACCGCCCCGGCGCGCTTTTGGTAGGCCTGGACCGCGAGCCCGAACCCGCTCCAACCGGCCAGCGACGGATCGGCCAGGACGGCGGCGAAGACATCGAGCGAGAGCTCCAGCCGGTCTGCCTCCTCGGCATCGACGGTGAAAACCAAATCGAGGCGCTTGGCCTGGCGCGCCAGTTCGATTGTCAACGGCACCAGTTCGCTCATAACGCGCGCATGGCTCAACGCCTCGTAGCGCGGATGCAGTGCCGATAGCTTCACCGAAACGCCAGGACGCTCCGGCAGGGCCTTCTCGCTGGCCCGCCGCCCGATCGTCTCGATCGCCTCCGAATAGGACTGGAAATAACGCCGCGCATCCTCAGCCGTGCGCGCGCCCTCGCCCAGCATGTCGAAGGAATAGCGGTACGACCGCCCGCTCCCCGACTGCGCCCGATCGATCGCGCTCTCGATAGTCTGGCCAAGGACAAAATGATTACCCATCACCCGCATCGCCTGCCGGGCCGCCGCCCGCACCGCCGGCGCGCCCAACCGCTTGGCGAGCTGGGCGAGTGTCGTCTCCGGCGTCTCGCGCGGCTGGATGAGACGCGCCGTGACGCCGAGCGCCCACGACGAGGCGGTCACCAGGAACGCGTCCGAGCGGGCGATGTGATGGGCGAAGTCGCCGCTGCCCAGCCGGTCCTCGATGAAGCGGTCGGCTGTGGCGGCATCGGGCACGCGCAGCAGCGCCTCGGCCAGGGTCATCAACGCCAGGCCTTCCTTGGTTGAGAGGGCGTATTCGCGCAGCACATCCTCGATGCCACCGAGGCCGGGGCCGTCGGAACGGATGGCCGCGATGAGGTCGCTTGCCTCCGCATCGATGCGGGCTTCGCGCTCGGGCGTGAGGCGGCCGACGTCGGCGAACAGCTGGCGTGCGAGTTCGACATCGTCAGCGGCGTAGGGGGCGGTGAAGAGGGGCAGGTTCGGCGGCACGTTGGCGCTCATTCTTTCCCTCATATTCAAGCCGCCCTTTCCGTTCTCAGCCTATCGCGTTTATCCCACTTCAAACCGGCCGCGACGGGGCGAGCAAAGGAGCGGTCGTGCGAGACGACGTCGCGATGGCTAGTGAATCGTCGAGCAGCTAGAGTTGGCCGCAACAGAGTCATCTTGCATAACACGGCTTTCACCCCATCGATCTCTCATGGCGTTCGGGATCTTCATTCACCGCTCGGATTCGGTCTACGACGACAGTCCGGCTGAGCGTTACCAGTTCCCGAGCCAGTATCTCGGCCGCGTTGAAGCATGCGTCGGGGACTGGATCGTCTATTACGAGCCCCGCAAGGTGGTGGACACTCGCGGCTATTTCGCCGTCGCTAAAGTACAGCAGGTCGTTGCCGATCCCGGCGCCCCCGGGATGTATATCGCCCTGATCGAGCCCGGTAGCTATCTTGATTTCGTCAATCCCGTTCCGTTCAGTGGCCCAGAAGGCGTGATCGAGCGCGGCGTGCTGAACGACGAAGGACGGGTATCGGGTCGCGCGCAGTCGGCGGTCCGCCCCCTCTCATCGGGGGACTTCAATCGCATACTCGGATTGGGCCTCGACCAAGAGGCACCGCTGTTACCGCGTATGGACAATCCTTCGACTGCTTTCGTTTTTCAGGAAGAGATGCGGCCTTTCTTATTCGAGCAGGACCGCGAACGTATCAGCTACGTCACTTCGCGGATCGTTCGGGATCGCGTCTTCCGCCGGATCGTGTTGCGCGCCTATGACGAGCGCTGCGCAATCACCGGGCTCAAGCTGATCAACGGCGGCGGTCGAGCGGAAGTCGAAGCGGCGCATATCCGGCCAGTCGAGGCGAACGGGCCGGATATCGTTAGCAACGGTATTGCACTCTCAGGCACGGCGCACTGGATGTTCGATCGCGGGCTGATCAGCTTCGGCAACGATCTGGAGATCCTGATCTCGCGGCAGGTCAACGATCCAGTTGGTATCCGGGCCATCATCAACAAGAACGGGCGTGCCCCGCTCCTCCCACGGGTATCGGATCGACCCCACCCACACTTCCTCGAATGGCACCGCGAGCATTGCTTCAAGCACTGACGGCTTGGAAGAGCGCAGAAGGCGTCGGTGTCGTCGACCAATCTGCCCCTGCGGATCTTGAGATCATGACATCTAGCCCGGGCGTCTGAACAGCGTCCGCCCGCCCCACAGCGCTACGACAAGCAGCACGGCGGCGGCGATCACCAGTGGGAGATGCCGCCACAGAGAGCCGGCAATCTGTGTCCCCCAGGCAGCAATGCGCCGCAGCCAGAATGTCCGCGCGCCCTCGAAATCCGGCGCCGGACAGGTCTGTCCGAAGTCGCGGCCCCAGGGCTGATAGGCGCCGGTCGACACATAGCGGCGATAGATGGCGTCGGCTTTCGACTGGTCGCCGCTGTCGATCGCGTACCGGGCGGCCCAACATAGCGCGGCGGCATAGGCCTGCGAGCGCTGCGGCAACAGGTCGGCAACGGCGAGCGCCCGGTCGGCGGCGATGCCGCGATAGTGGAATCTCGAATCGGGCCTGGGCGCACTCGCTGCAAAACGGCTTGCCTCATCCGGCCCCAGCAGCGCACCTGGCGACTTGGCATAGCCCGCCGGGCTCGACTGGCCGACACCCTCCGGGAACGAGCCGTACAGCACTGTCTCGTCGGGCGGCCCCTCCGTTCCCATCAGGCCCATTCCCTGGTCGCGGGTCATCCGGGCTACGTCGAACAGGGCTTTGGCGCGAGAGACCCTTTGCCAGGGCCAGTCGAAAGGCCAGCCCGGTCGAGCCGCCTCGACGGCGGCAAGATAGTCGCGCGCTTCGTCGGCATTCGCGCGGTTGCCGTCACGCTCCTCCGGCGCGGCCCCCGGCACCGGCGGCGGAAAATACGCGAGCGCCTCGAGGAGGCGTCCCTCGCGGACCAGCCGCCGCGCCAGCAGGGCGCGCAGGTTCGACACCGGTTCGAAGGACGAACTCCAGAAGCTCTCGTCCTGGTTCGGCGTGGTCTCGAGGACGGCAGGCAGGCCGTCGACGAACCCCTTGAGCTCTTCGACCGTCAGAACGCGTTCGGCGATGTAGACGACATCGCCCCAATAGGTACCGGCGACCGGGAACAGGAGCTGCAGCGAGTCGCGGTATTCACCCTGGCCAAGCCTCATGACCGCCAGTTCCCCGCGCAGCCGCGTTTTCGACTCGCCATCCAGCGTTGCCACGCCGGCCTGCTCGGTGCCGGTGAACGCCGCTGTCCAATCGCGGACCGCGGCCGCACGGTCGCCTCTTCGCAATTCGAGCTTCGCGCGCACCCACAGGCCCAGCGGCCGGTCCGTCGCCGCGACAAGCCTTTGGCGACCTCGTAGCGGCCGCCCTGATAGGCCAGCGCGGCCAGGCGATCGAGATCGGGCCCGGGCGCGGGCGCCGGCTGCGACAGGACAGCCTCGATCACCCGGATGGCGGCGGGATCCTGGTTTTCCTTTTCCTCCCAGGAGTAGCCGCGCTCACGGGACGCCACATAGGCCACGATCAGGCGGCGGACGAGCGGATCGACGACCGCAAGCTTGAGCTCGGGCTCGTTGTCCGGCTCCATGAGAAGCCGCGCCACCTCGCCCAGCGACAGGAGCGCCATCTTCGATCCGCGCGCCGCCTGCTCGGAATAGAGCCGGACGGCATCGGCGATCAGGCGGGTGACGGTCGCGTCGTCGGCGTCCTTCGGCGGAACCGGCCACGGCACCTCGATCAGGCCCGTCTCGACGAGGTCGAGGCGCGCCTCCTCGCCCAGGCTCGCGACAGCGAGGCCCATCGGATCGGGGGCCCCCGCCTCGGCGTAGCGGCGCGCGGCCCGGAAGGCGGCGCGCGCCGGCGCCATCTCTGCCAATTGCTGATGGATGCGGCCGCGCATATAGGCGGCGGCCACCTCCCGGATCCTCCGCTGATCCGGCGGCAAGCGATCGATCGCCTGGAAATAGGTCAGCGCCGTGTCGAGGCGGTCAGCGCGGAATTCGACGGCACCCGCGACATAGTCGAGCACGGCAGGTGGAAGACCGTTCCCCGCGGTGAGAACGGCCACGCCATCGCTGGCCGCGCGCGCCGCCGCCAGCCTGGAGGAGAGCGCGTCGTCGACGGTTGCGGCCATCAGGCCATGCCAGGCGCCGGAAAGTATCTCCGCGCGCTCGGCAACGACGACTTCCGGTTCGTCCGCCTTGTCGGCCTCGACCGTCCTGTCGGCCTCGACGGCGCGCGGTCCGTCGTTGGGCACGCTGACCAGGCGCGCGCCTTCGAACGCGAAGTTGAATTCCACCCGATCCGATACGGTCCGGTCGCGATCGTCCAGGAGCTGCCACGGGAAGTTCGGTCCGCAGGCCAGCGCGCCGCCGATGGCGGCCGCCGCCAACACGGCGGTCAAGGCGATCCTATTGAAGGACATCGAGCTCCCTCCCTGGCTGTGTGCAGCGCGCCCAGCCGATGATGCGTTTGCTGTGGGCGCGAAGCCGGTCGCTGCCGGTCGCTTCGAGAACCAGCGGCCGGTCGCCAGCCGTGAGCCGGAACCCATTGGCGCCGTCGGCCATCTCACATGCCGAATCGAGCCTGACCTGCCGCGGCAGCATCGCATCGACGGGGCCGTCATTGGACAAGGTGATCGTCCAGAGGTCGGAACGTTCCGCCGGCACCAGGCCGGCATTCAGGCGGGCCGGCGGCAGCGCACCGGTGATCACCGCACGCCAGGTCTGCGGGCTCCAGGCCCGGGTGTCGGCGTCGGTCGGCAGCCGGAACCAGACGATGCCGATCAGGCCGTCCGGGCCGGCGCGTTGCAGTGTTTGCACGAACTGCAGGACCGCCTCGGGTGCGGCGCCAAGCAACTCGCCGCGGCTGCCCCCTGTGAGTAGCGGCATTTCGCCTTCGACGCTCGCCAGGCGTCCATCCGCCCGCCAGGTCACGCGCACATCGTAGGCAGGAAGCGCGACACGGAAGGGCCGTCGGATCCGCCGGCCGAATTCGTGAACCCAGCGCTCTGCCTGGGCCGGGTCGAACAGGCCCCGACGCGGATCGTCGACGGCATGAACCTGCAGCACGGCCTCGTCGAGAGGCTTCGTCAGCCTCTCGAGCTCAGTCGACGCCATCCAGGTCGGCAGAGCCGTGATCGAAAGCGCGATCGGGCGCGCCAGTCGCGACCTCAGCCCGGCGAGAAAGCGGGCGTAGGTGGGAAGCTTGGAAGTCGGGCAGTCATAATCGACCTCGACGCCGGCCAGGTTTGCCGAGACCGGTTCGACCCTCGACATGATCTTATCGAGCATCGCCGGCATCCACTCCTCATCGAGCCGCCCATCGATCCGGATCACTCCGATGATCGGCCGTTGCGCGGCTTGAAGGTCAGCCCACGATATGGCGACCGTCGTCCAGCGGCCAGCGCCGTCAGCCTCGGCCAGGAGAATACGCCAGGCACGAACGATGTCCGACGACCGACGAACGCTCGAGATCACTTGCGGCGTCCAGACCCGCTGCCAGATATAGGCGTCATGAGGCAGGGACTCCGTCGTCGCTCGAATCTGCGGCATCGATCCCGACAACCCGATCACGCACAGCAACATCGTGACAAGCAACCGCATGATGGCTTCCTCGGGAACCCCGCCGGCACGTCCGGTCGACAATTTACACCGGAAAGGCGCCGGCAGCCGGAGACATGGCATACAATAAGGAAGCGATTATCGCATTGAAAATCATTGCGAAATATGCAATGATGCCGTTTCCCGCTCTATCCATCGTCCATCCAGTTCTAGAAAATTCCGTGCGCGCGATCGCGGGCGCGCCGGCTCGCGCTAGATGTAGATCGGTTGAATATTTTCGGCTTATTTAAAGCGTTACTGTCCGGTAACTACCACAACATATCGATGTGGATGTGTACCTTGCGCGCCCTCTCCCGCCACGTGGTCAGAGGAGACTTCACCCCTGCGCATCGAAGAAGGCGTCGGCGTCGTCGACCTCGACCAGGCGGCCCTTGCGGATTTCGAGGAAGCGGGTCGCGGCGGTCCGCGTGAAATAGCGGTCGTGCGAGACGAAGATGCAGGAGACTTCGGTCTCCTCCAGTTGCGCCTCGAGATCCTCCTGGCCCTCGATGTCGAGGTGGTTGGTCGGCTCGTCCAGAAGATAGAAATTGGGTTTCAGCAGTTTCATCTTCAAGAACAGCAGACGCGAGCGCTCGCCGTGACTCAGCACGCCGATCGGCTCGCGGATTCGGGCGAAGGCGAAACCGGACTGGGCGAGAAAACGAACGGCCGCCGCGTCGTTCACCCCCTCGGCCGCGACCAGGTAATCGAGGATCGCCGTGTCGAGCGGCAGGTCGCGCATGGCCTGGTCGAAATAGACCAGCCGGCAGGCGGGGTTGAAGCGGACCGCCGCTAGGCTGTCGTAGTGCTCCTGCTCGGGATCCCAGGCCGCGGCGAGCGCGCTCAGCAACGTCGACTTGCCGGCACCGTTGACGCCGAGCAACGCCACGCGGTCGCCGGCGGCGATCACGAGCCGGTCGGCCGTGAAGAGCTTGCGCGCGCCGTCGGGCGTCGTGACGTCGAGGCCACCGACGCGCAGCGCCACCCTTGCATCGATCTCGGCGTCGTTCAGCTCCAGGCGGCGTTCGCGCGTCACATAAGTCTGGGTGCGCTCGGCCTCGATGCGGGCGATGCGCGTCTCGACCGCGTTCTTGCGCTTGTTGAGGTCGGGGTTTTTGACCGCCCAGACCTTGTAGCGCGCCGCTGCCTTCTCCAGCCGCTTGATCTCCCTGTCCTCCAGCCGGCTGCGCGCCGCGGCGGTGGCGTCGCGGCGGAGCAGCTCCTCGCGCGCCGTCGAGAAGCGCGTCCTGAAGGCATGCACGCCGTCGGAGCGCAAAAACAGGCTGCGCTCGGTCACGCGGTTCAGGAACTCGCGGTCGTGCGAGACGATCAGCATGGGAATCTTGAACTCATCGAGCAGCCAGCGCTCGAGAATGGCGATGTTGGCGAGGTCGAGGTGATTGGTCGGTTCATCCAGTATCAGGATGTCGGGCTCTTCCAGGCGCGCCGCCGCCGCGATCAGCATCAGCCGCTGCCAGCCCCCCGAGAGCTGACCGAAAGGCTGGTCCGCGGTCTCCAGCGCAACGCCGATCTCGTCGAGCAGCACATCGATACGCCACGACTCGTCACCCAGGCCGACGCGGTCGAGCGACAGCTGCAGCACCTCGCGCAGCGAGCGTTCGGCGAGGCCATCGGGAATCGCCTGCGCCAGGCTGCCGACGCGCAGGCCCCGCGAGCGGATGACCTTGCCGGCATTGAGCTCGAGCTCGCCCGCCAGGCATTTCAGCAGGGTGGATTTGCCGGCGCCGTTCTCGCCCACCAGGGCGGTCTTGGCGTCGTCGAGCAGGAACGAGACGCCCTCGAACACGCGCCCCGCACCGTAGTAGAAACTCGCCTGCTCCATGCCGAGCACGGCCTGCCGCGACGCCATTGGTCTTTCCGTTGTTCCTGTCTGCCGACGCTGTGCTGGCGGAGCGGCGTTTTTGAAGGCTGGCGCCGGCGGTCGTCAAGACGGCTAGAATTGCGCTTCTGACGATCTTCGGGAGAGCAGGACTTGTAAGAAGACTGTTCAGACTTTCGCCGCAGTCGATCCGATGTGGCATGGTGTTCAACACGTTACACGGATGATCGGGATTCTGTAGCGGCCCGCCAACGCTTTCGCATGGGCCGCGGCTTCAGATCGGCGCCGGGAGAAGGAAGGTGCGGCATGCTCAAGAAGCGCGTTGCGATCCTGATCGCGATCGTCGTCCTTGGCCTGGTCGTGCTCGGACGCGTGGGCGACGCCCTGGTCGATTGGCTGTGGTTTTCGTCCATCGGCTATGTCGGCGTCTTCTGGACGATCTTTACCGCCCGCGCCGTCCTCTTCCTCGCTGTCTTCGCCGCTTCGGCCGGTGCGCTCTGGCTTTCGGGATGGCTGGCGCTCCGCTTCGCCGGGGGGCCGGCGGTTTGGCCGCCGCGCACGGCCCCTTCCTGGCCCTTATCGGGACAGGTCGCCGGTGCGGCCGTCCTTCTAGGCCTGCTGACCGCCGCCATCGAGCTCTCGAACTGGGACGTGTTGCTTCGCTTCCTGCACCAGGTGCCCTATGGCGAGAGCGATCCGGTGTTCGGCAAGGACATCGGCTTCTATCTCTTTTCGCTGCCTGCCTATGTCGCGCTCAAGGACTGGCTGCTGCTGCTCCTGGTATTCAGCGCGGCCGTCGCCGGTGCGGTGTATTGGGCGCATGGCGACATCGAGCTCGACCAGCCGCCGCGACGCCTGTCGCCCGCCGCCGTCGCCCATGCATCGGCGCTGCTCGGCCTGTTCTTCATGCTGAAGGCCTGGTCCTACGGTCTCGATCGCTTCCTGCTGCTCTACAGCGACAACGACGTCGTCGTCGGCGCCGGCTACACCGACCTCCACGTCAGGCTGCCGGTGCTGTGGTTCCTCATCGGACTGGCCGCCGCCTGCGCCATCGCCTCATGGGTCAATGTGCGGCGGCGGACCTGGCGGATCCCCGCGGGGGCGCTGGCGCTGTTGTTCGGCAGCTCGTTCGTATTCTACCTGCTCGTGCCTGCGTTTTTCCAGCGCCTCTATGTGAAGCCGAGCGAACTGGAACTGGAGACGCCCTATATCGAGCGCAACATCGCGTTGACGCGGCGGGCCTACAACCTGCACCAGATCGCGGCGAAACCGTTCCCGGTGGAAGAAGGGTTGAGCTTCGCCTCGCTCGAGGCTAACCGCGCGACCATCGACAATATCCGCCTCTGGGACTGGCAGCCGCTGACGGACACCTACGCGCAACTGCAGGAGATCAGGACCTATTACAAGTTTCTCGACATGGATATCGACCGCTATCGGCTGGGCGGCACCTATCAGCAGGTGATGCTGTCGGCGCGCGAGCTCGAGCCGGCGCTGCTGCCGTCCAATGCGCAGACCTGGGTCAACCTGCATGTGCTCTTCACCCATGGCAACGGCGTGGTGATGTCGTCGGTGACGCAGAAGTCCACCGAGGGCTTGCCGATCTTCTACCTGCAGGACATCCCGCCGGTCGCCAACGGCGGTCCCGCCATTCGCGAGCCGCGCCTCTATTTCGGCCAGGGTCGGGAGCGCTATGCGATCGTCAAGGGCACCACGCCCGAGTTCGACTATCCCAAGGGCAAGGACAACGTCTACGCGGCCTACGACGGCGCCGACGGCGTTTCCATCGGCGACCCGGCATGGCGCAGCCTGTTCTCCTGGTATTACCGCGATCCCAACATCCTGCTGTCGGGATATATCACCGCCGATAGCCGAATCCTGCTTCATCGCAATATCCAGGACCGGGTGCGCACGATCGCCCCCGTCCTGCGTCTCGACCGTGATCCCTATATCGTGGTCAGCGGCGGGCGCCTCTTCTGGATGCAGGACGCCTACACCACCAGCGATTGGTTTCCCTACGCCCAGCCGCAATCCCCCGGCGGCATCAACTACATGCGAAACGCGGTCAAGGTGGTGATCGACGCCTATAACGGCTCGTTGGACCTGTATGTCAGCGACCCAAGCGATCCGCTGATCCAGACCTACCAGCGCATTTTCCCGGGCTTGTTCAAGCCGCTGGCGGCCATGCCGCCGGACCTGCGGCAGCACATCCGCTATCCCGAAGATCTCTTCCTCGTCCAAGCGCAGCTCTACCGCGCCTATCACATGGACACTCCCGCGGTGTTCTACAATCGCGAGGATCTCTGGCAGTTCCCGCGCCAGCCTGTCGGTATCGGGATCAACATTGACAGCGCCGGCAGCCGCGACGTACCGCGCATGGCACCTTACTACATGATCATGCGGCTTCCCGGCGAGGCGCGCGCCGAACTCGTCCTCATGCTGCCGATGGCGCCGAGCCAGCGCGAAAACATGATCGCCTGGCTGGCGGCGCGCTGCGATCCGCCCGACTACGGCAAGGTCGTCGTCTACGAATTCCCCAAGGAGAAACTGGTCTTCGGGCCCTTTCAGATCGAGGCGCGGATCCAGCAGAACACCGACATCTCGCAGCAAATCTCGCTGTGGAACCAGATGGGCTCGCGCGTCATCCGCGGCCATCTCCTGGTGGTGCCGATCGAGAACTCGATCCTCTACGTCTCGCCGCTCTACCTGCGCGCCGCGA
>WNFR01014158.1_pt1 | contig 13847 bp, 9 predicted proteins | sample 5400221 | NCBI WGS metagenome assembly WNFR01 (sample SAMN13153357, study PRJNA577476) | soil metagenome | isolation source: 40 cm soil under Madrone tree | place: USA:California | collected 2016-06-14 | reverse complement strand
TAGCAGTCAGCACTTCCGCCAGCCCGTTGTAGGTGTAGGTTGCCGTGCCTAATGAATCGGTTTCCGAAAGCCGGTTGCCATTGGCGTCATAGCTGTAATTTACGACGTGATTCAGCGCGTCAGTCTTTGCTATGACATTCAACTGGTTATCGTAGATCCAGGTCTGAACCTGTGAGCCGCCACCGTTACCACAGTTACACAATCCTTCCACGCGAGTGACTACGTTCCGGCCTTTGCTTTTGTCGATAGTGTATTTGGTCACGTGCGAGAGAGCGTCACTCACGTCGGTCTCGGTAGCGCTAACGTAGTTAAGCGAGTAGTGCTCAACGCCGCCTTGGCGTTCAGAAGTAATCGCCCGCCCTTGCGCGTCATAAGTATGCGATTCGACAACATTCCCCAGGGCGTCGGTAACTGTCGTCAAGCGGTTGTTACCGTCATAAGCGAATTGAAAAGCTGAATTGTCTGCGTAAGTAATGGCGAGCAATTTATTAGCAGTGCCATAGGTGTAGGTGGCGAGGGTGCCCATTGCGTCGGTGATCGAAAGCACCTGGCCGTTGGCATTGGTTGTGAACGACAGCACGCGTCTAAATGGATCTGTAACCGTAGCCAATTTGCCCCCGCTCTCGTAGGCGAGTGTAGTTTGATTGCCGATGCGGTCAGCAAGCGCGATAAGTTTGCCCGCCGAGTTGAACTGACTCACGCTGCCGTCGGTCATAGTTAACGTGAAGCCAGTGCCACCGTTTTGAATAAGCGAGCCGTGGAAGTCTCCTTCGAGGGGCGCAAAGACACCAGACGAACCAATGGCGCGTCCCAAATAAATGGCTCGACCGTCCGGACGGTTAAGGCGCGCGAGATTGCTGTCGTAAGCCCCAATCGATTCGTCATATTCCGAAGACCAGCCTCGACCGAATAGTCCGATGCGTTGTGAGTTGCTGTTGTAGGTGCGAGTGATATCTATCGCGCTTCCAATGCCAGGCAAGGAGTAGTCGATCTGCTGCACATACATATTACCGTTGGTGACATTAATTGGGCCGCCAACCGCAGCCGGTCCGCCTTTGTTGCACGTGGGACAAACGCCATCATTCTCGCCGTCTCCTATGACATAGAGGTTCACAGTTCCGGTCGCGTAAGCGAACAAGCTGTCGCGAATGGTGTAAGTGAAACTATCCGACCCGACGTAGCCCTGGTTAGGTCTGTACTCGTACTGGCTTGGGTTTACAACAACCAACACACCGTGTTGCGGCCCAGTAGCCAGGCCATCAAGGATGATAGGGTCGCTGTCAGCATCGGTATCATTTAGCAATGGAGTTAGCACAAGGTTCCCATGCACCGTATAAAAATCAGGATTAGCGACCGGCGCCTGGTTTACAATATTGATGGTCGCTGTTCCGGTGGCGTACGCGGACAAGCTATCGTGAATGGTGTAATTGAAACTGTCCGGGCCGACGTAGCCCTGGTTAGCTCTGTACTCGTATTGGCCGTTCGTACCAACCAACACACCGTGATAGGGCCCATTTTCCACGCCATCAAAGATGATAGAGTCACCATCAGGGTCGGTATCATTCAGCAACAGGTTTATATTAAGACTCCCATGTACGGTATAAGAATCAGCATTCGCGACCGGGGCCTGGTTTACCGCACTGATGGTTACTGTTGCGCTGGACGAAGCGAAAAACTTGTCACGAATGACGTAGGTGAAACTATCCGGGCCAACGAAACCAGAATTAGCTACGTATCGGAACTGATCTGCGCCCACTGGAGCTAAGACACCGTGGGCTGGACCGATTGCCAGTCCGTCAAAAATAATCGTGTCGCCATCCGGATCGCTGTCATTTGCCAGTAGGTTCAGTATCAGGCTGCCGTGCACAGTATAGTGGTCGTCTACGGCCACAGGCGGCGAGTTAGGAGACGCAGAGAAAAGGTCGCTCACGCGCATCTGCGCGGTTGTACCTGCCATGACACAAACGCCGACAAAAACAGCAAGGGCACTGAACAGCTGGGGGATTCTCATTTTTTTTCTCCGTGATTGAAGTTTGACGATATCCGGAGCGAGCTCACGGAAAGGAGGGTGTGCCTTAGTCCGGACAAAAGGGGTGTTGCCTAGCGGCGGTCTTGTCCGAATTGTGAGAAGCGGCGGCAGATTATTACGTGGTCATAAACCTGTCAACGATCTCAAGCGAGAGGCTGTTTTTACAAAATGCCAAGCTACTTGCATCGACGTTCTCGTTGACGATGCTTGTTCTGACAGGCTATATTTAGATCAGCATTACTTGGTCCATAAGTGATGCAGCCCCACAGTTCAATCGCCCCATCCGGCGGAAAATTCCAAACAGTCGCTTCCAGAACCCCAAGTTAGAAAGGTTCGCGTTTGTTATGCCATTAAAAATTGACGATCTCCTGCGCATCGCGACCGGTCAGGGCGCGTCCGATTTGCACCTCAAAGTTGGCGCGTTTCCGGTGATGCGCATTGGCGGCGAGCTTCACCCGGTGGCCGACGCTCCGCGCTTGAAACAGGAAGACACCCTCGACATGGCATTCGCCATAATGTCGAACCGGCAGAAACAACGCTTCAAAGAAGTCTCAGAAGTCGACATTGGTTATGGCGTCGCCGGTCTGGGAAGATTTCGCGCGAACATTTTTCAGCAGCGCGGCACGGTGAGCATCGTGCTGCGCGTAATTCCCGATCAAACAAGAAACACTGCTGAACTGGGCCTGCCTCCGATCATCGACCGCATCGCCGAGGAGCGGCGCGGGCTGATCATTGTCACCGGCTCAACAGGCTCGGGAAAGTCAACGACGCTCGCGGCGATGATTGACAGAATTAATGCGCGACGCAGTGGACACATTGTGACCATTGAAGATCCCATCGAATTTCTCCATCGCGACAAGATGTCCTTCGTCACGCAGCGCGAAGTTGATGTCGACACGCGTTCGTTTGCCGAAGCACTGCGCGGCGCGCTCCGTCAGGATCCGGATGTGATTTTGGTTGGTGAGATGCGCGACTATGAAACCATCGAAACCGCACTGACAGCAGCGGAAACCGGACACCTCGTGTTGTCGACGCTGCACACGCTTGATGCTACTGAAACTGTGATGCGCATTGTTTCCAGTTTCCCCTCGCATCAACAAAAGTCTGTGCGCATTCAACTCGCCGGCATTCTCAAAGCGGTTATCTCCATGCGACTCGTTCGTGCGGCCAAGGGAGCGGGACGCGTACCGGCAGTTGAGGTGATGGTCTCAACTGCTTTGATTCGCGATTACATTATCAACGAAGAAAAAACGTATTTGATGCGCGAAGCGATTGCGGCCGGCACGTCGCAATACGGTATGCAGACATTTGACCAGTCTCTATTCCACCTGTTCCAGTCAGGACTGATTTCGATGGAAGAGGCACTGCACAACGCCAGCAACGCCGATGAATTCCGCATGCGCGTCTCGGGCATTCTTTCAGCCGAACAGGCGATGAACGGAATAGCGACTGGGAATGCACCGCCAGTTCCCAGCAACCCACGAGAAGACATTTTCGTGAAGCACTAAGTTAGGGTGTTGGGTTTTGGGTTTAGTGTGTAGGCCGAGACTGACGTTACGCTATTTTCACCCTAAGTGAGCGTATCAGCGCACCAAGCATCCGGCCCACCTCCTCCGATGACTCCAATAAATCATCCCCGGCGGTCTTTGATCCGTAGTTCAGTCGTTGAGCAATTATTACCTGAGTCTCCAACTCTTTTAACGAACCCTGCGATATGCAAAGGAACTGGACATATTCCTTTCGGCTTCCTCTCCCATAGCCTTCGGCAACATTGGACGGTACCGAAACGCCTGCCCTACGAAGTTGCGAGGTAAGTCCATACAGTTCAGACTTTGGAAAGTCGTTGCTGAAGCGGTAGGTTTCAACGGTAACGTCCATTGCTTTTTGCCATACGACTAAGTCGCGATAACTTTTCAGCATCTTTCGTTCTCCTTCAAGTTTATTCAACTCGGCCCAGGGTTTTTCATTCATCCTTCACCCTAAACCCTACGCCCTACCCCCTACTCTCAGACGCCGCATTACGCGAACGCCAGCGCGCCAATCCTCATTAATATCGAATCGGTAGATCTCGATGTCGGGGGCGATTGAGTGTGCGAGTGTGTTAAAGGCGGGATGGACGCGCAAGGTGGGTGCAACCAGGTAAATCAATGGCGGCTCGTTTTTGATTTTGCGATCGCCAAAGAGTTTGGCGCGCGCGATGTGTCCGCGACGACGGTGAGCCTCAACGCGTTGCCAGTAGTCCACGCCCTGCAAAACATGTTCGCGATCTTCAGAAACTTTTAATTCGATCACCGCCAGACGGCCGTCGTGTCGCAGCGCCAACAAATCAATCGGCCGAACGCTGATGGCCCCGCCGCGCGCCGTGCGAAACTGCGCATGCAATGGCGCGATGATCAAACCCGGATCGAGTTTGGTGATGTCGCGACGCAATAACGACTCGAGCCAGGCTTCGGCGGCGTTGCGATACAACGCGTGGCGATGATCGCCGGCACTCGCCGCACGATGGTCCTGCAACTCAACGAGCAGACTCTGAAACTCGCGCTCGCTTTTCTCTTCAAGCAACCGCCGCCTTGAACCTTCGAGGCCAAACCAAACGCGCTCAGTTCCCATGATTTGACGAACCCGGGCGAATGGCAGCCCAAAGTAACGAAGCGTCTCGCCTTGCCGCGCGCTTATCACGTCAATTGCATTCGGAGCGGTCGACTTTATGCGCGCCGCGACTCTAGTGAACGCTGCGGGCAGGCTCGGCGGAAAACGTCGCAAACGCCTTTTCCAAAGTTCCTCACGCGCGGGCACGTCGACGTGAGCCAACTCAGTCAACCGCTGATCAACTTCATAAACGGTGATCGTGTCGCGCAGGTTTTGGCGTAGTAAGGCGGCTCGTTGCAGTGTTGGTTTGATGAGATCCGTTTCAACTATCAAACAGAGCTGATGAATGTAAGGAGAGCGCGACCGCTCGCTGATCCGCTTTAACCACAACAAAGCTGCCGCAAGAAAAGCATCCGCGTCACTCGGTTTGCCCGCGGCAACCAGTCCAGTTACGGCAATGCGTTCATGCTTCAGCCGCAGCAAAATTCGCGCATAGCGCCCCGGCTGGCCCCGACGCGCACCCGGGCTAAGCGAAGCTCGTTCAATTTTCGCCCCGGGCTGATTTGCACAAACGATTTGAGCCAGTGCTTCGCAACGCGCCTGCCTGGCCGCTTTGACTGTCAAGGCAATCGCCCTTGCGGATGCACGCGGAACAAGCTCGATGACCGGCCGGTCCGAGCCCATTTTTCGAGACGCTGCGAGGGTTAGTTTTTCGCCGCTCCATTCCCAGGAAAAGATTTTCCATGAACGTGTTCCCTTCTCTGTCCAGCAGCCAAGCAGCAATCGCCCGTGCGCCACAAAAACTTCCAACTCTTTTTGGTTGAGCGCCTGCGAATCGCCGTTGGCGATAGTTAGAAACCATTCGACGTGCGCGTGAAAGAGTTCGTCGATTGTTACTCGGGCTGCCTCTAAACGCTCCGGAGTATTTACTCGTTGCATTGAGGTGGAGATGAAGCCGTGCAGCAGCTACAGCTCGGCTGTTGATTTCGCGGCGGTTTGAGGGTGATGTTTGCGGGTGACTATCCTCAGCAACTGACTATGCCGGGAGCCAGGGCTTTTTCTGAGAACACAAATTCCAAATTCCAGATTTCAGTTTCAGATCTCAGATTCCATATCTCAAAAGTATGCCTGTTCGGCGTTACTTCTACCGTGTGCTACCATTTTCAGTCAACAGAATTCGCGTTAACAAACGAAACAAAACTTAGAACCGACAATGAAAAACGTTTACCTCGCAGCATCCGTGCGTACGCCAATCGGCCGTTTTGGCGGCGCACTGGCTTCATGGAGCGCAGCTGACCTGGGTGTGGCCGCTGCGAAAGAGAGCCTGAAGCGCGCAAACCTCAATCCGGATCAGATTCAACAATCGATATGGGGTTGTGCGCGGCAAGCCGCCGGTGGTCCAAACGTCGCGCGCCAAATCACCTTTCGGGCGGGCGTGCCGGAAACGGTGCCGGCATTCACAGTCAACCAGGCTTGTGGTTCCGGCCTCCAGGCAATCATGCTCGCGGCCCAGCAAGTCATGTTGGGTCGCGCTGAAATCGTGCTTGCCGGCGGCACGGAAAGCATGTCACGCGTTCCTTATTTCGCTGAAGGCGCGCGCTGGGGCGCGGCGATGGGCAATACCGAACTCATTGACGGCATGTATCGCGACGGCTTGAACGATCCTTTGTCCGGGTTGCTGATGGGCCAGACGGCGGAAAACCTGGCGCGGCAGTATCAGATCGATCGCGACGCGCAGGATGAATTCGCTTTGCGTTCACAACAACGCGCGCAGGCGGCCATCGAATCGGGGCGCTTCGATGCAGAGATAGTCCCACTCGACGTAAAAGGCCACAAGGGCGAGACCATTAAATTTGTCCGCGATGAACACTGCCGTTTTGGCACAACCAAAGCTGATCTCGCAAAGCTGCCGCCAGTATTTTCGAAAGATGGAACCGTGTCGGCCGGAAATTCTTCGGGCATAACTGACGGCGCGGCGGCGGTAATTGTTATGAGCGAAGAGGCATTGAAAAGGAGTGGCGCCGGGGCGCAAGCGCGAATTGGGGATTATGAAGTCGTTGGCGTGGCGCCAGAGATTATGGGCATTGGACCAGTGCCGGCAGTGCGGGCGCTACTCGCGCGCCACAAAGTGACACTGGATAACATCGATCTGATCGAGCTTAATGAGGCTTTTGCCGCACAGGTGATTGCATGCGATCGCGAACTTAAATTCGATCCAGGGCGTTTGAACGTTAATGGCGGCGCGATCGCCCTGGGTCATCCTATCGGCTGCACCGGCGTGCGCATCACGACCACATTGCTGCATGAGTTAGCCAAGCGTCGCGGCAAGTTTGGATTGGCAACGCTTTGCGTCAGCGGCGGGATGGGACTGGCATTGCTTTTGGAACGAGTATGACGGGCTAATGGCGGGCTTGTTATCCGAGTTTTTGAACTCTCCAAGCCAACCTCGCGCGACGCGCGTTGCATCCGAAGGCCACGTTTATTCTAATTAAATGACCGGCTGGAAAGCCTGTCCTACTAAGAAAGGTTTATCGTGAAGAAAATCAGCTTTGCAGGGTTAATCATCGCGCTGGCGGTTGCTTTTGTTTTGCCGGTGGCAGGCTTTGCGCAACGCAGCCGAAAAACGGCCCCAGCGCAAGTCAATCCAACTTCAAGTCTAATGTCCTCTTTGCCGCCCTCTGATGCGGTCGCGCTGATTAACGTAAATCGCCTGCTGGATGAAGCCATGCCAAAGCTAATGGCGGAGAATCCGGCGCGGCTCGCGGAAGTCAATAACGAACTTGCCAATTTCAAAACCCAAACTGGTTTGGATGCGCGCTCGTTTGATCAGATTGCGCTGGGCTTTCGTTATATGTATCCGGCCGAAGGGATTACGAAGATCAGCACCGTGGCGCTTGCGCGCGGCACATTCAATTCAGGTGCGATTGTTGCTGCCGGACGCCTGGCGGCCAACGGCAAATACGTGGAACAAAAATATTTGGGCAAGACGATCTATATTTTTACGCTCGATCGCCAACTGAAACTTCTCGGGCTGTGGGACATTAAGGTGAGCGACCTCGCGGTTACTTCGGTGGACGGTAACAATATTGCGATGGGTGATCTCGATGCCGTACATGGCGTTATTGATGCGAACCGGAGCCGCAAATATGCGAACCCGGAGCTCGTCGCGCTCGCCAGCCGCGATCCGAACGCAATCGTTGGTTTTGGCGGGAACTTGACGGAAAAACTGTTGCAAAATTTGCGGATAACAAACGAACAACGGACCTTGAACTGATGATGGCCGCGCGCACTGTTGATACCGATTCGGCGCGCAACCTCAGCGACACAGTGGAGGGCTTGAAACAGTTTGGCGCAATCTTCATCAATCGGTTGTCAGCCGTGAAAGGCACATTGGCGCGAAGCGCTTTGAACAATCTAAAGGTCACAACGCAAGGCAACGAGCTGCAGCTGCGCACGGCGGTCGCGCAGGCGGATGTAACACCATTGATCAGGGGATACTAAGGAAGCACAGTGCTGAGTGCTGAGTGCTGAGTGCTGAGTGCTGAGTGCTGAGTACTTTCCTGGTAGCAAAAACATAAGCGCCGCGAACCAGTAATCGTGGCGCTTTTCTTTCGATGCACTCAGTACAATGAACTCACTACTCGGAACTCAGTACTCAGCACTCAGCACTTTTTTTGCCCTACTTCGTGCGGATGGGAAGTTGCGGCCGCGACGGCGGCGCCGCCACCGGTTCATCCTCTTCCATGCCGTTCAGTACTTCTGTGTAGATCTTAATCTTTCCTGCCTGCTTCATTCGCTGAGTGACAGCCGCAATATAGTCATCGAACACCTGGTTTTGCCGTTCGCCAAGCATTGTTTGAGTTAACTGCACGCGCTGTTTCGCGAAGTCGGCGAGGTCGGCTTCGGTCCGCACCTTGACGCCAATGATCACAAAGTTGTCCCCAACTTTCACCGGTGTCTTGGTTACTTCGCCTGTCTTCAAGGCATAAACGACTTCGTCCAGCGCCGGACTCGTGCCCGCTTTTCCTAAAGGTGAGCCGAGCTTGTAGCCGCTGTCAGATGCAACTTCGAATCCAGCTTTCTCACCGGCGGCTTGCACATCCGCAGCCGAGTTCAAAGATGAAGCGAGTTCTTTTGCCTTCTGTTCAAGTTGCTGTTTAGCGCGCTCTTGCTTCAAAGCCTGCGCAACTTTGGTTTTGACTTCATCAAAATCCGGAATGCGTGGTTGTCGCTTGTCCACCAGCAAGGGAACAGCGAATCCGCCCTTGACTCCGGTCCGATCTCCAACGTCGCCGGGATTATTTAGAGGAGCAACGGCTGCTTCAAACTGTTGGCTGCTGCCGATGTCTGGCACGTCGTCGCCGGGCTTGATAAAAGGTGTTTCCTTAACCATCTCAGCCGGCGTCATGTTTGCCTCGGCGGCTAGTTCCTGTGCAACTTTCTGCACATCTTTGGTTTCCTTCAAACGATTCTGAGCCCGCTCGGCGAGTTTGGCCGCGACCGCGTACCCCTTGCGATTACGCAGCGAAGCGAGCAGGTCGGGCCTGGCTTCTTCAAAAGTTTTCGGCACAGACTCGCCGCGACGCAGGATGTACCAGTTACCAGCATATTTGATCGGAATGTCCGAAATGTCGCCGGGTTGCATATCAACCGCGCGATCGTAAAGGGCGTCGACCTTGTTCGGGTTCGTCTTGTAAGGACGAGCGAGATAGCCGCCGCTCTTCGCCGTAGCCGCATCTTCTGAATTGCCCCGCGCGAGATCGGCAAAAACCTTTTCGCTGGTGTCCGGACTTGCGGCCCGTGCTTTGGCGATAAGATCTTTCGCTTTTTGTTCGACCTGCGGGTCAAGATCTTTGCGCGCAACTTTCAAAACTATTTGCTGGATCTTGACGCCTGCCTCTTTCGCTTGCGGTGGCAGCTTGTCATATTCGTCGCGTAGATCTTTGTCTGAGATTGCGATCCTGGCCCCCGCCTTTTCCTGATCGATGTAAAGGTAGCGAATCTTCTTTTGCGGCTCGAGGTAGCGATAGTCGGTCTTATGCTGCTCGTAATAACTCTTGAGTTCTTCATCTGAAGGCTGGATCTTCTCGGCAAGTTTTTCAGGCGACACCACTATGTAGCTAACATCGAAATCGGTGTGCTTGCGCTTGTAGTCTTCCTGGACTTCTTCATCTGAAACTCGGACAGCAGCGGTGACGAAGGCTTTTAATTTGTCCAGCGCAATTTCGTCGCGCACGTTTCGCTCAAATGATTCCAGATTGCCATAACGCGCGGTCACAGATTCCTTATAGCGATCTATGCCGACGAATTGACCGGACGCATCGGAAAACTGTTTGCGAATTTTGTCCGCCACTTCAGCATCGCTGGCCGCGAGGCCGAGCCGGGCAGCCTCTTGCGCCACCACCCGATCGCGTATCAGCCCATCGAGAAACCGTTTGTTGCCGCCCAACTGCGCCAAACTAATGCGGCCGCCAAACATCTGGGTGTAGTTTTCTTTGAGCTGCGCCACCTGGGCCACCGTTATTTCGTCGCCGTTGACTTTGGCAATTACTTCGGTGTTTTTGGAAGGTTCAAGGTTACTTGAGTTCCTTCCCGGCGCGTAAAAGACGATAAGACTAACGGCCATCAACACGGCGAAGCCAATAATGATGATGCTGCGCGTTCGTTCCAGCCGCGATAGTTGTTTGAGCATTAATTCTACCTCACCTGCAAATGGCGGATTGTAAAGGACGCGCGGCGGCGCTGCAAACACAGGGGGTAGGGTGTAGGGTGTTGGGGATAGGTTGTTGGACGTTGGGTTTCGAGTGATGCGCCGCGCGTGTTGGCAGGCTTGTCACTTGTCACCTGTCACTTGTTACTCGACAAGCTACACCCAACACCCTATCCGGCTACACCCTTCCTTCCTGACGTGCTATTTTCTCTTCTCAATGAACTCGATTAGTAGCACGACGGGCTTATGGATCGGATTCTCTTTATTCATCCTCTTCATGCTGAGTCTGGATCTGGGGCTCTTCAACCGCCGCGCCCACGCCATCAAATATCGCGAAGCCGCCATCTGGAGCGGAATCTGGATCACGCTGGCAATGGTCTTTGCCGGCATCGTCTTTTATTTCCAGGGCACATCGCGCGGCCTCGAGTTTGTCACCGGCTACCTGATCGAGCTATCGCTCTCGGTTGATAACCTGTTTGTCTTCCTGCTGATCTTTTCGTACTTCAAAGTCCCGTCAAAGTATCAACACCGCGTGCTCTTCTGGGGCGTGCTGGGCGCATTGGTCATGCGCCTGACAATGATCTTCGTTGGCGCCAGCCTCATCAACCGCTTTCACTGGATCATCTACATCTTCGGCGCCTTCCTCGTTTACACCGGTATCAAAATGTTTACGCAGGAAGATAACGACTTCCAACCCGAAGATAACGCGCTGGTGCGCTTTGTGACGCGAGTCGTGCCCATGACGCGCACTTACGAAGAGAAAAAGTTTTTTACGAGAATTAACGGCCGGCTGATGGGCACCTTGCTGTTGCTCGTGCTGGTGATTGTTGAAGTGGCCGATCTGGTTTTCGCAGTGGACTCGATTCCCGCTATCTTTGCGATCACCACCAATGCCTTCATCGTTTACACCTCAAACGTCTTCGCCATTCTTGGCTTGCGCTCAATGTACTTTTTGCTAGCCGGCGTAGTGGAAAAGTTTCACTACCTGAAGATCGGCTTGGCGATCGTCTTGACCTTCATCGGCGCGAAGATGCTGATAGTGGCTGTCCACATCAATATTGACATCTGGATTTCACTCGTGTTCGTGGCGGTGGTGCTGCTCAGCTCGGTTGCCGCCTCGCTCGTCTGGGCCAAACACGCTGATACGAATATCGAAGTTGACCTGCCCGAAGACTTCGATTCGCCGTTCGAAGATGAGGAAGTTTAGAAAGAAGCTGAGCAAACCCGCAAGTAAGCGCCTCTTGCAGAGCAGTAGCAAAACGGCTGTTGAACCTCTTCTCCCCGCTGTGTTAAATTCCAATTGACGGTCAGAGGCTTAGGAATGTTGAGATTTGCCGCTGACTCCGCCCGACTTCTTCACACCTTTTGCGCGTTGCCTTTGGCCGCGGTTCACGATTCGGCCGCCAGCGCGCGTCGCTGTTGTATTTGCCCCTCAGTTCTAAATAGCTCAGAAGCATGGCCACTAAAACCCGTCGTTTTGTTTTTGATTGGTGGGTAGTCCAGAAGCGCATCGTCTACCTCATCATCCTTATCGTTGCTCTCTGCGGGCTTGCCGGCGGAGGCGCACTCTACGTCTGGAAGTATGGCAATCCGCTCAGAAATGTGGGCACAGGCACAAAACTCCCCGCGGGCGCGCGCTTCATTTCGTTTGAGGGAGAGGTGCGCGTCATCCGCGCCGCTACCCGCGAGACCGTTTCACCCGGCAGCGATACCGAACTCTATCCGGGTGACACGGTGCAAACGCTGGCGAGTGGCCGCGCGCGCGTCGGCATGGCCGACGGTTCCACGCTGGTAGTTCGTCCCAACAGCACGATCATTATCCGCGACAATGCCAGCGAAGAGGACGGCAAGAAGACCAACGTCCATGTGGTCGTTGATAGCGGTCAGATGTACGTGCGCACTGAGCAGCAGCCCGAAGGCACAAACAATGTGGTGGAGACGCCGAAGACTAAAAATAAACTTGGCGAACAAACGGGCGCCAGCTTTGGCGTCAATCCTGAGGGCACGGAAGAGATTCGCGTCAACAACGGTGCGATCGAGACAACAAATCGATCGGGAGAAAAAACCACGCTACACGGTGGCGAATATGTATCGGTAAATCCTTCAGGGACGATCTCGCGACCGCAGCGGTTATTGGATATTCCGGCTCCTTCAGAACCGCGCGATCTTGAGCGAGTATTTGTCGGGAACAACGGGGCGGCAAATATTTTTTTGAAATGGCAGCGGCCACAATCAGGCACGGCTTCGTTTTATCGCGTTGAAGTCGCGACTTCGCCTTTCTTCGTGGCGGACGGCAAGGTGATCGAGCGCGATCAGCTCGCTTCAAATGAATTCACCGCCAGCGATCTGCGGCCCGGCACTTATTTCTGGCGTGTGCGCGCCACGGCTTCGAGTGGTCAAACCAGCGATTGGAGCGACCCGAAAAAATTTATTATCGCGAACCGCGGCACGGGCTCGCGCGTTGCAGTTTCAAATCTGTCTGCCGAATTGCTGGGCGGCAATGTCTATCTGGTTCGCGGCCACTCGGAAGTCGGCAACACTATTCGCGCCGCCGGTCGCGACACGCTGGTAGCCACCGACGGTTCATTTCAATTGCAAATTACTGCGGCGCCCGGAACTCAGGAAGTCTTAGTTGACGCGGAAGACCCGCGCGGGAATAGCAGTCAGTATCGCCTATCGCTTTCGCGCGGAGGCCGCCGCAGTTAAGTGTCTTAGTTTTAGTTATGCCCAGACATGTCATCCTCTTAACTGATGCGCACGAAGCACCGGCCTACGAGCTGATCGAAGCGCTGCGCCTGGCTGGTGTGCAGACACTGATCGAAGGCCTGCGCGAAGTGGAAGCCGAAGCCGCTTTGATTCGCCGGCGTGAGACTGAAAGCACCGACGATCAACTTCAGGAAGCGCCCGTGGCAATTCTTTATGAAGTGTTTGCCGGCGCCGACACGGTTGAGCTTCATTCGGCCATCGATCATGCGAAAACTTTCTGGCCGGGAACACCGGTGATTGCTTGTCGCAGGCATTCAAGCGGCTTTCATGGCTTCAGTGTGCGCGGTCTCGACGGCGCGACGCTCAAGCGACTGGGCTTTCGCGCGATTGCCGACAAAGCGGCGCAATTGCCCGCAATTCTGCACGAAATCGAAGGACACGGCGCCACTGGAGAATTAAAACTGCCGGAAACGGTGAGGCCGGTAATGGACTCAGGACTGGCCTCCCTGCCCGCAAAAATGAAAGCGGCGAGCTTGCGGGCCGCGTTTGATCTTGTCTCTTCGCTGCACTTCATCGGCGATCAGAGCGATGCTGCACAGGTGGCGCTTAGCGGACTGACGTCGTTGGTCCAGGCTGATCATTGGGCCATCTACCTGCTCGCCGATGATAAGGGTCCCGAAGCAGCAACGTTGGAAGCCATTGCCACGCTCAAGCCGGCAGAAAAACCTGATGAACTGCGCGATGATTGGCGCGAGGTGCTGCTTGGCGGAGAAGAGGTGCGCACGGGCATTGAATCCAAAGCAGCGAAGCTCG
>WNFR01004811.1_pt1 | contig 13847 bp, 14 predicted proteins | sample 5400221 | NCBI WGS metagenome assembly WNFR01 (sample SAMN13153357, study PRJNA577476) | soil metagenome | isolation source: 40 cm soil under Madrone tree | place: USA:California | collected 2016-06-14 | reverse complement strand
CCGCTAGACCGAATGCGTAGCCGCCATCGCGTCCTTTGCGGCGGCAATATCGCCGGGCCCGCCGACCGAAATTCCAACTGCGCCGTCGGCGATGCGTTTGACCAGCCCGCTCAGCACCTTGCCGGCGCCGATTTCGAAAAACCTGACGACGCCGTGGCTCGCCATGTAAGCCACCGACTCGCGCCAGCGCACGGTTCCCGTGACCTGTTCGACCAGGCGGCGGCGGATCTCGTCGGGATCGCTAATCGGCGTCGCCAGCACGTTCGACACCAGAGGCGAAATTGGTTGCTTGATGGTGACATCGGCGAGCGCTTCCGCCATCGCGTCGGCGGCGGGCTGCATCAGCCGGCAATGGAACGGCGCCGACACCGGCAGCAACATCGCGCGTCTGGCGCCCCTGGTCTTGGCAATCTCGAGCGCACGCTCGACGGCGGCCTTGTCGCCGGACACCACGACCTGCCCGCCGCCATTGTCGTTGGCGGCCTGGCAGACCTGCCCCTGGGCCGCCGCATCGGCGACCGCCACCGCCGCCTCGTAATCGAGGCCGAGAAGGGCTGCCATGGCTCCGGCGCCGACCGGCACCGCTTTCTGCATGGCCAGCCCGCGGATACGCAGCAGCCGCGCGGTATCGCTGACGCTGAGGCTGCCGGCCGCTGCCAATGCGGAATATTCGCCGAGCGAATGTCCGGCGACGTAAGCGGCATCCCGCCCGACCGAAAAACCGGCCTCCGTCTCCAGCACGCGCAGGGTCGCAATCGAGACCGCCATCAGGGCCGGCTGGGCGTTCTCGGTGAGCTGCAGGGTCTCGGCCGGGCCATCCCAGATGATCGCCGTCAGCTTCTCGCCCAGTGCCGCATCGACCTCGTCGAACACGGCCCGCGCGGCCGGATAGGCCTCCGCCAGGGCCTTGCCCATGCCGACGGCCTGCGACCCCTGGCCCGGAAAAGTAAATGCTGCGGTCATTTTTGCTGAAAACTCCCTCAAGTGCAGCCGTAAGACACCGGCTTTCGCCGCGCTGTCAAGCCGGACGGACGGTGCAATCGCACAAGCAATCGCTTGCAGGCAAAATGTTTACGCTGTCCGGAACTTCGCCGTCGCGCTTAAGCGGTCTTAAATACCGGACGCCGAAACTGGGACAATGGCATCTATCGTCCCACCGACATCGACAGCTTCCGTTCCTGCCGCGCAACCGCAGCGGCTTTGGTTTCAATTGCAAGGCTGCGTCGACTGGTTGCTCGCCGGCCCGCTTCCGCTGCCCGACGATATCCGCAACGAGTTGCTCCAACAAAGGACGAACAAGACCAGGACGTTCGTGGTGGCCGTGCTGGCATCCTTGCTGATCGCATCGATTGCCGCCGCCCTTACCGGCGCCGCATGGGCCTATGCCTGGATGCTGGCGGAGCTGGTTCTGGGCAGCACCAGAATTTACCTGATGATGAAAGCCCTCGCGCAGGCGAAAGCCGACCGGCGGATCGCGCCGAACATCACGCCGATCTGGGCCGGGCTGACATCGGTCATCCTGATTTCCGCCGGCTGCTATCAATGTGTCGGATCGGGAATCTTGCCGCTGGCCTTGATGGCAGGCATCGGACTTGCGAATTTGGTCGGCGGAATCGCCTCGCGTAACGCCGGAACCCCGCGCTACGGAATTCTGCTGATTTGCATCCTGACGCTGCCCTTCGCACTGGCCACGATGCTGTCGCCGATCCCGTTCCTGTTTCTCATCGGCTTGCAAACTCCGGTCTACACCGCCGGAATGATTTTCCTGCTGCTGGAAAATCACAAGATCCTGCTCGACCTCCACCACTCCGAGCGCAACAATCGCCAGATGGCGCATCACGACCTGCTCACCGGTCTTCCCAATCGCGCGCTCAACCTCAAGCTATTCTCTGAATTGCTCGCTGGTCCGTGGCCGGAGGCGGGATCGCCTGGCTCAAAGCTCACCGTGTTTTGCCTCGATCTCGACGGCTTCAAAGGTGTCAATGACCGGTTTGGACATGCGGCGGGCGACGCCGTTCTCGTCGCCGTGGCGGACCGCCTGCGCGCCAGCGTGCGCGACGCCGATTTCGTGTGCCGCATTGGCGGCGACGAATTTGTTATCCTGCTGCCCGACATTACCGACGGCGAAGCCGCTACCGTCGCCCGGCGCATCATCTCGCGGGTTTCGGAGCCGTTCGAGTTTGCCCCGACGGCCCGCGTCGGAGCCAGCATCGGCCTCGCGTCTGCGCCACGTGATGGGATTACCGCCGACGAATTGCTGAGCGCCGCCGACCGCGCGATGTACGAGGCCAAACGCCGCGGCAAGGGCGGTTTCGTGATCCACACTTCCGGCGTCGAATTGGTGACTCTTGCCCCCATGGCGAAGGCTCCGGCGCTGGCCTGCTGGAGCATGGTCGGTTCTGATTGAATCAGAACCGACCATGCTCTAGATTCTTGGTTTGACGCGTTTTCTACCGCAGATAAGTCTACGCAATCTGCGTAAACTTGATTGCTATGCGAACCGGTATCCACTTCGCTCGAAAACGCTTTAGAAACCACCTGCCTTTTGATCCCCGCCGACCTCGGCGCCGGCGCGCGCGCGGCGCACGCTGCTAGCCAATTCTCCCGGCCGATCCTCGTGGTCGGGCTTGGCGGTCGCCAGCCGCAGCACGGCAGCGTAATTGGGCTGCACCTCCATTCGGTCCGCGTACCGGCTTTCGCTGAGAATCCGGTGGACGCGCGGCAGGTTGTAGCAGGGCACGTAGAACAGCAGATGATGCTCAAGGTGATAATTGACGTAATACGGCGCGATGAACAGCCGCTCCAGGAAATTCGCGTGCGTGGTGCGCGTATTGCGCAAGGGATCGGCCGAGTCTGGAACGACGGCATGTTCGGCGATGTTGCGGATGCGGGTGATGACCATCTGCCAGGTAAGCAGCGGCAAAAGCCATAACAGCGGATAGGCCCACCACACGCCGGCGGCCGCGAGGCCTGCGAAGAGCACGGCGTTGACGGCAAACTGCGGACCAAGCTTCTCCCGGAAATGCGCGACGCGCCGCTTGATCGGCCATTCCTTCCGCCCGAGCGCATTCAACAGCTGCGCCTTGCGCTGCTGGTAGCCGGTCTGCCCGGTGATATCGCGGACGAACTTGCGGCGATAGCTCATCGCGGTGATCGGAAACGGCGCCGACAGTACCAGATCCGGATCGTCTTCCTGCTGCGTGCGCGCATGGTGCTGCAGGTGATAGCGGCGATAGGCGCGGGTTTCGGCAAAGATCGGATAGGCGCAGAACCATTGGCTCAGCGTCAGATTGACCTTCTCGTCTGCCGACAGACAGCCATGCGCGCCGTCATGCATCAGGATCGCGAGCCCGAGCTGGCGCGAGCCGATGATGCCCACCGCGAGCAGAAAGGTCAGCGGATTGGGCCACCACGCCACCAGCGCGATCGAGCCCAATATCAGCGCCCACGCATGCGCGATCAGGGCTGCGCCCTTCCACGTCACGCGCCGGCGGACGGCGATCAATTGATCCTCGTTCAGAAAGTCGCGGGCCCGCATGCGAAGCGCGGTCATGATGATCTCTCCCGGTCGGGTGAATCTGAATCGGAGGCGTCGCGGTCGCCAACGAGGCGCAGCCGGGCCGCCTCGCTTGCGGATTTTGCCGTCGCCTGATCGCCCAGCACGCGCAGCATCTCGCCGCACATTTCCTCGGCCGAACGGCCCATCGCATGGCCCTCGACCATCACGCCGATCGCGACCGCCCAGAACCGCCGCGAACTCGCGTCGGGGTCGCGCAAGCTTTTCCAGCCGTGCCGCTCGATCTGGCCGGCATAGGCGCGCATCCCCTCGCCGTGCAGCCGCGCGATGGTGCGCTCCACCAGCGGCGCAAGATCCTGGCGGCGCCGCGTCAGCGTCAGCGCCTCGGTAAAGAAGGCAACCGAATCCGTCGCCGTTACGGTCTCGACCAGCGCGCGCGTGTAATCCCGCGGCGTATGGGCCGGCAACGCTGCCTGTTCGGCCGCGCGCGCCACGTACAGCATCTCGCGGCAGGCGGCCTCGACGAACAGCGCTTCCTTGGTCCGGAAGTAATAGGTGATCTGACTCGGAAACGCGTCGGCCGCCGCCGCGATATCCGAGATCGAGGTTCCGGCCAGGCCACGCTCCCTGAACAGGCGGCTGGCTCCGTCCAGCAGGCGCGAGCGCATCTGGCGCCCGGCGGTACGGGTCGCGCGGGTGGCGTGCCTGGGATCGTCGGCCGGCATTTCCGGAGCGGATTGGACGGACTTGGGAGCCATTTTGCCCTCTCGTCCATTACTTGTACGATATACAAACAAATAAATCAAGATCGGAGATTCGAAACCCTCTCCTTGCCATGGCGCTCAAAATCCTTATAAACCGCGCCATCCGTGGATCCCGGCCGGGAGCTGAACGGACGGTCTCAGCAATTTCACCTTTTCGGCGATGTTGATGTGGCAGGGCCAGTCGGCCCGTCGTCCCGTGCTTCCGCCTTCTGAGCATTATCGAGTCCTTTCCGGAGGTCTCGAAGGGCTTGCCGCCGGGAACCGCGCCAACACAGGAAAGGACACCCATGCCTCTTTATGAGCATGTTTTTCTCGCGCGTCAGGATGCGAGCACCCAGCAGGTTGAAGAACTGACCACCCAGATGACCGGCATCGTCGAAGGTCTCGGCGGCAAGGTCGTGAAGATGGAAAACTGGGGCGTACGCTCGCTCACCTATCGCATGAACAAGAATCGCAAGGCGCATTTCGTGCTGCTGAACATCGACGCGCCGTCGGCTGCGGTCTCGGAGATCGAGCGCCAGGAGCGGATCAGCGAAGACGTGATTCGCTATCTCACCGTTCGCGTCGAAGAGCACGAGGAAGGTCCCTCGGCTATGATGCGCAAGGCCGATCGTGACCGCGAGCGCGACGATCGCGGCGGCGGTTTCCGCGGTGACCGCGAAGGCGGCTTCCGTGGCGACCGCGAAGGTGGTGGTTTCCGTGGCGGCGATGGTGGCGGCTTCCGGGGCGACCGTGGCCCGCGTCGGCCGCGTGACGACGAAGCAACCGCAGCGGTTGAGGAGTAAGAATCATGGCCGAAGCTGGTGCACGCCGTCCGTTTTTCCGCCGCCGCAAGACCTGCCCGTTCACGGGTCCCAATGCGCCGAAGATCGACTACAAGGATTCCAAGCTGTTGATGCGTTACGTGTCCGAGCGCGGCAAGATCGTGCCGAGCCGGATCACCGCCGTGTCCGCCAAGAAGCAGCGCGAACTCGCGCGCGCCATCAAGCGCTCGCGTTTCCTCGGTTTGCTGCCTTACGTCATTCGCTAAGCAAATACCTTGGTCCGCGGCGTACGCGCCGCGGACCAATTTCTTCATAAGGCTTCCGGGTCGTCCGGTCGCCGATGGTTGGGGTTTTAAGAACCTCTAACCGCTCGAAAGGAGCGGGACAGCTGATGATCGCGATTCTTGTCATTGCGCTTGCGGCCGGCTCTGCGTCGGCGCTGATGTTCGCCTCGATCGTCTCGGGCGAGCTGATCTCATTGTTGCTGATCTATCTCGCGCCGCTGCCGCTGATGGTGGCCGCGCTCGGATGGGGACCGCTCGCGGCAACCATCGGTGGCATCACGGCTGCATTGGCGCTCGGCGTCATTTTCGACCTGCCCCTTTGCATCTCCTTCGCCGTCACGGTTGCCCTGCCCGCCTGGTGGTTGGGGCATCTCGCGTTGCTGGGTCGGCCGGTGGCCGCTGGCCCGTTGTCGGGCAACGGCGTTGCAGCCGTCGCGCCCGTGCTGGAATGGTATCCGGTCGGCCGCATCCTGCTCTGGATCGCCGGCTTCGCCGTCCTGACCATGATGGCGGCCCTGCTTACGCTTGGCAGTGATGCCGAGGCCATCACCGGCACGATGCGGCGGGGCCTACTTCGATTTTTCGGCCCGCGCGACACCGCAACTGGCGACGATATCGAGCGATTAGTCGATGCCTTCGTGGTGATCGCGCCGGCTGCGGCGGCATCCGCCGCCATGATAAGGCTGATGCTCAATCTCTGGCTCGGCGCAAAAATCGCCGCGACATCCGGACGGCTGCACCGGCCCTGGCCCGATCTCAAAACTATCGCTTTGCCGCAGATGACGCTCGTCGCGCTGTCCGTCGCGCTCGGCTTCTGCTTCATCGGCGGGCTATCTGCAATGTTCGCGCAGATCGTAGCGGCAGCCTTGATGATGGCTTATGCCATCACCGGTTTCGCCGTGCTTCATACGTTGACGCTGGCCTTGAAGAGCCGCGCCCTCTGGCTCGGCTGCACTTATGCGACGTGCGTCGTGACGTTGCCGTGGGCCGTCCTGGCGGTGGCCGTACTTGGTCTCGCCGACGCCGTCTTCGGTTTCCGCCAGCGCTTTTTGCGCAGGAGGCCGCCGCCCTTGCCCGCCTCCTAGAGTTCTATCCATCCACTCAAACCGAATACCACCACCTCAAAAGGAGAACGAATATGGAAGTCATTTTGCTGGAACGCGTTGCCAAGCTCGGCCAGATGGGCGAAGTCGTCCGCGTCAAGGACGGATTTGCCCGCAACTTTCTCTTGAAGCGCGGCAAGGCGCTGCGCGCCACCGCCGACAATCGCTCCAAGTTCGACGGCATGAAGGCCGAGCTCGAGGCCAACAACATCAAGGCCAAGGGCGAGGCAACCAAGGTCGCCGAGAAGATTGATGGCCGCAATGTCGTCCTGCTGCGTCAGGCCTCGGAATCCGGCCAGTTGTTCGGGTCGGTGAATGTGCGCGACATCATCGCCTCGTTCGAGGCCGACAAGGTCACCATCAGCCGCAGCCAGGTCATGCTGGACGCGCCAATCAAGACCATCGGCAAGCACAAGATCGCCATTGCCGTGCATCCGGAAGTCGAAGTCAGCGTCAGCGTCACCGTGGCGCGCAGCGCCGACGAGGCCGAGCGCATCAACCGCGGCGAGGACATCTCGACCCGTCAGGAAGACCAGGATGCCGCCGCCGAGGCGCTCAAGGCCGCCGGCGAATTCTTCGATCCGGAAGCCCGCCACGACGACGAGGAGCCGGCTGCCGCGGCCGACGAAAAGTAAGCCTTCTCGTTACGTCTGATAGCTCAAAGCCCGGCCTTTAATCAGGCCGGGCTTTGGATTCTTGCAGCCGCCTTGTCGTCAAGCATCGCGATCGAGGCCAATGCGGTCGCGGTGTGCTTCTCGACGCCATCGATCACGCAAAACACATCCGCGGCGACGACCGCGACCTGACGCCCTGGCTTGATCACGCGCGCCCGGCAGATCAGGCGTTCGCCGACTGCCGGCGACAGCAGGTTCAATTTGTATTCCGCCGTCAATGCCGGTTGGCCGCGCGACGTCGCCGCCGCGATCGTGGTCGCATTGTCGACCAGAAACGCCGTCACGCCGCCGTGGAACAGGCCGTGCTGTTGCAACAGCTCCGGCCGCCGGTCGACCGCGAGCGTACAGGTGCCACGCGCCAATTCGGAGAGCTCGGCGCCGACATGGGTCATAAATCCCTGGCGGCCGACATTGTCGCGGATGCGGGTTGCGATCGGTGCGAAGTCGGGGTCGGTATCCGCCATCATGTCGTTTCTCCAGTTATGCCGGGCGCATCGGTTGCCACCACCGCGCGGATCGCGCATGCGATCAAAATTTCGGTCTGCTCTCTCGGATCGGCGCGGTCGCGGCCCGCGAGATAGGCGCGACAGAAAATCTGCGCCGGTCCGATGATCTGGCTGAAGAACAGCACAGGCGACATCGGCAGCAATTCGCCGCGCGCGATCAGCGGCGCGCGCCATCGTTCGACGCCATCTGCAAGGCGCGAATTCTGCGCGCGTTGCGCGACGCGGATATCTTCGCTCCATTCGCTGCGCGAAATCTCGAACAGATAGCGCGCCTCGCGCCGGTTGTTCACCACCCAGTCCAGATGCGCCTGGATCAGCCGCGCAACCCCTTCCCTTGCGCCGAGGTTTTCCCCGATCGCCGCGAGGACGGCGCCGTGGTAGCGCTGCAGAATTTCCAGAAACAAGGTGCCGGCCAGCTCCTTCTTCGATCCGAAGAAATGGAAAAAGCTGCCGTTGGACGCCCGCGCCCGGGTTCGAATGGCGGCAACGGTCGCGCCCTCAAAGCCGTCGCGGTCGAACACCGCCAATCCCGCCGCCAGCAAATCCTCGCGCGCCGTGGTCGCCATCCATGCCCTCGCCGACTAGATCGATACTCTAGAGTATTACTCTAGAGACGGTCAAGCCGGGGCGGGCGCCGCGATGGCGATCGCGAAATCTACTGGGAGATCGGAGGTGCGGGCGGTCCCGCCGGGGCGACCGGCGGCGGCGCCGAGGCCGTTACTGCCGGGGGCGTGGGTGGGGCTGCCGCCGGCATCGGCGATGCAGCAGCAGCCGGCGATGGGCTCGCGGCCGGCTCGGGCGTACTGGTGCCGGTGGCCGTCGCCGCCGGGGGCGCCGGTGTGACCGGCGGAACCGGATCGGGGCGCAGCGCCGGAGGCTCGCCGCCAACGCTCTCTTTGGGCGCCTCGACCTTGGCGGTCTCGGACTTGGCGGTCTCGGACTTGGCGGTCTCGGACTTGGCTTCGCCGGCCGGCTTGGCTGCCTCGGGCTTGTCGCCCTCACCCTTGGCGGTATCGCTCTTGGCGGTATCGTCCTTCGCGGATGCGTCGTCCTTCGCGGCCTCGCCCTTGGCCGGCTCTTCCATCTTCGGCGGCTCTTCGGCGCCCGGCTTGCTACGCTTGCTCAGCCTCTGCCTGGCACCCATTTTGGGCTCGGTCGCCGCGGGGGTCTGACCATCCGTGGGCTCGCTCGGCCGGGCCAGCCGCTTGCGGCCGGGACGGCCAGGTTCGGCTGGCGGCGAGATTCCATCGGTGTCGGGCTTGGCAGCCTCCTGCGCTGCTGCTGCCGGATGTTGCCGGCGGCCAAACCGATCGAGCTGATCCGGCGGACCGGCGGGCCTGGCCTCCTGAGTCGGCTTGGCGTCCTTGCCGTCCTTGCCCTGTTTCGGCTGATCCTTCGCCTGGTACCGGGTGTCGGCCGCGCCATTCGACACCAGGAACGAGGACAGCACCGAGGCCATGTCGCCGCTGGTGGTGTAGTGCTGACGCAAAAAGCCGGGCAGCGATGAAGCCGGCACGGTCTTCAACAGGCCACGGGGGCTCTTGTGGCAGGCGGTACAGGTGCCCGAGAAAATCTGGGAAGGGCTTTTGCCGGCTTCGAGATTTGTCGCCTGGGCATGCGCCTCACCCGCCACCAGACAGCCGATCAGAAGCATCACCGTCGCTAAACTGAGCGCTCGGCTCAACATCTAAAATTCTCCAGATTCGGAAATCGCTGCCCGGCGTCGCAGGGTTGCGGCGGTCACCTTTTAGCCGATTATCGCGCGAATGGAAGCACGCTTGTGACGCAACTGCGTGATTGTCACATTTGGGAATATCCGCTTTGGCTACAACGCCGTAGCGCGCAGACATCGCCACTCCTATGATCTTTTGGACGCATTGGAACCATCGGTTCCACCGTGCGTCAGATGTAACGGCTGGTCTGGCTCCATTGGTGGTTCGATGGATGGTTTGTTGCGTTATTTCCTTGGACAATTCGTTCGTCGCGGTTCGATGACCTTCACGACCGCGAACGGGACGACATTTACCTGCGGAGACGGGACCGGCCGGCCGGTGTCGGTGCGGTTCATGACCGGCCGTACGGAACGGCGAATCCTCCTCAATCCCGAACTGGCGCTCGGTGAAGCCTTCATGGACGGCACGTTCGTGGTCGAGGACGGCTCGATCGCAGACACGCTGGCGATCCTGTTCGATCAGCCCGAGATGGTGCCGCGCTGGGCGCGGCTGCAATGGTGGCTGCGCTATTTCGCGCGGCACATCAGGCAATTCAATTGGCGCGGCCGCGCGAGGGACAATGTCGCCCATCATTACGATCTGGACGGGCGGCTCTATTCCCTGTTTCTCGACGCCGACAAGCAATATAGCTGCGCCTATTTCGAAACCCCGGATATGAGCCTTGACGATGCCCAGCTCGCCAAGAAGCGCCACCTGGCCGCCAAGCTCCTGATCGGTCGCGGTGCCCGCGTGCTCGACATCGGCTCGGGCTGGGGCGGCCTTGGCCTCTATCTGGCTGAAATGACCGGCGCCGATGTTACCGGCATCACGCTGTCGACCGAGCAGCTGGGGGTCGCAAACGCACGCGCGGCCGAGAAAAACCTGACGCGAACGGCCAAATTCCTGCTTGAGGATTACCGCGACATTCCAGGCTCCTTCGACCGCATCGTGTCGGTCGGTATGTTCGAACATGTCGGCGTCGGCTTCTACGAGACCTATTTCAGGCGATGCGCCGAGCTTCTCAGCGATGACGGTGTCATGGTGCTGCACTCGATCGGCCGTTCGACCGGCCCCGATGTGACGAGCCCCTGGGTCACCAAATACATTTTCCCCGGCGGCTACATCCCGGCCGTCTCCGAAGTCATTCCGGCGATCGAAAAAGCCGGGCTTCTGGTCTGCGACATCGAGATTCTGAGGCTGCATTATGCGGAGACGCTGCACGCCTGGCGCGAGCGCTTTATGGCGCGGCGGGAAGAAGCCGTGCGGCTCTATGACGAGCGCTTTGCCCGCATGTGGGAATTCTATCTGGCGGCGTCGGAAATGTCGTTCCGCAAGCAGAACCTGATGAATTTCCAGATCCAGCTCACCAAGCGCCAAGGCGTGGTTCCGAATACCCGCGATTACATCGCGCGGGAGGAAGCAAGGCTGCGCGGGGTCGAACAGCGACAACAGCCGCGGCTGCAGTTGGCGGGCGAATAAGCGAAGATTCTCAGTTTCGCAGGCTGTAAGCGGAGCCGTAATAGTCAAAACCCGAGGCCGGACGGACAAGCTGCGCCCGCAGGGCGGCGAGCACCAAGGGATCGCAGGGCACCGCGCGCAGTTCCGGGCGGGAAACCTCATCCATGGCGTCGATCAGCGCCGACAGCCAAAGGGTCTGCTCGGCTCCCGTTCGCCACGTCCTGAGTTGCTGCTGACCCATCGTCGTTTCCTTGCCAGACCATTCCAACCCGGAAGTGGCCCGCCTGTTCCCATCCACTTGCCGCGAAGAAAATTCGGCGGATGTGATCTGCTTCACATTGGTCACCGGCGGCTTGTCGTAGACCTCCGCCATGGCCAAGAAATCTTACCCAGCTTCGTTCGATCCGCAGCGCGACATCGGGACCGATTACGCCTTGATCGCCACCGGCGTGGGCGCCGCACTGATCGCGTTGATCTATCTCATCCTGATTTGATCAATCGCTAAGATCGGGCCCGAAACGCCCACAGCCCTTGGATTAGGTATGTCCAAGTGGCGACAAGGTTCAGGCCGTCCTAAAATATTGCCCGACATTTTTATGATGCTCCGCGGTACTACGGCCCGCCGTCGCCCGGTTTTGGCCAAAACCCGTCAAGGAGAATGCGCGGCCCGATCCGGGATTCACACTTCACGTTGTGTGAATCGTGCATAAGGCATGTCAGCACTTCCGCCGGGCTCGGGGGTGGCGCTTTATCGCCGCCCCGCTTGTCGGGATTCCCAACAACCGACCCGAAGCATAAAATTGTCCATGGCCCTGACTGATTCGAACGTCCTCAAGCTCGCGCCCGATCCGGGAACTCCAGCCTATCGGAGCGCACCGCACAATATCGAGGCGGAACAAAGCCTGCTCGGCGCGATCCTGGTCAATAACGACGCGTTCTATCGGGTTTCGGACTTTCTGGAGCCGAAGCACTTCTTCGAACCGATCCACCAGACCATCTACGAGACCGCCGGCAGCCTGATCCGGATGGGCAAGGTCGCCACCCCGGTCACGCTGAAGACCTTCCTGCCAGCAGATACCGATATCGGCGGCATGACGGTCGGCCAGTACCTCGCCCGCGTCGCGGCCGAAGCGACCACGATCATCAACGCACAGGATTACGGCCGCACGATCTACGACATGGCGCTGCGCCGCGACCTGATCCGGATCGGCGAGGACATGGTCAATGTCGCCTTCGACGCGCCGGTGGATTTTGCGCCGCGCGCGCAGATCGAGGATGCCGAACGTCAGCTCTACGAACTGGCGGAATCGGGCCGTTACGACGGCGGTTTCCAGCGCTTTTCGCAGGCGCTTACGGTGGCCGTCGACATGGCGGCAAAGGCCTTCCAGCGCGACGGAAGATTGTCGGGCGTCGCTACCGGCCTGCGCGATCTCGATACCAAGATGGGCGGCCTGCAGGCGTCCGACCTGATCATCGTCGCCGGCCGTCCCGGCATGGGCAAGACCGCGCTTGCGACCAACATCGCCTACCACATCGCCAAAGCGCATCGTGCCGAGGTTCAGCCCGACGGCACCATGAAATCCGTCAACGGCGGTATTGTCGGCTTCTTCTCCTGCGAAATGTCGGCCGAACAGCTCGCCACTCGTATTCTCGCCGAGCAGACCAGCATCGCCTCCAGCATGATCCGCCGCGGCGGCATCACCGAAACCGACTTCGAGAAAATCCGCGACTATTCGATCGAGCTGCAGTCGCTGCCGCTCTATGTCGACGAAACCGGCGGCCTGTCGATTTCGCAGCTCACCGCGCGGGCGCGCCGGCTGAAGCGGCAGAAGGGTCTCGATCTCATCGTGATCGACTACATACAGCTGTTGCAGGGATCGGGAAAGAAGGGCAACGACAACCGCGTGCAGGAAGTGACGGAGATCACCACCAACCTGAAGGCGCTGGCGAAGGAGCTCAACGTTCCGATCATTGCGCTGTCGCAGCTCTCGCGTCAGGTCGAGAACCGCGACGACAAGCGCCCGCAACTGTCCGACTTGCGCGAATCCGGTTCGATCGAACAGGACGCCGACGTCGTGATCTTCGTGTATCGCGAGGAATATTACCTCGCCAACAAGGAGCCGCGCATCGGCACGCCCGAATATGAAAAATGGCAGCTCGACATGTCGCTGGTGCACGGCAAGGCCGAAATCATCATCGGCAAGCAGCGCCACGGCCCGACCGGAACGGTGGAAGTGCAGTTCGAGGGCCAGTTCACGCGGTTCAGCGATCTGGCGCCGGACGGCCATTTGCCCGACCGGATCTGAACGCGCCCGGGTTGAACCGCCCCGGCGCGGGGCGTAAAAAGCGGTATGAACATCGCCCCAGACCTGAAATCGATCCCAGAAAGCACCCTGCTCTCGCCCGAGGCGAACCGGGCCGCCGCACTTGCCAGCGCCAGCGGCGTGCTGACCGTCGATCTCGACGCCATCGTCGCCAACTGGCGCAAGCTCGAGAAGACCGCCGTGCCGGCCGAATGCGCCGGCGTGGTGAAGGCGAACGCCTATGGTTGCGGCGCCGAACAGGTCGCGCGCGCACTGGCCGGGGCCGGCTGCAAGACGTTTTTCGTCGCCACGATCGAGGAAGCGCGCGTCGTCCGCGCCGCGGTGCCGACCGCTGCGATCTATGCGCTCAGCGGTTTCTTCCAGAATACCGGCGAGGAATACGCCAAGATCGATTGCAAGCCCGTGATCGGCGACCTCAACGAACTCGCCGAATGGGACGTGTTCTGCCGCCGCTCCGGCTGGTCGGGCGGTGCGGCCATTCATATCGACACCGGCATGAACCGGCTGGGGCTGACGATATCGGAAGCGCAAGGCATCATCCCGCGCATCAATGCCGGCGATCACGGCATCACGCTGGTCATGAGCCATCTGGCCTCCGCCGAACAGCTCAACAATCCGCTCAACGCCAAGCAGCTCACGAGCTTCCGCGAGATCGCCAGCCTGTTTTCGGGCGTACCGGCCTCGCTCTCGAATTCGTCAGGCATTTTCCTCGGCGCCCAGTTCCAGTTCGATCTGGTGCGA